>Ga0335072_10005978_pt1 | contig 17869 bp, 17 predicted proteins | sample Lox_Sample_21_FD_206725 | JGI IMG/M metagenome (GOLD analysis project Ga0335072, IMG submission 206725) | Soil microbial communities from Loxahatchee National Wildlife Refuge, Florida, United States - Lox_Sample_2.1 | ecosystem: Environmental > Terrestrial > Soil > Wetlands | place: USA... | reverse complement strand
GTCTGGCATATCCCTCTCCCAGAACAGCATGGAATGTTGTTGCTGACTTCATCCCTTACAGAAGCCACAAGATGGAATTTAAGGTAGTACTCCGCGCTATAAGTGTGCCCACGCCGCTGACAACCGAAAGAAATCACAATTGCAAGCAAATCCTACTCGGTGTCTCTCATGATGCTGGATACGCACCTTTTCTCGACGAAGTGCTGCGCGACGAGTCTATTACCAGACGAATTACTATAGTCGAAGGTCCGCCTATAGTGCGAGAGCTTTCTAGCACTGGAGTTCGTATCATAAATTTTGCGGACATCTTTCGATGTGAGAAGCTGATAGATCGCTTGCCAAATACCAGTCCAGTTCCACCATCGACGTGGGCTGGAGTCACATCATTTGCTTCCCCACCAAGCGCACCTCTTCCTTTAGTCCCGGTTAAAAACGGTACAATTCAACCTACTCCTGCCCGACCAAAGGCGACATGGAACCCTGGACCCCGTGGGCTCGATGAGCCTATCACAGTTTCTGCTGCTATTCTTGACAAAATAAAACGACGAACGTCTTCCAATAAACTCTGTAACAATCATTATCTACGAGGGCCTTGCGCAAAGGGCGATGAGTGTTGCTTTGAGCATAACTACAAGGCTACCGAAGAAGACCTCAAAGCTATAGCATATCTAACGAGATTGAACCCTTGTGTCAATGGACAGGAGTGCGAATTGGAATATTGCATTTACGGACACCACTGCCCTAGCACGGTAAATGGAGTTTGTCAACAGTTTGGATGCAGATTCACAAAGGAGGAGCATCCACCTAATACGATAATTAAGCATCCAAAAAGGTGGGATAAAGATTATTGACAAATTTAATGACATAATTCATAGGAGTTGGGAGGATTAACTATACATTGGCTTGGCTGAGCTGAGCTAGATGTTCTCCTCAACTGTAAAATTATTTGTGAGGTTGGATTTTCAAAAATTTGGCTCAAACGGTGGCGGTCTAAGAGCGGGATCTAATTCTTTATACGGTGATTCAAGGGCTCACTCGAAGGCTATCAAGCCTCCACGACTTTATTTGAGAGATGGAAAAATTGTACTCTCTTCCATACTGGCCTCATCTGGCTTCCCTGATCTTTTTGGATTGCGTCTATGCGTCGTGATCTTTTATGTCTTGTTGCAAGGTCACTTGCTCTTACATAGTCTACGTTGTGGTAAAGGCCTGCTCTATCCCAGGTTCAGGCATAACTAGAATCAGAATCATTAGTGCTTGCCGTCATCTCAGTTTCATTTACAGAAAGTATTTCTCACCTAAGTGTTTGTCATGGGAGCTCAGAGCACGGTTCTTCTGTCACATCTTTTCAACTTGACGTTTAGATCAGGACCGAGCAAAAACCCAAGGTTTTCAGTTACTTTCCAACGCCACGTCCTCAAAAAAATATCCGGATCACTTTCCGGTTTAAGCACGTCGGAATTACTCCATAATGCCATACTAGTGAGTCGTTCCCTGCTATCCTGTTTGTACTCCTACGCAAATCTCCTCGCCGCAAGCTCACCAATTCCTCAGCTTAGCCTTGATCAATTCCAAGGAGCTCTTTAGACAGTAACACTCGACACCATCAGACTTACACATATTGGCCTTTCAATTAATCTTCCGTCTTTCCTACTATCCTCCGCTCATTCAAATCTTGTGTTACGGACCGGCGTCGTCCTTTACGGACCAGCGTTGTGTCTTACCCCTTGCGGTCCGTTAAGACCTACCGACAGACTACGCCTGTTCGGGCCCGTCACATGACCCGTTTTCCCTTATATATATACTGCTTCGCGCATTGTAGATTAGCTTTGATGACAATCCTCACTTATCAATACATTATATACACATTTCAAGCACCGGCTGTAGCATCTTGATTCTTAAGAGTCATTCGCATCTTAGATTGATGACTCTTTTACAACAGCATTACTTCTTTCTCTTTATCATTTCCTATCTCAAGCAATCACATTTACTGAACCTCATTTCTCACCTGGTCGCAGCTTCAAACTCGGTTTACTCCTTCATACATAGTCAACTCCGTTCATACTTAGAATAACCTCCTTCATATTCAGTTTATCTTCATACACAGTCAACCCCGTCCAGGCGTTCTCTATCATCCTTACGAGGGATCCCAAGTACCAACATTGTCTTGCATTCATCAAATAATTACGGTAATGTTATCCCCTCTATGGCCTCAACTATAAGTTGCACGGACTTACTAATTTCTTTTAAGGCCGTTCCAAAGTTCGTCTCCAACTCAGCTTGGGTTCAAACGCAGATTGCTTCATGCAAGAGTGCCATCATTAGAAGCCAAAACGAACCTCAAAAGTAGTCCCAATCGAGTTCTAGGCCACAAAGGGTTTACGAACAAACAACAGAATCAGATTCGAACTTCTTAAAAGACTCCATAATGACACCTACGGTATCAGATAACGGTGAAGGAAAGTATCAGCTGCTATGTTCTAGGTGTTTTATGGAAATCAATCCAATCTTGATTGATATTGACGACGATACTATATTATCTCCCTGGAATTCCAACACCAGTGGTGGATTGTTGCTCGGCAGCAGGAAGAGGAAACGTGAATTTACGAGCAACGATCGGATTCACTTTGATGACGACGCCATTAAGATCGAGAAGAAAGAAGATGAGGATGTGGTTGTATTTAATGAGTACAGCACTATTTCAGGCAAGGATGACACGGCGAATGGCTTTGTATGCGAAAAATCTCATTCTGCCGCGACTCTCCTTGCCACATCGAAATTCCTCCAACATGAGACTGAAGATGACCCTCAAGAAATGCGGTGGAAGTCGTTTTCAGAGGTGGCCGAAATTCTTAAGGAATTGATTCACAAATCGAATTTACCTAAGGAAGGGAAGTCGGACATTTTGGACTTAATAGCTGTCCTTGAAAAGAAACCAAATCTCAAACCACCAAAAGTAGAAGTAGCTAAGAGTGAGCGACTGCACCCGAAGCCTGGCAAGGAGATAGAGCAGCTATTACGGGGTCATGACAAAAAGAGGGCCGAGCTAGAGGAAAGGGACTCAAAAGAGCCTGCGGAAGAGGATAGACACCCATGGATTAGGTCTAAAGGGAACAGTCCGTGGCAATTATCTGTCGAGGGTGGTCTACCAGCTATGGCGACCCCAAAAATACTCATGCGGGTGTGGGATGATAGATCGCAAGCCCGAATTCGTGAGGGCAACGAAGGCTTCTTGTCAGAATGCAACTATATGCCGCTTGATACAAAAGAACAGCGAAAAGCAGCGATCGAAAATCATGCAAACTGGAAAAACCGTCAGAAGACTGCATTCATCTCAGCAACTACGGACATCGAGGACATTGCCCAATGCCTAGTTCCTCGGCTTGAAACGAGGCAGAAAAGAAATGGACTTTTGTCGATTACGAAAATCACACTTATCAACGGAAATGCAGACGGCATGCCAATGCTGCCAATAAGGAAAGAGCTGGATTTCTACAAATGCTATATTCCATACGAGACCACCAAAAGTACCCTCAAGAAGATCGAAAGAATCGAAAAATGCAGGAGAGAGGGCAAGAAGATGCCCAAGATGGTCCGAAAGTCATGGTATAATACCGAATACGTCTTCCTCTTCCGAATTCTAACCCAGCAGATTGTCAAGACGTGGTTATGGAAGGATGTGAAGCAGTGGTTAGTTGATAACAAGACGGACGATATTCAGAGATGGTACCAAGAAGTCCTTGTTCCGGCCTACAACAGACATGAGCAGAATCGGATATCGGGGTCTGTTGAGAGCCCTCATGAGCCAAACTGCATTTGTTGTGGACATTGATTCAGCCACCATCTCTCTAAAAGACATCATTGGTAGAACATTTCGTCACCACTGAACTAGAAGTATTCATAAATATGGAGACATTTTCAAGCTATGTTGTCTTCAACATCTCTTACTCTTTCGGCGTCTTTACTTCCGGGCATTGAGCACGTGATCGGATTCAGTGATGGTATTTCATGCACGAAGGCATGCGAACATGCATCAGGATAGAGGTTCTATAGCAACTTTGCTCAACAAGACCTCGCAACGTCCACCCGTGGGAGACATTATTTCAGAGATGAACTTACGCCATTCTGCTCGGAAAGACCTCGGATACTCTGGTGATACCTTTGCAAGTCATAACCATCATATGATAGCTTCACACAAAAGCCTCTCGGCTTCTCACCTACTCATCGTGCGGTGAGTCCACAGTTCATCTCATCGGCAGAATCTTCAATTAGTTCTTTCATTTCCTTAGCATATCGAATGGAGGCTAGCTCTATGCCAGTCTTAGAGCTGGTCTCACATGAGATATCTTCTGCTCACTAGTCAAGTAATAGACTTAATGAACAACTGGTCCTATCGAATTGCATGATTCAAGTAACGCATTCACCACCACCACCCACCGATGAATCCGTTCACATCACTAGCCCTTCCCCTCTTTCCATTCCTTCCCTCTACTTAATCCCTTTTCCAAAAGAACCACCTGCACCTATCAACCATTTACTCCCCTCAACTACTTATTTCTCTCGCAACCTCTCTCACAATACTAACCCCCCAACTATACCTGGCAGCTAGATAGCCCAACACGACGCCCTCCTCAAAGGACTACTTCACTACAGCTAACCCGACGGCCTGAATTAAGAAGGCCCACACACGGGCTGGCGAGACCTTGTGGTGCGCTTCAACCAGTTAACGCTTGCGAGAGGGTTAGGCGGACCAGCTTTCTATTGGAATAAAGTTGCGGCAAAGTATTTAGATTTTATTAAGCTACTATACGTGGAGTGTGGATTGAAGAGTGAGGAGGAAATGGGGGAAGATGAGAATGAGGAGGGGAAAGAGGATTGCGTTATCGTTGAGAGTAGATCGGAGAATGTGGGAAGATAAGTATGGGGATATACGGGAGTTTGAGAGTTTGGGTACGGATTTTGGCCATTGGGACGCCTGAATCCATCACGGAACTTTGATTCTCAATGATTCAAGGCCGCAATCGAATGATCTATTTGCCGCCATATGCAGTTCAGGCTTTAGTCTTCTTCTCTTTCTTCCTTTTCCCTTCACCGCCCCCGCCTGCGTCCGCGCCATCTAATGCCGGTGCCATGCCAGGCATTTGTCCCTGCATCTCCTTCATCATATCTTTGAAAAAGTTCTCGCTCACTCCGCCTCCTGTCATTGCTGGACTGTAGTACGGAAGGATAGTGTTCATCTTCCATCCCCTCGGTATGGCGGGCTTCGGATATGGTTTGCTCATATCTGGCATAGGCGCACCGGGGACTCTTAATCTCATTGCTGAGTCTTCCGTTGTGGGGTTTTCTTTGAGGTGTTTGGCTACTAGCATATAGAGATGGTGTTCTGTTTCAGTGTGCTTGTTAGCACTATTCAAGCCGCAGAGACTAGCATCCCTGATTATATCGCAACTCACTGTTGTTGACCAATGGATTATTCGACCCCTTTAGTTTAACCTTAACCCGTCCAGGATTACTCCAGTCTTTCGGATGCAGCTTCGCCGGCTCAAAGAGCGTCTCAAGCCTCAATCTCCCGCACGCTGCAACAATTTCTCTTGCTAACGGATTCTCCACAGCATTCTCCTTTCCTACCCTCCTTCCCTGCGCTCGCGACCTGTTTTTGTCAAAGTACACTGGGTACAAACATTGGAAATCCTTGTACTTGGAATCATCTTGTGTGGTCTGGAATTGTGTGCCATCATGGCTAGTAATAGGCCCTCGTCGCTGAGCAGGGATGGCGCTTGGATCGATGAGGTGGGAAGAGGGTTTTGGTATTGGAGGTTGAACTTGGGAAGGCCGCGCTTTGAGGATTTCTCTCTCGTCGAAGTCGTCAAGGTCGGAGATATCTCCCTCTGCAGGATCCGAATCACTATCGCTCACTTCTTCTATTCGTGCGTGAGACATATTGAAAGTATGGTTTAGAGACAGAGGTTTTGAAGTGACGTGGGGTTTGTGAGGTGGGGCTACATTATTGCCTTGTATATCAGGTTGAACAATGCAAAATTAGACGTCAAAGTACAAATCAATGAAACCACATCCGCAAGGAATTTTGTTTAATTGTTAGTCAAAACCTTTGTCAACTATTTCGGCTACGTCTTAGATGTCTTGGTACTTACTAGCTTGACTTCTAAGCTTTGTTAAGTGCAGTACAACCTCTTGGAGTCTTGCGGAGGCTACTTCCAAAAAATATAGAACGCCTTGAGTTTCATCGAGATCCAATGGTTGAAACGTTCCGTGTCCTATAGTTGGTGATGACCAGGGAGGTTTTGTACACTCAATTAAAAGGGATGGTGGACCACCCAACATGGAATTTTGAGACCTCGCTACGTCAGCGATCGACAATTGGAAGCTACTTAGCCACAACTTGGGGACAGGGTTCAAGATGTGGCTGGAAAAAAAAACTAACGTCCAGACTCGTGTTCCATGACATCTTCAAGCAGTTTCGGTCGACGAGTGGTCTTCAAACCCTGCTCATTCCTGCCCGATGCATGCCTTCAATACCTTCAAAACAGCCAAATCATCCAAGCGGAAAGCTTTGCCCTGCAGTTGCATGTGTGGACTGAGGTACATACAGTTTGTGTCTACCTTCCGTTTACGTCAGGCTTCTCTTGTGATGTGTCACAGGACCCTATTTCTATCAATGTAAACAGGGCACAAATTAGATGAGCTGTAGGGTGCAGCATTGCCAATAACTTTGTGGTGGAAAGGCGGCGGGTATAAACTTGGCAAGACGAGTCCGGCTTGCAGAGCTACTTGATAGAGTTAGGACCTTTTTATGGACCATAAGTGATCATGCATTGCAACATGCCCCGCACTTAAATCCCCTTAGTGTGGCTTAACTCTCTTCCATTGCGCCAATGAGCAGTGCAATTGTTGTCTTCTGAAGGGGAGCTTCCGCCACACCTCATCGTCATCGTCATTGTTGGCGATCAACCTCTCTACCTTGTTTTGCTTGCAAGATGAAGGTAATTTCTGAGACTATTTACTGCTCTCACACTTCTCGATGTTTCCTATGTTACTCTGACTTCCATTCTCTTCATCTTTCCTGTATTACATAGAAATCTCTATTGAATTTTGAGAGATATTTCTCCCAGGCATCTCTTTTCTTATTCGTTGCTTGGCTGAGATAAATCGTGGGTTCTCATGGAGAAACTTAAGAAAATTTTGTAGAATCTATCCACCCCGGATTATATAATGGGTACTGACAAGTGATAGGAGCCCTGGAAAGGCAACCGAAGACGAGATCATGTACGGATCAAGCAGATCTAATGACCCTGTTCATTCCGGTAATACTGGCATGTTGACCGGTGAAGGAACCCACTTCGATAACTCGCGAGATACTCCAAGCGGCGCAAGCCTTGGGAGCTCCAATATCGGTAATGCTCCTACCACTGCAGGACCTCATTCTTCCGACCTTGCCAATAAAGCAGACCCAAGAGTAGACTCTGATCTCGACGGCTCTCGTATAGTGGGAAACACAACGGGAGCCTATGGCTCTACTGGCCAATCTTCTATGCCGGGAGCATTCGTATCCGACCCTAATCCATACGATACTCAGGAACTTGATCCACGGCTTGGTGAGCCAACCACAACTTCTACTAGTAGAGCTTATAGAGGCGATCCTAGCTACACGGGTACTACCGACACTTTAGGACATCATTACGGTCGGGATGCTGCGACAGGCGCTGGTGGAGTAGCATTGGCTGAGCATGAGCATCGAAAGCATGAGCGTGAGCGCGAATCTGGCCTTGGCAGCAGTGGAGTAGGGCCGAGCATTACCGATGCAGGATATAACGCCACTAGTCGGAGTGGTATCATAGGTCAAAGCACTACAGGGACTACTAATAGCCATCTTGGCCGTGACGCGGCAGCGATTGGAGCTGCAGGTGCTGTAGGAGAGGGCATTCATCATCACAGAGAGAATGAAAGGGAGAACCTAGAAGCCTCTGATGGCGCTCTTGGGATATATGGTGATGACGCTGAGGTTGGAAATACAAGTTCCAATACCACAACAGGACCTCACAGCTCCAACCTCCTTAACAAGCTTGACCCTCGTGTTGATTCGACTTCAAGAACCATGGGCAACGCCGGATCAGGAACCCGCTACGGCCGTGATGCTGCAGCAATTGGCGGCGCAGCTGCTGTTGGCGAGGGTATCCATCATCATCGTGAGAATGAGCATGACAACCTTGGCTCTTCAGGATACTATGGAACCAGCCCAGCTGGAACAGGATCTGCATACTATGGCGGCCCAACCGGGACAGCCGTATCAGATGTCTCAGGCCCGCACATCACATCGACTGCAGGTCGATTAGATCCCGTTATTAACCAAAGCGGTCGGCCTATTGAAGATGCTCATGAACATCGGAAGCACGAGCGCGAGCGGGAGACAGGTGTGGGCAGCACCATGGGCGTTGGCTTGAACGCGGGTGCTTATGGAGACAACTCGACCTACGATACTACCACTACGACCACAGGTGCCGGTACGACAACAGGACCTCACAAGTCAAACTTGCTTAACAAACTTGACCCTCGCGTGGATTCTAGTAATACCGGAACAATGGATAACAGTAGATCGGATCATCATTACGGCCGAGATGCTGCAGAAGGCTCTGGCGGTGTGAGATTAGCTGAACATGAATACAGAAAACATGAGCGAGAGCGTGAGGCAGGTATTGGTTCGAATACCGGAGCTTATAATGATGACCCTGCTTACACCGGGACTACAGGGAGCACGGGTCACCACTATGGCCGTGACGCTGCGGTAGGTGCAGGTGGAATGGGATTGGCTGAGCAGGAACACCGAAAGCACGAACGTGAGCGCGAGACAGGTGTCGGAAGTAGTACAGGAGTCGGCTCTAATACAGGAGCTTATGGAGGCGATCCAAACTATACTGGAACCACGGGAACTACGGGTCATCATTACGGCCAGGACGCTGCTGTTGGAGCAGGCGGAGTCGGACTTGCTGAGCACGAATATCGAAAACATGAACGCGAGCGCGAGGCCGGTGTCGGTAGCAACACTGGTATTGGCTCTACTACTGGAGCTTATAGAGATGATCCCAGCTACATGGGCACCACCGACACTTCAGGACATCACTATGGCTGGGATGCTGCGATAGGCGCTGGTGGATTAGGATTGGCTGAGCATGAACACCGAAAGCATGAGCGTGAACGTGAGTTCGGTCTTGGCGGTAGTACAGGTACCATAGCTGCAACTGATCCTAGCACTGGACCTGCTCCTAATACTGCTGGACCTAATTCGAAGGACTGGATGAACAAACATGACCCGAGGGTGAAGTCTAACCCAGACACTGCTGATACCAGCCTGACTGGGAGTCGTGGCACAACCCACAGAGAACGCGATGCTGTTGTAGGTGCCGGTTTGGCAGGAGCTGGTTACCAAGCAGAGAAGCATCGCGCCGCTAGAAATGAGCATGGTGTAGGCGGGGCTTATGATGAAAGTCTGCCAGACTTCCATCATACGGGCAGAGACGCTTCTGCTATAGGAGCGGCAACTGCTCTTGATGAGAATGAAAAAGCTAGGCTCAGAGCTGCCAGAGGCGAGCGTGACAATAATTATGATCAAGGCCCCCTCGAGCCTGGTTATAGCGCGGCTACTTCTGGGCCCATGAACAATCTGAGTCCCTATGAGCCTGGTTATAATCCGGCCACTACTGGACCCATGCATCAACAAAGCAGAGACCACCATCTAGGTCGGGATGCAGCTGCAGCTGGTGTGATGGGAGGTACTGCATACCAAGCTGAGAAGCACTATAAACATGACAAGGACCTGACTCCCGAGGAGAGGGAGCAGAAGCGTGAGCTTAAACATGAACAGAAGGAAGAGAAGAAGCATCACGGCTTCCTGAGCTTCCTCCGTGAGTTCTGATTCCTATTGAACCGCCTTAGTCATTACTAATCTCTTCATAGATCGAGACAAGAACAAGAAGTACACAAAAGAAGAGGAGGAAGAGTTTGACCGCCAGGAACGTGAACATAACAACCACGCAGGCAGAGATGCTGCAGTTAGCGGCGCAGCAGTTGGTGGAGCTGCATATGAAACCGAGCAGGTAATTGATATAGAGCGGCATAATTGACTAATTCAAACTGACAATTCACAGCTTCATGGTCACCGCCATGCTGCTTCAGGAGAACCTGATACCATGAAGCCTCTGCCAGTGGCACCCGGTAATAATGGGATCGGCACAGGCGAAGGCACCCAGAATGCCCTTCCTGTGGACCGAAAGCGTGGAGAGGGATATAATATGGACACCACTGGAACTGAACATCCTCTTGCCGTAGGAAGCGATACATACCGGCCACCGGGAACAACTCTCGGCGACAAGCTTCATGGCGTTGAGCGCAACAGGGGCGTAAATGATGGAATGATCGGAGCTGGCTACGATAGCACTACTGGTATGACCGGAGCTGGCTATGATAGCACTACCAGTACAACCGTAACGGGCACGCATCACCTGGGCCGCGATGCGGCCATTGGTGCTGAAGGTGTGGGACTTGCAGAGCATGAGCACCAACAGCATGAAGAAGGCACTTATCCCGCAGTCGCTGGAACATCAAGGTAAATACCCCCTTGTCCAGCCTACCAAACAAAGGAAGAACATATAGCTGACTCTGACCCAGTGACTACAGTGCCCCAACCACAGCAAAGCACAACGTTCTGCACGAAGGCCCTTCAGCGGATCACCCAGCCCCCAGCGCGATGGCTGGTGGGGGCCCGTACCCTAAGGACACGACTGGTACAGGCAACTATTAGGATGGATGAGAAATGATGAATACGAAACCAAAGTAGGCAACTAAGGCTGAAATATCTGGGAAATTTTTACTTATGCAGCCTCCGCATATGTGGGATTTTAAGGCAGAATATGACTCCACTGGTTATCGTCTCTTTTATGACCTTTGATCAGTGATGATGACAAGATGGACCTCGATATTCATGCGAGGACTACAAGATGTCCACTTGGTGACTCGTAGATGAACCGTCTTCCACGAGAAGCTTTTAGAGGCAGTGCTCTGTCGTCACCATTTGACCTGTCGATACGTTTTGATCTGTCGTCACACCTAGATCTCCTGTCATGCCAATCAGCTCCAATGCCGTTGGTATCGTAAGACTTCCCCTAGTCCTGCCAGGCCACTCTTCTCCTGATTCTGTTTCCTTCACTGGTCATTGCAAAAGGGTTAGTTAACCCTGCTTGCTACCCCACTCGTCTTGCCTTTAAATGTCAAGCTATTCTTCCAGAACAAAGTCCCAAATATATCTATCTCATCCGTCTGAGTGGTAAATGACGTTAGAAAGGTAAAGAGGCTCTCCTTTTGGCATGATGAAGATGTGGCTAGGCAAAACGAATTTTGCGTAGAACAACCTTGACGAACATTGTATGAATTGATATCTAATAATAATGGGTATACGCTGCCGACTGGCGCATCGCCTTCCGACCAAAGCTCCTTCCCGTTCCGTGCTCTTTTCTTTTCATCCATCCATCCATCCACCCATCAATGACTGACCCACTCCACAACCCCATCAACGCCCAATGCTTCTCAATGCTACGCGCTCAACAAGAATGTCTTCCTAGATAATACTTCTCAGATATTTGCCTTTTGACAGCTATGAAATAGCGCAATCGACTAGGCAATGCGTGTCTCCCATGCTTAATTGCCGGAGATCCTCTTCTGGTATGCCCCCCAAGCCTTTTCCCGATACCGCTCCGCCTCCGTCGCTGGATCCGCAGCCTTGAGAATCCCCCGACCGACAATGACAATATCTGTGCCCAGCTTTCCAATGAGCATTTCCGGTGTATTGTACTGCTGGCCCAGGCCATCGCCGTTTACTGCCCCATTCTCGTCCGGCGGTAACTGGCAGCCTGGAGTCATGCTTATAAATTGGTCGCTGAGGGAGGTGTTGAGGGACTCCTGCGCGATGTATCCCATCACGAAGTCTTTGTAGTCTCTTGCCATTTCAACACATGCTTGGGTGTATTCCACATTGAGCAAGTTGTCTGCGCTGGACATCTGCGCTAGCAAGAGCAGGCCTCGCGTCAATGGCGGCTCTTCGATGCCGGGGAAGACCTCATCCTCTTGTGCGGGGTTCAAAGACCAAGTTGAGTCGGCAGGCTCGAAAGATTGAGATACGGTTGTGATGGAGACTATACTGGCTTTTCGTCCGGCACTGATGGCCTTTAAGTTTTGGTCTTCTGAGACCCGTGGGATTTCCTCGTCCTCGTCATCCGAGTTTACGCTCTCAGGTCTCGGCGTTCCGACACTGATATCTGTCTTCACTTCGCATTTTTTCCTTTCTCTCCATTGACTCGCAGCTTCGCGCAGAGCAGTGACGATGCCTGGACCGGGCAGAATATGTGCATTGGTGATATGAGCCCATTCCACAATCTTGCCAGGACCATCAGTATATTGTTTCTGGACCGTAGAACCAATGTCGCTAAATTTCCTGTCCTCGAAGATCAGGAAACCATGCCGTCGAGCTAGAGCTGCAAGCTGCGCCCCGGTCCCTTTCCGAGGGTGGGGGTCCCAATTATTGACGATGTCAAAGTGAGTTTTCAGAACGACAATGGAGGGGCCTAAGCTGGCGGCCAGGTGGAGCAAAGTCTCGGCGGAAGAGACGTCGGCGGAAAAGCAGAGATTGCTTTGTTTGAGAGTCATGAGACGGAAGAGATAGGCAGTCAGAGGGTTGCTTGAAGCACGCCTCTCGAACGGGACACTGCTGGTGGAGTAAGGCATGACGACGGAGCTTCCGAAGTAGAGACTCTGAATAGCTCGTAGATATTGGGTGAGAGAAGATAGAGGATTTGTAGTTTCCCTTTCACACTGGCGGGGAGGTGGCCAGATGGAAGAGGAAAGGCTGGCAATTCAGCTGAGGCTGCATACTGAAACTGACCCATCCTTTTTTTTTTTCTTGCCTCATATTTCGGAGGAAAGCGGGAGGGCGTGCGCAGTCGAGACCACCATAAACCAACCTTTTGACCACCTCTTGCAGATACGGCTATACCTCATGTGTCTGGCGGCCGAGAAAGACCCATGACGCAACTTTAAATTTTAGCCGTCTGATTAGATAGAGTTGGCCAGGGGTATGAGAAAGGCCATCAGACATCTCAAGCGTTTCCAAAACCCCAAAGAGCGTCCATGGGCTCGGTGAGGTCTATGAAATTGTCAGTGACAGCAGATAGACGGCCTACCGCGTCTTATTAGGGGTCCTGAGCATCAAGCCGCGCTTCCGGTCAACAATTGCACAATCCAACATTTCTCTTCTGTCGTGTGCCCCAGCCTTCCGCTCCTTCCACAAACTCGGCGGCTTATCGTGTGAGCAACTCCTCCAATCCATGCCCTCTTGGGATTATTTTCCCCTCCTCTTTCTGTGCTCTACTTTGAACCGCTTACTTAGAGGCACTGATTAGACCAATAACGAACCTCCTTAGACATCGCCTCTTCTCTTCCCTTGCCTGCACCTTACCTAACTCCCTCTTTCACTTCCAAACATATTGCGTCTGCCAACTCCCGTGGCTACTCTCGAAGCTGGGGAAGATAAGGAACGCGAGGAGAGGTAGAACGGTGACAATACAAAAATGTCTAGCGTGAAGACACGACGGCAGGCTTCAGCAGCCTCTACTCCGACAACACCGACGCCAAAGGGAGGACCAGTCCTCAGGTCCATGAATGGAAATGGCTCTGCACATAGCCATGTCACAGAAGCGGAGGCTTACCCGCGCGAGAACATCTTCATCTTCATTCCCAACCTTATTGGTAAGCTTTGCTCCGCCAGAGATTGGTTTTCCAAGCCTCATACAACTGACCAATAATCTAGGTTATTCGCGGATTGTGCTGGCCATAGCTTCCCTTTACTACATGCCACTTCATCCACGAACTTGTTCTCTGCTCTACAGCATATCATGTCTACTTGACGCTCTCGATGGCTTTGCGGCGCGGCATTTCGAACAATCTACTCGATTCGGTGCCGTTCTGGATATGGTAACTGACCGTTGTACAACAGCTTGCCTACTCGTCTTCCTGGCTTCCGCCTTCCCAAGATGGTCTCTGGTTTTTCAGGGGTTGATCTCACTGGATCTGGCGAGCCATTACATGCACATGTATGCAACGCTGGTCATGGGAGGAGGCGAGAGCCATAAGAAAGTCGACAAGTCGCGGAGCTGGATCTTGAACCTCTACTACACAAACAAGGTAGCGTTTCCAAGTAGAAACCAATCCAGAACAGGCAAACTAACACCGAGCTTCTCCAGACCGTACTATTCCTCTTTTGCGCCCTCAACGAAGTCTTCTTCATAGCGCTCTACCTCCTCTCCTTCTCCTCGCCGCTCCTCTCTCCTTCCCTCCTTCAAACCACGCCCGACAGCACCAACAGCGCTTCACTACAACCCGGCAACCCTTCACATGTATCCATTGCATCACTCTTCGCGAACCCATATAGCGCTGGAGCACTCGAGCTGGCCAGAGCTAACAAAATGGACTCCTTCTGGCCCTGGGTGATTGCAGGCGTCAGCTTCCCCATCATGTTCGGGAAACAGTGGATAAACATCGTCCAACTGGTCAAGGCGAGCCGCTGGCTGGCCGAGGGCGATTTAGAGATTAGGCGAGCAGCGGGGCTGCCGAGGAAGAGGAGCGTGAGGAAAATGAAGTAGTGTTTTACTTCCTCTCTCTGTCCTGCCCTCATATTTCTAGAGGGCTTGTAAAATTGGCATTTCTTGAGGGTGTCCTCCCTTCGCTGTATATTTCACAGCATATAGGAGTCTGGTGCATTGCAAGGTTCGATCATCATACTGCATGTCATGGGATTTGATATTTAATGCTTATGTTCAGGATCAGCTGTTTAATGTAGGGATGGTATTAGAGAGGGGATGGTGTCTGGGAGTGAGCTTCTTTTTCGATTTTCTATCTAGATTGACCACAGTGCGTAGCTGCATCTGAGCTGAGGAGATAAAATTATCTTAATATAATAATATCTGGAACACATATTTCCTCCCGATTGTTTTTGCATCTCCTAAAAAGGCATTATAGAAAGTCAATATTATCATCCTCGAAAGATGATGCATTCCTAATTCAGGTTACTGTTCCTTCGAGAGGAGAAGTGTTGTCTGGTATATAGGCAACACTATGCTTCTAGGGGTCAGTCCTTCCAAGGTATTTATCTTTCTTTATCCTCTCACCAGCTCGAATAAGTCAGGCCACTGTGATGGTCTGCTTTTACGATTCCGTGGCCGCGATCGTTGGAGTTTTGACCGCTGCCCGGCCCCCTTGGCTTTCCATAAGGATCAAAGTATCTCAGGACATTGCTGCGTGTAGGCGGCCTAAGTACTCGTGAGCGTTCATATGCAGGGGCGAGAACCGACCGAGGAGGAGTCAAAAGGTCCAACACTCCTGTGTCTGCGTAGCATGTCATGCAACATGAGCTCTAGCTGACAGCCCACACATCTGACAACAACAGTCCGGGCATGACTTCTCAATTCCTTGCTCTAACTTGCTTACAACGCTGCTTGAGGTATCCCATTTTCGCGGCACGGATTTGTCCGAAGTCCCGGAGACGGGATGTGTCTTTCAATTTGCAACCTCAACCGGTGATAGGGATGACCTCACTGCAGGTTATATTGGTTCATGAAATTCCAGAACGAATCATCAGCAAATTCGCCCTCAAACTGCCATGGAGCGCCTGAATCATAGAAAGTCTGCGCATTTGCTGCCACAGCAGGAGCTTGGTCATCTGTCATGCCAACTAAGTCGTTGTACAAAAGATCATGCGTAGGCTGTAGAGGAGCCATTCCGCTGAAGTCGAAATTTTGGTTGAAGTCTGGCGTAAATCCCGATGGTAACGCACCCCACTCGGAATCCGAAGGGGGCATGGGTGGGATGACACCGGATGAGTTAGACGCTGTATTGGCGGAGTTGATGGAATAGTCGGACATGCCTATACTGCTCGCACTCGATGGATGGAACGAAGTAGTAGACAAGCTCGATCCGAGAGACTCGGGAACATCTGGTGTAGTAACGAACCCATTGGAACTTGAGTTTGAGGCTGGACTCTCCAATGATTGTAATCGTGGTAATGCTGTCTGAGTATTACCGAGTTGAGGTGCAGTTAAAGGAATCTTCGCAGAGTGCCTCTCGAGAGCCTTCTGCAGACGAACGTGAACTGCTTGCAAGACACCAAGAGCGGTCTTGGCTAACTGATTCCGACTAGAAATTAGTTCGAATCTTTCCATAGTCCATTCGAAGTGCTGCAGTGCGTCACTAAGGTAGTGCAAATTCTCTGTAGGGTGTAATATGAATATCGCTGAGACAAGGACAACGGCATCAAACGTAGAGAGGACGATATTGACCAACTTATAGTGCCGAGCTTGCAGATTCTGGAACAAGCGTCGCTGCGCCCGCAGGATGGTCAGGCCAGCCTTCAATGCCTCATGTCGACTGTTTGAATTGGTGAAGACATAAGGCTTGTGCAGAGCCATTATTAGAAACCCACCCTGCGAGGCCATTATCTGGCGAGCTGCTGGAAGCCACTTGCAGTCAGGGTATTCATCGAATGTTGTGTCTGGGCTTTCGGAACGAAGAGCTGGATTTATCTGCTCAGCTCGCTTAACTATCTCCTGGTGAAGTCTCTCAACCTTCGTATAGTCCTTTGGATGCACGCCCTCCTTTTGCAAAGCCAAGATATCATGTAGTATAAGTATGAATTTTGCATTGCTTATGAGCATGGTCAATGGCGTTGGAGCATCAGACTCCGATCGAGGTAACGGCGCAGTTCCCCTATGATTTTTAGTAGACGGCGTGTCAATTGGGAAAGTGACGTTCACGTCCGTATTGCTCATTGACGTCGGCCGTCCAAGTACCAGAGCCATATGTGCGTCCCATAGCTGGAGATTAATCCAGATTCTTCTTCGCAGCTCTACGAGCCAAAGCGTCTCAAGAGCCTTTTCAGGACTTTGCAGCGTGCGATCAACGGGATCTTTATGCCAGCCAATCTCCTGAGCATCTCTTATAGTCTGCCCAAGGGAATGCCAGCTTTCAGTAATTAAGCCACTATTTTTCAAGAAGGACGTCCTCAAAAAGCCTGCCTGTATAGTGACGAGGTTCAAATCTCGTTTTCCTAAGAGGGAGAGGATGGCAATGCCCGATTCGCTGTAATCAGTTGCAAGATCATCTAATGACATTTCGGAGACATATTTGAGCGAGTCGAGAGATGGGTCATACTCAGGCGGCTGAAATTGCAACGCTAAGGCAACCACTTGAAAGAGTAGAGCGGGAAAGTATCGTATATCTCCTGGAAGATCCTGTGGCCCTCGATTAATGACTGAAAGAGAGACCTTATTCCAATTCTGCAGTTGTTCCATGAAAAAATATTTGTCTACGGAGCTGTAATGCCAGTTCACCTCTTCAAAGAAGGTCACAAGGAGTTGGTCCACAAAATTCTTAGCCGGAAGCTGTCGAACAAGGCTTTTGTATCTCTCCTTAAGGCCGTTGTAATCGGGTTGACCGAGAGTCATCGAACTCCGTAATGCTTTGCCATCGCCCTGGTGGTTCTCAATCTTCCTGAAGATGCCCAGAGAATTGTGGCCATTGGACTTTGCGTAACCTAGAGCACTCAACTGCGCCGCTGAATCCGACTCGGGCTTAGAATGGTCCACGCTCACAGAACTGCTATGCATCGGACTTCGACTGCCATCATCGGACGAGGTAGTGTGGTTACTAACACGCTGCTTTATAACGGTGGACTCATTCTCATAATGGCAAGCGGATTGCTTATTTCGAAGGACACAGTTAGAGCACGGTAGCAGGCGATCACACTATAATTGTT
>Ga0335072_10005977_pt1 | contig 17871 bp, 18 predicted proteins | sample Lox_Sample_21_FD_206725 | JGI IMG/M metagenome (GOLD analysis project Ga0335072, IMG submission 206725) | Soil microbial communities from Loxahatchee National Wildlife Refuge, Florida, United States - Lox_Sample_2.1 | ecosystem: Environmental > Terrestrial > Soil > Wetlands | place: USA... | reverse complement strand
GTGCTGTCCGGCGATCACTGCCGTGGCCTGCGCCAGCGCCAGCGGCAAGAACCCCAGCTCGGCGGCCAGCGCCCCGGCGCCCCCCGGATCAGCCAGTCCGGTCCGCTCGGCCAGGAACACCGTCGCCTCGGCGGGGGTGAACACATCTACCTCCACCCTGGTGCCCAGGTCCACCACCGACCGCCGGTTGCTGGTGATCAGTACCCTGGCCTGCCCCGCCACCGGCAGATACGGCTGCAGCACATCGGGATCGGCGGCGTCATCGAACACGATCAGGCAGCGGTCCCCGCCGGCCTCCAGCCAGTGCCGCACCGCCCGCCCCGGGTCACCGCCGCCGCCCTCTCCAGCCAGCCCCGCAGCTTCAGCCACCGCGGCCAGCCCGGCCGCCAGGCTGGCCGGATCCGCGGCATTGACCCACGCCACCAGCCGCCACCCGGCGGCCAGCTTGGCCCGCGCGTACGCCGCGGCCAGCTGGGTCTTGCCCACGCCCCGCATCCCCGTCACCGCGTGCACCACCGACACGCCCGGGCCGACGGCGTCCAGCTCCGCGAGCAGATCCGCCCGGGGCTGGAACCCCGGCGGCTGCTGCGGGATATCACCGGCCGACACCAGGCCGCCCCGGGGAGCCGGTTCCTGCCGCTCGGCACCGGCCGCGACATGGTAGTGGATGTTGACTGTCTGGTCGCGGCCGGCGGTCAGGGCGTCGCGGGCCGCGTGGATGTCCTGCCTGATCCCCGGGCCGGGACGGTCCTCCTCGCCAGGCATCCGCGACCCACCCCCCACGAATGGCCGTCCGAAACGCCCTCCGCGTGACGCGGCGGTTACAGGACACCATACAAGGCCCGATCCCGCTACCGGGGAAGGGTGTGGGAGATGGCTGGCGGAGGATCGGGGATTTGAACCCCGGAGGGTGTTGCCACCCAACCGCATTAGCAGTGCGGCGCCATAGACCGGACTAGGCGAATCCTCCACCCGCACCAGCAGGTGCGGTGGGCCATAGCGTACCGGGACCGACCCCGCCCCGGCAAAGCAATCCCACCAGGGACGTCAGCGCACTTCGATGATCTCGTAATCGCCGCCGAGGTAGGCCTCCCGCATGGTGCGCTTGGAGAACTTGCCCACGCTGGTCTTGGGCACCTCAGCGATGAAGCACCAGCGCTCGGGCAGTTGCCAGCGCGGGATCTGCTCGGCCATGAAGGCCCGGAGCTTGTCCGCGGTGACGTCGGCACCGGGCCGCAGCACGACCGCCGCGAGCGGCCGCTCGCCCCACTTCTCGTCCTCGACCCCGATCACCGCGGCCTCGGCCACGTCGGGATGGGCCATCAGGACGTTCTCCAGCTCCATGGAGGAGATCCACTCGCCGCCGGACTTGATCACGTCCTTGGCCCGGTCGGTCAGCCGGATGAAGCCGCGCTCGTCCAGCGTCCCCACGTCGCCGGTCCGCAGCCAGCCGTCATGGAACTTACCCGGGTCGTCGTCCTTGTAGTACGAGCCGGTGATCCAGGGACCGCGGACCTCGACCTCGCCGACCGCCTCACCGTCGGCCGGGAGCAGCGCCCCGCCGTCCCCGGCCAGCCTGGCCTCCACCGTGCAGAACACCCGGCCCTGGCTGTCCCGGTACGACCACTCCTCCTCCTTGCTGGCGCCGGGAGGCAGGTTGGCCACGCTGGCCAGCGGTGAGGTTTCCGTCATGCCCCAGGCCTGCAGGATCCGCACGCCGAGCTCCTGCTCGTACCTGACCTGCATGGCGTGCGGTACGGCCGAGCCGCCCGCGACCACCAGGCGCAGCGAGGACAGGTCCCCGCCTTCGGCCCGCATGTACGCCAGCACGCCCGCCCAGATCGTCGGAACCCCGCCGGCCACGGTGACCCGCTCGGCGCCGATCAGCCGGACCAGGTGATCCGGCTGCAGGTACTGGTCGGGCAGGATCAGGGCCGCGCCCGACAGCAGGCTCGCATAGGCCAGGCCCCACGCGTTGGCGTGGAACATGGGCACGACCGGCAGCACGCGGTCCGGTTCGGAAAGGCCGAAGGCGTTCCCGAGGCAGGCGCCCATCGAGTGCAGGTAGCTGGACCGGTGACTGTAGACGACGCCCTTGGGGTGCCCGGTGGTCCCGCTGGTATAGCACATCGCCGCGGCGGAATGCTCGTCGAGCACGGGCCAGTCGAATGAGTCCGGCTCGGCGGCCAGCAGTTCCTCGTAATCGTGCACCGCCACCCCGGTGAGCTGGTCGGCTCCCGGCGTCTGCGCGAGCGGCGCCCCGGCCACGATCACGTGCTTGACGGCCGGCGCGTGCGGCAGGATCTCCGCGAACCTCGATACCAGCGAGGCGTCCACGATGACGGCGTAGTCATCGGCGTGGGTGGCGATGTAGCCGACCTCGGCCGGCGCGAGCCGGATGTTCAGCGTGTGCAGGACCGCGCCCATCGACGGCACCGCCAGGTAGGCCTCGAGGTGCTCGGCGTTGTTCCACATGAAGGTGGCGACCCGCTGGTCGGCGTCCACGCCCAGGCTCCGCAGCGCGTTCGCCAGCCGCGCGGCGCGGCGGCCGGCTTCCGCGTAGGTGCGGCGCCTGACCCCGTCCCCGGTGTAGGTAACAACCTCGCGATCACCGAAGATCGTCGTCCCGTAGCGCATGATCGACGTGATCGTCAGCGGGATGTCCATTATCGTGCTGCGCACCTAGCTACCTCCTACGGGTGCCTGACCTGCATTACCTGATAGTGCCATGAGTCAGGCAGCCCGCAGTAGTCGCGATTTGCCGGGTAAGGCCTCAGGCGCCGGAATCGATCCTCGACCGGGACGCGACGAGGTCCTGGGCCAGCCGGAACTGGCGAGTCTGCCGTTATCTAGGAGACTCTAGGCGACACGCTAGACGGCCGTATCGAAGGCTAGCCCGCCCGCTCCGCACGGCACCCAGGCCGGCGGCTAGACGGGCTGCGAGCGCAGGAACTTGCCGAAGTGCGGCACCGTGAACGCGATCAGGCCCCGCTCGGAGCTGTAGATCAGCCCCTTCTTGATCAGCCCGTCCCGGGCGGGCGACAGGCTCGACGGCTTGCGCCCGAGCTCATCGGCCACAATCGACGTCGGCACCGGGTCATCCCCGGTGGCGGCCATCGCGCGCATGTACTCACGTTCGGCCATCGTGGCCCGCTCGTACCGGCTGCCGAAGAACCCGACGGCCAGCTCCCCTTCCGCCTCCGGGGCGGCCACAGCGACGTCCGCGGCCGTCACCGGGCTGGACGCGGCCACGTCCCAGGTGACCTTGCCATAGGCCTGGACGAAGTAGGGGTAGCCGTCGGCGGCGGCGTACAGCGCGTCGAGCGCGCCGGGGGTGAACGTCACGTCTTCCCGCTGCGCCGGGGCGATGAGCGCGAGGTCGGCGGCCTCCCGGTCCAGGCGGTCGATCCTGGTGTACCTGAACAACCGCTCGGAATAGCTCTTGCTCGCCGACAGCACCGACGGCAGGTGCGGCAGGCCGGCCCCCACCACGATGAGCGGGCCGCCGGTCTGCGACAGCTCGTGGCAGGCGGCGCATAGCGCGGACACGTCGTCGGCTGGCACGTCCTGCATCTCGTCGACGAACAGGGCGATACCCACGCCGAGGTCGGCGGCGACCGAGGCCGCCTCGGCGAACAGCTCGGTGAGGTCGACCTCCAGGTCGCCGGAGTCCGCCCGGCCGCGCTGGGCCGGCACGTCGATGCCCAGCCCGACCGTGACCGAGCTGCCCTTGGGGGCCTTCGGGTCGTGGATCGCGAACGCCTTGAGCACGCCAAGGAAATACTCGACCCGGTCCGGGGCCCGGTGCCGGGGGGCCAGTTCCCGCACCGCCATGTGCAGCGCAGCGGCGACCGGCCGCCGGATCGACTGGCCCGGCCGGGCCTCGATCTTCCCGGTGCCCCACAGCCGCTGCAGGGCCATGGACCGGAACGTGTTCAGCAGCACCGTCTTGCCCACGCCGCGGAGCCCGGTCAGCACCATGCTCCGCTCCGGCCGGTCGCGGGCGATCCGCTCGAGCACCACCTCGAACTGGCCGATCTCCCGGTCCCGCCCGGTGAGCTCGGGCGGCCGCTGGCCCGCGCCGGGGGCGTACGGATTGCGCACCGGATCCATAGCATCGGACTCTATGGCGAGATCTAGGCTGAACCCTAGATTCGGCTAGAAAACCCTACCGGCGTGTCGCGCCGCGCTCCGTTCAGCGATCGTGCTGCTGGTTGAGACGGGCCAGGTAGGCGTTGTACGCGGCCAGGTGCTCCTCGTCGTCATCCAGGCTCTCGGTGTGGCTGGCCGCGGTGGCCGACGGCGGCGCGCCCGGGCTGGCCGCGGCGTCCTGGCGCGCGCTGACCTGAGCGGCGAAGTTCGTCCGGCGCGCGACCTCGAGCCAGCCGAGCCCGCCGTCGCTGCGCGTCTCGCGGCTCCAGGCGAAGAACACGGTCAGCATGACCACGAACATCAGGCCGGCTCCGCCGACCCACATCACCGCGCCGCCGATGTGCACGTCGCTGAGCGGGCTGGGCGCCCAGGCGGGCCGGCCGATGGCCAGGTTGGGGAAGGGGTTACTGCTCTCGGACCCGAGCGCCAGGCCGGTGAAGGCGTCCACCGGCATGGCGATGAAGAGCAGGAAGATCCGGGACGGGTAGGAGACCTTCCACCGGATCGGCTCCCGCCCGACCAGCGGCAGGAAGTAGAGGTAACCGGCGACCAGGAACAGGACGTGCTCGGCGCCGTGCACGGTCTCGTTGGCCAGCACCAGGTTCATGAAGCCGGTCAGGTGCGTGCCCACGATCACGCCGACGTAAAGCACGACCCCGAACACCGGCCAGGTGATCCAGGTCACCACGTGGGAGCGCAGCAGCTTCTTGGTCCAGGTGTGCACCGGGTTCCGGCTGGCGTGCAGCAGCAGCGTCGCCGGCTGGCCGACCACCAGCAGCGGCGGTGCCACCATCAGCAGCAGCAGGTGCTGCACCATGTGATCCCAGAACAGCACGTCGTCGTAGCTGCCGACACCGCTCTGGGTCGCGAGCACGACCACGGCCAGGCCGCCGAGGAACGCCGCGGTCCGCGGCAGCGGCCAGGGCCGCGCCGGGTGGCGCCGCCGCACCCGCAGCACGCCCCACAGGTAGAGCCCACCCGCCAGCACCACGAACGCGGTCACCAGCGGCGCGAACTGCCACTGACCGACGAGTTCGAGCGCGCTGACCGGGGGCAGGGCCTCGCTTCCCATGCCGCTGAGATTACTCGCCCGCGATCAGGCCCAGCGAAGGGCATGCGAGCGAGGCAGCCGTCCCGCTAAGGCAGCCGATGCCATGCCCGGGCGCCGCAAGCGGCTTGATGCCGCTTGCGCGGTGTGCCGCCGCCGGTGAACGGCCGGCGGGAGCTGCCCGTCCGGATCGGATGTCAGCGGTGGCCGGGATGCGGGACCGGATGCACCAGATGCTGGCCCCCGCGGTGGCTGCCCACCGGGGCGCACCTCGCGCCGCGAGGACTTACGCTCCATGACTATCAGCGCAACGATCATGTAATAGAGCAGGCTCGCGATGGTCAGGATCCCGATGGCTGGGATCGGCAGCAGGATCACGGCCGCCCATACGCCCGCGTAAAGCGCGGTTACCACCCCGATCACCCGGCCCGCCCGCAGAGCCGGCTGCTGGCCACGCATCCGGGCCGCCTCGGGCAGCCGGGCCGGAGCCCGCCCGGCGGGAAGGTCAGCGGTGACGGTGGCCAGTTCCGCGAAGGTCCGCGCCCTAAGCGCCTGGCCCACCCGGACGTCGAACTCGTCCTTGTCCAGCCGCCCGTGCACGAACGCGGCCTTGAGCACCTCGACCGCCCGCTCGCGGTCGGCGTGCGACGCCCGCAGGCGGCCGTGGTCACCCGCGCCCGCTGCCAGCTCCGGCCGGCCCGCGCCCATCTCGCGCTGAGCGTGCTTACACGCTGCCATGAACCGTCCCCAGGCCTCGTCCACACGCACATGATCTCAGAGCGCAGGCTCAACCGGAACCGCTCCGCCGTCGACGGTTCTGGTGCGGGCGCTGCCCGCCTGACCGGAACTGGCCAGCGACCCTTTGCTTAGAGGAATGGCGTCTACCATGTATCCCCATGGGACGGGGATCTAAGCGGATGCTGTCGCCTGACCCGCACCTCCCCCTCGGCCGTGGCCGGGCCGGCGCTGGCACCGCGGACGCCGCCACCCTGCGACGAGCCGGTGGAGACCTGGTCTCCCGGCTCACTATCGGCGCCTTCCAGACCTTGCAGCCCGTACGGGCCTCGCGGGCCCTGCGGGGGACGCGCGGCGGGTGCGCGGGCGAGGGTGCCGGGCGAGTCCAGCGGACCCTGCAGCCCGGAGAAGAACTTGTGTGGCAGGAGACCATCTGCGGCGAACGTATCGGGTTGGTCATCCGTCCGCCGGCCGGCCGGCAGCGATGGATCGTTTTCTTTTACGGAATCGGCATGACCGTTGCCGGGACCTGGCCCGTCCGGCGGTGGCTTGGCAGTGCAGGATACGGCGTCGCCTGTGTCGAGTACGCTGGCTTCGGCGTCAGTTCCGGGTCGCCTTCAGAATACGGTTGCTACCGCTCAGCGGATGCGGCTATTACCTACCTGCAACGGCAGGCATCGATACCTCTTGACCAGGTTACGGTTATCGGCTGGTCCCTCGGAAGCGCAGTAGCAATCGATCTTGCCTGTCGCCGCGACGTAAGAGCGCAAGTACTGCTAAGCCCGATGACCAGCCTGCTCGCCTGCGCGATAGATCTGGCCCGCATCGGCAGGACCTCATTCGCCGTCGGCCCATTCGATGCCCTGTCCAGGGCCAGGAGCGTCGGCTGCCCGACTTTGATCATCAGCGGGTCAGAAGATGCACTCACACGGCCTTGGATGGCAGACAAGATGACCAAGGCCATGGGAGGCCATGCCCGGCTGGTCAGCCTTCCCGGCGTCGGCCATAACGACATGCTCCGCTCAGGCGAGAGGCTGTGGAATGTCGTGAAGGATTTCCTGGAATGTGCGGCCAGCGCGAGTGCCTGACCCAGCCTGATTGCTCTCCTACCGTCTTCCTCGCCGGCGCCGGGTCCTTGCCAGCGGGTGCCGGGTCCAGGCTGGCGAAGCCATCGCGAAGCGACGCCCGGAGGGCGGCCTAGACGCGGTGCCTGCGAGTCAGAGCGGCGGGCGTGGGATTCGAACCCGCGGTGACGCGCCCGGGCCAGGTGCTTGGCGGAGGTGGTGGTTGCTGTGAGCTGCGGGGTAAGCGTGACGGGCGGTAGGCTTTGGGCCGTGGCCGCGCAGAGACAGGAATTCCAGCGGGACCTGGATCTTATTGAGGCCCAGGTCATGAGGCTGTTCGGCTTGGTCAGCGGGGATTTGCCCGGAGCAACCTATGCTCTGGTGAGCGGCCGCGACGAGGCGCTCGGGGTGCTGGCCGACCATGAGCGGGCCATTGACACCGTGTACCGGGAGATCGAGAACCTGGCCAGCCAGGAGATCCTGCTGCAGGCCCCGGTGGCGTCAGACCTGCGTTTCCTGGTTTCCGTGCTGCGCATCGCCCCGGAACTGGAGCGTTCCCACGACCTTGTCATGCAGATCGCGTCGCGGGCTAATCGTGATCTCAGCGAGGAGCTGTCACCGCGCAGCCGGGGGCTGGTTGAGCGGATGGGTGACCTGGCCGCGGATATGTGGCGTCAGGCCGCGGATTCTTGGCGCCTGCGTGATCGCTCTGCCGGGTCGGTGCTCAGCGAGCGGGATGACGCGATGGGCCAGCTGCACTCGGATCTGATCGCTGAGCTTGCCTCGGGGCGGATTGCGCTGCCGGTAGCGATGGAGATGAGGCTGGTGGCGCATTTTTACCGGCGTCTGGGCGGTCACGCGGTCAACGTCACCCGGCGGGTGGCCTACCTGGCAGGATCTGCGTCCGGATAGCCTGCCGGGTCCCAGCGTTCAGCAGGCCTGATGTCGATCCTTTTGGCGGCCGTTTGTCAATGCCGGGCTTCCGCGGTGGGGTGGGTGAGTGCGGGTGTGTCGGCGACGGCTTGGTTGAGGAACTCTGCGGCGCGGGTGAAGGTCTCCCCGATGGTGTGGCCCGCCAGCCGGGTTTGGTATGCGCGGTAGCGAGTCATCTCCCAGGTGCGGCCGCGTGAGCCCAATGAGCTCAGCTTGGGTGCGGGCATTGGTTTCCAGGTCCAGCCTGTGATAGGGCCAGGGCCGGTTTCGCTGGGGTCGACGAATTCGGCGACATCGGCTTCGTTTCCGATCTGGTTGCGCACGAACCGCAGCCCGGCCATGGTCTGCTCGGTCAGCTGCCGGTCGGCGGGGGCTTGGCCTGCGATGACGGTGTCGTAGGCGTCCAGGTGATGGCGTACCAGGGTGGCATCGACGATGGTGACCCACCAGACCGCCTCCCCGATGACCGCGAACGCCTGCGCCTGATGTGATGCGGTTTCCTGGGAGATGCGTTGTGTGGTGTCGTTCATCGCGGTGATGGACCATTGCAGCGGGCTCGTCCGGGCCCCCAGGTCGCCGGTGTGCTCGTCGTTCCATGCGGCCCGGCAGGCCGGAGAGCAGAACCGGGCGTGTTCACGGCGGGGCACGAACGAGGTGCCGCACTGCTCACAGGTCCGGGTGTCAGCCACTGGTGTTCTCCTCGGGCCGCGCCGGCGTAGAGCTGCCGGTCAGTGTCACTGGGCCGGTAACGAATCGCCGTGTTGAGAGTGCCTGCGTAGGGTCGAACCCTCGATCTCACCGGCATTACCTGTTGTAAACGCCGGGTTGGTGTGCCGTTGATCACCGTCCGCTGCTGCCGTGCTCGTGTCCGCTGCGCCGTAGCTCAGGGCCGCCAGCCCGGGGCTGCCGTGCTGGTTTAGCTTGCCGGTCATCTTATGTTCATCTGCCGTTCATCGTTAGGTTGGGTGAGCGTTGCCTGGGCCAAATAATGTCCGCTGCAGCAGCAGGGACGCGGCCTGGCCCGATGCGCCGGCAGGCGGCATGAACGGTGGGGGTAGGCCGTGACCGAGATCCGCTCCAGGGACCTGATCGCCGCGCTGGATGAGACGAAATTGAGCAGGTTCCATCTGCGGGCGGTGCTGGCGTCGGGAATGGGGTTCTTCACCGACGCCTACGACCTGTTCGTCATCGGGGTAGCCTCGGCGCTGATCAGCAAAGACTGGCAGCTGAGTCCGGGCCACCTTGCCCTGCTCAACTCCACCATGCTGTTCGGCGCCTTCCTCGGCGCGTTCGTATTCGGCCGGTTCGCTGACGTGATCGGCCGCAAGCATGTGTACTGGCTGGTCGCCGCGATCACGATTGCCGGGGCGCTGGGATCGGCGCTGGCACCGTCCTACTGGGTCCTGATCGGCTTCCGGTTCCTGCTCGGCTTCGGAGTGGGCGGTGACTACCCGGTCAGCGCGGTGATGGTCAGCGAGTACGCCAACCGCAAAGACCGCGGCAAGCTGGTCGGGATGGTCTTCGGCACTCAGGCCTTGGGCCTGATCGTGGGGCCGCTGGTGGCCCTGACCCTGCTCGGCGCCGGGTTCAGCAACGACACCGTGTGGCGGGTCCTGCTCGGCCTAGGCGCCGTGCCCGCTGCAGCGGTGATCTACCTGCGCACCCGGATGCCCGAGTCGCCCCGCTACCAGGTCCAGGTCCAGGGAAAGGCCAAGCAGGCGGCGAGCCGGATGGCCGACTTCACCGGCGGCCAGGTCGACAGCGGCGCATCCGGCGAGCCACGGCAGCAGATGGGGCTGCGGGCCTTCCTCACCGACCGCAAGTGGCTGATCATGCTGGCCGGGACCGCAGGAACCTGGTTCCTGCTCGACTACGCCTACTACGGCAACACCATCTCCACCCCGCAGATCCTGTCCCTGATCTCCCCGCACGCCTCGACCATGACCAAGGTCGCTGTGCAGCTGGCCATCTTCGTGGTCGCCGCGGTACCCGGATATGTCCTGGCGATCGCCCGGCTGGACAAGATCGGGCACCGGCGGCTGCAGCTGATCGGCTTCGCGATGATGGCGCTCTGCTTCCTGATCATCGCGGCGGTCCCCGGCATGACCACCGCAGTGGTCCCGTTCCTGCTGGTCTACGGGGTGAGCTACTTCTTCACCGAGTTCGGCCCGAACATGACCACCTTCGTCATGCCCAGCGAGCTGTACCCGGTCGCCATGCGCGCTACCGGGCACGGCATCTCGGCGGGCATCGGCAAGCTCGGCGCCTTCATCGGCGTCTTCCTATTCCCGCTGCTCAACGACTGGTTCGGGCTGCGCGGCACGCTGCTGCTCACTGCCGGGATATCCGTCCTCGGCTTCGCCCTCACCCTGGTGCTGCCCGAACCGGCCGGGCGCAGCCTGGAAGACATGCCCACCAGCACACGGGACACCTCAGCAAGAACGCTACAGGTTCACCCGCAGCCCGCTGAGGATCCCGCCTCGGCCGCCTGATACTGCAACGGCACCAGTCCGAAGACCGCGCGTCGCGGCAGCAGCAAAGCCAGGCTCGGTACTGGCGGCGCCCGCGCCGATCCCCTGGGTGTCCCGGCGTTACCGGGCGGCAGCTATCACGACCGCGAAGAGGTACCTCCTTGACCGTGGCGAGCCAGGCACCGGTATCTCCAATGGCTGGCAGAAGATTACTGACAGCCTGCCGGAAAGCCGGGCTTCTCATGCATCTCGCCAACGCTGGGCAATGCGCCGCAGCCGGTCGCGGCGAGTGCGGGCCGCGCAGCCCGGCTCAGTGCACGGGCTACTCACCGGCCAGCCGGTCGTAGAACGTCTGCAGCTCCTCCTCGTCGGTGTCCAGCAGGTTGCCATCCGGGGCGCTGTATACCAAGTACGCGCCTGGCTCGATCACCGCCCAGTCGGGCCCCTCGTCATCCGGGTATCTCATAAACCTCACCACCAGCACCGCGCCAGACGGCAGCTGCGCCTCAGCTGCTTCGGCCCGGGCGTCCGCCCTCCGCGCCACAGCAAGCAGATCATCGAGCGGCTTGCCGGGCTCATACTTGGCGACGTGCAGGTCAGTATCACGGTAGGGGTCAGGCTTGAGCCGGTACCGGGCCATGAGGCGGACTCCTCAATTCGGCAGGATCAATCACGGTATACCGAAGCCTGCACCGGTACCGGGAATCACCACTGCCGCCACGTCCATCGCGGGCGAACCGCCGAGCTCATCTCTTGATTGCACCTCGCGCGGCGACAACCTAGCAGCAATCATCTCCTCGCTATGCCTGGCGGCCTTCCCAGACTGACCATCCGGCGATGCCGAAGGCGATAACCGGGTCGATGGGCAATCCAGCGGCCCAGGCGTTGTTTGGTGATGCCGAGCGCTGGCATGATCACGAAGCTGCTGGCTGTCAGCGCGATGCCGAGGAGCGATGGGGCGGCCGGGTGGTGGGTCGCGAGGTCACGTATCGCCTGGATGGCGATGTAGGGGGCCAGCAGCCAGAAGCTGATCGCGATGCCGCGCTGTGCCCGCTGCTCGGCCGATTCTGACATGGTGCGTGTTCCGGTGAACCGCCAGATCACGATGATGCTGGCCAGTCCTTCGACTGCGCTGCCCGGCGCCCACCCGGTCAGGGCGATCGAGCCTGCTGTGATTCCCGCGATCAGGCCGATGCTTCCTTCGGCGGTCATCCAGGCCAGAGAAGCCCAGGCCAGCCATCGTACGTAGCGGGTGCACCGAAGCCAGCGCTCAGCGATCACCGCACAGGCCGCCGACGGCGCTCGGCCGCTACGTCTGGGATTGATCTTCCTTCTGGGGTGGGGGAACTTCACACTTGAAGGTGGCGTGCCCGTCCAGGGGAATACAGGCGGGAATGACCAGTCGCCGACATCGAGGAAGTCGACCGTACCACCGGAGAACTTGGCGCGGCATAAGCGCAGTTCAGAACCGTTTTCCGAGGTCATGAGCGGAGGGCGTGGGATTCGAACCCACGGTGACGTTGCCGCCACAATGGTTTTCAAGAGCATCCGTAGTTCACGCGCCATCACCGCTGCTACCTGGCTGTTTAGCACTCGGGGTGGGCTCGTCAAGCAAGATCATCCCGTGTATATCCCGCGCTCGGCCCGTTGGTTGCTGCTGTTGCTGTCACCGCTGTCAGCTTGGTCTGCTCGGTCAGGGTCGTGTGCATACCCAGACGGGTATGCCTGCCGCTTTGGCCAGCTGGACGGCATGGGTGCTGCCGGGGCTGTTGTCCCGGATGAAGGCGGCACAACCGTCCGCGCCGAGTGCGATCATCTCCGCATTGCGGCGGTATCCTGCGGCTCGCCCGTGGCGGCGCCAGCTGGCGGGGTGCGCCTCGATCCGGTAGCCCGGGGTCCGGGTGGCGTAGGCGGCGGCGATGGCGTCGGCTCCGCGGGGGCACGCGCCGTGTACCAGCAGGACGCCTTCGGGGTGCCGGTCGAGGATCATCGCCAGGGCCTGCTCAATGGTCCGCACGTCGTCCCAGGTACGGCTGCCGGTGATCAGCAGCCGGAACGGCTGGCTCATGTGTGGTCACCTCCGCTGTCTGCTGATCGCGTGTCCGGGTGTGTCCCTGCTCAGACCCCTCCCCGAACCCGATAGCTGCCAGACCTCACGTCAGGCGGGTTCTGTCCAGGGTCGGCAGAGCCGATCACGTAGTGACGCCGCAGGCGCCCTGGACAGGTTCCGGCTGGCGTGGATACTCCTACGGCGGGTTCGGGGGAGGGCACCCACAATTCCTCCCGCATGCTCCCGACCTTGTGATCCGTAGATTCCTGTGTGGGCGTCCGGCCCCGTTCAGAACAGTTCGTGACCTCGGGCTTGTGCCTCCGGGTTGTCCGCGTGGGTCCGGGGAATCCCGAGGTCGTTCGTCCCTGTGGCTCCCAGCGTGGCTCCCAAGACCGGACTGCGGCGCGGGCGACCCGCTGCTTAGAAGGTCGGCTTGCGCAGCGGGTCAGCCTGCCCGTCCGCAGGTCAGCCGGTGCATCGGGATGTCCGGGAGTGACCGTGAGTACCCGGCGTTGACCAGCCGATCGGGCACGCGACGGGCATGCGGCAGTCACGCTCACGGCTCCGGAGTCCGGTCGTCCGATGTAGCGAATTTGTGTGCCCTGGCTGCCTGGGCTCGATCGTCCATCTCGCGCGTGGCCTGGGTCATTCCGCACATATTCCGGATCATGGAACTTCCGGCGTGACTGCCCGCGCTTTGCAGGGGATGGCCCGTGTCCGGCCCGGGCAGGCTCCGGCCTGGCCCTTGGCTTCTGACCGGAGGCGGAAGAGAGGCTCCGCGGTCAATGGTGGCCAGAGGCCATTTTCGGAAGGAAACGCGAAGCGCCATTGACGGTGGAGGGGTGCCGCCGCACGCTGAGCGGGCCATTCCTGGATCTGAGCCCAGCCAAGGCTTTTGCACCTTCCGTGCTGAGCGGTAACGTTTCCGGAACGATCCTGGCGTAGTGTCCGCCTGTGAGCACGACAGCTCGGGCAGGCCAACCAGCTCGCCGGTTCTGGCTGGCCTCGCCAGCGGTGGTGCTGGTTATCCTGGGCGGCTTCGTGCTGGCCCTGATCGCGGCCGGGTGGCCGCTGGCGAGCCTGGCCCGGCTGAGCGTGAACGCCAGCACCGGCGGCCCGCAATGGTGGACGTTCGCCCCGTTCGGGGTGGTGGGTTTCGTGATCGCCTGGCGCAGGCCGGGCAACGCGCTCGGCTGGTGCCTGGTCGGCGCCAGCGTCGCCGGGGCGCTCAGCGAGGACGGCAGCCTGTACGCGATCGCCGCCTATCGGCTCCGCCACGGCACGCTGCCGCTGGGGTGGGTGGCCATGCTCGCCCAGCCCGGCTGGGCCATCGAGATCGTCCTAATCGGGGTGGCCGTCCTGATCTTCCCCGATGGCAGGCCGGCGTCGCCGCTGCTGCGCCGGGTGCTGTGGCTGTACCTGGCTCCCGCCCTGGTGTGGATGGGCACTGTCTACGTCCTCACGGCCGACGCCATCGTCCGGCACGCTATCCGGGTGGATTCCGGCGGCAACCTGCTGGCCCTCGACAGCGGGCCCAGCTCGCCGGGCTGGTGGAACGTGCTGCAGGACGTCGTCTTCGTCACGATAGGGCTGAGCGGGCTGCTCGTGCTCGCGGGCCAGGTGGCCAGCTTCCGGCGCGCCACCGGCGAGCGGCGGCAGCAACTGAAGTGGCTGCTGGGCGGGCTCTGCGCGTGCCTGGCCGCTGTGGTCGCGGCGCTGGCGTTCTCCCACGAACACAGCGTGTGGCGAGTGATCGCTCCCGTCGTCTCCGTCCTGGCTATCTTCGCGGTGCCGGTAAGCATGGCCGTGGCCATCTTGAAGTACCGGCTGTACGACATCGACCGGATCATCTCCCGCACCGTGGCTTATGCGGTCATCACCGGCCTGCTGGTCGGGGTCTACGCCGCGCTGGTGCTGCTGGCCACGCAGGTGCTCGGCCTGCACAGCACGGTGGCGGTGGCTGTCGCCACGCTGGCTGCTGCGGCGCTGTTCGCGCCGGTCCGCAGCCGGGTGCAGCGGGTGGTGGACCGCCGGTTCAACCGGGCCCGGTACGACGCCGAGCGAACGGTGGCGGTATTCGCGGCCCGGCTGAAAGACACCGTGGACCTGGATTCCGTGCGTGACGACCTGGCCGGAGTGGTGCACCAGGCCCTCGAACCCGCCCACGTGTCGGTGTGGATAAACAAGCTCTAGTGACGCCGGGTTCGGCGGCCCGGCTTCTCGTCGTCGTTTGCCTCAGGTACCGGGAACCTTGGAGCAGCTGCCCGGTCGATGACCGGCCCTGGCTGACCTGGCAGGCACGCAGCGAACCGTGTCGACGCGGTACCGGCGAACTGGACGACGGGCGGCGAGGACGAGGCGACGCGCAGCTTCGGTCAGCGTGGCGTGTGAGCTGTCTTTGATCTTTGTGCCCAGCGGCTGCGGCCCGGCGTGCGCCGGGCGGGCCTTCCCAAAGGCAGAGCCCGGCGCTGACGCCGGGCCCGCGGCGCCGCAGGCGCCGCGCTTGATCAAATACGGCTAAATTCGGCAACGCAAGGCGGGTGCAAAAGCGGGGTGCAGGCGTGCTCGTCGCGGCTTAGTCGAGGAGCCTGGTCCCGTCGTGTTCGCGGACGGCAGGTGCGGTGTCCGTGCGCATTGCGTCGAGCAGCCGGACAGCATAAGCCTCGGTGGTTAGGTCGCGGATGGCGTCCTGGTCGGCCCAGCGGAAGGCGGTTACCTCGTCGTTGGTGGTGAGCTGGCCGCCGGTGATCTTGCAGCGGAAGACGAGGGCGATGATGCCGCGGGCCATGTTCTTGTAGATGCCGGTGAGCTGGTCGGGCTCGATGTCGAGGCCGGTCTCTTCGCGGATCTCGCGGCGCAGGCCGTCGTGGATGGTCTCGCCGAGTTCCAGGACGCCGCCGGGGGTGGAGTTCGAGGGCCTGACCGCGACCCCGTGGGTGGACAGGTCCCGGTGCCAGGCCAAGGAGACCGGCCGGTGCTGGGCCCGGCTGGCGTACTCCCTCAAGGCCACCGGGATCCGGGCCCCGTCCCGGCTGCCCGCCCGCCCGGTGCCCGAGCACAAGGACGCGGCCTGATGCCCGCCCGCCGCGTCCCCGCGCTGGCGCTGCCGGTCGGCCCCGGCGCCGGGGTGTCGTTCCTGGGCTATGCGCACCGCACGCCGCTGCTGACCATCACCACCGGCCGCCCGGCGCTGCTGGTCACCCTGACCCTGCCCGAGCAGCTGGAGGCCGGGCACGTCGACTTCGCCCGCCAGCTCGCCGCCACGGCCTTCGCCTACGCGGTGGCCGTCGAGCGCCGCTACCGGGGCCTGCCGCTGCTGCCGGACACCCCGGTCCCCTGCACCCTGACCGCCAAGGCCGACGCCGTGCCGGACGAGCCGGACCGGCCGGACCTGATGCCGCTGCCCGGCGGCCGGGAGGTGACGGCATGACCGCGTCGGCGCAGGTCCGGTTCGGCGAGCACGGCGAGGTCACGGTGCAGTCCTACATCCGGCTGACCGCCAGCACCCGCATCCAGTGCTGCACCTACGACGATGCCGCGCCCATCCTGGCCATCCGGGACGGCGCGGCCGACATCACCATCACCAACCCCGGCCAGGGCGAGGTGACCGAGGAGGACGTGGCCTTCGGCCGCCAGCTCGCCGACGCCGTAGCCCGGTACGCGGCCGAGCTGGAGGACAAGCTCGCCGCCACGACCCGGCCCCTGGCGGCCGGTCCGGGCCCGGCCGGGCAGGCGGCGTGATGGCACTCAAGATCAAGGCGGGGCGGCTGGAGCTGGTACCTCCGGCCGCCCCTGGGTTCTCTCCCGCCGCAACAGAAGAGGTGACCAGGCTATGCGCAAGGTCGTGACCGGGGAACAGGTGGCCCGGATCTACAACCCCGACCCGTTCGCCCGGCCCGTCTTCCGGGCCCCGGTCTACCAGACCCCGGCCGGGCTCATCCTGGCCGCCTGGCTGGCCCGGCTCATCGCCCGGCTGCTCCGGCTGGTCTTCCGGCACCCGGTCGCCGCGATGGCCCTGGCCGTGCTCGGGTTCATGTGGGTCAGCCTCGGCTGGATCGGCCCGGCCGCCCTGGCCGCGTGGGCCGTGCTGGTGCTGGTGATCTGGCGGTGCTACTGGCCGCCGAGCTTCGCCCGCTGGGTGGCCACCCCGGCCCGCGGTACGTGGCGGGCCATGGTGTACCGGCGCCGGTGGGCCGCGGTGATGACCATCGCCGACCTGGCCCCCTGGTATCAGGCCCGGATCATCCTGCCCGTGCTGGTCAAGGTCACCGCGTCAACCCGAGGACGGTCGGCAAGACCTACACCGCCCCGGACGGCAAGACCTTCCGCCCCTCGATGTTCGTCACCCTGACCTGCCCGTCCTACGGCCGGGTCGGCGAGGACGGCACACCCGCCGACCCCCGCACCTACGACTATGACCGGGCCGCCCGGGACGCGCTGGCCTTCGCCGCGCTGTTCGACCGGTTCATCCAGAACCTGCGCCGCTACCTCGGCTACGACCTGCAATACTTCGCCGCCGTCGAACCCCAGCGGCGGCTCGCCCCGCACATCCACATCGCGATGCGCGGCACCGTTTCCCGCGCCGAGATCCGCCGGGTCCTGGCCGCCACCTACCACCAGGTCTGGTGGCCCGGCACCAGCACCGTCAAGTACGGCGGGGACGAGCTGCCGGTCTGGGACGAGCACACCGGGAACTACCTCGACCCGGGCACCGGGGAAGTGCTGCCCACCTGGGACCAGGCCCTCGACGCCCTCGGCGCCGATGCCGAACCGCACCACGTGGCCCGGTTCGGGAACGGTTCGACGCCCAGGGCGTGCTCGCCGGATCCAAGGACGCCGGGCGCTGCATCGGCTACCTGACCAAATACCTGACCAAGCAGGTCGGCGACTGCCACCACCCCGAGACCCCCGCCGGGCAGGACCATGCGGCCCGGCTGGCCGAGGCGCTGCGGTACCAGCCGTGCTCGCCGCGGTGCGCGAACTGGCTCCGGTACGGCATCCAGCCCAAGAACCCCCGGCCCGGCCTGGTCCCCGGCTGCTGCAAGGGCAAAGCCCACGACCACGACCACCTCGGCTACGCCGGGCGGCGCGTCCTGGCCTCCCGCAAGTGGTCCGGCAAGACGTTGGCCGATCACCGCGCCGACCGCAAAGAATGGCTGCTGCGCACGCTCGGTGTTCCGGCAACCGACCCGGCCCGGTACGCCTGGGAGCTGGTCGACCCCGGCGACCCCGACCACATGGACCACGCACGAAGGCTCCTGCACGTCGTTGCCGACCGGCTGCGATGGCAGACGGCACTAGCGGAGGCCAGACGCCGAGCAGAAAGCTGTACTGCCACCTCGTCAGTTGGGAGGGCTGCTTTATGGCGAACCAACGTGACGAGTTGATGACCGTCGAGCAGATTCTCGCCGAGCTGTG
>Ga0335072_10005975_pt1 | contig 17873 bp, 15 predicted proteins | sample Lox_Sample_21_FD_206725 | JGI IMG/M metagenome (GOLD analysis project Ga0335072, IMG submission 206725) | Soil microbial communities from Loxahatchee National Wildlife Refuge, Florida, United States - Lox_Sample_2.1 | ecosystem: Environmental > Terrestrial > Soil > Wetlands | place: USA... | reverse complement strand
GTGTCGTTACCGCGCGGGGGGCATTCCGGGCGGCAGGCCCCCTTTCAGGGCCCCCAGCAGCTGGCGCAGCTTGCCGCCTTTCATGCTCTTCATCACCCGCTGCATGTCGAGGAACTGCTTCATCAGCCGGTTGACGTCCTGAACCTGCACCCCGGCGCCGCGGGCGATCCGCCGGCGGCGGGAGCCGTCGATGATGCCGGGTACGCGCCGCTCCCGCGGGGTCATGGAATTGATGATGGCGATCTGGCGGCGAACCTCGCGGTCACCCTGGTCGGCGGACATGGCGCCCTTGGCCGTCGCGGCCACCGGCAGCTTGTCCATGAGGCTGCCGAGACCCCCCATCTTCTGGACCTGCTCGAGCTGGCTCTTGAGGTCCATCAGGTCGAAGCCCTTGCCCTTGACCACCTTGCGCGCCAGACGCTCGGCCTCCTTCTGATCCACCTGCTTGTGGACCTGCTCGACCAGGCTGACCACGTCGCCCATCCCGAGGATGCGCGAGGCCATCCGCTCCGGATCGAAGGGCTCCAGAGCCTCGGTCTTCTCGCCGACGCCGAGGAACACGATCGGCTTGCCCGTCACCTGACGGACCGAGAGCGCCGCGCCGCCCCGCGCATCGCCATCCGCCTTGGTCACAATGACCCCGGTGAGGTCGAGCGCGGCGCCGAACGCGCGGGCCGCATTCACGGCATCCTGTCCGGCCATGGCATCGACGACGAAGAGCCGCTCCGCCGGGTGCGCCGCCTGGTCGATCTGGCGGACCTCCTCCATCAGCGCCTCGTCCACGTGAAGCCGGCCCGCCGTGTCCACGATGAGCACGTCGAAGACGCCGCGCTTCGCCTGCTCCAGGGCAGCGCGTGCAATATCCGCGGGCGGGGACTGTACGTCCGCGGCAAAGTATTGGACGTTCACCTGCTCGGCAAGCCGCTCCAGCTGCAGCATCGCCGCTGGGCGGCGGACGTCGGTGCTGACCATCAGCACGCGCTTGCGCTGCTCTTCCGTCAGCCAGCGTGCGAGCTTCGCGGCGGTGGTCGTCTTACCCGCGCCCTGCAGGCCGGCGAGCAGCACCACGATCGGAGGCTGGGCACGCAGGTTGAACCCCGCCCGGTGGCCGCCCATCAGCTCCACCAGCTCCCGATGCAGGATGCCGATGAACGCCTGGCCGGGCGTCAGGCTCTGGGCCACCTCGGCCCCCACGGCCTTGGCCTTGACCGAATCGATGAAGCCCTTGATGACGGGCAGGGCGACGTCGGCCTCCAGGAGGGCGACCCGCACCTCCCGCAGGGCTTCGCTGATGTTCTCCTCGGTGATGCGCCCCCGGCCGCGCAGGGCGTCGAGGGTCCGGGAGAGGCGAGCGCTCAAGGTATCGAACATAGGTGAAGTATATTGGACGTAGGCACAGGGATGTGCCCCGCCGCCGAAGGTGGCGGAGCTTTGGGCAAAAACCACGCTTTTTGCCCAAAGCGCGCGGGGCCGGGCACGATGCCCGGATCCAGCGCTTCAAACCAGAGGAACCCAGATTGAACGACTCACCGTCCTCTCCCGCGCTCCTCATCCTCCTCGTCGCGCTGCTCGCGATCATCGCCTTCTCCTCCGGTACCGAGGTCGCGATGCTCTCGGTCAACCGCTACCGCATCCGGCACCGGGCGAAGGCGGGCCAGAGCACGGCCAGGCTCCTCGAGCGGCTGCTGCAGAAGCCTGAGGACTGGCTGGGCGCGAATCTCGTGATCCTGGCCGCGGCCAGCGTCTTCGCCTCGGCGACTGCGACCCTGCTCGCGGAGCGTACCAACTACCGCCATGCAGTGCCCGTCACCGGCTTCCTTCTCACCGTCGCGGTCATCGTCTTCTGTGAGCTTGCACCGAAGATCTACGCGGCCACCTATCCGGAATCGGTCGCTCTCAACACCGCGCGCATCTACCGCGCGCTGGTGCTCGTCGCCCGCCCGTTCCTCTGGGTGACGAACCGGATGGCGTACGGACTGCTGCGGATCGTCGGAGTCGTCAGGTCCGAGGCCGCGAGCCAGACCCTGAGCACTGAGGAGCTGCGCACCGTGGTCGCTGAGGCGGGACCGCTGATTCCCGCGCGGCACCGGCAGATGCTGCTCTCCATCCTCGACCTGGGTCAGGTCACGGTGAACGACATCATGATCCCGCGGCAGGAGATCGCCGGCATCGACGTCGAGGCGGTGTGGGAAGACATCCTCGAGCAGCTGCGCCAGACACCGCACACACGGCTGCCGGTTTACCGCGGCGCCCTGGACAATCTGGTCGGCATCCTGCACATGAAGCGCGTCGCGCACGAGCTCGCCCGCGGCACGCTGACGCGCGACCGGCTGATCGAGATCGCGAGCGGCCGCGAGCCCTACTTCGTGCCCGAAGGGACGGCCCTCAACACGCAGCTCGCCTACTTCCAGCGCAACCGGCGCAGGCTCGCGTTCGTGGTCAACGAGTACGGCGACATCGAGGGCCTGGTGACGCTCGAGGACATCCTGGAGGAGATCGTCGGCGAATTCACCACCGATCCGGCGACCGTGACGCACAAGGACATCCATCCGCAGGGGGCCGGCGTATTCATCATCAACGCCAGCGCAACGTTGCGCGCGCTGAATCGTGCACTGCAGTGGCAGCTGCCGACGGACGGGCCCAAGACGCTGAACGGTCTGCTGCTGGAGCAGCTGGAGACCATTCCCTCGCCGGGGACGGCCGTGAAGGTGGGGCCCTACCAGTTCGAGGTGCTGCAGATCGCCGACAACGCGATCAGGACCGTGCGCGTGCGGGCGCCGTCTGAGGCACTGAGCCCGGCGAGCTCCGATTGAGCGCCGCCTCGAGCGCTTCGGCCACCCGGGCGACGGCAATCACCTCGATGCCCTCGAGCGGCCTGCGGGGCGCGTTCTCGCGCGGCACCACCGCTACCCGGAAGCCCTGTTTCTGCGCTTCGCGCAATCGCTCTTCGCCGTAGGCGACCGGACGCACTTCGCCCGTGAGGCCGATCTCCCCGAAGGAGACGAGGGATGCCGGAACCGCCCGGTCGGCGAGACTCGAGGCGAGCGCGATGACCACCGGCAGGTCCCAGGCCGTCTCGTCGATCTGCACGCCGCCGACGGCGTTGACGAATACATCATGCTCCTGCAGCGAGAGCGAGGCGTGGCGACTCAACACCGCGAGCAGCATCGCGACGCGATTGGCATCGAGTCCCTGCGCGATGCGCCGCGGCGCCCCGAAGCGCATGCGATCGACCAGCGCTTGCAGCTCGATGAGGAGGGGCCGGCCGCCCTCGCGCATCACAGTCACGATGCTCCCGGCAGCGGGCTCCGGCGCGCGCGCGAGGAAGATCGCCGATGGATTGCGCACCTCCTTCAGCCCCGCCTCGGTCATGGCGAAGAAGCCGAGCTCATTGACCGCGCCGAAGCGGTTCTTGGTGGCGCGCACGATGCGAAAGCGGCTGCCCGCTTCACTCTCGAAGTAGAGGACGGTATCGACCAGATGCTCGAGCACCCGCGGACCCGCGATCGCGCCTTCCTTGGTGACGTGCCCGATGAGGACGACCGCCGTGGCGGTGGTCTTGGCGAACCGGACGAGCTCCGCGGTGCACTCCCGGAGCTGCGAGACGGCGCCGGCACTCGCGGCGACGGTCGCCGACTGCACCGTCTGGATCGAATCCACGACCAGCAGCGCCGCCTTCCGGGCCGCGGCCTGATCGAGGATGGACTGCAGGTCCGTTTCGGTGAGCGCTTCCAGAGTGGTTGCCGCGATGCCGAGCCGCCGGGCGCGCAGCCCAACCTGGGACACCGACTCCTCGCCGCTCGCGTACACCACGCCGCGGCTGCCGGCCACGTGCGCCGCCACCTGCAGCAGCAGGGTCGATTTGCCGATGCCCGGATCGCCCCCCAGGAGGGTGACCGAGCCCGGGACGATGCCGCCTCCCAGCACCCGGTCGAGCTCGCCCTGCCCGGTCGCCAGGCGCGTGAGGTCGAGGTCCCTGCCCGGGTCGAGCGGCACGGGGGCGGCCCCCGACCCGGTCCCGGAAGCGCCGGGAGCCGAGCCACCCTTGGCGCCGGGCCGGCGCACCGCCCGCTGCTCGAGGGAATTCCACTCGCCGCAGGCCGGGCATTGCCCCTGCCATTTCAGGGTTTCAGCCCCGCAGGCGCTGCAGACGAATACGGAGATCGGACGCGGCATCGATACGCTTCACAAACGAGTTGGGCCGGGTTGAGCTACGATGCGCGCCCGGGGGAGGACCGGATGGCCGGTTTGTGACCAGGCACTCGGACTCAACCGACGGCAATGCTAGCTTATGCCCGCTCGACTGGGAGACGGGATAGTGATGCGCGTCACGAAAGAGCGGGCCAAAAGCCGTCTTTTGGCCTGCGACCCGCAAGCGCCGAAGGCGACTTGCGGCAGAAAACGATATTAGAGAGCCGAAAGCGGCGGCATGAGCTTAAAAAGCAAGCTGCGCGTCGTTGGGCAGACCGATACCGGCAAGGTTCGCGAGCACAACGAGGACACCATCGCCCTGGACCCGGATATCGGGCTGCTGGTGCTGGCCGACGGCATGGGCGGCTACAACGCAGGCGAGGTGGCGAGCGGCATTGCGGTGAAGACGATCGTCAGCCTGGTGCGCGAGCAGGTGGAGCGGGAGGACATGAACGTGCACGACCGCGGCACGAATCTCTCGCGTCCGACCATCATCCTGCGCGATGCCATTCACCGGGCCAACAAGATCATCTACCAGACCGCGCGCAGCCAGCCGCAGTGCGAGGGCATGGGCACGACGGTGGTGGCGGCGCTCTTCTTCGACAACAAGGTGACCATCGCGCACGTGGGCGACTCGCGGATGTACCGGCAGCGCAACGACAAATTCGAGCAGGTCACGATGGACCACTCGCTGCTGCAGGAGCTGGTCGATCGGGGTTTCTATTCCGCCGAGGAGGCGCAGCGGGCGGCGAACAAGAACTACGTCACCCGCGCCCTCGGGGTGGAGCCGAACGTCGAAGTGGAGATCCAGGAGATCCCCGTGCAGAAGGGCGAGGTCTTCATGCTCTGCTCGGACGGCCTCTCGGACATGGTCGAGGACGACGATATCCATTTAACCATAAGCACCTTTGGTGCTAATCTTGACAACGTTGCGAAGCAACTGATTCAACTGGCGAACGATAACGGGGGCCGCGACAACATTTCGGTGCTGATGGCGCACGTTCTGGATCCTTTCCCGGCCCGCACGCGCATCTTCGACAAGATCCTTGGTTGGTTCGGCTGACACGGCGAGGCGAAATAACATGGCAAGGTTGGTCTTGAGCCTGGACGGCCAGGTAATGGCGGAATACAACATGAACAAGGAGCGTTATACCATCGGCCGGCTGCCGGACAACGACATCCGCATCGACAATGCGGCCGTCAGCGGCCACCACTCGCTCATCATCAACATCCTCAACGACTCGTTCCTCGAGGACCTGAACAGCACCAACGGCACGTACGTCAACGGCAAGCTGATCAAGAAGCACGCGCTGCAGCACGGCGACGTCATCACCGTCGGCCACCACCAGCTGCGCTTCGTCGAGGACGACGAGCAGCAGGACGAGTTCGAGAAGACGATGGTGATCCAGCCTTCGGCCCGCCCGGTCGAGAAGCTGCGCACGGCCATGGGCCAGTCGCAGGTGATCGACGGCGAGCCGACGCACGTGCCCGCCGCCGCGGCCTCAGCCGCGGAGCCGGCTGCGGCCTCCAACTCGAACACCGGCAGGAGCCGGGCCATCGAGGCGGCGGCGCTGAAGAAGGCGAAGCTGCAGGTGCTCTCCGGCGCGTTCGCGGGCCGGGAGCTCGAGATCACCAAGGCCCTGACGACGCTCGGCAGGCCGGGCGTGCAGGTCGCGGCCATCACGCGCCGCGGCGAGGGCTATTACATCGTGCATGTCGACAGCGGCAAGCCCGATGACTTCCCGCTCGTCAACGGCTCGCCGATCGGCGCGCAGGCGACCAAGCTGAGCGACAACGACGTCATTCAGCTGGCCGGCGTCAAAATGGGCTTTTTCCTGAACTGAGCTGATTGGCGCAAATCGCTCCCGGCGATTTGCGCGGCCAGCCATTGAGCTCTTTCGATCCCGCAGCCCAGGGAACGGCGTTACTCGGCCCCATCCTGGGCCTCGCCCCTTCGGGGCCGACGCTGCGCGTCGTTCAAAATCGCTCCCGGCGATTTTGTGGGCCGCTCACTCATTTGCTTTCGCACGGCTCACGATTGCGGCTCAGCGCAACTCGAGGGGTACCCTCTGGCTGACTCCGCAGAGGAGCTCGTAGGGGATGGTGCCCGCGTGGCGGGCGACCTCCTCCACCGGAAGTCCCCTGCCCCATAGCACCGTCGGGCTGCCGACCTGGACGCCGGGAAGCTCCGTCACGTCGACCGCGATCATGTCCATGGACACCCGGCCGCAGAGCGGGGCGCGGCTGCCGTCGATGAGGACGGGCGTGCCGCTGGCGAGTCCGCGGGCGAGCCCATCGCCATAGCCGGCGGCAACGATCGCGATCTTCGAGTCGCGCTGCGCCTTCCAGGCGCCTCCATAACCCACCGTCTCGCCGCGGGGTACGTGGCGCACGGCGATGACCGAGGTCTCGAGGCTCATGACGGGCTGCAGACCCAGGTCGACACCGGTCCGGCCCGCGAAGGGCGAGGCGCCGTAGAGCGCCAGGCCGGGCCTGACCCAGTCGCATCCGAGGTGCTGCCCGCTGAAGATGCCGGCGGAATTGGCGATGCTGACGGCACAGTCCAGTCCGCGGATCGTCTCCCTGAAGCGCGCGACCTGCTCCGCCGTCATGGGATCGTTGGGCTCGTCCGCGCGCGCGAGATGAGTCAGGAGACGGATCTCGAGGGGCGCGGGCTGCAGATTGCGCAGCCGCGCGAGAGCGGCCGGAAACGCTTCCGGCCGGAATCCCAGCCGGTTCATGCCGGTGTCGATCTTGACCCAGAGCACGAAGCGGTGCGGTCCGGGGTCTTCCTCCAGGATCTCGATCTGCAGCGCATCGTGCACGACCAGGTCGAATCCGTAGCGCGCCGCTTCGAGCAGCTGCTCCGGCGCGAATACGCCTTCCAGGAGCACGATCGGCTGGGTGACACCCTGGGCCCGCAGCGCCAGGCCTTCCTCCAGCCGTGCCACTGCGAACGCATCGACCTCTGCCAGAGCGAGGGCCGTCGGCACCAGGCCGTGTCCGTAGGCGTTGGCTTTGACCACCGCCATGATCCGGGCGCCCCGCGCCCGCTCCCGGATCGTCCTGACATTGTGCCGCAGCGCGGCGACGTCGATCACCGCCCGGATGAGGCGGCTCACCTGAGTACGCCGTCCGCGTAGGCGTCAGGCGCGTAGTTGGCGAAGCGGGTGTATTGACCCTGGAATGTCAGGAGGAAAGTGCCGATCTCGCCATTGCGATGCTTGACGAGATCGATCTCCGCGATGCCCTTCTTGGTCGTATTCTTGTCGTACACTTCCTCGCGGTAAATCAACAGGATCATGTCCGCGTCCTGCTCAATTGCCCCGGATTCCCTCAGATCTGACATAACAGGCTTCTTGTTCTCGCGCTGCTCCACGGCTCGGTTGAGCTGGGAGAGCGCGATGACGGGAACGGAGAGCTCTTTCGCGAGGACCTTGAGGCCGCGGGAGATCTCGGCGATCTCGGTCGCGCGATTCTCCTTGGTCCCGGGAACCTGCATGAGCTGCAGATAATCGACAACGACGAGACTCAGGCCGTGCTCGCGCTTTACGCGGCGCGCGCGCGCCCGCAGCTCGGTCGGGGTCAGCGCCGGCGTCTCGTCTATGAAGACTTTGGATTCCGACAACTGACTCGTTGCGCTCGTGATCCGTACCCAGTCTTCGTCGGAGATGTTGCCGCTGCGCAGGCAGCCAAGCGGCACGCCACCGATCGACGACAGCATGCGCGTGACGACCTGCTCGGACGGCATCTCCAGGCTGAAGATGGCAACGGAAGCGCGCTTCGCGTGGTGCACGGCGGCGTATTCGGCCATGTTGACCGCGAGGGTGCTCTTGCCCATCGACGGCCGACCCGCGACGACCACGAGGTCACCCGGGCGCAGGCCGCCCGTCATCTTGTCGAAATCCGTGAAACCGGTCGGCAGCCCCCGGAGCGCATTCGGGTTGCTGTGCCACTCGTCGATCTGGTCTATGACCTGTGGCAGCAGAGCGCGGACCGCGACGGCACCCTGGCGCCCGCGGAAGCCCTGCTCCGCGATCTCGAACACCTTCTGCTCGGCGCGGTCGACGAGCTCGCGGGCGGTCTCTCCTTCGTTGTTGAAGACGGCGGAAGTGATTTCCGTGCCCGCCTGGATGAGCTGGCGGAGCAGCGAGCGCTCTCTGACGATATCTGCGTAGGCGCGGGCGTTCGCGGCGGTCGGCGTATCGCGCGCGATGGAACTGATGTAGGCGAGCCCGCCCACGGCTTCGAGCTTTCCCGTGCGCTCGAGCTGCTCCGACACCGTGACGACGTCGCAGGGCTTGGCCGCACCGGCGAGCGAGCTGATCGCCTCGAAGATCAGCTTGTGATCGGGGCGGTAGAAGTCGTTTTCATTGATCGCGTCGGCGACCTGGTCCCAGGCGCTGGCGTCCAGCAGCAGGCCGCCGAGGACGGCCTGCTCGGCCTCGATCGAATGGGGCGGTGTCGGAGCATCCACCGTGGTCACCGAGCCGCGCTCGCGGCGCGCTTTGGCGGGACCGGCCACCGGCGGCATATTCCTTTGCTGACCGGGCGGAAGCTACTCTTCCGCCACGATGGACACTGCCAGCGGCACGTCGATGTCGGCGTGCAGATGCAGGTTCACCGAGTGATCGCCGAGCGTACGCAGCGGACCGTTGGGCAGCCGCACTTCGCTGCGCTGCACCTTGAAACCCGCCTTCGAGCAGGCTTCGGCGATGTCGCTGGTGCCGATCGAGCCGAAGAGCTTGCCTTCGGTGCCGGCCTTGGCGGCGATGACCAGCTTGAAATCCTTCATCGCCGCCGCCCGCTCCTCGGCCGAGGAGAGGTGCTCGCGCGCCGCGCGCTCGAGCTCCGCGCGGCGTGCCTCGAAGCGCGCGATGTTGTCGGGCGTCGCGAGAGTGGCCTTGCCCGCGGGCAGCAGGTAATTGCGCCCGAATCCCGACTTCACCTTGACGCGGTCGCCGATGTTGCCGAGGTTGGCGACTTTCTGCAGCAGAATGATTTCCATCGCGCCGGCCTCAGTGCTGATCGGTGTAGGGCAGCAGCGCCAGGAAGCGCGCGCGCTTGATCGCGACCGCGAGCTGGCGCTGGTAGAACGACTTCGTGCCGGTGATGCGGCTCGGGACGATCTTGCCGGTCTCGGAGATATACCCCTTCAGGGTGCCGAGATCCTTGTAGTCGATGTGCGTGACGCCTTCCGCGGTGAAGCGGCAAAACTTCTTGCGGCGCGAGAAGCGGCTGCCGCCGCCGCCACCGCCGCCGAAACCGCCGCCGCCGTTGCCGCCGCGGTCACCACGATCGCCACGATCACCGCGGTCGCCACGGTCGCCGCCCATCGGATTGGGTGCTCTGCTGTTCATGAGTGATATTCCTGTGCGTCGATCTTACGCGTTGTCCAGGCCGACATCGCCTTCCTGGGGAAGGACTGCCGACTCGTCACGCAGACGGTCGCGGCGGCGGCCGGCCTCGCCTTCTTCGTCGGCCGTCTTGGCCATCGGCGAGGGCTCCGTCACGGCGGAATCCATCTTCACGACGAGGTGGCGAAGTACGGCGTCGCTGAAGCGGAACGCGCCCGTCAGATCATCGACGGTCTTCTGATCACACTCGATGTTCATGAGCACGTAGTGCGCCTTGTGCACCTTGGCGATGGGATAGGCGAGCTGCCGCCGCCCCCAATCCTCCAGGCGATGCACGCGGCCGGAGCCGGTGGCGATCATGCCCTTGTAGCGCTCGATCATGGCGGGCACCTGCTCGCTCTGATCGGGATGGACCAGGAATACGATCTCGTAGTGCCTCATGTGTCCTCCTCATGGATTGAAGCCGCCCGTCGCGAGGCTTAAGCGGGGTGCGGCAAGGAGAATCCGTCCGCCGGAAGGCGCGGGCGACCCCTCAAAAGGGGGCGCGCAGGATACTGAAACGGCGGCAGGACTGCAATGCGCCCGCCTGGGCCCGTGCCGGTCACTGCGCTCGCTGGCGCACCGCCTCATATAGGAGCATGCCGGCGGCGACCGACACGTTGAGGCTCTCCACGGCTCCCAGCTGCGGCAGGCGGACCATCCAGTCGCAGGTCTGCCGGGTCAGCTGCCGCAGTCCTGCCCCCTCGGCCCCGAGGACCAGCACCACGCCACCCCTCAGGTCGACCTCGTCAGCCCGCTTGGCGGCCTCGGCATCCGCGCCGACGACCCAAAGGCCGGCCTCCTCCTTGAGGAGCTTCAGAGCGCGGACGAGGTTCGTGACGGTCACGACGGGGGTCGTTTCGGCCGCCCCGACGGCGACCTTGCGCACGACAGGCGTCACGTGGGCAGCCCGGTCGCGGGGCACGACGACCGCCAGCGCACCGCAGGCATCAGCGGTCCGCAGGCATGCCCCCAGGTTATGGGGGTCCTGGACGCCATCGAGCGCGAGAATCAGAGGTGCCCGTGCGCCCGGGGCTGGCGTCTGCAGTGCGGCAAGCAGGTCGTCCTCGGTCCAGGGGGGCAGCGGGCTGATCTCCGCCACCACGCCCTGGTGCGCGACGTCGCCGAGTCTCTGTTTGAGGACCTGGGCGTCCACGCGCTGTACCGGGATCTGACTGCCGCGGGCGAGCTCGTCGATCTCGCGGGCCCGGGGATCGTCGCGCCGCTCCGCGACCCGCACGGCAGTCACGCGTTCAGGATGCCTCTGAAGCAGAGTCCGGACGGCATGCAGGCCATAAATGGTCTGGGAGCCTTGACCGGTTGGCCGCTCGGCGTCGTGGCCCTTCCTGGAATCGCGGCCCTTCACGGCTCGCTGGCGAGCTCGAGGTCCACCAGCCCCTCGATGGGGTTGACGGCCGTGACGACGACTCTGACGTGCGATCCGGTGTGCAGCCGGCGTCCGGTGCGCCTGCCGCGCCAGCCGTGACCGTGCTCTTCCATCTCGTAGTCGTCATCGCGAAGGTTGTCGATGTGCAGCAAGCCGTCCACCGCGACGTCAAGGATCTGCACGAAGCAGCCGAATTCGACCACGGTGGTGATGAGGCTCTGGAAGGTCTGGCCGATGCGCTCAAGCAGATAACTACACTTGAGATAGGTGGAGACGTAGCGATCGGCTTCGTCCGCCCGCTTCTCGAGTTTCGAGGTACTCTCGCCGAGACTGGCGAGCTGCGGCAGCTCGTAGCGCACGCCGACGCCTCCCCTGGCCCCGATCAATGCTTTCAGCGTTCGGTGCACCACCAGGTCGGGATAGCGCCGGATAGGGGAGGTGAAGTGCGCATAGTGCTTCAACGCCAATCCGAAGTGTCCGATGTTGGCGGGCTGGTACACCGCCTGCGGCATGGCGCGCACGATCAGCGACTCGATGAACGGCCGCTCCGCCGTGTGACCGAGGCGCCGCGCAATGGCCTGTAGATCCCGCGTGGTGACGCTCTCCGGCAGGTGCGCCTCGATCTCCAGCGCCCGGAGGGTGCTGGTCAGTCTGTCGAGCTTCTCCGGTTCCGGCTGGCCATGGACGCGATACAGCGTGGGCGTGTGCGTCTTCTCGAGCTCCTCGGCGACCGCCACGTTCGCGAGGATCATGCACTCCTCGATCAGGCGATGCGCATCATTGCGGGTGCGCATCTCGATGCTTTTGACGCGCTCCCCGGAGTCGATCACGAACTCCGCCTCGGCGGCATCGAAGTCGAGCGCGCCCCGTTTGCTGCGTGCCTTGTGCAACGCGCGGTAGACGTCGACCAGCACGAGCAGCGGCTCCACGAGCGGGCCGAGCTGCTCACGTGCAGCCGGCCGGCCCTCGAACAGGGCCGCGTTCGCGATGTTGTAGGTCAGCCGTGCCGCGGAGCGCATGATGGCCGGGTAGAACCGTGCCGACTTCAATGCCCCGGTTTTGGTGATCACCATGTCCGCCGCGAAGCAGAGCCGGTCGACCTTCGGCGCCAAGGAGCAGAGGTGGTCCGAAAGTGCCGTCGGCAACATCGGCAGCACGCGCGTCGGGAAATAGACGGAGGTGCCCCGCTCCACTGCTTCCGCATCGACGGCGGTGCCAGGCCTGACGTAGTGGCTGACGTCCGCGATCGCTACGATCAGACGAAAGCCCGCAGGATGGGGTTCCGCATAAACGGCGTCATCGAAGTCGCGTGCGTCCTCGCCATCGATAGTGACGAGGGGTAACGGCCTCAGGTCCTCCCGTCCTTCCGCATCGCGCGGGTTGACGTGATCGCCCCATGCCTGCGCCTCGCGCAGTGCCTCGGCCGAGAACTCGTGCGGAAGGTCGAAGCGCGCCATTGCCGCTTCGGTGGCGAGCTCCACGGGCCGGTCCGGGTCCAGCCGCTTCTCGATCCGGGCCTGAGCGGCCTTCGCCGCGTTGCCATGTTGAGTGATGCGCGCGATGACCCAGTCACCGTTGCGGGCGCCGTTGAGCGCATTGTGCTCGACGGCGCATCGAAGCTGCAGGCGCCGGTCCGCGGCGCTGACCCACGCAGTCCGGCCGAGTACCTCCACGGTCCCGAGGAAGGCGCTGACTCCGTGCTCGACCACCTGCTCTACGGAGCCCGACCAGCGATTGCTGGCGTCGCGCGACAGGCGTACGCGCAGGCGATCGCCGTGCATGACGCCGCGCATTTCGGGGGGTGGAAGAAAGACACTGTCCTTCATTCCCTCGACCCGCAGAAAGCCGTATCCGGCGCGGTGCGCGCTGACCTGGCCCTCCACTACGCCGCCGGCGTGAGCGGCGCCCGAGCCCCGGCCCTGTGTTCGAGGCGCGTGGGTCGACCGGCTGCCCTGGCTCTGGGCGCCCTGCTTCGCCTGTCCCTTGCGCCGCGGACGGGTTGCTTCCGCTCTGCTTCCCCCATCGCCCGGGGCGATCGATCCGTGTCCCTCGCGTCCATCGCGCGCGGTCTTGCCGCGCGGCACAGACCGCGCCTTGGGATGCGCGCCAGCCTTGCGGTCCCGGCGTCCGAACTTGCCTCTACGCGCTTTCAATTGACAGCTCCCGACCCCGTGCGTAGATTGCGCGCGCCCGCAATGGGCATTCCGGTCGGCCTGCCCGGGTGGCGGAATTGGTAGACGCACTAGTTTCAGGTACTAGCGGGTAACACCGTGGAGGTTCGAGTCCTCTTCCGGGCACCAAGAATTCTTTATTTTTCAATAGCTTAAATCCAAATTAGAGATTGATTCCGAGGCATCCATACGGTCCCTCGGGTGGATGATCGCGGCCGGATCATTAATATTATTCTTCACCTGACCGCGACGACATCCTAGCAGGGCTTGATCGGGGCGGCGTGGGGGAAATTCAAATCGGCGAGCCCTCTCACCACATTCAGACGCAGCTACGAGGTCTCTCGCCGTCGCGTGACGGGCTCACGGGAATGTGAACTATGGAAGCGCCGGCTGAGCATTACGTGCTGGCAGTGAAGCTCCGGCGGGACAAGGTCGAATCATTCGACGAGTACCCGTTTTCCTTGCCGGTCGTCCGGCAACTCGACACCCTCGAGCTGCACCCCGCAGTAACCTTCCTGGTGGGAGAAAACGGCAGCGGTAAATCAACCCTGCTAGAGGCTCTTGCGGTTGCATGGGGATTCAACCCCGAAGGCGGCACCAAGAACTTTCGATTCGGAACCCGCGCCTCCGTAACCGTCCGGTCTTGGCCGTATTGACTACGACTCCTTGGGGTTCAGCCTCGGCCCAGGATCATTAGAAGCTTTGTTACCAATCGGGAGCCCGGATCCTTGCAAGAATCCGGGTTACTTGCATCGAACACGAAGCTGCCGGTGCTACTCGTGCCTTCCACAAGGATGTCATCACCATCCTGCCACCCGCAGCCAAGCGATTTTCCGTCCAATTTGGCCAAGCCTTGAAGCAGAGCCAGTGCACGACGTGATGAGTTGAGGGTAGACGAGGGCTTACACTCCGCTCGCTTAATGACAAAGCCTGATTGGGGAATATCAATGCGCGTATCACACTCTGTGACACCCGCATCCGAGACGACGAATCCGGCGACTTCTCCATGCATTACGTCTTCCACCCATACGCGTACTTCCGGCCCTCGTGTGCCGATCGCTGGTAGCTTCGCCGCTTGAGCGTACGCGTTAAGCCATCGTGCCGTAGATGCGTTCGGTGGAAGACTGACATCTGCCATAGCAACCTTGCTCGCAGACAGGAGTCCAAGCAGGACCAGATGGAGATTGCTGTAGCGCATCTGATCAGCCTTATGCAGCCAGCCCGATGGCTGGGCCCTTTAGCCCAACGTTCCATGGCAGCAACTCTTCGATGCGGTTGATCGGATGCTCGGCGATATGCTCGAGAACGTGGCGCAAATACGCCTCTGGATCGATGCCGTTCAGTTTGGCAGTCCCGATGAGTGTGTAGATTGCCGCGGCGCGCTCCCCACCATCATATTGTCGTCATTCTCCGCCCTGAAGCGTACGGCGCTAACGCCATCAGGCTCTTCCTTGCCACGTGCAAACAGGTCAGCAACTAATCTGCGAAGTTCGCCGGCAAAAGGTCTCTCGTCTGCGGTGAGGCTCTGATTCATTGCGGGCTGAGGAACACGCCGGCCCAAATCATGCGGCTTATGGGGCTCGATTGCTGGTGCGATGGCTGCTCGAGAAATTTTCCGAACCTCTCCCCCTCCTACGTTTTTGGTTCGGGGAATCCCTTCAGCGCATCTCTGACCGCCGCAAGCAAATCAGGGGCATGTCTGACGGCAATGTCATAGACCTTGTTGTGGTCAATCTCAGCGTAACCGTGTGCCAGTATATTTCTGAAACCGATAATGTCCCGCGAATGCGGAATTTTCTCCGCGATCGCGGGAGCCACTTTATAGAGGCCGGACATCGCTTCGCCGCAAATTTCCAAGACGCGCTCTGAGCAGAGGCGCGCTTTCTGATGGTGGCCTGAGCACGGTATTTGATGGTGTTCCCTGTTCCCGTTCCCACGCGCTGTAGAGGAGGCGGGAACGGGAACGAGGAGAACGGAGGGCGAGGTGGAGTCGAGGCGGGCTGTCGGAGCCGGTCAACTCGAGGACGGTGAAGCGGCTACGGCGGAGAGAGGAGCGAGCCGGTAACCGGCGGCATCGTGCAAGAGGCGCCCGGCGGTGGTGAGCGCGTGCAGTCGTTCGTGGAGCGTTGCATGCCGTACGCGACAGAGCAGGCGCAACTCACCGAGCGGCACTGGGCGGCCGGCCGCTTCGAGGGCGGCGGTGATGCGTTCGTCGACGGAGAGCGGGATGGCCACCGTCTCGTCTGGCCTCTTTAGTGTACCGAGCGCGAGCGCGGCGCCGTGCTGTTGGAGCTCTAGTGCGAGGACGGGCGGTGAGGCGGCGGCGCGATGCTCGATGCTGAGCGTCAGATGGCCGGCCGGCGAGCGGCGCAGGTACAGGTTCGAGTCGCCCCAGGCGTGGAACTCCGAGGAGCCGCGCAGAGCCTGTCCGGCGCGGGTGTTGCCGGAGGATTTTCTCGCGTGATGTACGAGGAGCACGGAGAGCGCGTGCCGGCGTTGAAGCTCCCGCAAGTACGCCAGGAGCGGTGCGACCTCGCCGCTCGAGTTCTCATCGATGCGGTGCAGACGGACGAAGGGATCGAGGATCAGCAGGCGCGGCCGCAAGGCGATGACCGTCTGCTCGAGGAGCGTGCGATCGCGCTCCAGATCGAGTCGCAGGGTCTCAGCGGTGATCACCTGTACATCGAGAGCCTCGAGGTCGCATCCCGCCGCATGACAGATCCCTTCGAGTCGCGCTCGCACGATGTGCTGGGCGTCCTCGGCGGCGTAGAGCAGCACGCGGCCAGGCTGCGGGACTGAGAAGCGCCGCAGCGCCGGCCGCCCCGAGGCGATCGCGACGGCAAGATCGAGGGCGAGGAAGCTCTTGCAACACTTGGGCTCGCCGCCGACGATGCCGACTGCGCCCTCGCCCCAGAGATCCTCGACGAGCCAGCGGTTCTCTGCAGCCTGCTCTGCCAAGCGATACGCCGGCTCGACCGGAAGGATCTTCACCGCCTGCGCCCCGCGAGCTTCAGTGGCGCGGCGTTCGCCGCGATGGGTGCCGACGGGGTGAACGTCTCGAAGAACAGTTGCTCATCGATCTGTCGCGCCTCGCGCTGGGCGGCCGCGGCGAGGAGCTCTCCGGCCATGTTCATCAGCGCGCGCAGGTTACCCTGCGCGTGATCGGCGAGAGCGGCGACCACCTCAGCGGTCATGAGCTTGGGGGCACCAGCCTTGGCGAGCGCATGCGCAAGCGACTCGCGCAGCTCCTCGGGTGTGAGGCGCTCGAGCGTCAGGCGTACCCGCATGCGTGAGCCCAGCGGCAGGAGCTCGTCGCTGCGGAACCGCTCGAGAAGGCGCTGATCACCCGCGAGCACGACGGTGAGGAGAAGGTGTGAGTCGAGCCGCGCCGAGGAGAGGAGTCGCAGCTCCGCGAGTACGGGAAGCAAGACCTCCTGCCCCTCATCGATGATCAACACAGGGCGCGAGAGTGCGGCATCGATATGCCCCTGCCAGCGCGCGCGCAGCACCTTGGCACCGGCGTGCCGGTTGTGCGGGTGAAGCTCGACACCGAAGAGCTCGCCCATCTCGCGGTAGAAGTCGGCCATACCGGCCTGAGGGCGGGCGAGGACGCCGACCTGCACGTCGCGCAGGGCGCTCAAGCGCTCGGCGAGGATACGGAGCGCCGCGGACTTGCCGAGGCCGGGCGCACCGGTCAGCAACGCAAAGCCGCCTTCGCCGACCAGCTGCTCGACGCGCCAGCAGAAGGAGTCGAGGCGCGGACTCACGCGCAGTGCCTCAACGGGCACATCCGGGGCGAAGGGGTTCCACTTCAAGCCATACAGGGACAGGAGCTTCTTGTTCACGGATCATCACCTTCATCGGAGGGAGGAAGTTCGTCCTTCGGCAGGTACGCCGGTGGGAGTCCGGTGGCCGCGCGCTCGCGCATCAGCTTCTCAAGGAGCGGTGCGGGCTGGCCGGGTTGTGTTGGTGCCGGCGGCGGTCTCAAGGACGGCTGGGACGCGCCCAGCGGCTCGAGGGCAGCGCGGATGCCGGTGGCGTTGCGTGTCTTATCCTGCGGATAAAGCCGGCAGAGCAGCTGCCCTGAACGATCATCGACGAGATGGATCATCGAGAGATCCCAGCTCGCGTACCGGACGATAAGCTCACGCAGGTGCCGGTAGCGGTTCGGGACCTCGAAGCGCTGTGCGCCGACCATGATGGTGCCGTCGCTCAGGCGCTGGGTGCGGCGCTCGGATCGGTTGAAGGCGGCGCGAAGGGCGGCGCTCTCGGGTGAGGGCCGCAGCACCTCGGGGCCTGCGAGGAAGCGCGCGAGCGGGGTCTCGCCGGTCTCGGAGTGGATGGCGCGGTTGTACTCGTACTCGACCCACGCCTGGGTGGCTTCGTTAAGATACTTGAGCGTCAGATCGGCAACGCCCTCGAGCATCGCCATCAGCCGTCCTTCAACCTGGCCCCAGAACGACTCCTGCTTACCATTTTGGTATGCAGAGTACGGAAGGGTTGTCTCATGCACGATACCGAGGCGCGCGAGCCCTTCGGTCACCTCGGCGGAGAGGTTGGCCGCGCCGTTATCCGACATGCCGGCGCGGGGAAGTCCGCGCTTCTGGAAGGCCTGAGACAGCGCGTGCACCACGTTCGGGGCGCTCTCGGCCATGAACCACTGCAGATGGCAGGCGAGGCGCGAGCGATCATCGAGGATGCCGATGAGCACCGGCTTTGCCCACTCCC
>Ga0335072_10005974_pt1 | contig 17874 bp, 11 predicted proteins | sample Lox_Sample_21_FD_206725 | JGI IMG/M metagenome (GOLD analysis project Ga0335072, IMG submission 206725) | Soil microbial communities from Loxahatchee National Wildlife Refuge, Florida, United States - Lox_Sample_2.1 | ecosystem: Environmental > Terrestrial > Soil > Wetlands | place: USA... | reverse complement strand
ACGCGACCCGCGCCCGCTACGTCGAGGTGTACGAGCGACTGACCGGCACCAGCTGGCAGGAATAAGCCGGTCTCGCTAGCGAGCGGCCCGGGCCTGGCGCCGGCCCGCAGCACCCGGGCCATGGTGGCCGGGTAAAGCAGGGCTGACGGCGGGTCAACCATGTTCGCCACGCGGACGAACACCCGTCCGACGGCTGGATCCGTCGCGGCCGCCACTCGCAGCCGGGCCAGGTAAGCGCCGATCAGGCGGTCCGACGTCCGGCGCTTGCCCGCCACCTCAGGGAAGCGCAGGTCACCGGCGACGGACATCGCCCAGGCCGCGCTGACCAGCTTGTCCGCCGCGCGGAAAAAGCGCGCCGCCAGCTGGCCGGCACCGGGGCGCCAAGGCCTGGGCCGGAGGCTTCTGCCTGTCGGCGTGCCCCGGCCTGCCAGGCAGGAGTCGGCGAGCGCCTTGCGCAGCGCCAGCGCCTGCAGGGCGGTCACCGTCATGCCCTGGGCATAGACGGGGTTGAGGCTGCACAGGGCGTCACCCATGACGATCAGGCCCGCGGGCATCCGGCCGAGCTCCTTATAGTGCCGCCGGACGCTGGCGGGGAACCGCATCTTGACCGGCCGGTCCAGCGGCTCCGATTCCCGCATCACGCTGGCGATCTCCGGCCCGCCGAGGCTCTCGGCGTAGGCCAGCATGCCTACGTCGTCGGTCGGCGGGTCCTCCCCGAGCATGCCCGCGAGCGTCAGCACCCACTGGTCGCCCTCTTGCCCGATGAGCGCGGCTCCGCGCCGGTGACCGGGATAGGGCACGATCGCGGCGCCGATGATCCCGCCCAGCTGGCCCGGCAGGCGCCGGTAGTGTCGCGTGACATAGACCAGGTCCACCCGCAGCCGCGACTCCGCTGGCTGCGGGTAGCCGAAGTCGGCCAGCCAGGCCGGAGCCCGCGACCCCCGCCCAGCGGCGTCCACCACCAGGTCGGCCGCCACGACGTGGGCGGGGCCCTGGCCTGCCCGCGCGACGTGACCCGGCCGGTGCGCGGATCGCAAGCGGACCCCGGCGATCCTCTCCTTCTCGACGACAAGGCCGTCCACCGCGCACGGGGCGGCGATCTTTACGTTCGGCAGCTTCTCGACCCGGGACCTGATCATGCGCTCGAGTCCTCGCCTGGTCATCCCGATCCCGCTAAGGCCGGCGGGCGCGTGACGGGCGAGGTGCCCGTCCAGGTACCAGTTGACGTCCGCGAGCACATCCCCGTCCACCCCGCCCGCCGCGAGCATCTCGCCGCGGAAGCCGGGCAGCAGCTCGTCGAGCGCGTTCACCCCCCGCGCGTGCAGGCCGTGGGCCTGCCTGCTTTGCGGCACCCCAGGCCGGGCCGCTGGCGCGTCCGGAAGCGTGTCCCGGTCGTAAACAGTGACCTGGGAGAACACCTCGCCCAGGACGCTTGCGGCCAGCAATCCTGCGATCCCGGCGCCCACCACAACCGCGTGTGATCCCTCCGTAGGCTCGTACATGGTACGCATGGTACAACCGCGACTACGGTCCGTTATGGATAGTAATGAGATTGAAGCTAAGAAAGCCGGCCGACACGCGGGGCGCGCCGGCCGGCTGACTGCGCTCTTGCCTAGAAGGACCCGGTGACGCTGTGCTCGCCGTTCTCGATGTGACCGATGAACCGCTGCGACCAGCTCGAGTCGCTGTCCGCCGTCACGGTCACGTCGTACCAGCCATGGGCGCTGGACACGACGTCCTCGGCCTGCCTGACGGTCTCCCCGGCACGCACCCGGATGGTGCGGGCCGACTGGCCGTAGCTGTAGTAGTTGTGCTTGACGGTGAACGTGACGTCCGAGTGGCTGCCGTTAACCAGGTCAAGCAGCAGTGCGGGCTGGTCATCGAAGCCGTTGGCGTAGAACGACGCCGTGACGTTGAGGTGCGCGCCCGCCTTGGTCACGTTGCCGGTGAAGCGGCGCAGGAACCGGTTGGCGCTGACCACGGTCACGTCGTAGGCCGGGCCGCCAACGGCCTGGGTCGCCTTGGTGGTCGCACGGGAATCCCTGATCGACCCGGTGACGGTGAACTGGCCGGGGAACGCGCCCGGGTAGGCCGTGATGGCCGGGGCCACCGACAGCGTGTTGTCGTACACCGCGTAGTGGCTGGCGCGGCGGACCCAAGGGGCGTTGTTGGACAGCGCGATGTTCACGGTGACCGTGCCGTCGGAGTTGGCCACCGCGCCCTCGAGGCTCGCGTTCTGCTGGTAGGGCAGCGCGCGGGCAGGCTTGACGCCCTCCTCCTGCACCGGCATCACGTTGTTGGAGGGGACCGGGTGGTACTCCTCCGCCTCGCCGACCGGGGCGTTGACCCAGGGCAGGTCGGGCAGGCCGTACACCGGGTTCTCGAAGTCAAGCGCGCTGAGCAGGTCACCGGAGACGCTGCGCCGCCACGCCGAGATGTACGGGGAGATCGCGGGCTTGCCGATCGCCGTCGTCCACTTCTCCATGAGCTGGATAACCGACGTGTGGTCGAAGACCTCCGAGGTCACCCAGCCGCCCCGCGACCACGGGGAGATGAGGATGCACGGCACGCGGAAGCCCAGGCCGACCGGCAGCGGCATCGGCTCGAATGAGGTCTCCAGGACGAACTCGTCGGTGACGCCCTGCTTCGGTGACGGCGGCGGCACGTGGTCGAACTCGCCGTCGTTCTCGTCGTAGTTGTAGATGAACAGCGTGGAGTTGAACACCTCAGGGTCGGCGTCGTACACCGCGCGCAGCACCCGGCCGATGAAGTAGGCGCCGTCGGTCGGGGCGCCGTCGGGGTGCTCGGAGTACTGCTGGTTGGTGACCACCCAGGAGATCTGGGGCAGGTTGCCCGCCGTCACGTCGGCGCCGATCGCGTTGGCCAGGTTGTCGGCATTCCCGTCCTCGACGGGCAGCGGCTCGGGCACGGTGGCCAGGCCGTTGTCGTAGTACACGTTGGTGCCCGGGGCCGGGGCGGTGCCGCCCTGGGACGGGTCAAGGTCGGCGAACGTCTTGAAGTACTGCGCGCCGTTGTCGCCATAGTTGTCGCTACCCTGGTAGATCTTCCAGGTCAGGCCGGCCTCCTGCACCGTCTGGGAGTAGCAGGTCCAAGGCAGGAACTGGCCCAGTTCGTCGCCGCCGTTGTTGGCGATGAACGAGCCGTTCTCCTGGTCGGCGTTGACGGTCGCGGACCACAGGTAGGTGCGGTTGGGGCCGGTCGCGGAAATCACCGAGCAGTGGTAGCCGTCACCGATGGTGTAGGCCTCGGCCAGCGCGTAGTGGAACGGAAGGTCCTTGCGGGTCAGGAAGCCGAGCGTGGTCGGCCCGCCCTTGGCCCAGTACCAGCCGTTCATCAGGCCGCCATACCAGGCGCCATGCTGGTCGGTCCAGCCGTGCGAGGTGCCAGGGAAGTTCTGCGCGCCCTGCTCGGGATTCGGCGGCTGGCCACCGACGAAGGTGCCCCCGGTCAGCCACCACGGGTACTGGGTGCCGCCAACGGGCAGCCCAGGCGTGGTCGTCGGCTGCTGCCAGACCTCATAGCCACCGGGAAGCTGGATGGTGGACCGGTCGCCGAAGCCGATCACGCCGGCCATCGAGCCGTAGTAGTGATCGAAGCTGCGGTTCTCCTGCATGAGGACCACGATGTGCTTGATATCGCGAAGGTCACCATAACGGTGGCCACCGTCGGCCTTGCCAGCGGCGACGGTAGCGGCCAGCGCCTTGTCGCTGGCCGCTACGCTCGCGGCGGCGGCGACGCCGGTCACCGCGGCACCGCGCAGTACATTCCGGCGAGTCAGTTCGGGCATGAAAGCTCCACAGATCGAGCCAATAAGGTACCGTCCAGGAAGCTACGCGGGCCATGTGAGCAGGGCCTTAACGAGTCCCTAACCGGTCGAGAACAGGCGACGGCCGGACGCGGCGGGCGTCGCCTTCTCACGCGTGCTCGGCGTGGCGTCCGGGCAAAGTGGGGCGCATGCGGGACAATTTCGCTCATGCCGAGGACAGAAGAGGCGCTCGATGCCATCCTCAGGTCAGTGCTGCAGCGGCGCGCGGTCCCACCTGGGGTGAGGTCGGCTGGCCAGGGCGTCCTATGGGACGGCCCCACGGACGACGACTGCCAGCTGCCATCCCTGCCGGACAGCGCGGCGACGACGGTGCACCGTATCAAGGCAAGCCTGCGGGGGGCAAGGCCCGCGGTGTGGCGGCGGCTTGAGGTGCCAAGCGACCTGCCCTTGAGCGTGCTGCACGAGGTGATGCAGACCGCGTTCGGCTGGTTCGACTGCCATCCGCACCAGTTCGAGACAGCGTGCGGCGACTTTGGCGACCCGGCCCAGGAGGACTTCTGGTCTCGCCGGGCCGACGAGTCCTTCGCCGCGATCGCCCAGGTGGCGCCGGGGCCGAAGGACAAGATCGGCTACCTCTACGACTTTCGCGACGACTGGCGGCACGACCTCGTCGTTGAGGCCGTCGTGCCCGCCACGCCGGGTGTCCGCTACCCCCGCTGCACCGCGACCCACGGCGCCCCGCCCGAGGAAGACTGCGGTGGCGTCATGGCGTTCAACACGAGGGCCCGCGAGGAGGGCGCCCCGGCCGCCACGGCGCTGACCCGTCAGCTTGAGGGCCTCGCCGGGATCGTGGTGCCCAGCCGGCCATGACCGGTGCCGCCGCGGCTAGCTGATGTGCTTCACCACCAGCACGATGGCGGCGACCGACAAAACCGTCCACAGGCAGATCCCGGCGATCGCGACGGCCTTGCCCCGGCCGGCGTAGCGCTCGCGGAGCATCTGCATGGCGGTGGTGTCCATCAGGGTCCGCATCGCGCCGGTGTCCATGATGGCCCGTATCGCCCCGCTCTCCCTGATCTTGCGCAGCGCCCCCGTTTCCGAGAGCCGGCGCAGCGCCCCCGTTTCTGAACGCCGCTGGCCGGTGCTCAGCGCGCCCGACGCCGCGGCGGCACTGTGAGCGCTGTAGGCGGGGCTCCGCCGGGCTGGAGGGTTGCGCGACGAGCTGACGTCGATGGGCCGCGCGCCACGGAACGGGACGTCCTGCGGTCCAGGGTCCTCCAGCCCGCGGTCGGACGCGACGCCGCTGGGCGGGAAGCCGGGGTCGGACGCGACGCCGCTGGGCGGGAAGCCGGGGTCGGACGCGACGCCGCTCGGCGGGAAGCCGGGCTCGGACGAGAGCCCACTGGGCGAGAGGCCACTGGGCGGGAAGTCGTCGCCGGCGGGCCGACGGTTGGGATTGACGCTGGCAGGCGTGCCGCCCCTGGTTACCTCGGCCCACCTGTTCGCGGCGGTGGCGCCTCGGGCGGGGATCTCACGCCAGGCGCTGCTGTCACCACGGCTGTCACCACGCCCGCGCGGGTCGCGCCGGTCCGGACCCCGATCCTGGCGGCTGAAGTCCTGGGAAGCCACGGGCGGGCGGCCGGGATCACCCCATCCCTGCTCGTGGTAGCCCTGGGGTGCGGCCTGGTGGCCGCCGACGCCGGCGTCCCGCACTCCGATGCCAGCGTCCCGTACGCCGATGCTGGCGTCCTGGCCGCGGAAGGTCAGGCCCCCGTCTTCTGGCCAGCCGCCAGGACTTGGCGGCCCGGACTCCGGCCGCGACGGCGTGAACCAGGATGCCCCGCCACCGAAGTCCGCTTCCCCCGCACGCGAGGCGGAATCCGGGCTCTGAGGAGGAGACTTCCTGGCCGGGGTAAACCACCCTCCGGTACCGGTGTCGTCCTCAAGATCGCCGAATGTCAAGACCCGCCCCCCGTCGCGCAGCATTCAGGTACCCGGCTAAATAGCCTTTCTCCGGTAAAAATGTACCGACACGGCACGGGCTACTCAGCCTAAATCGGGGCAAGCGCAGGCCTAACTCAGGGAATTCGGGGCATCAGCCACTGGGCCAACCGGACCCGCCACCGAGGCCTCCACCACCATGATCGCCGTGTCCGGCACCGCCGTGACCACGGTAGCCGCCAGGACCGCGGTGACCACCGCCTGCGTGGCCAGCCGGGCCAAATCCACCGCGCTTGGCGGGGCCAGCGCCATGGCCGCGGAAGCCAGGGGTGTTATCCCCGCGCCCCTGATGGACGGTGTGGCTGGTGGTGCGCGCTGGAGAGCTGGCCGGCTCCTGGGGGGCCGGGACGTAGCCTCGGACGGCGACGCCGTAGACATGCTCCTGGAACGTACCCCAGGAGTCGACTGGCAGCTTGGTGAACCATATCTCCACGTAGCGCCCGGTCACGGCGTGGCCGAGGTCCTGCGAGACCCAGCCCCCGACATCCGTCGCCGTCGCCACCGGCGCGACGCCAGTGAGGTCACGGGTGTCGCCGATGCGGATCTGCAAGTCCGCGCCCCAGAAGCCGGGACTGCCGCCTAGGGCCAGCTCAACCCGCCTGATCGTCACCGCCTTGCCCATGTCAAGCAGCAGCCCGGTGCCCTGCTGCAGGTTGCCGAAGTGGGCCGTCTCATACCAGTGAGTTACCCAGGACATCCCCGAGTGCGGGTCGATCACGTACGGCGCGAGTTCCGGGTGATCACCGTCGGTGGCTCCGTCGGGGCCAATCGCGACCGCGCTGACGGCCATCAGCGGGTCAACCACTGGCGTGGGGGTCGCCGCCGACCCAGCCGACTTGTTGGCGTACAGCCGGGCGGCGGACATGCCACCCAGCGACATCCCGGCTTTCCCGGCCGCCGTCGACTGGGTAGACGCTGACCCGCCCGCCACCGTCGGCCGCGTCAGCGCGGCGGCCACGCTACGACTCACGCCCTCGGGATGGGGCCCCTCGTTCGACCGCGCCAGTGGCGAGCCGGTGCCGCCGCCAAGCGTCGTCGCCACGCAATAGGTGCCAAGCCCCGCGTACACGAGCAGCAGCCCGGCCATCCCCCACTTGGCCAGCGACGTGGCCTCCCTGGGGTCGTCCAGGTCGTCGTCGGCGCCATCGCGCGCGGTCCGTTCGGCGGCCTCCTCGTCATGGTCCTCGCTAATGCTCAAGGTCGCCTCCCCCGCCCCTCACCACGCTGCCGGTCACGTCTTCTCTTGTAAGACGCCCAGCCCGCTCCTCTAATCGTAACGTTTCCATTCCAAGATCAACTAGGGTCACGGATGGCTCCTTTTCAGCCCGCAACGGCTTCCTGGCCGAGCTCTTCCTCGCCGAGTTGGCTGAGCAGGCTGCAGGCGACGGCCGCCGCCGCGACGACGTTGAGTGAATCGACTCCGGCGGCCCGGGCGCCCGGGCTCATCGGAATCCGCACCGCCTCGCCGGCCTCGTGCAGCCAGCGCGAGGAAAGGCCGTCACCCTCAGTTCCAAGCAGCAAGGCCACCCGCTGGCCCGACAGCCGGGCGAGCGCCGGGCTGATCGGGGCGGCCCGGTCGTCTGGGGTCAGCGCGAGCACGGCGAAGCCCGCGGCCCGCAGGCCGGACAGGCCGTCGTACCAGTCACTCATCCGCGCGCAGGGGATGGCGAACACGGCGCCCATCGAGACCTTGACCGACCGGCGGTACAGCGGATCGGCGCACCGTGGCGACAAGATGACCGCGTCGATGCCCAGCGCGGCCGCGCACCGGAAGATCGCTCCGACGTTCCCGTGATCGACGAGGTCCTCAAGGACGACGACGCGCCGGGCGGTCGCGAGCACGGAGGCGACGGACGGCAGCTCCACCCGCTGCAGCGACGCGAGCGCACCCCGGTGCACGCGATACCCGGTCAGCCGCTCCGCGACCGCGTCCGGCACCACGTAGACGGGGACATCGGGGCCGCCTGACAGGCCTCCGTCCCCGGACAGCGTGCTCAGGTCCGCGACCCTGGACTCCCCCACCAGGACAGAACGAACTGGATACCCGGCCCGGACGGCCCGGCTGATCACCTTGCTGCCCTCGGCGATGAACAGCCCATGCTCCGCTTCCAGGCTGGTGCGCAGTGAGACGTCGGTCAGCCTCGTGTAGTCCGCCAGTCGGGGGTCATCGGCGTCATCGATCGCGATGGTCCTTAGCACCCGTCGAGCATATGCCGCGTGTCGTTGCTAATCGCGGCAGCGCGAGGGTGCGGGCGGCCGTCCGGTGGCAGGCACCCCGGTGGCAGGCAGTGGCGCCCGGGGCGCGGCTGGCCACCTCTGTTCAGGCGGGCCTTTTGGGGTCACCGTTTTTTTTTGTGCCGAAAACCGCGTAACACCCAAATGGGGTGGGGCCGGGGCGCTTTGCCCCACGGCCCGTCCGGTGCGGGTGCTAGCTCTCGTCGTTGACGACGAGTGTGAAATCCTTCGACACAGGTGAGGACTCGCCGTCGGCCACCGTGATAGTGACAGGGAAGTTGCCCGCCTTGGCGGGGTCCCCGCTAAGCACGCCGCCGGAACTCAGGGTCACTCCGGTAGGAAGCCCAACCTCAGACCAGTTGTAATCGCCGTTGCCGCCGGTCGCAGTCAACGTGGTGGTCGGGCAGCCTGGGTCCTCACCATCGAAGTTGCACGGCGGGAGCGAGTCCGTGGTGATGGCTAGCGGGGCCTTGATGACCAGGGTGAACGTCTGCGAGGCCATATCAGGGGACGACTGGCTGTCGGCCGCCGTCACGGTGACCATGTAGGTCCCCGGATTGGTCGGCGTGCCGCTGATGACCCCCTCGGGACTCCACTGCAGCCCCGAGTCACGCAGGCCTGACTCAGTCCAGGTGTACGGCGCCTTGCCGCCGGTGGCGGCGAGCGACTGGCTGTAGGCCGAGCCGATGGTGCCGTCCGGCAGGCCTGAGGTGGTGACCTGGACCGGCGGGTAGCTGCACGTTAGGGCGATTGGCAGGGACTCACTCGTGACGAACGGCGCGGTGATCTCGAGCTCGTCGCTGCCGCTGAAGGGGTTCGACGATGGCGTGAAGCTATCGGTCACTGTCTTGGGTGTCCCGGCCGCCAGCGAGAGGGTGCCCGACTTGCCGGTCGTCCCGTTGGACCTGACCCACTCGTACCTCACGCCGCTGAGCGCCTGGTTAGAGGTCAGCGAGCCGGTCAGGGTGAAGGTGGGCGCCGCGCTGCCGCAGGCCACGCTGTCGGGCGAGGACGGCGAGCTGCTGAGCGACAGGGTGATGTTCGCCTGGACGCAGGTGAGGGTGAACGCCGCGGACCCGGAGGTGATGCCCATCGGGCTGGTGATGACGATCATCCCCGACCCGCTCGCGGTGTCCCCAGCGGGTGTATACGCGGCCGACGTCACGGACAGGGTGCCGGCCTTGGTGAAGGTCAGCGTCCGGGTGGGGCCGTTCCCGCTTGGCAGCTTCCAGTGGTAGCTGACCGTCGTCGCCTCATTGGCCGTGATCGTGCCCGCGAAGGAGAACGTCGGTGCGGCCGCCGAGCAGCTGACCGTGTCGGTGGCCGGGCTGACGCGCGCTCCGGCCGACAGGTGCAGCGCCGGTGGCGCCGTCGTGCCGCCGGTGGTGCAGTTCAGCGTGTAGAACGCGGGGCTTGAGGTCTCCGTGCCCGGGCTGGTGACCACGAGCATGCCGGCGCCGCTCGCGGTGTCGGAGGGCGGGGTGGTAGTGAGCTGCTGCACCGTCTGGGTACCTGGACTTGAGAACGTGAGCGTCTGCGGAGGCGAGGTCGCGCCGTTAGACATGGCCCAGTAGTAGGTGACGTCTCCGGTCTTGGTGTCGGAGATCAGCCCGCTGAAGGTGAAGCTCGGCGTGGGCGATCCGCAGGCGACGGTCTGGGCCGCTGGCGTCACGAACGCGGAAAGGCCGACAGAACCGGAGGCCGGCTTGGAGCAGACGAGCTTGTAGGTCGCCTTGTTAGACAGCACGCCGCCGGCGCTGAGGATCTGGATCGCGGCCCAGCCGCTGCTGGCCTTCTTGGCCGACACGCTGCCGCCTGAGACGGGCTGGGTGCCGGCCGCGGCGAAGTGCGCGGTCTGCACAGGACCGGACTTGCCGGTGGAGTAGACCCACTTGTAGGTGACCGTCCCAGGACCGGTGGAAGACAGGTCCGCGCTGTAGGTGAACGTCGTGGGCGTGGAGCAGGCCGAGGTCGCGACGGGCGGCATCGCGCTGACCATGGCGTCGAACGTGGCCGCGGTCACCGGATTAGCCGGCGACGCTGGCGACGACGGTGACGACGACCCCTTGCCGTTCCCCGCCGGGTTGATCGCGATCGTCGACTTGGACCCTCCGCCGCCCACGAGCGCGACCGCGGTCACCGCGATCGCCACCAGCGCCGCGGTCGTGACCGCGGCCGTGGCGATCGCCGCGGTGCGGTGCGCGGCCAGCCAGCTCGTCGCGGCGGCGGCGCCCGCGCCGCCGGCGACGGCGCTCGTGCCAAGCAGCAAGAGCAGCAAGGCGGCGGCACGCTCGGCCAGATGCCTGCGGCCGCGCTCCTCCCAGTCCGCTCCGTAGGCCGCGACGGCGGTGGATTCAAGCTCGGTGACGAAGTCCATGGCATTGGCCGGCCGGGCCACCGGGTCCTTGGCCATGCCCCTAGTGATCAGCCCGCGCACGGGCTCGTCGACCAGGTCAACCGGAACCGCGGCGGCGGCGTGCTGTGCGTGCAGCTGACCCAGCCGCCCTGAGAATGGCGTCTTGCCGGTCAGGCACTCGAAGAACACCGCTGAGGCGGCATAGATGTCGGTGGCCGGGCTGGCCGGCATCCCGTCCCACTGTTCCGGGGCCATGTACAGCGGGGTGCCCGCCGAGGGGACCTGCCGACCCTCCTTGACGGCAACGCCGAAGTCCGAGAGCTTGCTAGTGCCCTCCCGGTCGACGAGCACGTTCTCCGGCTTATAGTCGCGGTGGACAATCCCGAGGGCATGGGCGGCGGCCAGGCCAAGCAGCGATCCCTTCAGCACCACGAGCGCCGACTCTGGGGTCGTCGCCCCGCGCCGGGAAATCATCTCGTGCAGCGAGACACCGTCGACCAGCTCCATGACGATCGCGGCGCCCTGCCCGGGTGCCTCAATGTAGTCAAACAGCCGGACCACGTAGGGAACATCGAGAGATCTCAGCAGCTCGGCCTCGGCCCTGAAGCCGGTCAGGAAGTCAGGGTCACGAAAGAGCCTGGGCGCGAGGTACTTGATCGCGACCCGCTGTCCGCTCGCCTGGTGGATCGCGGCCACCACACGGCCTGACGCTCCGCGTCCAAGCTGTTTTTCTTCGGTGTAGCCAGGCACAACCCACGGACTCATGGGTAATCTCCTCACTCGGCGGTCAGGTGCCGCCCCCTCATCAGTTGGGAGACGCCATTAGCGGGTTGGCGTCAATGGACCTAATCGCGGGACTAGGCCTTGTGGCGTTTCACTAGCTGGGTGAGGCGGTCAGGGGCATGGCGTCAAGCTGGCCCGCGAACTCCTCGGCCGTTGGCCGCTGCTCTGCTGGGCCGATGCAGGCGGCGATCAGCTCCGCCGCGTCGGTCGGCAGGTCCTGGGCGAGCTGCGGCTCGGACACCAGGGCCTTGCGCAGGGCCAGCAGGCCATCGTCGGTAGGCAAGTCGGTGCCGTAGATGCTCTGGCCGGACAGCACCCGGTGCAGGGTGACCCCGAGCGACCAGACGTCCGTGGCGCGGTTGGCCGGCCCGCCCTGGAGCAGGGCCGGGTCGGTGTACTCGATCGAGGCGATGGGCCCCATGCCTGTCAGCGACACGCCGGGCATCATCACGTGCGCGAGGCCCAGGTCAGAGAGCTTGGCGACGCCGTCGCCCAGCAGGATGTTGCCTGGCTTGATGTCCCGGTGGGCCAGGCCGACGGCGTGCATGGCGGCGACGCCAAGCGCGGCGTCCCTGACGGCACGGGCCGCGGCGGGCACCAGCACGGGCGCCGCTGGGTTGGCCAGCGACCCGCCAGGCAGGTACTCCATCGAGTAGTAGATGACGCCGTCATGCCGGCCGGCGTCGTAGAGGGTGACGATGTTCGGCGAGCGCACGGACGCGAACGCCTTCAGCTCGCGGGTCGCGCGCCGGAAGATGTCGGCCGTCGAGGTGCCTGCGAACACCTTGACCGCGACGTACTCAACGTCCACTGGCAGCCTTGAGGGCTTGCGCGCGAGGAAGAACTGCCCGTGGCTGCCGTAACCGAGGGACTTGATCAGCTCGTAGTCCGCGATTGTCTGCACTGGGGGTTCCTTGTCTGCCGGCCAGGCCATAGCGGCCTACCCGGCCCGGTAGGACTGGTACTGGAGGCTGCGGTGGCCGACGGAGAGCTTCGTGCCTGGCGGGATGATCGTCGAGTCGCCAGCTAGCAGCCGCTGCTCATGGCCGTCGGGAAAGTGCACCACCGACCCGTTGGACGAGTTAATGTCCCGGACCTCGACCTGCCAGCCAATCAGGGATATCCGCAAGTGCAGCCGCGAGACGGTGCCCCCTGGGTCGGGAATCCGCAGCGGCCGGGCGCGCCCCGCCGCCACGTCGCCATCGAGCACTGGCTCACGCCCGACCACATAGTCCTTGTCCAGCGTGAACCCGGTTCCGTCATCGAGCAGCAGCACGCCGAGCGGCGGGCGCGGCCCCTTCTGGATCCGCTGGGTCATCTGGACCATCGCGATCCCGCACTGCCGGCAGTACTGGACGTTCGGGTCGTTGAAGTGATTGCGCGCGCAGAGCACCCCGTCGACAAGGGCCGGGTCAGCTACGTACAAGTCCTGGCCCGGCGGCCCGTCAAGCCCCAGCGCCTGATCCGCCGGGCCGTAGTCGTGATCGTGGTCGTGATCGTGGTCGTGGTCGTGCTGGCCCGGTGCGTCGTCCGGCTGTGCGTCGTCGGGCTGGAGGAACAGCTCGAACTCGAAGTCGGCGCCCTGAGGGTTGTGCAGCGGGGGCTCACGGCCTGGGGCGGCGGGACCCGTGGCGGGCACGACGAACGTCGGCGGGCGCCACTCGTCTCCCGGTCCCGAGACCCCCTCCTGGCCGGCGGTGAACCAGAACTCGGCCGAGCCCGATACCTCGGTGGCCGACGGTGGTGCTGGCGCGCTGAACGGCGGCAGGGTGTCGGCGCGGCCCGGCTCGGCACCGGGCCAGGGACCAGAGCCCGGCCCGGTCGGCGGGCTGTCCACCTGCCCGCCTGGCGCGGCCAGTGGCCGCTCGGCCTCCTGGAGCGCCGGAGCGGGCATCCCCAGGTTCGGCGCCTGGTCCGCGCCGATTCCCCGGTCGTCAGCCGCCCCGGCCAGCTCGGCGACGGACGCCACCGTCAGGGCCACGCCACCGCCGTAGACCACCCCGCCGTCGAGCCGCAGCCGGTCATCGGAGGTCACCGGCCCGCCTGAGCGCAGCCAGACCCGGACGACGCTGCCACTGAACGTCCGGTTAACCGGGAGCATGGAGCCGTGCGCGTCGAGCTGCTCGTCCGGGCCATCGTCGGCGACGATGGTCACCTTGGCGTTCCCGTGGACGAGTACCGCCACCTCGCCGCTGGCCGTGACGCCCGCGCACGCGCCGGAGAACTGCCCCGGGTGCGTGAGCATCGCCCGCGCGGCGGCGAGGATGAGGGCGGCGCCGTCCCCGGTGACCTCGTCGAAGGCGGCGATCAGCGGGTCCGGCCCGTCGGCCTGGCCATCGGTCACGACGACGAGGTCACCGCGCCGGGCTACCAGGCCCTCGCCTGGCAACGGAACGCAGGCGGTAATCGCCATGTCGGTCATATGAGCCTCCCACCGTGGAACCGCCAGCGGATGAACGGAACGCGAATCGGACCCTGAATGGTAAGCCAGACACAAAGCCAGACCACGATGAAGTCGATCAGGTACGCGCCGCCCGGCACCGATCCCTTGATCCCCGGCACCGCGTGCGCGGCGAGCAGGAGCCAGATCACGACGCCTTCGGGGATGCCCGTCAGCAGGCCGAACATCGACGGCCAGTCCTTCTCCCAGCGCCACTGCATGAGCAGGTGGTAAAGCAGTTCCCAGATGACGCCGAGCACCGCGACGGTGGCCAGGATGATGTAGGTCGTCTTGTAGGCCGCGCTAAGCGCGCCGGGCAGGCCGATCAGCGGCGTGATGATCGCCGTGACGATGACGCCAACGGTGGCGAGCATGAAGATCCTGGTCTGGATGCGACCGACGAGAGTGGGGACCATGAGAGCCTCCTTGAGGTAATCAGCCGGTCAGACCGGGGAGTTGAAGATCCACTTGAACCACTGAATCGTCGACCTCACCGGGCCGATCTTCTTGCACCAGCCGCGCCGGGCCAGGTCATCGGCGATCTCCTGCGCGGCGACCTGCAGGCCGAGGAAGGTGTCCACGCCAGGGAAGTAGCCGCCGAGGGTGGCCGCGCCCGAGGCGTAGAGAGCCCCGTCGCCGTTGCCCGTCCCCTTGACCTCGAAGTGCCGCTCGACCTCGAGGCGGCCCTTCGGGTTGCGGTAAGCGCCGCCGTTCTTCAGCAGGTCGGCGAGCACCCGGTGCTCGGAGATATCCGCTTCCAGGCCGGTGCAGTCGATGATGAAGTCGGCCTCAATCCGCTGCTCCTGGCCGCTCCTGCTCTTGACGTGGCTGATGACCTTGCCGTTCTGGCCAAGCTCCACCTTCTCCACCACGCCCTGCATGTCGTGGTAGTAGCCGCCGGCCCGGCCGTCAGCCATCTGCTTTTGCCAGACCCGCCGCTTGGGCGTGTTCGTGCCACCCATCAGGTCGTACAGCTTGGCCCGCTCGTCACCGTCGAGCCTGCGCATCTGGGCCTTGAGCTGGCCACCCCAGACCGACTTGGGATAGTTGAACCCCTGATAGGCCCAGCCATGGCCACCCTTGCGGCGCATCCACGGGTGCGGGCCGTGCGGGCCCTCCACGTAGGTGCGGAAGATGTGGATGATGTTCGTCGGCAGCTTGTTCTTCTCGCGATCGTCGAACAGGCGCTGCAGGACCCGGGAGGCGACGATGCCACCACCGCGGATGACCACAGTGCCCTGCCGGTTCTTGAGCGTCTCGTAGACGTGCTCGTGCGGCTCGTAGGCGGCGACGACGCGCTCGTAGTCCTGGTGCTGCTCGCGATAGGCCTGCAGGTCGGGCAGGTAGCGCAGGCCTGGGTAGCCGACCGCGAGGTGGACGAACCTGGCCCGGTAGGCGACCCGCTTGGTTCTGCTCGTCCCGGCGTCGGGGGTGAGGAGCACGAAGTAGCCGCCACCGAACCGGCGCCGCACCATCCGGACGGCCCCGCGGGCCAGCAGCTTCTCGTAGCCGATCCGCTTGGACTCACGGTCGAGGCTGGCGAAGACCGTGGTCCGCAGCGGCGTCCAGTAGTCAGTGAAGATCGGCTCGATCAGCACGTGCCACAGGTGGGCCAGGGTCTTCTGCTGCCAGGCCTCCTGCAGGGCATAGGACGGGAACCCCCAGATGTTGTCCGGCCGCGAGGAGGAGTCGGAGCGGATCCGTGAATTGTCAGGGATCTGCGACACCCGGGTCAGGTACTCATAGGTCTGCCAGGGGAAGCCGATGTTGGTCAGTACCTTGATCTGCTCGGGCTTGACGCCGGCGATCCGCAGGTAGTCCACCGTGACGAACGACCCCATGCCGCCGCCGACCGTCACGAACGGCACGTCGATGACGGGGATTCCCGCCGAGGCGAGCATGGACTCCGTCCACACTGGCGTCTCGAGCAGCTCGTTAGTAAGGTCGCCGCCGCCCTCTCCGGGCATCACGTCCGGGATTAGCTGGGCAAGCTCGGAGCCAAAGCCGCCGATCACGGTCTTTCGCTGCCACTCTTCAGTCATCTTTCACCGCCGCGCAGGTCAGAGGATTTAGTCAGCGCGCTCATGTCTCTTTAGTCAGCTCCCCGGTGGTACTCGTTACGCTCGCTCGGCCGCCAAGTCCGGCGTTACTTGCAGGAATAGGTGAACTGGGTGTTTCCCACGGCGGAGGTAGGCGTGAGCACCTGCAGTTCCGCCACGGCCTGTTGTGTCCCCTTGCCGTGGAAGGCCCACCGGAGCGTCACCTGGACGTTGTCCGTGCCGGACGCGTCGGTGACGGTGGCGGCCTTCTGCACGCTGCCGTTCTCGGTCCACTGGTAGGTGACCGGACCGCCCTTGCCGTTGGTCACGATCGTCCCGACCACGTCGACGGTGCCCGCGCAGTTCTTGGGCTGGCTCGGCAGCGCGACCCCGACGGAGCTGACCTTCAGCGGCTGCTGCATGTTCCTGTGCCAGACGTAGAAGCCGATGCCGCCCACGATGGCGAGGGTGATCAGGGTGCTCACGATGCCGCGCCAGCGGGGCTTGCGCCGCCTGGTGCGCGCCTTTACGGCGTCCGGCCAGGCCGGGCCGCCGACTTCCTGTGTCCCTGGATGCTGGGTGGCCGGGTACTGCGCGGCTGGGCTGGTGGCCGGGTGCCGCGTCGGCGGCTGGCCGTAGTCCGGCTGGGTACCCGGATAGCCGGCGCCGCCCTGTGGTCCAGGCCCGGCGCTGCCTGACAGTTCTTCCAGCCGCTCAGGGGTGAGGTGGGTGCCCCGGCCGGCCTCCGCCGTGGGCCGCTGCTGGCGGCCGAGGACGTCGGGGGCGAAGACGGTCGCGCGGTCAGCCTCGGGGGCGAACGGCCGCTGCCCTGGGCCACCCTGGGTGGCCGGTCCGCCGATGGACGTGACCCGGCTGATCGTCTGCCGGTCTGCTTCCTGCTCCGGTGTCACCTGACCCACCCCGGCGTTGATGGCCTGGATGTGGCCAAGCACCTCGCCGGCGTCCGCGGGCCGCTGCGTCCTGTCCTTCTCCATCATGGCGTCCACCAGGGCCGAGAGGCCGGCAGGCAGGTCGGCCCGAATGGAGTCGAGCGGGACCGCGCGCTCTTGCAGCTGCATCCGCAGCAGTGCCGTCGGCACCTCGGCCATGAACGGCGGCCGGCCAGCTAGCAGCTCGTACATAACGCAGCCAAGCGAGTACAGGTCGGCTCGGCCGTCCACGTCGACCCCGCTCAGCTGCTCTGGCGCGATGTAGGCGAGCGTGCCGATCGCCTGAGTGGGCAGGGTCAGCCGCGGTGAGTTGTCATGCAGCAGCCGCGCGATGCCAAAGTCGATGATCTTGATGTGCAGCCGGGTCGCCACCATCAGGTTGCTCGGCTTCATGTCGCGGTGCACCACGCCGGCCGCGTGCGCGACCGACAGTCCCGCGCAGGCCTGCTCGATGATCCTCAGCACGCTGGGGACAGGGAACAGGCCCAGGTTGTTGGCTCGCCGCTGCTCCAGCATGCTGGACAGCGCGACGCCCTCGGCCAGCTCCATCACCAGGAACAGCTCGTTGCCGATCCGCCCCGCCTCAAGCGCGGCGACGATGTTCGGGTGCCGCAGCCGGGCGAGCGTTGCCGCCTCCCGCCGGAACCGGGCGATGGTCTCCGCCAGCATCGCCGAGTCTTCCGAGATTTCCTCGAGCTCGACGAGCTTCACGGCGACCGGCTTGCGCGTCGAGATGTCCCGTCCCCGCCAGACTTCCCCCGACGCCCCTCGGCCGAGCGGGACCTCTAGTTCGTACCGTCCCGCCAGTACACGGGCCACGTGGCTCTCACCTGTCCTCTTGACCTAGGTCAGCGACCGCGAGCGGCGCTGACTCCGCTGGTGTGTAACTAGGGCCGGCCCTGACGATCACGTGCGCGCCTGCCACCGGCCCATCCCCCCGGGTGATGACCAGCGCGCCTTCCTGCGCCTGGCCCGAAATCTCCGTGCTCAGGCCCGCATCCCTCAGCAGGCCGACGAAGCGGTCAAGTCCCCGCCCGCTTTGCCCGGCGGGATCGATGATCACGCCGGTCCGCGATCCGGCCGCCAGCAGGCCCGCGACTTCTGCCGCCGCCGCGCTCGCGGCGGTGCCCGTGCCGGCCCTGACGACAACGCCAGACCACTGCTCAGGCGTGTCGGCCGTAATGGTCACCTCGACGGGGACCGCCGTGGCCTCGGTGATCGCCGCGTGGTCGGGGTGATCGGCCGCGATGACGAGCACGCTGGCCGACGAGGCCAGGTCCGCG
>Ga0335072_10005973_pt1 | contig 17874 bp, 15 predicted proteins | sample Lox_Sample_21_FD_206725 | JGI IMG/M metagenome (GOLD analysis project Ga0335072, IMG submission 206725) | Soil microbial communities from Loxahatchee National Wildlife Refuge, Florida, United States - Lox_Sample_2.1 | ecosystem: Environmental > Terrestrial > Soil > Wetlands | place: USA... | reverse complement strand
GTCTGGTCCAAGGTCGACCTCGCACCTCAACCGCAGGCCATTGAAGCTGCAAAGAAAGCCGACGTCGTGATCGCGGTCGTCGGCATCACCAGCGAACTCGAGGGCGAAGAGATGCAGGTCAGCGAACCCGGCTTCCTGGGCGGCGACCGCACCAGCATCGATCTCCCCGAACCCGAAAAGAACCTGCTCCAGGCACTCTACGCAACACATAAACCGCTCGTCGTCGTGCTTACCAACGGCAGCGCGCTCGCCGTCAACTGGTCCAACGAGCACGCCAACGCGATCCTCGATGCCTTCTATCCCGGTGAGGAGGGTGGCACCGCCGTAGCCGACACGCTCAGCGGCAGGAACAATCCCGCCGGCCGTCTCCCTGTCACGTTCTACAAGGGCATCGATCAGCTCCCCAACTTCGAGGACTACTCCATGCGGGACCGCACTTACCGGTACTTCACCGGCAAGCCGCTCTATCCGTTTGGCTATGGCCTCAGTTACACCACGTTCTCCTACAGCGGCCTCACGCTGCCAAACACACCCGTACAGGCCGGTCAACCCGTCACCGTCGAAGCCACAGTCACCAACACAGGCAAAGTTGCCGGCGACGAAGTCGCTCAGCTCTACCTGCGCTTCCCAGACGTCAAGGGCGCGCCCATCCGCGCATTGCGCGCCTTCCAGCGCATCCACCTTGAACCCGGTGCATCGCAGAAAGTCCAGTTCGAACTGAAGCCGCGCGACCTCAGCATGGTCACCGATATGGGCATCATCGAGATTCCCGAAGGCGGTTACTCGGTCTCAGTCGGCGGCGGACAGCCTGAAACCTCGGCCCCCGTCGTCACCGGCAAATTCCAGATGGAGGGCACAGTCACTCTTCCCGAATAAGCTGTCGCAGGTTCATCCACGCAGTACGGGCGCATCCAAACTTTCGGATGCGCCCTCTTTTTTCTGCTTTCAATTCGCCTGGTGCGCCGGCTCGCCCATCACTTCGCGCATCTTCAGATACACCGCGTTCGTCCAGCCAAAGCCGATCTCGTTCGTCGTGTATCCCGCGCTCACATGCACATTCGCGTTGCCTGAAACCACGTTGTACTTCTCGCGAATCGTCCCGTCCTGCGCAAACCCTGTATCCACCGTCGCGTCCCACTTGCGCGCCAGCCGCTGCGCATCCTCGCGATAGCCGGTCGCATCCAGCCCCGCAACCACCACCCAATTCGTCGGAGCCCATCCAAATGGCTCGTCCCACTGCATGCCGCTGTCGTAGTTGCTCATCGCGAGTCCGCCCGGCCGCTCAAACAGGTTCAGCTTCTCCACCATCTGCTGCGCTTCTTCACGCGTCGCCACACCCGCCCACAACGGATAAAGCGAGCTGATGTATGCGTAGTCCGACGAGCGATGCTTCATGAAGTCGAAGTCCGCAAAGACGCCTTCCTTTGCACGCCACAGATAGCGCTGCATCGCCGCGGCCCGCGCCTGCGACCGCCGCTTCCACCGCTGCGCCTCCGTCGGTCTGCCCAGCAACAATGCAAAATGCTCCAGGTCGCGTTCATAGCGATACAGCAGGCTGTTCAGGCACACCGGCGCATAGTGATGCGTCGCTCCATCAAACGGCCCCCAGCGAAAGCTCGGATCGAATCCTGACTCGCGCATCGCCCGGTCGCCTTCATAGAAATCCTTGGTCAGCCGGTATCCGTCAAACCACGCGCGCATGCAGACGACGCTCGTGTGCACATCGCAACTCGTCAGCTTCAGCCGCGCAGCCTCTCCTGCGTCCGGGTGCTCCGCCCCCTTTACCAGAAACGCCTCGCCGCCACTGTGCGGATGCGCCACCAGCCACTTCAGCACATCGATGTAGTAGGTCGCATCGTCGGCCATCTCCGGCACCGGCCCGTTGCCGTAATCGAAGTAACGCGCCAGCCCCGTCGTGCCTGCCTTGTGCTCAGGCCGCGTCCACGTCGAATAGTCCTTCTCGGCCAGCGTGTAGGCGCGCTCCAGCCATGCATGCGCTTCTTCGCGCCCTGCTGGTGTCGCCGCAAAGCTCGCCGGATTCTCATAGACCGCCCGGATCATCGACGTCAGAAACGGCGGCTGCGACCGCGTCAGATAGTACGTGCGATTCGCATTCAACACGCCGCCGTAGTGCTCGATCTCAAACAGAAAGTTGTCCACCATCCCCTTGCCCAATGTCTCGCGGTGGTCCTGTTCTAATCCAAGAAGAATAAAAAAACTGTCCCACCCATACATCTCGTTGAAGCGCCCGCCCGGCACCACGTACGGATTAGGCAGATACAACAACCCTTCCGCCGGAAGCTCTTCGGGCCGCACATCGCCGATCTTCTCGATCCGCCGCGGCAGCGTCTTCACCTGCACGTGGCACTTCTCTTCCAGCGCAGTCACCGCGGGCGGCGCCGGCGCCTCCGCCGGCATATAAAGCACAGGATTCGCGCCGATCTTGATGTCCACCAGCGAGTGGCACTCTGTCATCGATCGCGTCAGTGTGTCCCACGCGCTATGAATGTAGGCCAGCGTTGCAGCAGGATCCGGCGCTTTGCTTTGTGCGGGGCCAGGCTCCTGCGCCGGTAGAGTTGTAGCGGAGATTGCGGCAAAAAACAGGACAACCAAACGAAACAGTTTCATCATCACTCCGGTTTCTTTGACCGTGAATTGGTATGGAGTGTAACCCATGCCGCACGTGCCCCGTCTCATCAATTCCGCGCTCCGGGAACATTCCGTAATCGCGCGGTGTCTACATCAGCACAGTGGTTCTGATTGGGATGCGCGAACGCCCGGCACACTCCGCTGCAGCCAACCGCTGCATGAGTTCGGGGCCGTAGATTCCGCACGTCGCGCTGACCGGCGTATCGTGCGGCCTCGCCTCCGCGCGCGCTCGCTGCCTCCCAATCGGCGCACTGAAATCTCGGGGCCTGATCTGAGCGAGCAGGTCCCCGGGGCTTCCTGGAGGCAGCCATGTTCGAAGACGCAACATTCGAATCCACCGGCAGAATCCACACACGCAGCCGCGGCTGGATGCTCGCCACTCTCTTCTTCAACACCGGCATCCTGCTCACGCTCATCCTCATCCCTCTCATCTATCCTGAAGCCCTGCCCCATCAGGCGCTCACCTTTCTGCTCACCGCGCCTCCACCGCCTCCCACCGCACCGCCTCCGCCTGCGCGTCCCGAACATGCGTTTCACGGAGTGCCCGAATTTCGTGACGGCACGCTGACCGCCCCGCCGCGCATCCCGCGTTTTCTGCCTCAAGACCCCGGCCCTGAGCAGCCCGCCGACACCAGTCTGCTCACCATGGATCAGGCCCCGGGCCTGCCCTCCGGCACAGGCAATATCTTCCGCGGCCAGCATGCGGCCAACGTTGTCCATAACGACTCACGTGGCCCCGTCCGTCTTCCTTCCTCGCTGGTCGCAGGCATGCTCATTCACAAGGTCACGCCCACCTATCCGCCCATCGCCGTCGCTGCCGGCATGCAGGGAACTGTCGTCCTCGCGGCCACCATCTCCAAATCCGGAACCATCGAGAATCTCCGCGTCGTCAGCGGGCCTCCGATGCTGCAGCAGGCTGCTCTCGATGCCGTTGGCCGCTGGGCTTACCGCCCCTACCTGCTCAACGGCCAGCCCGTCGAAGTTGAGACCACCGTCAACGTCGTCTTCAACCTTGGCCGGTAGAGTTTCCGCCCTGCAGCTTCTCGCGCGTCAGATCATTCCACGCTGCAATCACCTCCGGCATCGGCGGACTCGCCACGCCGGGAGCGACCTGCGCCAGTACAAACTGCGGCTCCACGCTTCCCTGCGCATCGAGCAGGATTCCCTTAACCCAGCCCACCGCAGCCAGACCTTCGCGGCCCGTGAAGGTCTGCTCAAGATAAAACCATCGCTCGTCCCAGCACACCAGCCGCGACGTGATCGTGAATGCCGAGAACAGCGGCAGCGATCGACGGTACGTCATCCACACCGCGCCCACCAGCGGCTGCCACCGCGACCGAACAATATGCTCCAGCAACCCTGTGCGCGCCAGCAGGTGTGTGCGCGCATAGTCCATCACTGCCAGATAGCGCCCGTTGTTCATATGCAGATTGAGATCGATGTCATTCGGCCACACGCGCATCCTGACCGCATCTTCCTCCAGCACGCCCAGACGCGGCAGAGGTCGTAGATGTTGTCGAATCGCCAGCACCGGAATCCGCACAAAGTTGATGAAGTGCGACACTCTCTATCCCCAGACTCAGTAGTGTAGAAGACCGCCGGGTGGCGCAGCCCCCGCCTCATCGGCGACAATCGCTCCTGCCATGGAAACTTTATCCCGCCGCTCCTTTCTCAAATCCGCATCCGCCACCGTCCTTGTCGCAACCAGCCCCAGCTTCGCCCTGTCGCCGCGCCAGCGCGTCTTCGTCGGCTCCGGCGCTGCCGACGGCATCCTTGCCTTCGACTTCGACTCCGCCACCGGCGAACTCACCGCCGCCGGAGTCGCTGCAAAGATCAGCACCGTAGACTGGCTCACCTATTCACCCGGCAACCGCTACATCTTCGCCGCATGTGAGCTCGATTCCTTCAACGGCAAACCCACCGGCGAGGTCGCCAGTTTCGCCGTCGACAACGGCCATCTCCGGCAGCTCTCGGCGCAAAACTCTGCCGCCAAAGGCACCTGCCATGTTGCCATTGACGCCACCGGCCGCGTGCTTCTCTCTGCTGACTACGGCGGTGGCAGCGCCGCCAGCTTCCTCGTCACCGGCGGCAAGCTCAGCCCCGCCGTCTGGACCGAGCACTACACCGTGCATGGACCCAACCGCGATCGCCAGGAAGCAGCCCACGCGCACTTCTGTTCCTTCTCGCCCGACAACCGCTTCGCCTATGTCAACGACCTCGGCGGCGACATGATCCACATCTACCGTCTCAACACCGCTACCGCGCAGCTCACGCCTGCGGGCGCCTTCCACGCCAAACCCGGTGCTGGTCCGCGCACACTCCACTTTCACCCCAACGGCCACACCGCGTACTGCGTCAACGAACTCGCCTCCACGGTCTATGTTCTCAACTGGCACAAATCCGATGGCAGCTTCACCCTCATGCACTCCATCGATCTGCTCCCGGCCGGCTACCACGGCCCCACTCGCGCCTGCGACACCGTCATCACCCGCGATGGTCGCTTCGTCTACTTCGCCAACCGCGACAACAACTTTCTCTACAGCTTCAGAGCCGATCCCGCATCGGGCGCGCTCACGCCCATGGCGCGCACCAGCTGCGGTGGCAAAACTCCACGCAACTTCACACTCGACCCCGCGGAGCGCTGGATGCTTGTCGCCAACCAGGACTCCAACCTGCTCAGCGTCTTTGCCCGCAATCCAAAGACCGGCGAGCTCGCGAATCAGGGCAAGAGCTTCCCTGCGCCCACTCCCATGCGGATCCTGTTTCCCTGAATTGTTCTGATTGTTCCTGCAGAGAAGTTCTGCTGCTTACACGCCCATCAGCGCCGGCCGCCTTACGGTCATCGCCGGCAGCTCTTCGGCCTCTTCCGCCTGCGCGCCGGGAGCCGGCACTCGCGCCAGTTCCCACGCCGAGCGGTCCTTCAGCAGTCGCGACACCAGTGCCGTATGCATCGCATGCCCCGCGCGCTCTGCCACAACATGTCCTTCGATGCGACGTCCCGCCAGCGCCAGGTCGCCGATCAGATCCAGCACCTTGTGCCGCACATACTCATCCTTAAAACGCAGCGGACCATTCTCCGGTCCCTTCGGCCCCAGCACGATCGCGTTCTCCGGGCTCGCGCCGCGAATCAATCCCATGTCGCGCAACCGCTGCTCGTCGGCCTTGTATCCAAAAGTCCGCGCCGCCGCAATCATCGAGCCGTACGTCTCCGCGGCCAGGTCCACGCTCGTCGATTGCTGTCCAATCGGCGCCGGAAAATCGATCGTGTAGTGAATCCGATATCCCGACCCCGGATACACGCCGATGAATTTATTTCCCTCGCGAACTTCGACAGGTTTCAGCACGCGCATCGTCTCGCGTTTGCGCCGTTGCGTGCGGATCCCAACACTCTGAATCGCTTCCACATACGGCAATGCGCTTCCGTCCAGAATTGGCAACTCCAGGTTGTCCAACTCCACAATCACGTTGTCGATGCCCATGCCGATGAACGCCGACAACAGATGCTCAGTCGTCGATATCAGCACGCCCTGCCGCATCAGGCTCGTCGCGTAACTTACCTTCGCGACGTTGCGTCCAATGGCGGGAATCTCGAAGTCGTCCAGATCGGTCCGACGGAACACCACGCCGGAACCCGCCGGTGCGGGCAGCAAACGCATGGTGACAGGAGCCCCGGAGTGCAGTCCAACGCCTGTGAATTCCAGCGCCGCGGCGATCGTCTGTTCCAGGTGTGCAGATGGTGACAAAACTACTTCTCCAGCGATGTGAAAGGAGTGCAACCGCTAGATTAGACGGGGAATGAAAAAATCCACTGTGGCATTTCTGCAACACATTACAGGCAAAAATGCCGCATTCGCGCACAAATCCGTGGCGCGTGCGCGTAGCGCATAGAAACTACAGGAATTAGAGCGCACTCCAAAGACAACAGACCTGTCTCCAGGAACATCCCATCAGAGAAAACGGGGGGTACTCCTTGGTCACCTTCGCCCGGTGTTCGCTCGCTGTCGCCTTGACCTGCGCTTTCTGGATATCTGCCGGCGAATTCCGCCACCCTTTGTCTTTCAGAACTACGCCATCAAGCCTATATGCGAGATTTCTTCGCACCATGTGCTGACTACAATCAATCCCCCCACTCGTTACAACGATATACCCCCAGCCGATACACAGTTATGCCCCCACCCGGTACAACGATAACCCTCCACATGCGATGAATCGGGCCGCAGAAAGCAGCTTCGTCCCGCCGAAGGCGGCGGTTGGTCGGGCCAGCATCTCGTCGGTCCGAATCGGGGGTGTGACTCGCCCGTTCACACAAATGCCAAGCAAAATAGGAGAATATCGTTATGACCACAAGCACGAGCAGGTATACAACTGGCGAGATCTTCTTCGCGACTCTGTTGGGTCTAGTTGCCGCAACCCTGCTCGCTATAGCTGCATTCGTAGGTGCCATCTTCGCTTGCGGCTTGTTATTTACAGGTGAGGCATCATACTCCAGTCTGTTCTGGGGGCCAGTGGCCGCACTGACTGTTGGAGTTATGACATTCGCACTTGTCTTCCGCGGGATTCTTCACTATGGCAACCCACGATCAGATGGTGAGTAGCTTTCTGGGTTTAAGTTGGCGGGTAGAGCGTGGGGGAAACAAACAAGCTCATGACTCAGGTTCCAGTGACGGGGTCCAATCATGTTGGAATCCCGAATTAGCGCCGACCTTTCGGCTGGTGAAATTTCAAAGTGCGGCCGGGTCTGGGCGGCCAACGATCCGAGCAGGTGGGCGCATAACCTTGTAGCGCATGGTGGCATTAGGTTGCACCCAGCACCAGGCAATTGTCGCCGCCATCAACGCAGTCACCCTCTCCATCATTGCCTTCCAGGTTGGCATGTACGCTTTCATGGCATTCACCTACTTCGTCCTCTTCCCATCTCCTCACCTTGACGCCTTCGACCCGCGCTGTTGGTTCATGATGCAGATCGCCATGATCTGCGCATTCGCCGCCAGCTTCCCCATGAATCGCCGGCTCATCCGCGCCGCCTCAAAGAAGCTATGGAATCAGTCTCCTGTGATCCCAATTGACCTCTCCGGTTCGTCGTAGAATCGGGATGGTCTTCTATCCCATCCCAGTGCTGGAGAGCAGATGTCTGCCCTATCCGAGATTGAGGTTCCGGTCCGCGCCCTTCTGGCAGGCGCGCGCGACAAAGAGTCCGCGCTCCTGAGTCTCACCCGCCGTCTCGTTCTCGCTGAGTCACCCTCCGACTCGAAAAGTGCTGTCGATGCCTGCGTCGCTCTCGCCGCCTCTCAGATCAAAGCCCGCGGCGGCCGCGTCAAGCTCCACCGTCAGCGCGCCTTCGGCGATGTCCTTGAAGCCCGCTTCGGTCCGCGCAACCGCAGCAAAAACGATGGCAACAAGCCAATCCTCCTGCTCGGGCATTTGGATACCGTCTGGCCCCTCGGCACGCTCAAGTCCATGCCCTGCCACATTGCGCACGGCCGCCTGTGGGGTCCCGGCGCCCTCGACATGAAGGCCGGCGTCGCGATCGCGCTGACCGCCATCGAGCTCCTCACTGAATCCGGCCTGCTCAACCGCGAGATCGTGCTCCTTCTCAACAGCGACGAAGAAGTCGGCAGCCCCGTCTCCCGTCCCATCACTGAGGCCATCGCCCCTCAGTGTTCCGCTGTCTTCGTTCTCGAGCCCGGCCAGGGCCCGGCCTACAAGACTGCGCGCAAGGGCACAGGCAACTGGCGCATCGAGATCAAGGGCATCGCCGCCCATGCCGGTGTCGACTTCGAAAAAGGCGCCAGCGCCCTTCGCGAACTCGCCCACGTGATCGGCACGGTCAGCGGATGGACTGACCTCCCGCGCGGCCTCACCGTCAGCATCGGCCTGGCCGGTGGAGGCTCCAAGACCAACGTGATTCCCGCGCAGGCCTGGGCTGAGGTCGACGTCCGCATTGCGCGCAAAACCGACGGCCCCCGCATCGAGCGCAGGTTCGCTACCCTCAAGCCTGCAGACAAACGTTGCGCACTCGCCATCACCGGTGGCATCAACCGCCCGCCCATGGAGCGCACCCGCGGAACCGTCCGCCTTTACCAGCAGGCTCGCAGCTTCGCATCAGAGATTGGCATCGACCTCTTTGAGGCCGCCACCGGCGGAGCATCCGACGGCAACTTAACCTCCGCCCTCGGCGTTCCCACTCTCGATGGCATGGGGGCTGTCGGCGAGGGAGCCCACGCCAGCCATGAATCCGTCTTGATTGAGCACCTGGCTCCGCGCACGGCGCTGCTCGCCGCCATGCTTGCCCGGGCCTGACCTCGCTCTCTACGGATGGCGCATCGTGTTCGCCAGAAAGAAATACCCCGCCGTCGCAAACCCGATGATCGTCACTGTCCAGCGCATCGCCTTCTGGTTCACCTTTCTGCTGTAGTGCGCGCCGAAATATCCTCCGGCCGCTGCCAGAACTGCCATCTCCAGGCAAAACTGCCATTGCACCCGTCGCGCCAACACAAACAGCACCGTTGGGATTCCAATCGACACCGCCGCGGTCACCACCTTCAGCGCATTCATCTCGTGGATATCGTGCACACCGCAGATGCCGAACAGCGCCATCACCAGGAATCCGCCTCCGGCCCCGAAGTACCCCACGTAGACGCTCACCACCACCATGCCGATAAGCAGCCACGTGTTGTAGCGCCTGCCGCCGTTCCGCGTCTGCAGCCACCGCCCCAGCGGAAAACTCAACGCAAACATCACCGCCGCGAACAGCAGCAACCACGGCAGCAGTTCGCGAAACATCTTATTTCCGGTTTTCAGCAGCAGGATTCCGCCGAGTTCGCCTCCCACCCCTGAAGCTATGCTCAGCGGCAGCAGCTTCCACCCGTACTCGCGCAGATATTTCCGAAAGGCCACCAGCGAGGTCAGCTGCCCGGGCCACAACGCCACCGTGTTCGTAGCCTGAGCCGTCACCGCGCCCACGCCGATCGCTGATGTGCTCGAAATCAGCGCGGGAAGCGACAAAAATGACCCGCCCCCGGCAATTGCATTCAAGATGCCGGCAAAGAACGATGCATTAGGAAGCCAGAGAAGGTGCAGGAAATGAGTAGCGGCAACTTCCATATCTCACTCTAACGGCCAACCGCATAAAGATTCATAAAGCCGCACTGCACTTTTTGCCGGATACCTCCAACCGGTCGCCCGTACCCCTTGATACACTCCCGATGAGTCCCCCATCGGAGTCTTTCAGCGAAATGAAACGCCTCGTCGTCCTGTTCCTGGTCTTCTCTTCCGCCGCTCTCGCACAAACGCCCCACAAACCCGCAACACCTGCCCGCTCCGCAGTCGCATCCCACTCGGCCACTCGCTCCACGCTGCCTCATGGCATTCCCCCGGTGCGCGGCATCGTCCATACTGCCTTCTCGCTCCGCTACCAGGAGATCAAGATCGGCTCGGGTCCGCTCGCCGAACCCAACAAGGTGTACAAGGTGCTGTACACAGGCTATCTCGCTGCGACCGGCCAGATCTTCGACTCCTCTGAGGAGCACCGTCTGCCGCTCCGCGACAAAGACGGCAAAATCATCACCGGCGACGACGGCAAGCCCAAACTCGGCGATCCACAGCCCATCAGCTTCCCGCAGGGCTTTGGCCGCGTCATACCCGGTTTCGACCAGGGTTTCGCCGGCATGCACGTCAACGGCAAGCGCCGCGTCTTCATTCCCTGGCAGCTCGCCTACGGCACGCGCGACATCCCCTCCCACGGTCCCGACCATCCGGGCATCCCGCCCAAATCCGATCTAATCTTCGATGTCGAACTTGTCAGCATGGCCGACATCGAGATGCCGCAAGGTCATCCACCCATGGGCGCCATGCCCGGCCACTTGCCGCATCCCGGCGAGGCAGTCCCGCCTGGCCACCCTTCCGTTCCGCCGCCGCCACCCCAACCTGAAGCCAAACCCGCGGTGCCTCCAACTTCAACATCGCCGTCTGAACCCAAGGCTCCGCCTCAGCCGCAGCAATAACAACTTTCACTCCGCGCCGGCCGGGTCCGCCTCACTTGACGGATCGCCGGCCGCAGCCGGCAACTCCGGCGTGGCCGCCAGCAGTTGCCGCGTGTACGCCTCGCGCGGAGCCGCACACAGCGCCACCGCCTCGCCCGTCTCCACCAGCCGCCCGTGCTGCATCACGGCGATGCGCGTGCTCAGGTAGCGCACCAGTGGCATCGAGTGAGAAATGAACAAATAGGTCAGCCCATGCGCGCGCTGCAGCTCACGCAGCAGATTCACAATCTGGGCGCCGACACTCACGTCCAGCGCCGACACTGGCTCATCCAGAATCAACAGCTTCGGCCGCAGCGCCAAAGCCCGCGCAATGTTGATGCGCTGCCTCTGACCGCCAGAAAACTCATGGGGATACCGCGCCAGCGCAGACTCATCCAGCCCCACGCTCGCCAGCAGTTCCACCGCACGCGCACGCTGCGCGGCACGTCCTTTCGGAACCGCCTCGTCGTTTCGATGAATCGCAAACGGCTCGTTGACAATCTCCAGCACCCGCATCCGCGGATTCAGCGCGCCGTATGGATCCTGAAACACGGGCTGCATCTCCCGCCGCAGCCTCTGCATCTCGGCCCGAGGCGCTCGCGCCACATCCACTCCGTGCACGCGCACGCTGCCCGCGCTCGGCTCCACCAGTCCCAGAATCATCCGCGCAACAGTCGTCTTGCCTGAGCCCGACTCGCCCACCAGCCCCAGCGTCTCGCCCGCGTCAATCGTGAACGATACGTCCTCCACCACCGGGTGCTGCTCCGTACGCAGCCCCACGCGTCGCGGATACCGCTTTGACACTGCGCTCAGCTCCACCAGGGCCATACCCCGATGGTAAACGCCGTCACGCATCAACTCATCCGTATCAATTCATTCTGGGATGCAGCTTCTGGAATCCCGTGGCCTCCTGGTACGCATGGCCAAACGCCGCGAGCTTCGCATCCTGATAATGCCCGGCGAGAAACGTCAGTGAAACCGGCGTCCCCGGCCCGCCGATATCGTCGTTATCCCCGTCATCGGTCTTCGGCGGCTTCGGCGCATCGTCGCCGCGCAACCCGTTCGGCACAATCAGCGCCGGATGTCCCGTCAGGTTCGTCACCACCAGTTGCTCGCCGTTCGTCGGCGTCACAATCACATCCACGTCCTTGAAAAGCGCACTCACCTGCTCCACCGCCAGCGACCGCGCGCGATTCGCCTGGATGTACTCCACCGCCGGATAGAACCGCGCCACGCGAAATGCATTCGGCCAGTCCTCCGGCCCTTGCGCCGTTAGCAGCTTGTCGCGTCCCGTCGTCGTCAACTCGTCGAACGCCGCCGCGGCCTCCGCTGTCAGCAGTGGCGTCATCGCGCCATAATGCATCTTCGGCAGCTCCACTGGAATCAGCTTCACGCCCATCGCCCTCAGCTTGTCCAACGCAGCCAGGTCAAAGCGCTGGTCATACGTGCGCCGCGCATGGCCTGCCTCCCGCTCCAGATTTCGCTTCTCGCGCTTCGTCTTTTCCTCTGCCGTCTCATTCACCGCAGCCTCTTCCGGCTTGAACGGCCCAACTGGCTCGAACTCTTTCCTCAGATACCCGATCCGCAATGACCGCCAGTCGCCCGCGCTGCTCCAGTCAAACTCCGCCGGCCACACCGATGCATCTTTTCCATCGGGCCCGTAGATCGCCTGCAACACCAGTGCACAATCCACCGCCGACCGCGCAATCGGACCCAGCTTGTCCATCGTCCAGCTCAGCGCCATGGCGCCCGTCCGCGGAACGAATCCGAACGTCGGCCGCAACCCCGTCGTCCCGCACCGCGTCGACGGCGACGAGATCGAGCCAAGCGTCTCCGATCCGATTGCAAATCCCACGCACCCCGCCGCCACTGCGCTCGCCGGTCCCGCCGACGATCCGCTCGATCCCTGCTCTGTATTCCACGGATTCCGCGTCCTCCCTCCGAACCACACGTCGCCCATCGCCAGAGCGCCCAGCGTCAGCTTCGCCGCCAGCACCGCGCCCGCCGCATCCAGCCGCTCCACCACCGTCGCATCTTCATCAATCACCTGGTGCTCAAACCCGCCCGCACCCCACGTCGTTGGATACCCCTTCACCGCCAGCAGATCCTTCGCGCCCCACGGAATCCCGTGCAGCGGTCCGCGATACCTCCCCGCCGCCATCTCCTCATCCGCGGCCTTCGCCTGCTTCAGTGCGCGCTCTTCCGTCAGATTGATCACAAAGTGCAGCCGCGAGTCATACCGCTTCAGCCGGTCGAGATACATCTGCGTCAATGCCAGCGACGTAATCTTCCGCGTCTGCAGCAGGCTCGCCAGCTCCGTCACTGAAGCAAACGCCAGGTCCTCCATCCGGCTCGGCGCGCTCAGCGCCGTATCCGGCATCCACCCGCCCACCTCGCGTTTCTCTTCGAAGACAACACGCGTAGCCGCGCTCGCGGCAGGCTGCGGATGAAATACAAATGCAGGCGCGACGGAGTTTGGCAGATGCAGTTTCCGAATCGCCTTGTACGACCCGTTGTTATCCACAAGGCCGTCCAGCATCATCTGCTTCTGCTCCGCCGTGAACGGATTCAACCCGGCCAGCACCGCCGCCTCGTCGATCATCTCCGGCGTAATCTTCGGCGGCTTCGATTGATCCGTGCCCCCTGCCTCCTGCGCCTGCGCCGCCAGCGTGTACAGAATCCCGGGCATCAATGGCGAAACAATGCCGACGCGGCTGCACGCAGCCATAAAGCCTCTACGGTCCATCATGTCTGGGTTTCCTTTGCCGTGGGGAATCTCTTCTCGACAACTATAGAAGATGCCGCGCCCCGCGCCGGTACGTTTTACGTCGTCAACCGGTCCTTTGAGATTGCTTCGAGCGGCCACAGCGCAACATCGACGTCCTTATGGCTCTTCGTCTCAATAACCATCTCGGTCTCGCCAGGCTTCACCGCATATATGCGGCTCGTGATCGCCTCTCTTCCGCCAACGAAACACTCCACCACCGACGCATCCAGGAACAGGTGCAGATGCGGTCTCGGCCATGGCAGCGACGGCAGCGGAAACGTAATCTCTCCGCACCGGACCTTGTTCCCCTCGACATCGACCGTGAGCTCCCAGATCGTCGCATCGCCATTCCGCAGCCGCACCGTCGTCGTTCCCTTCTCGAACCCAACCGGCGCCTGCACCTCGTGCCGCAGAGTCTCCAGCCTCTGCCGGTAGGGCGCGCCCGCCTTCAGCGTTGCATGCGTTACCGCCCCCCGCAGCGACTCCACTTCCTTCGCCGGATGCATCTCCAGCTGTCCCTGCGCTCCGATCCGCAACTCGCGCGGCAACGACATCGCACCCGCCCAGCCCGCTGCTGCAAACTCCGCCTCCGGCCGCGTCTCGCGAATCCATCCCCACAGAATCCTGCGCCCATCCGGCGCCAGAAAGCTCTTCGGCGCGTAATACGCTCCATGATCCAGTACGCCCTGCCGCTTAGCCGCGTAGCGGTGCGCGCTCTCGTCGTAATCCCCTGTCGTCCAGATCACCTTGTTCTCGGTCGAATAGAAGAGGCAGTGCTGCCCATCCGCCTCAAAAAAATCCGGACACTCCCACATCTCGCCGCTGTCGCACGGGTTCGCAGCCTTCAGTCCATTCGGCTTGCCCTCGGCGAGCTTGTGCAGATACTTCCAGTCGCGGAGGTTGTTCGATCGATACAACAGTACGCAGCCGCCCACGCCGCGCTCCCCCGAACCCACGCCCAGGTACCATCCATCCTCTTCGCGCCATGGGCACGGATCGCGAAATCCCGTCACCCTCATGCCCTTCGGCGGAAAGGCAATCACCGGCTCTGCAGACTTCTTCCAGCGCAGCAGTCGATCGTCTTCCGCTGTCGCCAGCATCTGCGTCTCGCGCAGCTTATCGCTCCCATCGCGAATCGTGACCAGGTCTGGCGGCGCATTCTGCACACCGGTGTAGATAAACGTCGGCACGCCCCGATCCACCACCGCCGATCCGCTGAAGCAGCCTTCGCTGTCTGCTCCGCCCGGCGTGGGAGCCAGTGCAATTGGCTGATGCCGCCAGTGCACCATGTCCGCGCTCACCGCGTGGCCCCAGTGCATGTCTCCCCACACCGCCGCATGTGGATTGAGCTGATAGAAGAGGTGATACTTGCCCTTCCAGAAGATGGGACCGTTCGGATCGTTCATCCAGTTGTGTGGCGGCATCAGGTGAAACTCCGGCCGCAGCGGATCCCGCGCCGGATCCGCCGCCGCATCTGCAGCCAACACGACGGATTCCTTCACCCACTCCGGCGTCAGCGCCGCCGCCGTTCCACAACCCACAAGCTCCAGAAAATTGCGACGATCGATCTTCATGCGGAGAGTGCCTTCCCGGAGCATCAATAGGCTCCCCGCAAACTATAGCGCGGCAGGCGCTCACCCCGCACTCGCCGCGCTGCACATGTTCACCATGCTCCGCAGTCAGAATCGAAAGACAGGTCCAGTCGAGATCCGCCCATGTGAATTCAATATCTCCGAGATATTCGCATTGACTCCGCTCGTCTGGCGATAGTGCGTGTTGTAGTAGTCGCCGGTGATGCGCCAGGCCCAGTGACGCGAGAAGCCGGCATCAAGCCCCGCGCCAACGGCAACCGCAAGTTCGTTCGACGACTTCAACGCCGGTAGAGCGTTGCTGCTGACGTGAGCGCTCCCCACCAGCCCGTGCGCGAAGACCGTCGACCTCCCCAGGTGAAACGAAACCTGCGGACCGAACAGGAAGAAATACGTTCTCGGGCTGAAATCTGGTTCACTTTGATTGTTATAGCTCCCCGACACATCGCCCTTGATCCCCAGAAACGAGCCCATGATCGGAACCTTCAGTGACGCATCCCAGCCATTCATCCCGTGCGTGTTCACAGCGGAGTTCCCGCTGGTCAAGCTGCCGTACTCGCTGAAGACATACGAGTACCCGCCATACAGCTCAAAGTTGGGAGTCGGCTGGTGCATCGGCCTCGTCTGCGCGCGTGCAACAAGCAGCAAAGCCGGCGAGAAGAGCAGCAGGAAGAGAGGAAGTCTGCGAATCATCCATTCACCTCAAGTACCTTGAAATCAAACCAGGGCAAAAGAGGTGCAGGCCTTCAATCCAAGCCCGCGCAGGCCCCACCCGGCCCCGCGCGTCTCGGTTGGACGAATCGAATCTTCTCCCGTGAGCCGCGAGTAGTTCACACCCGCCCCTGCCCATGCACAAAAGTGCACCCGCCGAGGCAACACTTCTCCTGAAATTGGGTTCTAGTACCTAAGCGCCGCGAAACAGTGGCATCCAGCGGCAGCGAGTTTCTTTCGCCAGACCTCGCGGTCGGCGTGTGTTCAATCTGCTTCCCAAGGATCCAGTATGCGCAAGGCTCTTCTCTTCGCCGCACTGTTGGCGCCCCTCGCACTCGCAGGCTGCGCCCACCGCACGGTTGTCTACGCCGTGCCACCACCCCCTGAGTTCAGCCAGATCGCCCAGAACGGCTTTCACGATGGCGTCGAAGCCGCGCGCCATGACATCAACCACGGCCTTCCGCCCGACGTAAATCGACACCCGCGCTTCCGCAACCCGCACGTTCCGCCGCCGGCAATTGAAGACTATCGCCACGGCTTCCGCGAAGGCTATCGCCGCGCCTTCCGCAACGGACCTTCCGGGCCGGGCTATTGATCCCGCGGTCTCGACGCCTGATCACGGCTCCCATCCTTTCAGCTGTTTTTCCTGAAAGGATGGGAACCCCATCTCACTTGTCCGCCGGTGTCAGCTTCAAGGCGTATGCGTATTTGCACTCCGCGCCCGCAGGTAGCGTCACATCCAGCGCATCGGCGCCCTGGGCCCACTTCACCTTTTCTGTCGACCCCAGCAACACGATATTCCCAATCGGGATCGACGCGCCCTCGTGCGCCCAGCCCAGCGAGTGAATCGCCGCCTTGCCATCCGGCGGGCACGCCATCCCAATCGCATACACCGTGCTTCCCTTCGCCGTAAACCGGAAATCCTCCGGCGTGTACGGCTTCGTATCCGTATCGTGGAAAGCGCCGCCCGTCACCTGCGTCGGGCCCTCGCCAAACGTCTTCCACGGCGTCGTCCCGTAAACCGCGTCGCCATTCACCTTCAGCCACGCGCCCATATCCAGCAGCCTTGTCCGCACCTCGTCGGGAATCGTTCCATCCGGCCGCGGCCCAAAGTTCAGCAACAGGTTTCCGTTCTTGCTCACAATATCAACCAGCTCGTGCACCAGAAACTCTGATGACTTGAACGTGTCGTGCTCGATGTAGCCCCAGCTCTCGTTGCTGATCGACGTATCCGTCTGCCAGTGCTCGGGAATGATGTGGTCTGTCTGCCCGCGCTCAAAGTCCCGCACGCCCGCCTTCCAGTTCAGCGCGTAGTCCTTGAAGTTGATCACGCCCGTATATCCATGCGCGACCGCGAAGTTGTAGTAGAACGCCGCGAACTGCGCTACCGCGTGCCGAAAGCTCGGCTGCCCCATCCACCAGTCGAAGTACACAATCTCTGGCTTATACTTCTCCACCAGCTCCGTGTCGCGCGCCAGCCAATCCCTCGTCCACGCATCGCTCACGTAGGTCCAGTCGTTGATCATGCCGTGCTCGTCGCCGCCCGGCTCCAGCCACTGGTGCGCCGGCCCATACAGCGACGCATACTTCGGATCGTTCACATCCGACCGGATCGCACGCCCGCCGTCATAGAAAAAGTCATGCTCCGCGCGGTGCGAGCTCAGTCCAAAATGCAATCCTTCCGCGCGAATCGCATTCGCCAGTTCGCCCAGCGTGTCCCGCTTCGGACCCATCTTCACCACGGTCCAGTCGCTCAACCCCGAGTCATACATCGAGAAGCCATCATGATGCTCCGCCACCGGCACCACGTATCGCGCCCCCGACTCCTTGAACAGCTTCGCCCAATCCGCCGCGTCAAAGTGCTCGGCCTTGAACAGCGGAATCAGGTCCTTGTATCCCTTGCTCGGGTCGCCGTTCGCGTAGTGCTCGCGAAAATTCTTGTATGCCACCGTTCCCGGCTTGTACATCTCCCGCGGATACCATTCGCTCTCCGCCGCCGGCACTGAGTACACGCCCCAGTGGATGAAAATTCCAAACTTCGCGTCCTCGTACCACTGCGGCTGCTGATACTTGATCAGCGTAGCCCAGTCCGCGCGAAACGGCCCGTCGTTCTCCTGCTTCTTCTCCTCTTCGAGCA
>Ga0335072_10005972_pt1 | contig 17878 bp, 17 predicted proteins | sample Lox_Sample_21_FD_206725 | JGI IMG/M metagenome (GOLD analysis project Ga0335072, IMG submission 206725) | Soil microbial communities from Loxahatchee National Wildlife Refuge, Florida, United States - Lox_Sample_2.1 | ecosystem: Environmental > Terrestrial > Soil > Wetlands | place: USA... | reverse complement strand
CGGCAGCAGCGACTGCACCAGCGGCCAGGTGTTGAACCGCTGCGCCTCCACCAGGCGGGCGCCCGACCACAGCATGTCGTAATAGCTGCGGTTCCTGTCGAGGAGCTCGCTCTCGTTGAGCTCCCGGGATGACATCGGCTGCACCGCGGTGTTCTGCTCCGCGCGTCCCTAGGGCTTCACGAATCTCAGCATGAACTGATCCGTGTGGCCCTGGATCGATTTGTCGAAGACCGACTTGGTGTGATCGTCCGCCGTGCGATGCAGCGCATTGCCTTCCGCTGCCAGCTTGAACCCCGCGGCCTCGACCTCGCGTATCACCTGCGACTCCTGAATGCGATGCAAGGCCGCGATCTGCGCCTCGCCGGTGCCGGGGTTGGCCTGATGGTCGAGAATGAAATAGACGCCGCCCGGCTTCAGCGACGCATAGACGTGCCTGTTGAAGGCAGCCATGTCGACGGGCCCGTACTTGGCGATGTGCAGGTCGTGATAGTTCTGCGTGATCCAGACGAGATCGACTTTCTTCGGCAGATTGAATTCGCCGAACTTCGCCATCTGCAGGGATACGTTGTGGTCCCTCACTCCCGCAGTAACCTTGGCGTCCGAGCCGTCATCCCACTTGGCGTTCTCGATTGCGTAGATGTGGCCTCTCCGTCCGACGACATCGCTCAGCGGCCGCGTGAAATACCCGCCCCCCGGGAAGAACTCGGCGACCTTCATGCCCGGCTTCACGCCGGCGAACGCGATCGTCTGCGCCGGCAGCCGCAGCGCGTCGCGATCGGTGTCGGCCTTGGGGCGCGTGGGGTCGGCCACGGCCTTGGCTACGTAGGCGGGAATGACCGAGGCCATCACCACGCCGCCCAAAGCAAGCGCCAACAGCGCCGTACCGAGAACGATTTTCTTCATGGATGTCTCCCCACGGCTAACGCCCCTCTGAGGGCGAGGAAGATGACGAAGGAAATGGCGATGAACAAACCCACCGAGATGAAGTAGGCGCTCCAGAAAGCCTTGGGCGCAGTATCCCGGCTCACCGGCTCGCGCCCGACCCGGATCTGGCTGGCGGCGAGCGGGTAGCCGATCACGACGACGGTTACGAGCAGCCACACACCGACGATCAGAAAGACGGGCATTCGATGCGCCATCCCCTGATTCTACCCCTATTTCCGGTTGTATCCCGGTATGTTCCTGGCCCACTTGCTCTGGGCAAGCGAGAGGCCCGCCCGCACGGCGGTCTGGAAATCCGAGCGCACCGTCTCGACGGCGATGTTGCGCCGGAAGAAATCGGCCCAGATGAATTCGGCGAATGCGGTCGGGGTCTTGTCGAAGCCGCCGGCATCCCGCACGTAACCCGCCAATGAGCGATACATGTCGTCGACCAACCTGGCGAGCTTGTCCGGAATCATCGAATAGTTGTGCCGCACCCCGTTCTCGTCCAGCGGATGTACCCACAGGTTCTCGTTCATCTCCTTCCAGAAGGCTTCCAGGGTGCACTTGGACAGATCGTCCTCGACGAGAAAGAACCCCGTGGTCAATCCCGCATCCAGGGCCGCCCGCCCCAGATGGTGATGGTCGGTGATGTAGAGCCTGCCCTGCGGCCCGACCACGGCCGGCATGGGATGCGCCTTCATGAAGTCCTGGCGGTCCGCGGCACTCATTCCCGCCAGGTGCTTGCGCTTGTCCTGCACCACGATCATGCCTGCGGTGAGCTGCGTCGGGTGCAGATCCTGCAGCGATGCTTCCTGAAGCTTGGGCATATCGCTCTCCTCTTCAGAGCAGCGCGTAACATACGCTCAACGGTCGGCGGCAGCCAGACGGGCAAACAGGCTCCTCATGGCATTCACGCGCCTGACATACGCGCGCGCCTCGTGGTCGCCGCACCGCTGTCCTGCGGTCAGCCGCAAGCCCCTGCGCACGTATAGATCTCCCGCTCCCGCCCCGCATAGATGGATGACCGTTGCGAGATCCTGCTTCTCATGCAGCGTGGCGGCGCGAATGCGATGAGCGAGCAGAGCCGTCGTGACGGCCCGATCCAGGTAGGCCGATGTCATCTCGATCGCATCGCGCGGGATGACACGCAGGTAGAGGCTGTTGAACCAGCACGAATGCCAATCGTCCCACGGCCCTTCCTCGGCGACGTGATGATCTTGAATGCAGTAGCGCCTCGCTTCTGCGAACGTCCCGTCCGTCAGCTGATACATCCCCACGGCGCTCGAGGCCGGGCGGTACACCTCGAACGGATGAGGTTTCCATGACCAGCGCCAGTAGGTGCGGACGATCGGGTTGCCGGACCCCTCGACCTGCGCCAAAGCGGCCAGCAGCTCCGGCGTCATGATGTCGGTGGAGTACTTCTTGAAGAGCGGCGCGTACTCCTTCCACGTCTCGGGCGGCGACTTGTAGAGCGTGCCGCTCACCGGAAAGAACAACTCGGTCGGTTTGTGGATGACCTGGTAGACCCAGTTGACCGCCAGAAACACCACGGCCGCGGTGCCCAGCACGGCCCCGATCTGCAGAATACGGGGCGCACGGCTAAAGGCGCGCAGCCATCGCCGCCGCAATCGCGCGCTGGGCCACGCCCGCTTCAGCCGCGACCAGAGGCTGCGACGCCCCCGCGAGCTCCGGCGCCGGACTATTCGGCCTCCCGCAGCTCATCCATCAACACGTGCACCAGCTCCGCGGCCGGCAGCGTCCTCGCGAGCGGGGCTCCCTCCCCGGCCCACTGGGCTCCATACCCCGATTCGCCGGCAGCCTTCGCGGCGGCATGGAGTGCCTTGCCGGCATCGTACGCAATGGGATAGGCAGCGACCTGCCGGGCCGGGACGTCGGCTCCCAATTCGGTAAAGCGATTGCGCAGGCAGCGCGCGGGTCGGCCGGAGATTGCGAGCGTCATGACGGTGTGGTGCGCCGAGTCGCTGGCCAGCGCCTGGCGATACCCGGCGTCCGCGGCCGATTCGGGACAGCCGATGAAAGCGGTGCCCAGCTGTGCGGCTGCCGCCCCCAGACGCAATGCGGCCGCGATGGCCGCCCCATCCATGATTCCGCCGGCGGCGATGACCGGCACGCGCAGCTCGCGCGCCAGCAGCCGAGTCAAAGGCAGCGTTCCGAGGCAATCGTCGCTGGCACTGGGGTCGAAGACGCCGCGGTGCCCCCCGGCCTCATACCCTTGCGCCACGACCGCATGCACGCCGGCTTTCTCCGCCGCACGGGCCTCGGCCAGGCTCGTCACCGACGCGAGCAGCACGATGTCCGCCGCACGCAGCGCGTTGATTCGGCCGGGGGCGGGCAAGCCGAAATGAAAGCTCACGACGCGCGGCTTCTCGGCGAGCAACGCCGCCAGCATCGCGTCATCCTCGACGAAGCTCCGGTAGATCTCCCTGAGCTCCCGCGGCGGCCTCGCGCCGTAGCGCTCGAAGTGAGGGCGGAGAGTCTCGACCCAGGCGGCCTCCAGAGAAGGATCGGCCTTCGCCGGCTCGTGGCAGAAGACATTCACGTTCAGCGAACGCGTGGATCGCGCCCGAAATGCCGCGATCATTCTGCGCGCCTCATCGGCGTTGGTTGCCCCCACGCCGATCGACCCCAGCGCCCCCGCGTTGGAGACCGCGGCGGCCAACTCCGGTGTGGATACACCCGCCATCGGAGCCTGGATGATCGGGAAGTCGATCCCGCATATTTCGAGCAGTGTCATGGCGTCCTTCCCGACCGGTTGGCGGAGTCCCTTCTACTTGACGACGACGCGCACGCCGCGAAACTGCTGCTTCATCTGACGGTCATTCAACAGGTCGGCGAGCGTTGCCTCATTGAGTGAGGCAATGAAGGCGCGGCTCGCGCGGGCGAATGCCGACTTCAGCGAGCAGCCGGGCAACAGCCGGCACTCCAGCGCCTTGCAATCGATGATCGTCATTTTCTCCATGGCGGCGACGACGTCGCCAACGCGTATCTTGTCAGCGGGCCGCGCCAGTGCGATTCCACCATACCGGCCGCGCATGGACTTCAGGAATCCGTGCCGCGCGAGCTTATGGACGACTTTGCGCAGGTGCTCGCGCGAGATGTCGTAGTATTCGGCGATCTCCGGGCCCGTGCATTTCCGGTTGCCCGAGCGGGCGACGAACAGCAGAACACGCAGGGCATAGTCGCTAAATTGCTTGATCAGCATGATCGCACCCTGCGGACAGCCTAAAGCAGGGAGGTTATCCCAGTGGGGGTCCCGACCTCAATATGTGGGATCGGAGGCGGTAAACGGCGAGCAGCAGGGCTTGCCGACGGCATGCAGCTCCATGATCTCGGCGCGCGTGCCCTCGGGATCGTAGAGATTGAGCTGCCACTTGGCGTCCCGGCCGATCTTGGGAAGATTGTCCTGACCCTCCAGCCGGTCGCCGTTCCACAGCAGCGCGTAGGCGGCTTCGATGTTGCGCACGCCCAGGGAGAAGTGATCCAGCACCCCGACATCGGACTTTTTCATCCCAGGAGGGACCCCTCGGCCGTGGGGCGGCCCGACCTGCATGTACTCCAGCCAGTCGGTGCCATTGGGCACCTGCTGGGAGACCCAGTCCGCCCGGCTATCCGTCATGCCGCCGTACCAGTAGGGCCTGAAGCCGAGCACGCCCCGATAGAAAGTGTCTTCCAGCGCCCGGTCATGGACGATGAATCCGACATGGATGATGTGCCGTGAGAGCGGATTGACGGCGATGTCCGGCGGATGCGCGGGCGGCTGCACGAACTGGACGTGGTTCCCCTCTGGATCCCTGACGTCGAGCCAGCGGCTATCGTCGCTGCCACGGTGGATACGGGAGACTGCGGCGACGTGCCTGTAGATCAGATACTGGCGCAAAGCCTCCGCATCTGTCGTAACGAATGCGACGTGATCGAGCCGGCTGAAGGACGTCCATCCCCGCGGAAGCGGCAGAACCTCGACGAACTGGGTGGGCGCAAAGTAGTACCTCCGTCCTGAGGCTTTCTCGGGGTCCACGCCTTTCACGGCGCCGAGATCATGGACGTAGAAGCGCTCGCTCTTCACCGGGCTCGAGGCGTAGACCGCGATATGCGACACACCGGTGATCGGCGGGCGCTGGGGCGGCGCCGCTTGTGCGCTGGCCACCGCCGCAGCGAATAGCGCAATCGTTCCCGGCATGCGTCTCATGGCGCGCTCCTCGGCAACTTCTGATAGGTAATGAAGGCGAAGCGCTTCGCGCTGCCCCACGGCTGCATCGAAAAGCTGCCGCGGTCGCCCCGCAACTCCACCACGCTGTGAATCAGGCCGTCTTCGAATCTCATCACCCGCAGAGACGCCGGCCCGAAGCCGCCGGCATGCCCGGGCGGCTGGCTGAGAAACGCCAGCGTACCGCCGTCAGGAGAGATGTGAGGCGAGGAATTGAGGAAGCCGTCGTCGGTCATCTGCTCTGCCCCGGTGCCGTCGGTGCGCATACGCCAGATCTGGGTCGTACCCGAGCGAGAGGAATCGAAGTAGATGTACTGACCGTCGGGACTGTAGACCGGCCCGTCGTTGACCGTGTCATGCGTGAGCCGCGTCTCCGGACCACCGGCGGCGGGGATCGTGTAGATGTCCGCCTGCGACGCGGAGCCGCGCGTGAACGCGACCACCTTCCCGTCTGGTGACCAGGCGTGAAAGAAGCTCGCCTGCACACCTCGGGTCAACTGCCGGGGAGTGCCGGCGCCGGCAGTCTGCAGTAGAAACACCTGGTGCAGCCCGCCCGCAACTCTGGCACAACTGACCGCGAGCAGCCTGCCGTCGGGCGACAATCCGAAATTGCCGGAGCAGCCCGCCAGACCCCGCGTGTCGACAGGCTGCGGCGGCCCGCCCCCATCGGGGTTGAGATAAGGAATCCGCTCGATGCGTCCCTCCTCGTAGACGAAGATGCTCCTGCCGTCCGGCGCCCAGTCCGCGGCCTGCATGTATCGCGGCACGGAGCGGATCACCACCGCGCGGCGATACTGGTCGGTGAACTCGATGGTCTGCAGGGTGCTGTAGAGAGCCTGCCCGGCGCTCGCCGGCACCGGCTTCAACGGCTCGAGGCTCACATGGGAGAACTCGATGACATCCGAAGTCTGTGCGTCATGCGACAGCGCTCCGAGTCCTACATAGTAGGGAGCCCGCAGATGCAGCCGAACGGATGCTCCCACCTGATGCAGCGGCTCCCCCGACCGGGACACGTACAGAGTGAAGACATCGCCGCGCTTCTCCAGCCGCAGGGTCTGCGGCGCATCGAGGGTGAGCTCGATGTCCGGTGTATCGGCGCCCTGCTCGCGCCGGTATTGCAGTGCGGTGAGGCCGACCCCGTGCAAGGCAGCATCCACGTATGCGGAGCCCGGCGCGAGTGACTGGCGGAACATCAGCAGTCCCTTGCGATGCGGGTTGGGATCGTGGCGGTAGCGGTGCGGCGGGAAGGAAATCCGCGCGGTCAGGGCGAGATCGCCCGTGGCGCGCGTCCACAGATAATTGAAGTGATCGACGTGGTACCAGGCGTTGGCGCCCGCGGACGTGATGGTATAGACGTGCCGGGCCGCGTCGTAACTCGCGGAGCCGGCCGGGATCACATTGCCGACGTCCGATTGCGCCTGGAAGAGACCGAGACCCGCCTGTCCCTCCGCGGGTGACGCCGCCTGAGCTGACATCGCCGCGGCAGCCAGGATCAGCAGCGCGGGGCAGACTCGTCCGACGGCGGTCTGGAGAATCATGTTAGCGCTCCCATTGAGACGAGCTAGAGTAATCCTGCGACGGGGACGTCCGCAATGCCCGTCCGTTCATCCGTCCAGCGGTGTACTCTGGCCGGAAAACCTGTAGGGGGAATCGCCATGCCGCTGCGCAGAATTCTGCTCGCCCTGTGTGCTTCGCTTCTCGCCTGTGCAGCCGGCGCGGCCGATGAGCCCGCCGCCCCCGCCACGAGTTACCTGCTGAAGGCTGATCGCGTGTTCGACGCACGCAGCGAACAGACGCATTCGGGCTGGGCGGTGCTGGTGCAAGGGGACAGGATCGCGGCGGTGGGGCCTGCCGGCCGGATCGATGCGCCCGCCGCTGCGAAGGTGATCGATATGCCGGGCACGACTCTGTTGCCGGGCCTGATCGATGCGCATTCGCACATCTTCCTGCACCCCTACAACGAGACGCTGTGGAACAACCAGGTGCTCAACGAGACCCTGCCCTACCGTACCATCGAAGCGGTCAACCACGTGCATGACACGCTGATGGCCGGCTTCACGGCCTTGCGCGACCTCGGCACCGAAGGCGCCGGTTATGCGGACGTCGACGTGCAGCGTGCCATCAACGAGGGCCTGATCCCCGGACCGCACATGTTCGTCGCCACCCGCGCCACGGTCGCCAAGGATTGCTACGGGCCGGGCCCCATGGGTTTCCGCACGGACATGACGCTGCCGCAGGGCGGCATACCCGTCGCCGGCGTGCCGGAGATGATCGCGGCGGTGCGCGACCAGGCGGGCCACGGCGCGGACTGGATCAAGATCTACGCCGACTACCACTGCGGCAAGAGCAATGGTGCCGTACCGACCTTCACCCAGGAGGAGCTGAACGCAGGCGTGGAAGCCGCTCACTCGCTGGGATTGCCGGTGTCGGTGCACTCGACGACCGCCGAAGGCATGCGCCGGTCCATCCTCGCGGGCGTGAACACCATCGAGCACGGATTCAACGGTACGCGCCCGGTGTTCGAGATGATGGCCAAGCGCCACGTCGCGTACCTGCCCACGTTGGAAGCGGTGGTCGCGTACGCGGAATACTTCCAGCATTGGAAGCCGGGCGATCCGCCGACCGAGGAGATGCGCGCCTCGCAGAACGCCTTCAGGCTGGCGATGCAGGCCGGGGTCATGATCGGCTGCGGCAGCGACGTCGGCGTATTCAAGCACGGCACCAACTACAAGGAGATCGAATGGATGGTGCGTGACGGCATGTCGCCCGCGCGCGCGCTGCTCGCGGCCACCGCGGTGGATGCGAAGATCCTGCGCCAGCAGGACAACTTCGGGCAACTGCGCCAGGGACTGGACGCCGACATCATCGCCGTGCGGGGTGACCCCACCCAGGACATCAGCGCCATCGAGCACGTGCAGTTCGTGATGAAGGGCGGCGTGATCTACCGGAACCACTGACTCGATCCGTGGCTTCCCGCGCCATGCCCTCGGAAGATTCCACTCGCCGCCGGGTGGCGCTCGTGACCGGCGCGGCTTCCGGCATCGGACGCTCGGTGGCGATGGCGCTGGCGAAGGATCAATGGACCGTGGTGATGGCCGGCCGCCGCCAGGCTCCGCTGGAGGAAGCGGCACGGGGAGGTGGGCCGCGCTGCATTCCGATGCCCTGCGACGTGTCGAGCGAATCCTCGGTGGACGCCCTCTTCGCCCGCATCGAGACCGAGGTGGGCCGGCTCGATCTGCTCTTCAACAACGCCGGCACCGCTTCGCCACCCGCGCCGCTCGAGGAGACTCCGCTCGCCTCGTGGCAAGCGGTCATCGGGACCAACCTCACGGGTACGTTTCTCTGTACCCGGGCAGCCTTCCGGCTGATGAAGAAACAGACACCGCGCGGCGGACGTATCATCAACAACGGCTCGATCTCCGCCACCGCGCCCCGCCCGTGGATGATCGCCTACACGGCATCGAAGCATGCCGTGACCGGTCTCACGAGGGCGACGGCTCTCGAAGGGCGGCGGCACGACATCGCATGCGGTCAGATCGACATCGGCAACGCCGGCACCGAGATGACTTCATCGATGAGCCGCGGCACTCTGCAGGCCGACGGCACGCTGCAGCCTGAGCCGCAGTTCGACGTCAGCCACGTCGCGGAGGCGGTGCTCTACATGGCCGGCCTGCCGCTCGACGCCAACGTCCTCTTCATGACTGTCATGGCGACGAAGATGCCCTATGTCGGTCGGGGTTGAGCCGATCCGGGGTCATCCGAGCCACTCGTCGAAGAGCCTGCGGCCCCAGTAGAGTCCGAGGCCGCTGCCGATTGCGCTGAGTACGACCGCCGTCCCGAGCCCGACGTACTGTCCGGCGGCCCAGCCCAGCGAGCCGGCGAGGAAGGTACCCAGGAATGCGAAGGTTGCGCGCATGGCAGGCGTTAATTACGCCGTCCGCCGCGTGAGTGCCAGGAACTCCGCCGCAGGTTCGCACGAATTATGTCGCACGCCTCACTTCGTCGCGGATTGTGCTCGGCTGGTGCCCGAAGAAGCCCGTGAACGTGAAGTGCATCGCACTCGCTCTTCGCTTCGTGACTCAAGTCCGCCCGTCGATTCGTCGATAAACCGATGATTGCGACTGTCGTCCTGAGGCTACAGGAAGGGCGGCGCGGGAACACCTACACATGTCCTCGAGCAACGGGCTGCAGACAATCGATTCCGTGCTGATCGTCGACGATAGCAGCGTACAGCGCGGCATCGGTGCGGCGCTCTGCCGCGAGCTGCGGATTCGCAAGGTGCACGAGGCCGAGAACGGTCTCGAGGCGCTGGCCCTGCTCGACAAGCTGCCCGCCCCGCCCGCGCTCCTCATCATCGACCTCGAGATGCCGGCCATGGACGGGTCCGAGCTTCTGTCCGCGCTCGGCAGCCGGGGCCTGCGCGCGCCCATCATCGTGGCGTCCTCGCGCGAGCGCGCCCTGATGAACTCCATACAGGACATGGGCACGGCGCTCGGGCTGCGCATCGTCGGCGCGCTGCAGAAGCCGCTCACGCTCGCGAGCCTGGGCGCTCTGCTGCAGAACAAGCTCCACGCCGCCGTCGAGCAGAAGGGACCGGAACAGCATCAGACCATCGACCCCGAAGCCTTGCGCGCTGCGCTCACCCGCGGCGAGATCATGGTCCACTACCATCCCCAGGTGGAGATCGACACCGGACGCATTCGCGGCGTCGAGGCGCTGGCCCGCTGGCACGATGCGCAGCTGGGTTGGATCGCACCTGACGTCTTCATTCCGGTGGCGGAGCAACACGGCCTCATCCGTGAGCTCACGCTGCACGTGATGGATGCCGCGATGCGCCAGACGGCGATCTGGACCCATCACGGACTCGATCTCTCGATCGCCATCAACCTCTCGCCCGTCCTGCTCGAGCGGGGCGAGCTGGTGCAGGAGATCTCCGAGCTGCAGCAACAGCACGGACTGCGGGCGGAGCAGATCGTGCTCGAGGTGACGGAAAGCTCGCTGCTGCGCGATCTCGCGATCGCGCTCGGCGTACTGACACGGCTGCGGCTGCGGGGCTTTCGCCTGTCGCTCGACGATTACGGCACCGGCTTCTCCTCCATGCAGCAATTGGCGCGCATCCCCTTCACCGAGCTCAAGATCGACCGCACCTTCGTCCACGGCGCCCACGAGCGCGACAGCCTGCAGGTCATCCTGCGCTCCGCCCTGGAAATGGCGAGTCAGCTCGGCATCGAGACCGTGGCCGAAGGCGTCGAATGCCTGCAGGACTGGCGGCTCCTGCGCCAGTACGGCTGCAAGCTCGCGCAGGGCTGGCTGCTCGCCAAGGCGATGCCCGGCGGCGAGCTCGAGGGCTGGCTGCCGAGTCTGCAGCGCCGCCGGCCGGAGCTGCAGGCGGCCTGACAGCCTGAGCGATGCCGCGCGGCCGCGCGCGGACTCGAGGACGGCCTTGCGCCGGGCGGCGGAACCTCGTGCCGGCCCCAGGTGTTCTTCTCGCAACGTCCACCCGAGTACGGGGTGCTGCCCCGTGGAGTTGCGAGATGGCCAAGACGGTCAGCGATTTTTTCGTCGAGCGGCTGCATGCGTGGGGTGTCCGCGTGATGTTCGGCTATCCAGGAGACGGCATCAACGGCGTGTTCGGCGCGCTCAATCGCTCCGGCGGCAAGATCCGTTTCATCCAGGCCCGTCACGAGGAAATGGCCGCGTTCATGGCCTCGGCATACGCCAAGTTCACTGGTGAGCTCGGCGTGTGTATCGCCACGTCCGGTCCTGGAGCCTCGCACCTCGTGACGGGATTGTATGATGCACGGCTCGATCACATGCCGGTGCTCGCCATCGCGGGCCAACAGGCCCGCAGCGCCATGGGGGGGCACTACCAACAGGAGGTGGATCTGCCCAGCCTCTTCAAGGACGTGGCGGGCGCGTTCGTGCAGCAGGCATCATCGCCGTCGCAGGTCCGCCATCTCGTCGATCGCGGCATCCGCACCGCTCTCGGCGAGCGGCGCGTGACCGCGATCATCCTGCCCAACGACCTGCAGGAGATGAGCTACGAGGAGCCGCCCCGCGCGCACGGAACGCTGCATTCCGGCATCGGGTTCACCCGGCCGAGAACCGTTCCCTACGAGCCTGAGCTGCGGCGTGCCGCCGAGGTGCTCAACAGCGGAAAGAAGGTCGCACTGCTGGTGGGTGCCGGTGCGCTGGAGGCCGCCGACGAGGTCATCGCCGTCGCCGACCGCCTCGGCGCCGGCGCCGCCAAGGCGCTGCTCGGCAAAGCAGCGCTGCCTGATGACCTTCCCTGGGTCACCGGTTCCATCGGCCTGCTCGGCACGGAGCCGAGCTTCAACCTCATGATGGAGTGCGACACCCTGCTCATGGTCGGCTCCGGCTTTCCCTACTCGGAGTTCCTGCCGAAAGAGGGACAGGCGCGCGGCGTGCAGATCGACCTCGCGCCCGACATGCTGTCGCTGCGCTATCCGATGGAAGTCAACCTGGTGGGCGATGCGGCCGAGACCCTGCGCGCCCTCCTGCCGCTCCTCGAGCAGAAGGCGGACGGCGCCTGGCGCAAGCAGATCGGCGCCAACATGGAGAAATGGTGGAAGACGCTCGAGGCGCGCGCGATGCAGCCGGCCAACCCCGTCAATCCGCAGCGGATCGCCTGGGAGCTCTCGCCCCGCCTGCCGGAGAACGTCATCCTGACGAGCGACTCCGGCTCCTGCGCCAACTGGTACGCCCGCGACATCAGGATCAGGCGCGGCATGATGGCGTCGCTCTCAGGCGGCCTGGCATCCATGGGAGCGGCGGTGCCCTACGCCATCGCCGCGAAGTTCGCCCATCCCGACCGGCCGGTGATTGCGCTGGTCGGTGACGGCGCCATGCAGATGAACAACATGGCGGAGCTCATCACCGTGGCCAAGTACTGGCAGGAGTGGGCGGATCCGCGCTGGATCGTCTGCGTCCTCAACAACTGCGATCTCAACCAGGTCACCTGGGAGCAGCGGGTGATGAACGGCGACCCGAAATACGACGCCTCGCAACAGATCCCCGACGTGCCCTACCACCGTTTCGCCGAGCTCATCGGGCTGGAGGGCATCTTCGTCGACCGTCCGGAGGCGCTCGCCCCGGCGTGGGAGCGGGCTCTGGCGGCGCGCCGCCCGGTGGTCATCGAGGTGAAGACCGACCCCGAGGTCCCGCCGCTGCCGCCGCACATCACCTTCGAGCAGGCGGTGCACTTGTCGGAGGCGCTGCTCAAGATGGATCCGCACGAGAAGCGCGTCATCGCCGGTACCGTCCGCCAGAAACTCGCCTCTCTCCTGCCGGGCCACAAGGATGAGTGAGCGTGCCCCCCCGATCGGCGCGGCCGCGCGCCAGCTCAACCTCGGTGCCGCGCTCCTCGCCCTCGCGGTCCTGGCGGACAGCGCCGTCGAGCACTATCGCGGCTCGTTTCACAACCGGGCCATGTACGCGCCGCTCGCATCGGCGGCGCTGGCGCTCGGCGGCAGTCTTCACGGGACGCTCGATCGGCGGACGGCGCCTCATCCGCTGAGGGATGCGATATACGGGCTCGCGGCCGTGACCGGCCTCGTGGGGCTCGGATTTCACACTTACAACATCAGCAAGCGTCCCGGCGGCTGGTCGTGGCTCAATCTCTTCTACGCGGCGCCCATCGGCGCGCCTTTCGCCCTGACTCTCGCGGGATTTCTCGGGCGCGGCGCGGAGAAGGCCCGCGCGCTGGAGCGTGCGCGCGCGGCTGCAGTCCTGGGGGTACCGCTGCCTCGCCTGCTTGCCGCCGTTAGCGCCGCGGGTCTGATCGGCACCGTCGGCGAGGCCGCGCTGCTGCATTTTCGTGGCGCCTATCACAACCCCGCCATGGTGCTTCCCGTGAGCGTGCCGCCCGTCGCGGCTGCACTGCTCGGTGCGGCCGCCGTCTCGCCGCGGCGCGGCACGCATCGGCTCGCCCGCTGGTGGCTCCGGCTGACCGCGTTTCTGGGCTTTGCCGGCGTGGGGCTCCATGCCTACGGGGTGTCGCGCAACATGGGCGGCTGGCGCAACTGGAGCCAGAACGTACTCAACGGGCCGCCGCTGCCGGCCCCGCCCAGCTTCACGGGACTCGCCGTCACGGGTCTCGCCGCGCTGCGGCTGATCGAGGAGATCGAGCGAGTTGTCTGACCGGTATCCCGGCTATGACGTGCTGGCGAAACGTGACTCGCCATCGTGGAACGAACAGACGCGGCGCGTGATTGACGAGCGTCTGGCGGTCGACCCTGATCAGCACGCGTTCTTCACCGACACGGAATGGCCTACCGTGCTTGCGATTTGCGCCCGCATCGTCGCCCAGGAGCAGGGCAAAGCGGGCGAAGTGCCGCTGGCGGCGATGCTCGACTCGAAGCTGGCCAGGAACGCCCGCGACGGCTTCCGCGACTCGCGGCTGCCGACACCGCGCGAGGCTTGGCGGCGGGCGCTCCTCGCGTTGGACGCGGAGTCCGTCGTTCGGAATGACTGTCGGTTTCACGAGCTCGCGGCGGCGGCGCAATGCGACCTCCTCCGGCTCTGCCAACAGGGCGAGCTGCGCGATCCCGCCTGGGGCGACATGCGGCCCGCGCAATTCTTCACCCAGCGGCTGCTGCACGATGTGGTCGGTGACTACTACGCCCATCCGACAGCCTGGAGCGAGATCGGCTACGGCGGCCCCGCGAGCCCGCGCGGCTACGTGCGCATGGACTACGATCGCCGCGATCCGTGGGAAGCCTCCGAAGCCCGCCCCGGACGTGAGAGCGAAGCCTTTCGGGAGAACTCCGCGATCGCACGCCCCCCCGCCAGCGCGCTGGGACATCAGCGCCGGGCAGTCGAACGCCATGCGAGTGAGGCGCCCGATGCGGCCGCCTCGCCGCGCGCGGCCGGCGGGCGCGCTCCGGATGTGTTCCGGGCCGGCGCCTGGGTGCCGATGCGCGAGTACTCCCTCGATGAGCCGGTCGATTTCGCGATCGTCGGCACGGGCGCGGGCGGCGGCACGCTCGCCTGCCGGCTCGCCGAGCAAGGCTTCTCGGTCGTGGCTTTCGACGCCGGGCCATACTGGCGGCCGCTGGAGGACTTCGCCTCCGACGAGCATCACCAGCAGAAGCTCTACTGGACCGACGAGCGCATCGTCGACGGGGACAACCCACTTCAGCTGGGCGGCAACAACTCAGGGAAGTCGGTGGGCGGCTCGACGGTGCACTTCGCGATGGTGTCGCTGCGCTTCCGGCCCGAATGGTTCAAGTCGCGCAGTCTCCTCGGCTACGGCACCGACTGGCCGCTCGACTGGCGCGAGATGTGGAAGTATTACCGCGAGGTCGAGAACACTCTGAAGATCTCCGGGCCCGTCCGCTATCCGTGGGGACCGAAGCGCCCGCGCTATCCCTACCGCCCGCACGAGCTCAACGCCGCGGCCCTCGCTCTGGCGCAGAGCGCCGAGGCGCTCGGGATCGGCTGGGCACCCACTCCGCTCGCGACCTTGTCGGCGCCGCGCGGCCACGCGCATCCCTGTGTCTATCGCGGGATGTGCGTCATCGGCTGCTCGACCAATGCCAAGCAGAGCGTGCTCGTCACCTGGCTGCCGCGCGCTCTCGCCGCCGGCGCCGAGATCCGCGACCTCGCCATGGTGGGCCAGGTGGAGCATGACGCGAGCGGGCGCGCGACCGGGGTTCGCTTTCATCGAGAGGGCCGCTGGCATTTCCAGAGGGCCCGCAACGTCGTGGTCGCGGGTTATGCCATCGAGACGCCGCGGCTGCTGCTGAATTCCGCGAGCGGCCGCTTCCCCGGCGGCCTCGCCAACTCTTCGGGACTCCTCGGGCGCAACCTCATGGTGCAGGCGAATCAGGCCGTCTGGGGCCTGCTCGACCGCGAGGTCCGCGCCTACAAGGGCCCCCCGTCGCTCGCCATCACCGAGCACTGGAACTACACCGACCGCGGCAAGGATTTCTTCGGCGGCTATGCCTACATGAGCCAGGGCCCGCTGCCGATGCTCTGGTCACGGGTGGTATCCGGCAAGCGGGGATTCTGGGGTGAGCGGCTGCGCGCCTCCATGGAGGAGTACAACCACCAGGTGGGGCTCAAGATCGTGGGCGAGTGCCTGCCGCAGGAGCGCAACCGCGTAACGCTGGCCGAGGAGAAGGACCAGTACGGCCTGCCGATTCCGCGCGTCACGTACTCCTACTGCGACAACGACCAGCGCCTCATCCGCCATGCGCTCCAATTCCTCCATCGCGCGATGGATACCCTCGATGCGCGCGACATCTGGGAGGAGACCGATGACACCTGTCACCTGAACGGTACCGCCCGGATGGGCGACGACCCGCGTACCAGCGTCGTCGACGCGGACTGCCGCTCCTGGGACATTCCCAATCTCTGGATCTGCGACGGCTCGGTGTTCCCGACGGTCGGCGGCGTCAACCCGTCGCTCACCATCCAGGCCATCGCCTGCCGCACGGCCGACCGGATCAAGGCGCTCGCCGCGCGCGGCGAGCTGTAGCCGCTTCAGAGTGACCGGCAGTTGCCGGTCGGCCCGCGCACCAGGAGCCAGCCTGCCGCCAGATCGCCCGCGGCGACATGGCGACATCGTGTGCAGCCGGTCGGCTCAACCTCGCGGGTGGCGCTCGAGCGACTCGGCGAGCTGCAGATGCTTGTGCAGGGTGGGCAGGCTCTGCTGCGCGTAGCTCGCCGCCGGACCGTTACCCATCTTTGCCTCCCGCTTGTACTCCGCGATGTCCTTCAGGTGGTCTTTCACCATCGCCTTCACGAAGGCCTTGTCGAACCGGCTGCCGGAAAGCGAGGCCAGCTTCTGATACTCCCCCTGCTCTTTGGCGCTCGGCGACGGCGGCGCGGTTACGCCCATCGAGGACGCCGCCGACATGGCCTGGCGGTTGGCCTCGGTATGATCCTGCACGAGCACGGCGCCGAAGTGGCGCACGCCTTGGGTCGCGCCCTGCTGCTGCGCGAGGCGGCCGACCTGGATCTCCGCCAGATTGCCCGCGATGGCCTTCTGCATGAAGGCGTCCGCCTTGGGGTTGGCGGCAAGCGCAAGCGGCGCTGAAAGAATCGCGGCAGCCAGGGCTGCGGTCGCGAGGGTTCCGACTCGGGTATTCATGAGAGTGGCTCCTTGGTCCTGGAATCGACCAACGGAACATCGCCGGGCAAGTTCCAACAGCAGAGCCGCGGGCCTTTTGCGATCACCCTGTCCCATCGCGCCGGCGTCTCAGGGTGCTCCTCATCAACCCCCTCCCCGCGAGAACCGCATGTTCGAGCTCTTGCGTACTGCGCCCCTTGACGACGGCGGGGCCGCGCGGGTCCAATCGCGGGCTTCGCATTTCGAGGCAGGCACTCGCGGTCAATGCCGCCAAGCATCGCACACGACATCATCTGGCTGATCGCCGCCCTGGCGATCTTCGCCATCATTACGCGGCCATGGGGACTGCCGGAGGCGGTCTGGGCGGTTACGGGAGCGGCCATCCTGGTACTCGCCTCTCTGGTACCTTCGGCTCAGGCTCTGGCAGCGGTGCTCGAAGGCACGGATGTCTATCTCTTCCTCGCCGGCATGATGCTGCTCGCGGAGCTCGCGCGGGCAGAGGGTCTCTTCGACTGGGTCGCCGCGCTGGCGGTGCGTTGGGCGCGGGGTGCGCCCTCCAGGCTGTTCGGGCTCATCTACCTGGTCGGGATCGTGGTGACGGCCTTCCTCTCCAATGACGCCACGGCGGTCGTCCTGACTCCGGCCGTATATGCAGCCGCCACCCAGGCGCGCACCAATCCCCTGCCCTATCTTCTCATCTGCGCCTTCATCGCCAACGCCGCGAGCTTCCTGCTGCCGATCTCGAATCCGGCCAATCTCGTGGTGTTCGCCAGCCACCTGCCGCCGCTGCCCCTATGGCTCGCCAACTTCCTGGCACCCTCGCTCGCCGCCATCGTCGTCACGTTCTTCGTGCTGCGAGTGACGCAACGCCGGGCGTTGAGCGAGGCGTTCGAGAGCACCGTGCCACTGCCGCCCCTGACCCGGGGCGCGCGACTCGCGGCGCTCGGCATCCTGCTCACCGCCGCGGCGCTCCTCTGGGCATCAGCCGCGGGCCTCGAGCTCGGTTTGCCGACGTTCGTGGCCGGCAGCATCACGACCGCCGTTGCGCTCATACTCGACCGGCGCTCGCCCTGGCACATCATCAGGGGCGTCTCTTGGGGGGTGATTCCGCTGGTCGCGGGTCTCTTCGTGCTGGTAGCAGGACTCGGACGCACGGGCCTGCTCGATGCGCTCGGCGGAGCTCTGCAGCAACTCACTCTCCATTCCGGACATGCGGCCGCCCTCGCCGCCGGAGCCGGCACGGCCGCCGTATCCAACGTGATGAACAACCTGCCGGTCGCCCTGATAGTCGGCTCGATCGGCAAGGGAGCGCAGGTGGCCCCGCAGTTGCAGGACGCCATGCTGGTCGGCGTCGACCTGGGACCGAATCTCTCCGTCACGGGCTCGCTGGCTACGATCCTATGGCTCATCGCACTGCGGCGTGAGAACGTCCATATCGATGGCCTGACCTTCCTCAGGCTGGGCGCGCTCGTGATGCCGCCCGCCCTTCTGATCTCACTGGCGGTGATAGTGCTGCAGCACGCGGTGTGAGCTCAGCCTTTGCACCGCAAAGTCTGTCGTTCCGCAGCGGCTGAATTCCCGTAGAATCCGCGGATGAGAATTGGAACCGGCCCTTACCGCACCCTGATCCTCGG
>Ga0335072_10005971_pt1 | contig 17878 bp, 15 predicted proteins | sample Lox_Sample_21_FD_206725 | JGI IMG/M metagenome (GOLD analysis project Ga0335072, IMG submission 206725) | Soil microbial communities from Loxahatchee National Wildlife Refuge, Florida, United States - Lox_Sample_2.1 | ecosystem: Environmental > Terrestrial > Soil > Wetlands | place: USA... | reverse complement strand
GCCGTGCGGACCGTCGGCTACGGGGACGGCGTCCGGCTACCTCCGAGCGGACGACGGGATTCGAACCCGCGACCCTCACCTTGGCAAGGTGATGCTCTACCAGCTGAGCCACGTCCGCATGGCCCCGAACGGGCGGGGCCGCCGCGCGCCGGCCAAGACCGGCGTGCGTTTCAGAACTGTAGCCGATCCTGTCCGCCCCGCAAACTCACCGGGGGCCGCGGCAGGCCCGCGCCGGCCCCCGAAATCCTCGCAACTGTCGCCTTACCCGCTGCATTCAGGCAAGACGTCCAGCCGGCCGACCTGCTCGGCGTAGAACCTCACCCCGGACACGTGCTCGGCGATCTCGCGCAGCGTCCAGGCCTCGGCCCGGAACGCGTCCCAGGCCTGCGGCCCCGCCGTCTCATAGCGCAACACGTAACAGCGGGCCAGCCGTCGCAACCGCGACCGCGCCTCGGCCAGGTCCAGCTCGGTGAACCGGGCCCAGTCCGAGTCCAGGGTCACCAGCCGGCCGTGCCACTCGTCCGGTATCGGGGACGCGCCGGCCAGCAGCGCCTCGATCTCGTGCAGGTGGTCCACGAGGTGGTCGGTGACGCGGCGCAGCGCCTTGTGCGGGGTCCAGGTGTTCGGAACGCCGTCGATGATCCGCGCGATCGGTCGGCCGTCCCACGCGTGCCAGGTCGCCGCCAGTTCCAGGCAGAGGTCCACGCTCTGCACGACGGCGCGGGCGGGATTGTCGGTTTCGCTCATTGTTCGATCGTGACCGAAGAATAGTTGCGTTACCGTCGAAGTATGCCTGCAACTACCAGCGCCGGGGCGCCAGCCGGGTACGGCCCGGACATCGCGCCGGTCGCCGCGCTGCTGGCCGACCCGGCCCGCGCGTCCATGCTCAACGCGCTGCTGCGCGGGACGCCGCTCTCGGCGGGGGAGCTGAGCCAGGTCGCGGGGGTCAGCCCGGCCACCGCCAGCGCCCACCTCGCCCGGCTGCTCGACGGCGGCCTGGTCGCCGTGACCAGGCAGGGCCGGCACCGCTACTACCGGCTCGCCGGGCACGAGGTGGCGACGGTGCTCGAGGTCATCGCGCAGATCAGCCCGGTCAAGCCGGTGCGCGGCCTGCGCCAGTCCCGCGAGGCAGCCCTGCTCGCGCAGGCCCGGACCTGTTATGACCATCTCGCGGGGCGGGCCGGGGTCGAGTTGCTCGACGCCTTGATCAGGACAAATTTTCTGAACGGGACCGGCACGGGTCCATCTGCGCGCTATGCGGTGACGGCGGAGGGGGCGGAGAAGCTCGCCGCGTTCGGGGTGGACGTGGCCAAACTGGAGAAGTCGCGGCGCCGCGTCGCCGGGGCCTGCCTGGACTGGACGCAGCGCCGGCCGCACCTGAACGGGGCGCTGGGCGCCGCGGTCACCGGCCGGCTGCTGGAGCTGGGCTGGATCGAGCGCGGCTCGTCCAAGCGCGCGATCCGGGTCACGCAGGCCGGCCAGGACGGCCTGGCGGCGACGTTCGGGTGGTCGGCTTCGGACTAATGCGCTCGTAGTGGCAGGCTACGGCCATGCGAACTGTGATCGTCAATGGCGACGGCCTCACCGTCCAGGACGTCATCGAGGTCAGCCGCGGGGACGCCCGCGCCGAGCTGGGACCGGGCGTGCCTGAGCGAATGGAGGCGAGCCGCGCTGTCGTGGCCGCCGCGATCGCGGGTGACGCGCCGGTCTACGGGGTGAACACCGGGTTCGGCGCGCTGGCCGACACCCGGGTGGGGGAGCGGGACCTGAGAACCCTGCAGGGCGCGATCATCGTGTCGCACGCGGCCGGCACCGGTGAGCCGCTGGACGACGCCACCGTGCGGGCGGTGCTGCTGCTGCGGGCGAGGACTCTGGCGGCCGGCTATTCCGGCGTGCGGGCCGATCTGCCGCTGCGGCTGCTGGAGCTGCTGAACCTCGGCCTGCTCCCGGTCATCCCCGGCAAGGGGTCGGTCGGCGCGTCCGGCGACCTGGCCCAGCTCGCGCACCTGGCCCAGCCGCTGATCGGCGAGGGGCGGCTGCGCACTGCCGGCGACGGGCCGCACGGGCGCCCGGCCGCCGAGGTCCTGGCCGAGCACGGGATCGAACCGCTGGAGCTGGCTCCCAAGGAGGGCCTTTCTCTGGTCAACGGCACCGAGCCGATGCAGGCGCTGCTGGCGTTCTCGGTGCACGAGGCCGGGCTGCTGGTCCATGCCGCCGACGTCGCCTGCGCGCTCTCGGTCGAGGCGCTGCTCGGTCACGACCGCCCCTATGACGAGCGGGTGCAGGCCCTGCGGCCGCACCCGGGCCAGCTCGACAGCGCGGCCAACCTGCGCGCGCTGCTGCACGGCTCGCCGCTGATGGCCAGCCACCGCACCAGCCGGCACGCGGTCCAGGACGCCTACTGCCTGCGCTGCGCGCCGCAGGTGCACGGGGCCGTGCGCGACGTGCTGGCCTTCGCCAGCAGGATCATCGAGATCGAGCTCGGGTCGGTGGTGGACAACCCGGTGATCGCCGACGACGGCGAGGTGATGGTCACAGGGAACTTCCACGGCGAGCCGCTGGCCTTCGCCGCCGACATGCTGGCGATGGCCCTGTCCGAGCTGGCCAGCATCAGCGAGCGGCGGGTGGACCGGATGCTGGACCCGGCGTTCTCCCGCGGCCTGCCCCCGTTCCTCGCCCCGGACGCGGGCACGAACTCCGGCTACATGCTGGCCCAGTACACCGCGGCCTCGCTGGTCAGCGAGAACAAGGTGCTCGCCCACCCGGCGAGCGTGGACACGATCCCCACATCCGGCAAGCAGGAGGACCACGTGTCCATGGGCTGGACCGCGGTGCGCAAGCTGCGCGAGGTCGCGTCCAACGTGCGCACGTGCCTGGCGGTGGAGATCCTCTGCGCCGCGCAGGGCATCGACCTTCGGGCCGAGATCGCCGCGCCGAGCGCCGCGTCTTCCGCCGCGCACGCGGCCGTGCGGGCGCGGGTGCCGCGGATGGACGTGGACCGTGAAGTTGCCGGGCAGATCTCCGCCGTGAACGACATGCTTCAGGAAATCTGCGCCGCGGCGGCGGCCGAGTGCGGCGGGCTGCGCTAGCGTCAGCTTGTGGCCGTTTGGATTAACGGGGAACTCGTCCCCGACGATGAGGCAAGGATCTCGGTCTTCGATCACGGGCTGGTGACCGGCGACGGGGTCTTCGAGACGATCAAGGTCGCGAACAGCGTGCCGTTCGCGCTGAGCAGGCACCTGGCCCGGCTCGGCCGGTCCGCGGCCGGGCTCGGCCTGGCCGCCCCGGACCTGGACGCGATCCGGGCCGGCGCGCTGGCCGTGATCTCCGCGTCCGCTCCGGTGACGCTGGCGCGGATGCGGATCACGGTGACCGGGGGCATCGCACCGCTCGGCTCGGAGCGCATCGGCTCGCCGCTGACCGCGATCGTGGCGCTCGGCGACATGAAGCCGCCGGCGCCCTCGGTGGACGTGACGACCGTGCCCTGGGCGCGCAACGAGCACGGTGCCCTGTCTGGCCTGAAGACGACCTCGTACGGCGAGAACGTGCGGGCGCTGGCCTACGCGGGCGAGCACGGCGGCAGCGAGGCGATCTTCCCGAACACCGCAGGGAATCTGTGCGAGGGCACGGGAACGAACGTGTTCGTGGTGCAGGCTGGCCGGCTGCTGACCCCGCCGCTGACGTCCGGCTGCCTGGCCGGGGTCACCCGCGGGCTCGTGATCGAGTGGTCCGGGGCGACCGAGCAGGATCTTCCGCTGTCGGCCCTGGCCGAGGCGGACGAGGCGTTCCTTACCGGGACGACCCGGGACGTGCAGCCGATCCGGAACGTGGACGGTCGTGCCCTGCCCGCAGCGCCCGGACCGATCACCCGAAAGGCTGCCGAAGTGTTCGCCATGCGGGCCGGGGAGTCGCCCGACCCCTAGGCCGATCTGGTCCGACTGGTGCGTCCTGTGCCGCAATGGCCTGCTTGGCTCAGCTTGGCCTTTCCTGGGCTATTAAGCGCGCCAGAGCAGATCGTCGAGTTCGCTGTCGATGTTGATGAAGTCGCTCTCGCACCCGGCGGCAATAAGCCCGAACGTCCTGTTCAGGAAGTCCGCGATCGAGATCATTGGCGCCTCGAAGTGGGCCTGGCCGAATGGGGACGAAAGCGCGATGTTCAGGACTCCTAGCCCGTGTTCCTCGCCCGGCCAGACCTGCACGTCGCCCTCGCCCGCCGGCCCGGCGAGGCCCGCCGACAGCAGGTCCCTCGAGAAGATCCACTCGACGGGATCGTCGGTGCCCACGTGGAAGGCCATGCGAATCGCATAAGGATCGGCGGCGTTGTAGCAGAGGCTGGCTACCAGCGGAACGGCCCCGTGCTCGGGAACCACAAGGCTGAGCCCGAGCTCAGCGGAGACGGTAGCGCCGGTGTTCATCATCAAGTCATGCCTTTGCCTTGTCGTGTCCCGGATTGCCGGGCTTCATAAAAACTGCGCGGCCCCATCACCTATGACGTTTAGGCGCTGCGGAATTGCCAATCGCTTCAGTAAGATTCCGCGTTTCGGGCCACTCGTAACCTCGGTCACTGAACAACAAATCAACCGTGACCTGGTCAAACACTTCGGGAAAATAAACACCGTTCTGAACTCTCCGTCATCCCGTGACCTGGCACGACACCGTGTGACCTTCGTCTCACCGGCGTCGAAAGTCTATCCCGATCTGAGCCTCGTAGCGGGCGGCTTGCGCAGGGATGAGCGGCCCGAGAGCGTTCGGCAGGGTTAGATCTCACTTAGCAGATCAGTGCTGCATGTGCAGTAGCGTCAGCTGGTACAGGAATATCCGATATATGACTATTTCCTGGCCCCGGTCTGGGCGACGATGGGATAGTCACTACTGGAATGCGCGCTAGCGCCGCGCTAGCGGCTGAGTAGAACGATTTTGCATCCGTCCGCAACTACGGCGGATCGCAAGCCGTGCGTTCTGTCGCGCTTGCACCATCGTGTGGCTTACGTGTGGCGTACTCGTGGCGTCTATTGGGGATACGCAAGCGCATTCACAATTGCGCGAACACGGCTGGCGCCTTGGCTGCGGGACGATGTTGCCGGGCGCGGGGTCCGGGCGCGGGTCCGGGCGGAGGAGGCGGCGCGCCCCCTGCGGCTCGGGTGGCGGCGGCGACGCGGATGGGGCGTCGTGCGCTAGTCTGTGTTTCGCCCTAACCGCCGGGAACGGCGCGGGGCGCGGGCGATTGGCTCAGCGGGAGAGCGCCTCGTTCACACCGAGGAGGTCACTGGTTCGATCCCAGTATCGCCCACCATCACCCGGCCCATCCCCGCGCGCGTTAGCGCAGCGGGCGGAAGCTGGCCCGCACCTCGTTCACGAACGTCTCCGGCTGTTCGAACGCCGCGAAGTGGCCGCCCTTGTCCAGCTCGTTCCAGTAGTGCAGGCTCGGGAACAGCCGTTCGGCCCAGCGCCGGGACGGCCGGAAGATCTCCCGGGGGAAGATGGAACATCCCGTCGGCACCTCCACAGGCCCGAGGAACGGCTGGTTGAAGCTCTCCCAGTAGAACCGGGCCGACGAGGCACCGGCGCCGGTGACCCAGTACAGCATCACGTTGTCCAGCATCTCGTCGAACGTCAGCACGTTCGCAGGGTCGCCGTCACAGTCGGTCCAGGCCCAGAACTTCTCCACGATCCAGGCGCACAGCCCGGCCGGCGAGTCGACCAGCCCGTAGCCCACGGTCTGCGGCCGGGTGGACTGCTCCTTGGAATAGCCCGAGTCCCACCGGTCGTAATGGCCAACCGCCGCCATCGCCGCCTGCTCGCGCTCGGTGAGCTCGTCCGAGGGATCGGGGAACGCGATCAGCATGTTGAGGTGGATGCCGGCCAGGTGCCCGGGATGGCGCATGCCGAGCGCGGTCGTCACCTGGGCGCCCCAGTCCCCGCCCTGCGCCGCGTAGCGGGGATAGCCGAGCCGTGCCATCAGCCGGTCCCAGGCATCGGCGGTGGCGCCGGATCCCCAGCCGGTCCGGCGCGGCTTGCCGCTGAAGCCGTAGCCCGGCAGCGAAGGGCACACCACGTGGAAGGCGTCGGCGGCGTCTCCGCCGAACGCGACCGGGTCGGTCAGCGGCTCGATGACCTTCTGGAATTCGACGATCGAGCCCGGCCAGCCATGCGTCATCACCAGGGGCAGCGCGCCAGGGTGCGGCGACCGCACGTGCACGACGTGGATATCCAGGCCGTCGAGGGTCACCAGGAACTGCGGAAACCGGTTGAGCCGGGCCTCGGCCGCCCGCCAGTCATACCGTTCCAGCCAGTAGTCGCACAGCCTGCGGGTGTAGTCGAGCGGGACGCCCTGCGACCAGTCGTCCACCGTCTCGGGTTCCGGCCACCGGGTGCGGCGCAGCCGCTCGCGCAGGTCCTCCAGGTCGGACTCGGGGACGTCGATGCGAAACGGGGTGATGTCGTCGCTCATGCGGACAGCATGGCCCAAGGGAGGCCGGCTGAGAACCGGGATCAGTAGTGCGCCAAGAGCCAGCACGGGCTACCAGGCGGGCGCCCAGACCATGGCGCGCTTGACGTCGGCGTTCTCCAGGCCGGCCAGCACCTCGAAGTCGCGGGCGTCCAGTTCGACGAACCGGTCCCTGGGCAAGAACGCCCTGCCGATGTCCCCGGTGAGCACGGCCGCGCCGCGGCCCCGCGCCCGCTCGAGGAACCCGAGCACGCGCTCGGCGAACGGGCGTGAGTACCAGACGTCGCCGGCCAGCACCACGTCGGCGCCCTCGCCGTCGCCGTCCAGCACATCGCCGATCAGGCCAACCTGGCCGGGCATCCGAACGCCGTTTGCCGCCGCGTTCAGCCGGATCGCGGCGGCGGCCAGCGGGTCGATCTCGCTGGCCAGCACGCTCGCCGCGCCGCTCAGCGCGGCCGCGATCGCGACCAGGCCGGAGCCTGAGCCGAGGTCCAGCACGGAGCGCCCTGCCACCACGCCGGGGTGGTCGAGCACATAGCGGGCCAGCGCCTGCCCGCCCGGCCAGGCGAACGCCCAGAACGGCGGCGGCTGGCCCGCGCCATTATCGTCTTCGGTTCGCTGCCAGATCCTCATCACGTCGTCGGCGAGATGCAGCCGGATCTCGGCGACCCCCGGGACAGGGCCCAGCGCGCAGAACGAGCGCATGAAGGCGTCCGGGGCCGGCAGCGGAAGGGGCACCCCCACACGATATGACAGGGCGTTACCTTTCGTTTACACCGTCCGCAGGTTATGACCATTCGGCCCGGGTACGCACCGTGACGCTAAGTAACAGTCTAAGAGCGTGAAGTAGTGGGGGAGCACGGTGTTGGCAGTCGGACGACTCGGCAAGCAGGTGGCCGCCCACGGGGCCCGGTTCCATGCGGGAGGCAGCCAGACAAGATCGCGGGTCATCGTAACCATCACCGCCATCATCGCCGTCCTGGCCGGGTTCGGCATCTACAAGGTGACGTCGGGCGGGAGCGCTCCGCCGAACGCGCCGGTCAGCAGCGGCGCTGTCACCCTGCCCGGCCCGTTCCGGGTGATGTCGATCACGCCGGCGCCGGGCAGCGCGGACGCCGACGGCGGCCTTCCCGTGACCGTGAACTTCTCGGCGCCGCTGTCCAGGAACTCGCCGATGCCCAGCCTGATCCCGGACGTCGCGGGGAGCTGGCGCGCGGTCGGTGACTCGGCGGTGTTCACCCCGGCGATGCCGTTCCAGCCGTCGACCAAGGTCACGGTCACGATCCCGGCCGGCATGAGCTCGACGGCAGGGCACCAGCTCAGCGGCCCGAGGGTCGCCGCTTACACCACCGGGACCTACTCGACGCTGCGGCTGGCCGAGCTGCTCGGCCAGCTCGGCTATCTGCCGGCCACCTATGAGCTGCCCGACCTGGGCATGCGGATCGCCAGCCAGTTCGACTCCTCCAGCACCGGCCTGGCCGCCCAGGAGGCGCTCGCTTACAGCCCGCCGGAGGCAACCTTCAACTGGGACCAGGGCTACCCGGCCTCGCTGCAGGCGATGTGGACGAACAACAGCTACAACGTGATCATCAAGGGTGCCGTGATGGCGTTCCAGTCAGAGCACAACATGACGGTCAACGGCACCGTCACCGCAGCCCTGTGGCGCGACCTGTTCAAGGCCGCCGCGGCCGGCCAGAACAACGTCAACGGCTACACCTACGCGGTCGCCGACCAGAACGACCCGGAGACCCTGACGATCTACCATGACGGCCAGGTCGTCATGCAGAGCCCGGCGAACACCGGTATCCCGTCAGCGCCCACCGTCAACGGCACCTTCCCGGTCTACGAGAAGTTCCTCAGCACGATCATGTCGGGCACCAACCCTGGCGGCAGCCACTACTCGGACCTGGTGCAGTACGTGTCCTACTTCAACGGGGGCGACGCGGTGCACTACTTCGCCCGCGGCGGATACGGATACCAGCAGAGCCTGGGCTGCGTCGAACTTCCCTTTGACGCGGCCAAGCAGGCCTACCCGTTCCTCACCCTCGGCAGCCTGGTGACCGTCACCGGCTAACCGGACAACCCGGGCGGCGCCCGGCCCGGCACCAACGACGGTGCCGGGCCGGGCGCATTTCGCGTGGGAACAATGAGGCTCGCGCGAAACGTTGATGACATGTTCATCACGTACGAGTCTCAGGCCCCCGAAGTCTGTGCCCCGCTCCGGTATCTCCTGGTATACATCCGGACAGGTACAGTCCGCCCGTGGGCCTACCGGGCAGCGAAGGCTTAGGGGGTCGAAGGATTGTCCGGACTAGGACCACTCCGGTGGCGGATCGTGGCACTGGTTGCGGTCGTCCTGGTGCTTATCGGCGGTGGTACCTGGTTTGCGCTGAGCCGCGACACGGCCCAGGGCGCGACCCAGGGCACCGGCACGCACCAGGCGGCGGCCAAGCCGAAGGTGGCCGCGGCCAAGCCCGAAACCGTGGTTTCGGTCACCCCTTCTGACCATTCGCTCGGTGTCAACGGCACGAGTGCCATTCGCGTCGTGTTCTCGTCCCCGCTCGCGCCCGGCTCGCCGATGCCGAAGATCACCCCCGCCATCGCCGGCAGCTGGCAGCGGGTCAGCTCCACCACGGTCCAGTTCGTCCCGGTCCAGGGCTTCACCCAGAACACCCACGTCAAGGTCATGGTCCCGGCCGGTACCTCCGGCGTCCGCTCGACCGCGGGCGGCGTGCTCACGACGAAGCTGGTCAGCAGGTTCTGGACCGGCGCGTTCAGCACCATGCGGCTCGAGGAGCTGCTCGCGCAGCTTGGCTACCTGCCGCTGAACTGGACCCCGGCGGCCGGCAGCGCCGCGGTGCCCGCGACCGACGCCAGCGCCCAGCTCAGCGCGGCCTACAACCCGCCGTCCGGGTCGTTCACGTGGACCTCGTCCGGGTGGCCCGATGCGCTGACGAGCATGTGGCAGCCCGGCCAGGCCGGCAGCATTCTGCAAGGCGCTGTGATGGCGTTCGAGAACCACGAGGGCCTGGCGATGGACGGCGTGGCCGGCCCCCAGGTCTGGCAGACAATCCTGCACGCCGTGGCCAAGGGCGACAACAACCCGAACGGCTACACCTACGCCTACGCGAGCGAGGGGAGCCCGGAGTCGCTCACGATCTGGCACGACGGCCAGGAGGTGGAGCACACGCTGGCCAACACCGGGATCCCCGGCCGGACCACGGCGCTCGGCACGTTCCCGGTGTACCTGAAGTACCAGCACCAGATCATGAAGGGCACGAACCCGGACGGCACCAAGTACGCCGACCCGGTCTCGTGGGTGTCGTACTTCAACGGCAGCGACGCTGTGCACTACTACCCGCGGGCGTCCTACGGCTTCCCGCAGAGCCTCGGCTGCGTCGAGCTGCCGTTGGCCCAGGCCGAGCAGTCGTACCCGCTGCTGACCTACGGCAGCCTGGTCACGGTCGGCAACTGACCCGGCGTCAGCGAACGGTTAAGCCAAGCAACCCCGGCGTAGCGGTGCGTCGATAACATCGGGGCACGGGGCCGTCAACCGCATGCCCGAAACGACAGGAGTCAGCCGTGCCAGCCGACAAGCTCCAGATCACCCTCGCCGGCCGCGAGCACGTGGTGGAGGCGGGCACCACGGCGGGACAGGCCATCGGTGCATCCGGGGAAAACCCTTCGAAGATTTCTAACGCCCCGGCCCGGGGTGAATCCGTCATCGCCGCCCGGATCAACGGCCAGTTGCGCGACCTCGCCTGCGCGCTGGCCGAAGGCGACGAGCTGGAGCCGGTAGAACTCGCCAGCCCCGACGGCCTGGCCATCCTGCGTCACTCGACGGCGCACGTCCTGGCCCAGGCGGTGCAGGAGCTGTTCCCCGAGGCGAAGCTCGGGATCGGCCCGCCGATCGAGAACGGCTTCTACTACGACTTCGGCGTGCCGGCCGCCTTCGGCCCGGACGACCTGAAGTCGATCGAGGGCAGGATGCGCCAGCTCGTCAAGCAGGGGCAGTTGTTCTCGCGCCGCGCCGTCACCGACGAGCAGGCCCGCGCCGAGCTGGCCGCCGAGCCATACAAGCTGGAGCTGATCGGGCTAAAGGGCGGCCAGAGCGGGCATGCGGGGGCGGCGACCGCGCCGACCGAGGTCAGCGCCGAGGAGGCGGTGGAGGTCGGCGGCGGCGAGCTCACCATCTACGACAACCTCGACCCGGCCAGCGGCGAGCTGCGCTGGAAGGACCTGTGCCGCGGCCCGCACCTGCCCAGCACCCGGTTCATCCCGGCGTTCAAGCTGATGCGCAGCGGCGGCGCGTACTGGCGCGGCAGCGAGAAGAACCCCCAGTTGCAGCGGATCTACGGCACGGCCTGGCCCTCGCGCGAGGAGCAGGACGCGTACCTGACGATGCTGGCCGAGGCCGAGCGCCGCGACCACCGCAGGCTCGGCGCCGAGCTGGACCTGTTCTCGTTCCCGACCGAGATCGGCAGCGGGCTGCCGGTCTTCCACCCCAAGGGCGGCGTCATCCGGCGGGTCCTGGAGGACTACTCACGGCAGCGGCACGTGCAGGCGGGCTACGAGTTCGTCAACACCCCGCACATCACCAAGTCCGAGCTGTTCGAGACCTCCGGGCACCTCCAGTGGTACGCCGACGGCATGTTCCCGCCCATGGAGTTCGAGGGCGCGAAGTACTACGCCAAGCCGATGAACTGCCCGATGCACATCCTGATCTACTCCGCGCGCGGGCGGTCCTACCGCGAGCTGCCGCTGCGGCTGTTCGAGTTCGGCACCGTGTACCGGTATGAGAAGTCCGGGGTGGTGCACGGCCTGACCAGGGCGCGTGGCTTCACCCAAGATGACGCGCACATCTTCTGCCGCCCCGATCAGCTCGCCGACGAGCTCGCGTCGCTGCTGGCGTTCGTGGTCGGCCTGCTGCGCGACTTCGGGCTGACCGAGTTCGAGGCCGAGCTGTCCACCCGGCCGGAGAAGTTCGTGGGCGAGATCGCCGAGTGGGACCGGGCCGAGGCGGCGCTGAAGCACGCGCTGGACATGTCGGGATTGCCGTACGTGGTCGCGGACGGCGAGGGCGCGTTCTACGCACCCAAGATCGACGTGCACGTCCGGGACGCGATCGGGCGGCGCTGGCAGCTCTCCACGCTCCAGGTGGACTTCCAGGAGCCGGGCCGGTTCGGGATCGAGTACCAGGCCGACGACGGGACAAGGCAGCGGCCCTACATGATCCACCGGGCGCTGTTCGGGTCGATCGAGCGGTTCTTCGGGATCCTGCTCGAGCACTACGCGGGAGCGTTCCCGCCCTGGCTGGCCCCGGTCCAGGTGACCGGGATCCCGATCGCCGACGCGCATGCGCCGTACCTGGAGGACGTGGCGGCGCGGTTGCGCGAGCGCGGGATCAGGATCGAGGTCGACACCTCTGACGACCGGATGCAGAAGAAAATCAGGTCGGCGCAGCGGCAGAAGGTGCCCTACATGCTGCTGGCCGGGGACGACGACGTGTCCGCCGGCGCGGTCTCGTTCCGCTACCGCAGCGGCGAGCAGAAGAACGGCGTCCCGATCGCCGACGCGATCGAGGAGATTGTGGCCGCCGTGGCCGAGCGTCGTCAGGTTTGACTGATGTGTCCCGGCCGGGACTGGACCTGCGGCCCGCTTGGCATCAGGCTAAGGAGGGCGGGGAGATGGGACCGGGCGACGGGACCGGGCGGTAGGGCCGAAGGCAAGGGGGCGCCGGTGATCGATCGGCGGGGTCAGCGATGACGGCGGCTGAGTCGGGCGACATGACGGAGCCAGCCGCCCGGCTGAGCGGGCCGGCGGTTGCCATGCCCGCGACGTCCCCGGTCGCCGCGGTCCGCGACACCGCGGCTGCCGCGCGGGATGCCAGCGCGGCGGTGAACGAACTCTACGATGCGCACTATCGCTCGCTGGTTGGCCTCGCGGCGCTGCTGCTCCAGGACCAGGCCGTGGCCGAGCAGGTGGTCCAGGATGCCTTCGTAGCCATGCACGGCGGCTGGCGCAGGCTCCGCGACGCCGATAAGGCGCTGGCTTACCTGCGGCGCTCGGTGATCAACGGATCGCGGTCGGCGCTGGCGCGTACACCAGGGGACGCGCCGGGCACGCAGCCGGGTGCGCCAACCCCGCCCGAGAACTCGGCGATGGTCGCCGCGCTGGGCCGGCTTCCGTTAAGGCAGCGGGAAGCGCTCGTGCTCCGGTTTTACGCGGACTTGTCTCCGGCGCAGATCGCCTCGGCCATGGGGATCAGCCCCGGCGCGGTCGAGGCCCACACGGCCCGGGCTCTGTCATCGCTGCGCAGTGTGCTGGAAGCCCGGGCGTGAGCTGGCCTGACCGCGACCGCGAGGAGATGCTGCGGCGGGCGCTGCACGCGGCGGCAGATCCGATCGAGCCCGCCGACGACGGCCTGGAACGGATCCGAGCCCGGCTGAACCGCCGGCCGCGGCCGAGGCTTGTGGTCTGGCTGCGGGCGGCCTGGTCCGGCCTCACCTCACCGGGCGGCGGTATGGCGGCCCGGCGCCCGGTGCTGGTGGCGGCCGCGGCGGTGCTCCTGGCCGCCGTGGCGACGGTCCTCGCGCTGCCCGGACCCCGGCAGACCGTGTCCCAGGCGGCCACGCTGATCGGGATCTTCGAGGGCGGCGGCGGTGCGGGATCATCCGGCGGCCGGGTGTCGGCAGGTCGCGCGCCCCACGGACCCGGCGGCACCTCCGGGCAGGGCGGCGGGTCACAGCCCAGCCAGCCGGGTCCCGGTGGATCGCGCCGCTGCCCTCCGCCGGCGCCGCTGGCCCGGCCCAGCGCCTCCGCCAGCCCGAGCCGGAGCGCCAGTCCGTCGCCTTCGGCAAGTCCGAGCGCGTCGGCCAGCCCGAGCCCGTCGGCGACGCCGGTCCCGCAAGGAGAGGGGCCGGTGACGAGCCGGAAAACGAGCCCTTGCCCCAGGCCGTCCCCGAGCCCCCGTCCGTCCCCGCACCCGAGCCCGTCAGCCAGTCCCGGCACCTCGCAGAGTCCTAGCCCGTCCCCGAGCCCGTCGCCGAGCCCGAGCCCGTCGCCCAGTTCCAGCCCATCGGTCCCGGCCCCGACGACCCCTCCGGCGCCCGCTACCGGGACCCCGCCCGCCGCCGGGACCGGTTCGGGCTCCGGACCGGCGAACCCTGCCCCGGGCACGCCCGCGCCCGGCAAGTCGGTTACCCCCGGGCCCGGCGCCAGGTCGGCGCCCGCCCCGGCGGCCGGCTCCTTAGCGGCGGGCGGCTCCTTAGCGGCGGGCGGCTCCCTGGCGGCCACCGCCAGCGCCAGCTTCCGCGCGCTCACGCATCCGGGCCGCATGTGGCGGCCGAGCCACGGTGGCCTGGCCGGTGGCCTGATCGACGGCACAGCGGCGCCCCCTATGCTGCATCCATGCGACCAGCCGCCGCACAGGCACCCCAGGACGGGGTAGGGATCCCGGACGCGTTCCAGCGGCTGTGGATGCCGCACCGGATGGCCTACATCAAGGGCGAGGGCAAGCCGGTCGGAACCGACGAGGGCGATGGCTGCCCGTTCTGCCGGATACCGAAAATGTCCGACGAGGACGGCCTCATCGTCGCCAGGGGCGACCTGGTCTACACCGTGCTCAACCTCTACCCGTACAACGCCGGGCACCTGATGGTGGTCCCGTACCGGCACGTCGGCGACTACACAGACCTCGATCTTCCGGAGACAGCAGAACTGGGCCGCCACACCAAGCTGGCCATGACCGCGCTGCGGACCGCCTCCGCCGCCCAGGGCTTCAACATCGGCATGAACATGGGCTCGGTGGCCGGGGCTGGCATCGCGGCGCACCTGCACCAGCACGTGGTGCCGCGCTGGGGTGGCGACACCAACTTCATGCCGGTGGTCGGCCACACCCGGGTGCTTCCCCAGCTCCTGGCCGACACCCGCGCGATGCTCGCGAAGGCGTGGCCGCGGGGCTGACGGGACCCGCGGTGCCGGTGCCAGCGGGCGCTGCGCCCGGTCTGGTTCAGCCCTCCTTCGAGGCGCTTACCACCTTCTCCGCCAGGTGCGACGGCAGCGGCTCGTAACGCAGGTAAGAACGGGTGAACGAGCCGGTGCCCTGCGACATCGACCGCAGGTCGATCGCGTAGCGGGTGATCTCCAGCTGTGGTATTTCCGCCTTGACCAGCGTGCGGCCGCCGGGGACCGGCTCGGTGCCGAGCACCCGGCCGCGGCGCGAGGACAGGTCCGACATGACCGCGCCCACGTAGCTGTCGGGTACGAGCACGGACACCTCGTCGACCGGCTCCAGCATCAGCACCCCGGCCTTCTCGACCGCGTCCCGCAGGCCGGCCCGGCCCGCCTTCTGGAACGCCATGTCGGAGGAGTCCACCGAGTGCGCCTTGCCGTCGAACAGAGTGACCCGGATGTCCACCATCGGATAGCCGGCCAGCACGCCCTGGTCCATCTGGGCCCGGACGCCCTTCTCCACGCTCGGGATGAACTGCCGCGGGACCACCCCGCCGACGATCTTGTCCATGAACTCGAGGCCGCCGCCGGACGGCAGCGGCTCGATCTCCAGGTGGACGATCCCGAACTCGCCGTGCCCGCCGGTCTGCTTGACGTTCCGGCCCAGGCCCTGGGCCTTGCCGGCCACCGTCTCGCGCAGCGGCACCCGGAGTTCCGCGGTCTCCACCGCCACCCCGTAGCGGCTGGACAGCCGGTCGAGCAGCAGATCTACGTGCGCCTCGCCCATGGTCCACAGGACGAGCTGGCGGGTCTCGGAGTTGTTCTCCAGCCGCAGCGTCGGGTCCTCGGCCACCAGCCGGCTCAGGGCCTGCGACATCTTGTCCTCGTCGGCCTTCGACTTCGCCGTGATCGCCACCGGCAGCAGCGGCTCGGGGCTGGACCACGGCTCCATCAGCAGCGGCTTTTCCTTGTCCGAGAGCGTGTCGCCGGTCTCGGCCGTGGCGAGCTTGGCCACCGCGCAGATGTCCCCGGCCACGCACTGCGCGATCGTGCGCTGCTGCTTGCCGAGCGGCGAGGTCAGGGCGCCCACCCGCTCGTCCTGGTCGTGGTCGGCGTGGCCGCGCTCGGCCCGGCCGTGCCCGGAGACGTGCACGGTGGCATCCGGGCGCAGCGTGCCGGAGAACACCCGGACCAGGCTGATCCGGCCCACGTACGGGTCCGATGTGGTCTTCACGACCTCCGCCAGCAGCGGCCCCTTCGGGTCGCACGCCAGGCCGCTCACCGGCTTGCCGTCCGGCGTGGTCACGGCGGGCAGCGCGCGCTCGGACGGAGACGGGAACGCCTGGGTCATCACCTCGAGCAACTCGGACATACCGACGCCGTGCGGCGCCGCAGCGGCCAGCACCGGATAGAAGCTGCCCTGCGCGACCGCCTTCTCCAGGTCCTCGATCAGCACCTTGGCGTCGATCGCCTCTCCGGAGAGGTAGCGCTCCATGAGCGTCTCATCTTCGCTCTCCTGGATGATCGCCTCGATCAGCGCGCTGCGCGCCTCCTCGATCCGGTCGGCGTCGGCAGGTTCCGGGTCGCGCTCGACGCGGGATTCGCCGGAGTAGTCGAAGAAGCGTTCGGACAGCAGCCCGATCAGTCCGCGAACCCCGCCCTGGCCGTCGGTCACCGGCAGGTACAGGGGGGCGACCGAATCGCCGAACGCCTCCCGGCACGCGGCCAGGGCCTCGTCGAAGTCCCCCCGCTGGTGGTCAATCTTGGTGATGACGACAGCGCGCGGCGTGCCGACAGCGGCGCACTCCTCCCACAGCATCCGGGTCAGGCCGTCCACGCCCTCGGCGGCGGAGACCGCGAACAACGCCGCGTCCGCCGCGCGCAGGCCGGCCCGCAGGTCGCCGGTGAAGTCGGCGTAGCCGGGCGTGTCGAGCAGATTCACCTTTATCCCGCCGTGCATGAGCGGCGCCAGGGTCAGGTTCACCGAGCGCTGCTGGCGGACCTCGACCTCGTCGAAGTCGCTCACCGTCGACCCGTCTTCCACCCGCCCGGCGCGCTGGATCGTCCCCGTACTGACGAGCAGGGCCTCGATCAGGGTTGTCTTTCCCGCGCCGGAGTGGCCGACAAGCACGACGTTGCGCACGTTTTCGGGCTGGTCGGCCACGGGTGCCCTGCCCGCGGCTCCAGATGTGCCCGCCTTCTCCGCCATCCGATCGCCTCCTGGCTATAAATGTTCGGCTGCTGCACGACCAGCCTTTACCTGCCGGTTGCGGATCACAAGCCCTGCGCCGGAATCGCCCGCACTGTCGTGCCCCGGCCGCGGGCGCCGGGACGGGTGTGATCCGGCCCACCAGTAGGATCAGACGGCCATGCTGAATACGCTGCGCCCCGTTTTCAACCGGCTCACCAAGCCGGTTGCAAATGCGCTCGCGCGCACTCCCATTACGCCGAACGCGATCACGATCATCGGCACGGTCGGCGTGACGGCCGGGGCACTCGCGCTGTTCCCGACCGGACACCTTTTCGCCGGGACGCTGGTCTGCTGGGGTTTCGTTATGGCCGACATGCTGGACGGGGCGCTGGCTCGGGTCAAGGGGACGAGCGGCAAATTCGGCGCGTTCCTCGACTCCACGCTGGACCGGGTGGCCGACGCGGCGGTGTTCGCCGGGCTGGCGGCCTGGTTTGTGCTCGGCGGGCACAGCAGGCTGCTGGCCGGGCTGGCGGTGTACTGCCTGGTCAGCGGAGCCCTCGTCTCGTACGCGAAGGCCCGCGCCGAGGGGCTGGGGATACGCTGCGACGTGGGCCTGGCCGAGCGCTCGGAGCGGATGCTGATCGCCCTTGTGGCGGCGGGCCTGTCCGGGCTCGGCGTACCGTATGTCCTCGCCATCGGCCTGTGGCTGCTGGCCGCGGCGAGCACGTTCACGTTCGGGCAGCGGGTCCTGGCCGTGCACCGCGGCGCGGCTGCCGTGGCATCAGGAGGTGGCGAATGACCGGAGTGAAGGACCGGCTGGTCGCTGCCGGGTACGGCCTGGGCTGGTCGGTCCTGTGCCGTCTGCCCGAGTCCTGGGGCCGGTGGGCGTTCGAGTTCGTCGCCGACATCGCCTGGCGGCGCCAGGGCCGGCACATCCAGGTGCTGGAGGGGAACCTGCGCCGCGTGCTCGGCCCCGATGCCACAGGCGCCGACCTGCGCGCACTGTCCCGGGAGTCGATGCGCTCGTACGCGCGGTACTGGCTGGAGGTGTTCCGGCTCCCGGTGACGCCTACCTCGCGCGTTGTCGGCGACAGCGTGGTTTCCGGGCACCTGCAGGAGGCGCTCGACAACCTGGCCAGAGGGCGTGGCGTGATCTTCGCGCTCTCTCACATGGGCAACTGGGACCACGCGGCCGCGTTCATCGTCGCCCAGGGCGCCCCGTTCACCACGGTGATGGAGCGGCTCAAGCCGGAGGCGCTCTACGACCGGTTCGTGGCATTCCGCGA
>Ga0335072_10005970_pt1 | contig 17879 bp, 16 predicted proteins | sample Lox_Sample_21_FD_206725 | JGI IMG/M metagenome (GOLD analysis project Ga0335072, IMG submission 206725) | Soil microbial communities from Loxahatchee National Wildlife Refuge, Florida, United States - Lox_Sample_2.1 | ecosystem: Environmental > Terrestrial > Soil > Wetlands | place: USA... | reverse complement strand
TGGCTCGCTGCTCGCGGCGCCGGGCTGCGCTCGCTCCGGCGCAAAATCCAAATGGTCTTTCAGGACCCAATGGCTTCGCTCAATCCGCGCCATCGCGTCGGCGGAATCGTAAGCGAGCCGCTGGCGATTCATGAGCCGCATATGTCGCGCCAGGAGCGCCGCAACCTCGCCGCGGAAATTCTCGTCAGTGTCGGCATTGGCGCTGACGCTCTCGACCGTTATCCGCACGAATTTTCCGGCGGGCAGCGCCAGCGGATCGGGATCGCGCGCGCATTGATCCTGAAACCGGAAATTGTGGTAGCGGACGAGCCTGTTTCGGCGCTTGATGTCTCTGTCGGCGCGCAAATTCTCGATTTGCTGGCGAGCCTGCAACAGAAATTTTCGCTCACTCTCATCCTCATCTCGCATAGCATGCCGGTGGTGGCCCAGATGGCCACCCGCGTCGCCGTAATGCGCTCCGGCCGCTTTGTCGAAATCGGCACGGCCGAACAGGTCTTGCATTCGCCGGAAAACGAATACACCCGGGCTTTGTTGGCAGCCGTGCCCGAAATCCCCGCCTGAACTGCCGTTCCTGGCCCGAATTGATATTTCGCTTGCGATTCGGCGGGCCTGGAGTAGACTGCGCGAAATAAACCGCACCAGAGACGCGTATTAACCGGCATCCGTCACAAATCAGCTGGAGGCAAGCCATGGCCACCACCGCGACCGAAGCGCCTGAAGCTTCGGGCAATTCCTTCACCCGCATCTTTGGCGTTTTCTTTAGCCCCAAGGAGACGTTCGCTTCGATCGCCCGGCGCCCCACGTGGATTGTGCCGGTTATCCTTTCGTGTCTGGTTTCAGTGGCGCTCTTTCAGGTATTCGGCAGCAGAGTGGGCTGGCAGCGCGCAGTCGAGCGAAATATCCAGAACAACCCGATCACCGCACGCCAGATGGACCAGCTTTCGCCGGAACAACGCCAGCAGTCGATCAATGTGCAGGTGAAAATCTATCCCTACATTCTTTACTCGATAGGAGTCGTGGGGCCATTCATCTTCACGCTGCTGCTTGCGGCCCTCTTTCTCGGCTTGTTCAAGCTCGGCTACGGCTCGCAAGTCGATATAAAACAGTCGATGGGAATCGTCGCGTACGCATCGATGCCGCGAGTTCTTTACGCGCTGGTGGGAATTCTGGTGATCTTCTTGAAGGACCCGTCGCAAGTGGATATCCAAAACTTGCGCGCGTCAAATCCCGGCGCTCTCTTAGGCCCTGATACAGCGCGCTGGCTCGTCGTGCTCGCCACCCAATTCGATTTCTTCACGTTTTGGGTGATGTTCCTCTTGGCCATCGGCTACAGCGCCACGAACCCGAAGAAAATCTCGGTCGCGGGCGCGTTTACGGGCATCGTGGGCCTTTGGCTCGTGTGGGTGATGGTCGTGGTAGGCATCACCGCGGCCTTCTCCTGATAAACTCCCACGGATGCCATTTCATTTTGAAGTTCTCGCCGTCGATCCGACGGGTGCGCGCCTCGGCCGCCTCACCACGCCCCACGGGGTGATCGAGACGCCGATTTTTATGCCCGTCGGCACGGCCGCCACAGTAAAGGGCCAGACTCAGCAAGATCTCGAAGCGCTCAACGCCCAGATCATCCTCGCCAACACGTATCATCTGTACCTCCGTCCCGGCCACGAACTCATCCGCGACATGGGCGGTCTCCACAAATTCATGTCCTGGCCGCGCCCCCTCCTCACGGATTCCGGGGGCTTCCAGATTTTCAGCTTGAGCGATCTGCGCAAAGTCACCGACGAAGGCGTCACGTTCCGCTCGCACATCGACGGCTCCGAGCATTTCCTTTCGCCCGAAAAAGCGCTCGAAATCGAAATCGCGCTCGGCTCGGATATCATGATGGTGCTCGACGAATGCATCGAAGCGCCCGCGAACGAATCCCGCACCAAAGAGGCCGCCGCGCGCACGCTCGCATGGGCGAAGCGCTCGCGCGACTATTTCGCCCGCCATGGCGACGCAGCCAAACAGATGCTTTTCGGCATCGTACAAGGAGGCGCGCACGGGGCTCTGCGCCGCGCCAGCGCAAACTCTCTGATGGAACTCGATTTCCCCGGATATGCAATTGGAGGGCTCGCCGTCGGCGAACCGCACGCGCTCACTTGCGAGATGACGCAAACCGTCACTTCGCGCCTGCCCGCCGATAAGCCGCGCTATCTCATGGGAGTAGGCAAGCCCGAGCAAATTTTGGACTATGTGGCGCTCGGCGTGGACATGATGGACTGCGTGCTGCCCACACGCAGCGCGCGCCACGGCTGCCTTTACACTTCGGCGGGCCGCTTGCTTATACGAAACTCACGGTATGCTCGCGATGCGCGTCCAATAGACGAGGGTTGCGGATGCGCGGTATGCCGAAGGTATTCGCGTGCATACTTGCGGCATCTTTATTCCACCGGAGAATTTTTGGCGGTCATCCTGAACACCCACCACAATCTGTACTTTTACCTTGACATGATGGGGAAAATTCGGGAGGCTATCCGTTTTGGAAAGCTCGAAACTTTCCGCTCTGACCTTCAGGCACGCCTCGATTAGTCCAGACGCTCGGTGGTGAGCGATAATGAGCTAAGAGGTGAGGCTCGGCAAACAGGTTGGAACGCAGTAGAAAGTCTCGGAACCGCCGGTCCCGGCGGCAAAGGCGAAAGCACAGTGACAATCGCATTCACGGCCCCGATCAGCGGAATACTTGTCGCCCAAGCGGCGGCGCAGCCCAATGCCTGGGGAGTGATACTTCTTCCTGTCGCGCTCGTTGCCGTTTTTTATTTCCTCATGATCCGTCCCGCTCACACGCAGCGCAAGCGCGTCAACGAAATGCTGAAGGCCCTGAAGGTCGGCGACAAAGTGGTCACCAACGGAGGCATCTTCGGCACTATCGCGGCGCTTGATGACGATTCGGTCCAACTCCGCATCGCAGAACAAGTCAAGATCAAAATCGCGCGCAACGCCATCGGCGGACTTCAGACCGAAAAGAAGGAGAGTTAGGTGGCAGCAGGCGTAAGCAATCAGCTCAAGTATAAGTTCGGATTCATCGTGATCGTCATTTTGTGCTGCCTGATGGGCATCATGTGCATCAGCGCCAGCGGGTTCAACTTCCCCACCTCGCCCACGCAGCTCAAAAACAACGTCGCTGACCGCATTCATCTTGGCCTCGACCTCGCCGGCGGCAGCTACCTCGTCGTCCAGGTGCAGCTTGACGACGCCATTCGCCAAAATACCGACCAGGCCGTCGACCTGATCAAGGATCAAGCGCGCTCGCAGAACATCTCCATCGGCGAGGTGAGCGAGCAGCCAGACAACACCCAAATCGCCGTGCACAATGTGGACCCGAACGCCGCCGGCAAATTCCACGACATTATTACGAATCAGCTGCCCGATTGGACGGTTAGCCCCTTGGCTGGCGAGCCGAACGGCTACCTGCTCACCTATCCTCCCACTGCCATCGCCGCGCTCCGCTCCAAGACGATGGAAGACGCCCTCGAAACCATCACGCGCCGTATTGACGCCCTCGGCCTCACCGAACCGACCGTCCAGTTCACCGGACGCGCCCCCGACGAAATTATCGTCGAGCTTCCCGGCGAAGGCGATCCGGCTCGAGCGAAGTCGGTTATTTCCGAGGGCGGCCAGCTTGAATTGACGTTGCTCTCCGACCCGCAGCCCTATGCTTCGGAGGCAGAAGCGCTTGCCGCCCACAACGGCGTTCTCCCCGCGGGAACCGAGATTCTGCCCGGCTTGCCGAATGCCGGCGGACAGTCGACAAGTACGTCGACGGCTTACTTTGTCGTGGATCGCGCCGCGATCGTTACGGGCAAAGACCTGGAAGATGCCAGCCCGGCGCCGAGCACCACGTATCCCGGTCAATACGATGTCAACTTCGTGCTTTCCAATGCCGGAGCCGGCCGCTTCGGACCGTTTACGGAAGAAAACGTAGGCAAGTACCTCGCGATCGTGCTCGATGGCAAGGTCCAGGAATACGCGGTGATCAAAAGCCGCATCGACAACAATGGCATGATCGAGGGCAACTTCAGCCAGCAGGATGCACAGGATTTGTCCCTCGTTTTGAAGTCCGGCGCGCTGCCCGCTCCGATCAAGTACATCGCCGAAGACACGATCGGCGCTTCGCTCGGAGCGGATTCCATTCGCGACGGCGTGCGCGCCTCGATCGGCAGCATCATCGTTGTGATGATCTTCCTCGTAATCTATTACCGGCTCAGCGGTGTCAATGCAGTTGTGGCCCTGATTCTCAACCTGGTGATTCTGGTCGCCGCAATGGCCTATTTTGGCGCCGTGCTCACCCTGCCGGGCATAGCCGGAGTCATCTTGACCATAGGCATGGGCGTGGACTCCAACGTGCTCGTCTTTGAGCGCATTCGGGAAGAATTGCGCGGCGGGAAGGCGCCCGCAGCGGCTGTGGATGTGGGTTTCGAGAAAGCTTTCTTGACGATCATCGATACGCACGTAACTACCGTAGTTTCAGCCGTTTTCCTGTTTCTGTTCGGCACCGGGCCGGTGAAGGGATTTGCTATTACCCTCACCATCGGTTTGATAGCAAACCTTTTCACTTCGATATACGTCTCGAGGGCGATTTTTGACCTGCATCTTTCACACATGAAGCGCGATGAGCCGTTGAGCGTGTAGAAGTTGGCAAAACAGCTCGGCCTTGCAGGGGCCGGGCACAAATTCTGGCACTTCGGTGTCCAAGTAAGACGGATCGGACTCTTTAATGGAATTTTTTCACGCACCGAACTTCGACTGGATGGGCAAGGCTAAGTACTTCATTACCTTGTCCTTAGTCCTTTTGGCGGTCGGCTTCGCCTCGGAGCTGAAGCAGGGCCTCACCTACGGTATCGATTTCCGCGGCGGCACCGAGATTACGATTCGCTTTGCCAAGGCCCCGCCCATCAATGAGCTTCGCGGCGCTCTGGGACAAGCGGGCATGGCAAGCAGCACCATCACGGCGATTAGCGACCCCGCCGATCCGCGTTCAAAAAACGACATCATGATTGCCATCGGCGAAAAGAAGAACGCCGAAGCCGGAAACTTGGATACTGATCGGCAGACGGTGATCACCGCGCTCTATAGAGTTCTGGGCGAGACTCCGTCTGACAAGCCTGACTTTAATACCGTCACCTCGACTGACCTTGCCGCGTATTTGACGCAAAAGGATCCTCTGATTCTCGGAGCGAGTGCCGGTAATCGTTATAACCAGTTGGCTTCGGCGCTCATTTCCGCCCGCGATAGCGACCACGGCGGCATCGTGACGGACTTCAGCGAGCTCGACAATGTGCCGGGCGTGACGCCCGCCGTCATCAGCGCCCTTTCCAGTCAATACTCGCTCACCGGCTTTGTGATTCGCGACGCGCAAACCGTCGGTCCAACCGTGGGCAGCCAGCTGCGCACGCAAGCCATCGACGCCACGCTTTATGCACTGGCGGGCATGTTGGTTTACGTGGCCATCCGTTTCTCGGGCGGCGGTCTGCTTCGGCTCAACGTCGCCGGCAAGCATCCTTTCTTTCTGTGGAAGTGGATCGATTACGGCATCTTCGGCTTGGCCGCCGTCATCGCCGTGTTCCACGACGTCCTTATTACCTTGGGCTTTTTCTCTCTCACTCATTACGAAATCTCTCTCACGGTGATCGCGGCATTGCTCACCCTCGTCGGCTACTCCATGAACGATACGATCGTGATCTTTGACCGCGTCCGGGAAAACCTGCGCCTCATGCGGCGCGAGTCCTTCCCGGAGATTGTAAACAAGTCGATCAATCAGACGCTCTCGCGGACGATTCTGACGAGCGGCTTGACGTTTCTCACGGTCGCGGTTCTTTACTTCCTGGGCGGACCGGTTCTCCGTGCTTTCTCCTTTGCAATGGTCGTAGGAGTTGTGGTAGGTACGTACTCCAGCTTTGGGATAGCCGCGCCGATCGTAGTCGCCTGGAATAAGTTTCGAGGTGGTGGTGGGGAAGTGGCAGCAGCACCTATACGCGCCGGATCCGCAGCCGAAAAGCAGCGCGTGCCCGCAGTGGCCAGGAGGTAGTTCATGTTTGACGATATGGTTGTCTCGGGTCGGACGAAAAAGACCAACAAGACCTGGGCGTTCTGGTTTTCCGTAGTCGTCCAGGGGTTGTTGCTCGGCATCCTGATCCTGATCCCCTTGATTTACACGGAAGCGTTACCGAAGGGTTTCAACGCCACGTATCTCGCGGCGCCCCCGCCGCCTCCGCCGCCCCCACCGCCTCCACCGCCCGTGAAGGAATTGAAGCAGCCTCCCAAGCTGATACCGATCAATAGAGTCGAGGCGCCGACTGTGGTGCCGAAGCATATCGAGATGGTGAAGGAAGCGGCGCCCACCGTCGACTTTTCCGGTGGTGGCGTGGCGGGTGGAACCGGCGATTCCGCCGGCATGCTGGGTGGCCTGTTGGGCTCGAACGGCCCTGCGCCGCCGCCTCCGCCGAAGGCTCCCACGCGCGTACGCGTCGGCGGCAACGTCGAACAGGCGTCACTGATTCGCCAAATCATGCCGATCTATCCGGCGATCGCCAAGACGGCGCACGTGCAGGGCACAGTCGTGCTGCACGCGATCATTGGCAAGGATGGATCGGTGCAGTCTCTCGAGTACGTTTCCGGGCCCACGCTGTTGATGAAGGCGGCGATGGACGCGGTGGCTCAGTGGCGCTACAGACCGCTCATGCTCAACGGCGAAGCAACCGAAGTCGATACCGAAATTCAGGTCCAGTTTACGTTGAACGATTAGGCAGGACACAGACCCTGCGGCTGCGGCCGCGTGGCCGGTGGGGTTGGCAATGGCTTTGACGGCAGACGAAAGTCCTGCCGAAAATCTTGGGCGAGGAATCGAGGAGGAGCAAATCATTATGTTCGCAACATCATTGTGGGCCACCGTCATCCTGTTCTTGCAGGACGAGGGTGCTAGCAGTTCCGGCGGCTGGGACCTGGTCAGCATGTGGCACAACATGGACATCCCGGCCAAGGCCGTCGTTATCTTGTTGTTCATCATGTCTGCGTGGTCGGTAGCCATCATGATTGACCGGGCGCTGATGTACAGCGCTGCCCGGAAACAGTCTCGCGTGTTCGTGCAGCAGGTTGCCGGCGCGCTTAAGGACAACAAGCTTGACGAAGCCATCTCTATCGCTGAGCGCAACAAGAAGAGCCACATCGCCAAGGTTGTCGCCACCGGCCTTTCCGAATTTCAGGCGGCTTCTTCCCAAGTCAACGACGAGGAAGTGATCGAAGCGGCCAAGCGCGGTCTCGAACGCTCCATCGCCATCGTTCACGCCGAAATGAAGCGCGGTCTTTCCGGCCTCGCCACCATCGGCGCCACGGCGCCGTTCGTCGGACTCTTCGGAACGGTTATGGGCATCATCGGCGCGTTCAAGGGCATTGCGAACTCGAAGGTTACCGGGTTGTCGGCGGTCGCCGGCGGTATTTCCGAAGCTCTCGTTACCACCGCTCTTGGTTTGCTCGTTGCCGTACCGGCCGTGTGGACCTTCAACTACTTCACCAATCGCGTCGAAGCCTTCGACGTCGAGATGGACAACAGCTCGATGGAGCTGATCAACTATTTCATTACGCGCCGCGCAGGCGGAAAGAAGTAACAACATGGCTCTCAAGGTTAAAGCAGCACCGGTGATGGCGGCGCCAAACGTGATTCCCATGGCGGACATCATGCTGGTGCTGCTTATCATCTTCATGGTCATCATTCCCATGCTGCAGCACGGGACGCCTGTGAATATGGCCAAGGCACAAAACGTGGATAAGTTTCCCGACGCGGAAAAGGAAGATGCCGTCATCATCGCCGTCACCCGCGACGGCAATTACTTCCTCAGCCCGGGCAATAAGGAAATCGGCCTGGACCAAATGACCGACGACGTGAAGGATCTGTTGACGGATCGTGCCGACAAGACCGTTTACGTTCGCGCGGACGAGCGCGCGCATTACGGCGATGTCGTCAAGGCTGTTGACGAGATCCGTTCGGCCGGTGTCGAGAATCTTGGCCTTTTAACCGAGCAGCTTCCTCCAAAGAATGGGCAGGCGACAGCGGCTTCGGCGTCAAGTGGTTCAGACTAGCGGTTTTTCGGATCAAGGAGCACTACTATGGGAATGTCAGTTGGCGAGAATAAAGGAGCGATGTCGGAGCCGAACATCGTTCCCCTTATCGACGTTCTGCTCGTGCTGATCATCATCTTCATGGTCATCACGCCGCGGACGCCGGTAGGATTGAGCACGATCGTTCCGCAGCCCGCGCCGCCTAATCAGAAGCAGCAGCAGTCGTCGGACGATACGATCGTGGTCCAGGTGCAGGACGGGGGAAAGGTGCTGATCAACCAGGACCCCTACACCTGGGATACCCTCGGCCCGCAGCTCACGAAGATCTTCGAGATTCGTGCGACGAAAATCGCATTCGTGAAAGCGGATGACAATGTGGACTTTGCCCAAGTGGCCCGTGCAATCGATATCATGCGTGGCTCCGGCATCGATCACGTTGGCCTCATCACCGCGAAGGTCGAGGCGGGTCAGTAGCATTCTATCGACAGGGGCGGAATTGTATTTTCGGCTGGCGCGGTGTCTGTGGACCTCGCGCTGGCCGACATCCGGCACTAATCTAAGGAGATTTTAGGATGCAGCGCAAATCGACTATCACGCTCTCTTTGGCCGTTCTGGCCGTGGCTGTTGCAGGCGGTGGCTGCAACAAGCTCCGCGCCCGCGACCAGCTTAACAAGGGCGTGGAGGCATATAGCAGCGGCCAGTACGACCAGGCCATCGAGCATTTCAAGAGCGCCGAAGAATACGATCCCACGCTCACCAACGCTCAGCTTTATCTGGCGGCGGCTTACCAGGCGCAATATATTCCTGGCGCCCCTTCCCCGGATAACCTTCGCAACGGCGAGGAAGCCGAAAAAATCAACCAGGCCATTCTCGCGAAGGATCCGAATAATCTGTCGGCCATCGATAACCTCGGCTCGCTCTATTACAACATGGCCCAGACGCCCTTCGATGAGCAGGGCATGATCAAGGCTCGCTCGTTTCACGAAAAGCACATTGAGCTCAGCCCGAATGATGCGCAGCCCTATTACTGGGTCGGCGTGATCGACTTCTGGATTTCCCATCACGCCAACCAGGAGCTCCGCGACGAATATAACCGCTCCGGCAAGAAGCCGATCAAGGACACAGATCCGCTTCCCAAGGAAGAGGCGGCTAAATTCGCGCAGGATTACGGCCAGACCGTTGACGACGGAATCGCGGCTCTCAACAAGGCTATCGAGCTCAATCCGAACTACGACGACGCCATGGGCTACCTGAGCCTGCTTGACCGGCAAAAGGGAGACATGGAAGAGACCGCGGATGCTCGCGAGGCCGATAACAAGGCCGCAGACGCTCTGATGGACAAGGCGAAGGCCATCAAGCAGCAGCGCGAAGCAAGCGCCGCCAACTCAGGGACCAGCTCTTAGAAACACGCGCGCGATTTTTCTGCGCATACCCTTGCCGGCGGATCTTCACAGGTCCGCCGGCTTTTTTTCTTGCAACATACCGGGATTGCTGGGCACGGAATCATTGCACCATCGCGTTCTGCGGCATATAATTCGCCGCGTCCCGCAAAACGAGCCGGGAGGGGATGGTGCGGCTCGCGTTTTCGCCAAATTCAGGGGGGATTTTATGCTTACAAATCGCTTCAGCAAGTGTGTGTCGGCTCTCATTTCGGCCGTGGCGCTCATCTCGCTCTGCTTCTTGCTCAGCAATCCTGCGGTCGCTGCGGGCCCTAATCTCTATCAGGACGTGATGAGCCACAAGGCCGATATCGCCTGGCGCGACGCTCCCGCCACAAACTATCCGGACGACGCTTGCAATCTGCTCGACGCCTGCTCCGCTGGCGGCGCGCCCAAAGTGTTCATACTGCCTACCGCGACGATTGGCGGCCATCGCACCGCGCGCGCCGTCTATCTCGTGAAGATCAGTGACCCGAAGCAGCCCGAGGCAGTCATCTTCGAGCACCAGACCGCTGGCGACACCTACTTCTTTCGCGTCGCTCCGGATGGCAGCGTTACCAGCGTCGCTTATCTGGCCACCGGCTCGGGCTGGGTGCCCGTCGCGCCGGAAAACGGCCTTGCTTCCTCCACATTCCAAAAGGACGCTCCCGATTGGCACGCGGCGCTTGAAAAAGGCGGCAAATAGCCCTGTTCGAGGCCGCGCGCAGCCCGCGTTTGCTTCTTAAGCCGCTCGCTGCGGCCTCAATTCGCTCGTTTTTGCCGTAGGGTTTACAATAAATCATGGCAACCGCGGGCAATCCTGCGATTAGTCTCGCCGCCCGGCACGCCGTCGACCTGCGCTTTGCCGAACTCCTCGAAAAGGTCCACCGCAATCGGCCCGGCGACGACCTGGAAATCCTGCGCCGCGCCTACGATTTCGCCGCCGAGCATCACCAGGCTCAAACCCGCCGCTCCGGCGAGCCTTATCTCTCCCACCCCGTCGAAGTCGCCCACCTCCTCGCGGACATGAAGCTCGACGTCACCTCGATCTGCGCCGCGCTCATGCACGACGTGGTTGAAGACACGAAAGTTCCCCTCGATCTGATCGCCGAGAAATTCGGCGCCGATGTCGCGCGCCTCGTCGAAGGCGTCACGAAAATCAGCCGCCTCGATCTGCTCGCTCCCGAAGCGCGCCAGGCCGAAAACGTCCGCAAGATGCTGCTCGCCATGGTCAATGACGTCCGCGTCGTCATGGTCAAGCTCGCCGACCGCCTCCACAACATGCGCACGCTCGGCTTCCTCGATCCCGAACGCCAGAGCCGCATCGCCCGCGAAACGCTCGATATTTACGCGCCCGTCGCCAATCGCCTCGGCATGGGCTTGATCCGCGGCGAACTCGAGGATCTCGCTTTCCAGTATCTCGAGCCCGAAGCCTTCGCCGAACTGCAAAAAAAAGTCGCCTCGAAGCGCAGCGCCTTTGACAAATTCCTCACCGAAGTGCAGGACGCCATCCGCGCCAAAATGATCGAAGCCGGAATCCCCGCAGACGTCCAGGGTCGCACCAAGCGCCTCTACTCGCTGCACGTGAAAATTCAAAAGCAGCAGCGCGTCCTCGACCAGGTGTACGACCTGCTCGCCGTCCGCGTCGTCACCGACACCGTAAAAAATTGCTACGCCGCGCTCGGCGTCGTCCATCAGATGTGGCGCCCCGTCCCCGGCCGTTTCAAAGACTACATCGCTATGCCGCGCCCCAATCTTTACCAATCGCTTCACACCACCGTGATTCACGCCGGCCAGCCTTTTGAAGTTCAAATCCGCACACAGGAAATGCATCGCATCGCCGATCAGGGCGTCGCCGCGCACTGGAAATACAAAGATGGCCCCATCGCCTCCACCGCCGACGATCAACGCATCGTCTGGATGCGCCACCTGATCGAATGGGTGCAGGAGATGCAGGAGCCCAGTGAATTTCTCTCCACGCTCCGCGTCGATCTTTATCCCGAAGAAGTCTACACGTTCACGCCCAAAGGGCGCGTCGTCGTCCTTCCGCGCGGCGCCACGCCCGTCGACTTCGCGTACGCCGTCCACACGGAAGTTGGCCACCAGTGCGCCGGCGCCAAGGTCAACGGCGAAATGGTCCCGCTGCGCCACGCGCTCGCCAATGGCGACGTGGTCGAAATCATCACGCAAAAGGGCCACGAACCTTCGCGCGACTGGCTCTCGTTCGTCCACACATCGCGCGCCCGCAGCAAAATTCGCCAGTGGATTCACCTCCACGAACGCGTCCAGGCCACCGACGTCGGCAAAAAACTGCTCGAAAAAGAGGCGCGCCACGCCGGCGTAAGTCTCAGCCGCATTTCCAGCGACGATTGGCATCGCGTCGCCTCCGAATACGGCTGCACGCGCCAGGAGGACCTCTACGCTGAGCTCGGTTACGGCAAATGGTCCGCCCGCCAAGTGCTTTCAAAACTCGCCGGTAAGCCACTCGGCGAATCCGCCGAAGAACGCCACGCCAAGCCTGACGCCACCGTCAAGCGCATGATGGGCGTCGACGACGCCACTATCCTCGTTCGCGGCCACGGCGACTTGATGGTTTACCGCTCGAAGTGCTGCAATCCGATTCCCGGCGACGAAATTGTCGGCTACGTCACGCGCGGCCGCGGCATCGCCGTCCACAGCAAGAATTGTCCCAACGTGGAAAATCTGCTCTATGAATCCGAGCGCCGCATCCCCGTCGAATGGGGTGACGGCACCCACGCCACTTTCCCCGTTCGTCTCCGCATCTTCACCGAAGACCGTCCCGGCATGCTCGCGGGCATTACCGGCATCATCAGCGAAAATTCCGCCAACATCCGCACCTTCGAAAGCGGCGGCGAAGACAACACCCGAGCGCGCATCGAAGTTGGCCTCGACGTGCAGGACCGCAAGCAGCTCGAACGCATCCTCAGCGGCATCAAGCGTATCCCCGGCGTCTTTGACATCGAGCGCGTTTATAACGTTTAGCCTGGGTTTTTGCTTTTCCTCTTGCGGTTTGCCTGCTGTTTTTTTGCAGCCTCGGGCCGGATGCTAATTTCGGCCCGCGATTTGGCGCTCCGAATTGTCCTTGGTGGCGTGCGCCTTCGCCTTTGATCTTGCCTTGGTCTTGCTTTTGTAGCTTTTGTTTTGGTTCGGGTTTGATACCGGATCGGATTCTGGCTTTCGTAGCGGCGATCACTCTCGCGTACGAGGGAACATGAAATCGCCGCACGAAGGACCATGAAATAGCCAAATCCCGGGCCAAAATTAGCGCCCGGCCGGAGGCCGCAAAAAAAAGGAACAGATTGAACGACACGTGACGCTCAAATACCAGGAGCCCGCAGGCCGCCGCTCCAGCGCCAAAAGCAAAACAAAAACAAGAACGAAAACAAAGCCCTACAACTTATTCAAGCCATCGAGCGCCGCAACCTTATAAGCCTCGGCCAGCGTAGGATAATTGAAAACCGTATCCCGGAAATATTCCACGGTCCCGCCAAACGCCAGCACAGCCTGCCCGATGTGAATGATTTCCGTCGCGCGCTGCCCGATCGCGTGCACGCCCAACAGCTTCAGCGTGTTCCGGTCGAAGAGCACTTTCAGCATCCCGTTTTCGTCCCCCAGCATCATGCTCTTTGCCAACTCCGCATATTTCGCCACGCCCACTTCGTATGGCACGCGTGCTGCCGTCAATCGCTCTTCCGTCTGTCCCACCATCGAAATTTCCGGAATCGTGTAAATCCCATAAGGAAAAAGGTCCGGGAAATTTGACGCGGGCACGCCCGCAATGTGGCAACTTGCAAGCCGGCCCTGTTCCATCGACGTGCTCGCCAGCGCCGGAAAACCGATCACGTCGCCGGCGGCATAAATGTGCGGCACGCCGGTTTGGAAAAACGCATTCACCCGCAGGCGCCCGCGCTCGTCAGGGCTCAACCCTGCCGCTTCCAGATTCAGTTGATCCCCGTTTGCCTGTCGCCCCACGGCGTAGAGCAGCAGATCCCCATGCACTCTTTTCCCGCTTGCCAGTTCCGCATAAACGCGGCTTTTCGCCGCGTCGATCCCCACGCTTGTCACTTTATCGCCCAGGCGAAACGTGGTGCCCATCTGCCGCAGGTGATACATCAGTGCGTCCGTAATTTCGCGGTCGACAAAATCCAGAATCTGCGGCCGCTGGTCGATCAGCGTTACTTCCGCGCCCAGCGCCGCCATGAACGACGCATACTCCAGCCCCACCACTCCTGCGCCCACCACGATAATTTCGTGCGGCAAGCTGCCGATCGAGGTGATTTGGTCCGTATCGAGCACGCGGTTCCCGTCAAATGGAATATCGGCGCTATGCGCGGGCCGCGTGCCGCAGGCGATCAGCATGTAATCGCCGCGCAACACCGTTTCGCCGTCGTCGTTCTGCACCTTGATCGTGTGCGGGTCCGCAAATTGCGCCGCGCCCTGAAAGATCGCCACCCCATTTCGCTTCAGTTGCGCGCGAATCACTTCCGTCTCGCGCGAGACGATGCTCGTCACGCGAAACGCCAACTCCTCCACGGTCACGCTGCCGTCGCCGTCGGCGCCAGGGCCACGCCGGTAAAAATTCCGGACCGCCAGGCTCGTCAGCTGAAAAATGGCTTCGCGCACGCTTTTGCTTGGAATCGTCCCGGTATGAACGCACACGCCGCCCAGCATCATCCGCCGGTCGACCACGGCCACTCGCTTCCCGTGTTTCGCCGCGCAGATTGCGGCCTTTTGCCCCGCCGGGCCGCTCCCGATCACCACCAGATCGAATTTGTTCTCAGCCATGATTCCTTAAAACCAATCGCTGTCCCACGTCTCCAGCCGCGCAAATCCCGATCCACGATAAGCCGAAATCGCGAAAATTGTACCTGAAGCAGTTCCTTCGGTTCGTGATCCGCATCACGGTTGCGGGTTCCTCTGTGTCTAAGTAGATTGTCCAGCGTTCTTTTTTTGCAGCCTCCGGCCGGGCGCTAAGCTCGGCCCGGGAACCGGCGCTCCGAATAGTCCTGCGTGGCGCAAAAGGTTGAAACGTATCGCCGCGGCCTTCAACCCGCCCCGCCGCAGGCGGGCGCGGCCTCTTGCCTTGCGACGGCTGCCGTCATTGCTGCCCCCACAAAGAACCAAAGGCTCTCCTCTGTGTCTTGGTGGCAAATTCCCCGCGTTCTTCCCCGCACGTGCCACATCGGACCAGCACAATAGCCAATTCCCGCACCAAAGTTAGCACCCGGCCGGAGGCCGCAAAAAATGCTTCATAACATCAAACAACAGCAAAATTTCCCAAACCCAATCCAGACCAACCCCAACCCAGCCCAATCCAACCAACGCAGCAACCAACTAGACCAACGCGATCAGATCCATCTCGATCCCAACGTCTTTCGGCAGCCGCGCCACTTCGATCGTCGCCCGCGCTGGCGGGTTCTGCGGGAAATATTTTGTGTAGACTTCATTCATCAACGTGAATTCGCCCATATCCTTTAAAAATACCGACACCTTTACCGCCCGTTCCAACGAGGAACCTGCCGCTTCTAAAATTGCCTTCAGATTATCCAGCACGCGCGCAGTCTGCTGCCCCACGTCTCCTACCAGCACGTCGCCGCTCGCCGGATCGATCGGGATCTGCCCCGAAACAAATACGAAGCCATTCGCCTTCACCGCCTGTGAATATGGCCCAATTGCCTTTGGCGCATTCGCCGTCGCGATAATTTCCTTCACGCCCCCTCCTGAATTGAATTCATCGACCAACGTCAAAAATTACGCACATTTCAGCGCAGCGGCTTTTCGTCTTTCTCCTTTGCCTCCTCAACCTCCTCGGTATCTTTGCCGGAATTCCTCCGGAATCCCCTTGTGATCCAGCCACAACCGAAACGTCGCCGCCAGATCCTTTCCGCTCGCCTGCTCCAGCGCCGAGCGCAACACCGGATAACCGATGGATTGCCCTCGCATAAGCGTCATCATCTCCTTCAGCCCGCTCTGCATCGCGTCGCTGCCGCATTCGTCCTCGAGAGCGGCGAAAAAGAGTGGCGCTTTGGCCAGTGCGATTCGCCGCTCCGCCGGAGGATCGGACAATCGTGAGGCGGCGAGCGTCAACTCGGGGCCCTGCTGCACCGCGTTGTCGTAAGCATTAAGATATCGCGCAATTCTTCGTCTCCTCGCCGCCTCGCCTCCGTGCGCTTCATCGATCGCCAGCATCGCGTATTCCGGCAGCCCCTCGCCGATCACCAGGTCTGCATCCGGCGCGGGATAAATCTCTTGCCCAAACCAATTATGCGCCAGCGCGTGCGACACAGCCTCGATGAAAGCATCGCTCCCCGTCCCTTGCTCGAGCGCCGAATCATTCACCAGCGCGCCGCCGGGAAATGCTGCGGCTGCAATCGTCTGCCCGCCGCTGATGTGCTCGCGCAGGTCCGTCGCTTCCACAATGTGCGGCCACACAACACCCGGACGGCCGAGCGGCCCGAAATCCTTTTGCAGCGTTGTCCATGCGTCCGTAATCGCCCGCGCGCCTTTCAAATCTATATTCGTGGGCTGCAGCGTCCAAAAGATCGCGCCTGTTTGGCCCAGCGGCGCCGACTCCGCATACCTGCCCGCCACCACGAAAATTCCCAGATCCTTCGAATTGAGCGCATAGCGATATTCCGATTCATTTCCGGCGTGCCGGGGTTTTCCATCCAACCTGCCGCGCGCCAGGACTCGGAAATCGCCTGGCACGCGCACGGAGTAGCTCATCTTGCCGGGCCGGTTCGGGAAAGGAGCCAGTATGGAATTCGGCGGCTGCAGCACGGCAAATGCGCCCGGCTCGAGATGAAAATTGTCGTCGCTCAAAGTCATCCATGCGCCGGGATGTTCGGGAGCGTGCAGCGTGAATTCGATCTCCACCTGGCGTTTTTCTTTCGGCTTCCAGGGCGAGGCAAGCGCGATTCTCAATCGGTCCGGATGGTCAGCCTGTAAGTCCGCCGGAAGCGGCCGGAATTCCGTTGCGTGCCCGTCGAGCTCCGCCTTTGTTTCACCGCGCCCGTAAGTCGCAGGGTCCGGCAGAGTGACGTCGATGTAGTCGAGCGCGTCCGTTCCGTAATTCAGCAGTTCGTAGTTGTCTCGGATTTGAATCGCGGCCGGTGGTCCGGAAACGAACTCTATCTCGCGCGTTTCTTTCGTGATTTTGTATCCGGGCGCCAGCGACACTGCACAATTGCAAAGAGCCAGCATGGAGACAGCCGCAGCAATCAGGCAGGCGGTTCGGATCAATCGACCCGAACCCTCATCCCCCAGCGCTACCTCCGAAAAGGCGCATCGATTCGAAGCTTTCAACCCACAAGGATTTTACCCGATCATTCCAGAAGCCACGCCAGAACTTCGGTGATTATGCATTTCACACGGAAAGCTGGGAAAGCCGAGGGGCCGTGACAGGACAAGGATCGATGTTAAGTGTTAAATGACTACCGCCGGAGACTGGCCACGCCGCACAGGGAGGGGCTTACGGATCGCCGATCTAGACGCACTACGCTGGCCGCACTCTTTTCGAGAGCATAAAGATATGAAACCCGCCACATATAGGAAAACGAAGGATGAATGGGCCGATCCTTAAAAACAACTGCCCGTTCGCTCTCGATCTGGTCTTCGATTTCTCCAAGCTGTTCGCTGTATCGCACTGGCTTTGATCCACGGACCAGTGCTCGCATCAAAGCAATAGCAGACACAAATGGCGTAATAATGACGAAAAAGAGCAGCAACCGCCGAAGCTCACGCTCGCGTACAGCGCGGCGAAGAATCGCGTAACTTGTTATAAAAGTTAGAATTAAAACCGTCACGACAGACATCAGCAGGGTGTACCACATGGCCGCACTCCTTCCCTACTCGATTAGATGCAAAACGAATGACAATGTGAGCACTGAAACCCCGAAGGTGCATACTAGCACTAGGGTCATCATACTGCAATAGAACATGGCCCAAACGACTCGACCCATTATTGCAACATCGGGAACGGTGTTAGGTATCGCGGGCTGAGAAGATAGTTTTGAATATTGAGCATACGCTACCTGTAACTTGGTCGAAAGAACATATAACCACCTGGTCATACGATTGATGATTAAGGACAAAGCGAAAATTACAATCATGGTGACGACCGCAAACAAGTCTGCGTCACCCTGATTTTCGAATCCGTTCGTATAGGCAGCGCTTAACCCCGAGAGCGCACTCAGCATAAAACTCATAGCAATTAGCATCAATTCGAGCGGAAAATTCGCAAGGCTCTTACTGACTTCCTCGAAGGAATCACGGGAGAATATCTGTATGAAGATTTTGGCTATCAGCGTTGTAACTGGAATGACAATCGTAAGATTCATCCGCAAC
>Ga0335072_10005968_pt1 | contig 17881 bp, 17 predicted proteins | sample Lox_Sample_21_FD_206725 | JGI IMG/M metagenome (GOLD analysis project Ga0335072, IMG submission 206725) | Soil microbial communities from Loxahatchee National Wildlife Refuge, Florida, United States - Lox_Sample_2.1 | ecosystem: Environmental > Terrestrial > Soil > Wetlands | place: USA... | reverse complement strand
GCGATCTGAGGCGATCGAGGCGATCTCCTCCGAAGCGCGATCGAACTCGTCGTCCGACAGCACCGGCGTGCCCTCGAACGGGAGGTCACGGGTGAGCTCGAGCCACGAGCGGCATCCGCCGTAGTCGTCGCGCACCTTGACCGTGACCGGCCGCGGGATCCGGTAGGTCCGCAGCAGGATCACGTGGAGCGGATGACGCCGCTTCCACGCCAGGCGCTTCTCGGCGTAGTCGGTCGTCCACACGTAGAACGGGGACAGCGCGTCCACAGTGCGCCGGTCGGTGATCGTGTAGTGAGCGGCCACCTCGGCCCAAGCGCGGATACGTACGCGATCGGGCTGAGGAATCTCGCGATTGCGGCGCAGCGAGTGGGGCGGCGGCTCACCGTCGCTCCAGACGCCCTCTTCGAGTGCGCGAACCAGCTCAGGCTGGTGTGACTCGCGCACAAGGTCTGAGCACTGGTGGTCGAACGTCGGGTACAGAAAGAACCGGTCGTAGTCCAGCTTGAAGTGCTTGTCGGGCTCGCGAATGCCGCCCTTGCGGAGAGTCAAAAGCTGCTCTCCCTCGGCAAGGGCCCGCACGGTCACAGCCCATTCTTTGAAGGCAATCGGCATGTAGGAATAGAGGGAAACGGGGGTTAGAACGAGAGGAAACCCGTGCGCGGCACGCATTGCAACTGCGGCACGGGAGGACCTGATTGTACGCGAGGTTTGGCAAATCGCCAAATGTGACCGCAAATCGGTGGGTTTACGGCGGAGGTCTCGGGGTGAACCCGTGCGAGTGCCGAAAACCTCGCCCCGAACGTGTGTGAATCGCCACTAACGCTGGGTCTACGAGGATTTGTGGATCTGCGGCGGATGCAGGTGAAACCGGTTCCACGATGTGGTCGCCATGCGAACGGGCCGTTCGGATGGCGAACGCGGCCGAGCTTGTAACGATCTGCACTAGCTAACAGCAAGCACCTCGTCGGGGCGGTGCCGCGACCAGCACATCGGCGCGCGAGCACACGCCGGCGAGATCGCGCGTCGGGCCGGCGGTGGCGGGTCGCTGTTCGGTGGCGCGGACCGGGAGCCGGGGACTGCGGACAACTTCTCACTCGTCCGGCCGTCGGCGCCGAGTTACCCGTTACCCGTGCCAGAGCCGGGTGAACGGGCATTCACGGTGCCAGGAGATCGCGAGTGCGCCGAAGTCTGGGTGGCCGCCCGGCGAGGGGCGGTGCTGCGAGGGGCGGTGCTGCGAGGGGCGGTGCTGCGAGGGGCGCAGCGGGCCGGGGACTCAGCCTGGGCGGCCGTGGCCGCCACCGCCCGGCGTCTCGATCCGCAGCCGCTGCCCTTTCTCGAGCCGGCCGATCGACTTCGCCGGCAGCTCCTCGCCGTCGAGCAGGTTCCGCCCGGCGGCCCCGGGCTCGCCACCGTCGGCGCCGGCCGGCCGGTGGCGCCGGCGCTCGGTGATCAGCGAGTAGCTGAGCGGCGCGAGCGCCTCAAGCTCGCGAACCACGCCGTCGCCGCCGGCGTGGGCGCCGGCCCCGCCCGAGCCTCGCCTGAGCGCGTACTCCACCATCCGCATCGGGAACTCGAGCTCGAGCGCCTCAACCGGCGTGTTGAGCGTGTTGCTCATCGCCACGTGCACGCCACTCGGTCCGTCCGCGTCCGGGCACGCGCCCTGCCCGCCGCCGATCGTCTCGTAGTAGACGACGTCCTCGCTCCCGAGCGTCACGTTGTTCATCGTCCCCTGCCCGAGCGCACGGCCGAACGCGCGCAGCACCACGTCGGCGACGCGCGATGACGTCTCGACGTTGCCGCCGACGACCGCCGCCGGTGAGCGCGCGTTGAGCAGGCATCCCTCGGGGGCGATCACCTCGACCGGCCGGTAGGCGCCGGCGCTCGGTGGGATGTCCGGGTCGGTCAGCACGCGGATCGCGAAGTAGCACGCCGATCGCGTGACCGCCAGCGGGCAGTTGAGGTTCCCCTCGTGCTGGTCGGCGGTGCCGGTGAAGTCGAGCGTCAGGCGGTCGCCGTCGACGGTCACCTGCAACACGATTTCGAGGTCGCCCTCGCGGGCCTCCAGCACGTCGGTCGCCTCGAGCACCCCGTCGTCCAGCTCTTCGATGCAGGCCCGGGTGCGCCGTTCGGCGTAGTCGAGCACCTCGCTGAACGCCTGCGCGAGCTTGGCCGCGCCGTAGCGCTCGTGCAGCTCGAGCAGCCGCCGCCCCCCGACCCGCCCGGCCGCGAGCTGCGCGCGGAGATCGGCTCGGCGCTGATCGGGGCGGCGCATCTGCTCGCTCAGGTCGGCGATAGCGTCCTCATCGAGCACGCGCGGCGAGATGACCACGCCTTCTTCGTCGAGCGTGGTGCTGTCGGCGGGCATCGAGCCGGGGGTCGGACCGCCGACGTCGGCGTGGTGGGCGCGGCTGGCCGCGAACGCGATCAGCTCGTCTCCGGCGAAGATCGGCGTGATGACGGTGATGTCCGGGAGGTGCGTGCCCCCGGCGTACGGGTCGTTGAGAATCCAGCTGCGGTCCGGCGCGTGCTCCTCGTCGAGGATGGCGGCGACGGCCGCGGGCATCGCGCCGAGGTGGACCGGGATGTGCTCGGCCTGCATCACCATCTCGCCGCCCGGGTCGAACAGCGCGGTCGAGGCGTCGCGCCGCTCCTTGATGTTCGCGGAGTGGGCGGAGCGGATCAGCACGGCCCCCATCTCCTCGCAGACCGCTCGGAGAGCGCCGGTGAGGACTTGGAGCTCGACGGGATCGATCTTCTCGCCACTCACCCGGACCTCGTCATGTGGATCGTGCCGGTGTCGTCGACCTTGCCGGTCCAGCCTGGCGGGATCAGCACCGTCGATTCGGGCAGCTCGATCACCGCCGGGCCGTCGAGCTCGGTGGCCGCCAGCGGGATCCCGCGCAGCACGTCGAGCTCGATCTGCTCGCCGTCCAGCGTCGCCCGGCGCCACGAGCGCTCCGGATCGGGCTCGTTCTCGCCGCCCGCGAGCTCGACCTCGACCCCGGGCCCGGTGGCGGTCACCCGGATCGTGACGAGCTCGAGCTCCTGGTCGGCGTCCCGATAGCCGTAGCGCTCTTCGTGCTCGTCCTCGAACGCCTCGCGCAGGGCGCCGGGATCAGCCGTGGTCGACCCGGAGATCGGGAGCTCGAACGACTGGCCCCGGTAGCGAAGCTCGTAGACCACCTGCAGGTCGGCATCGGGCTCGTGCATCGCGTCGCGGGCGCGCTCCCCGAGCTCATGCACGTGACGCTCGATCGCCTCGGCGGCTAGGTCGTCGCCGCTCAGCAGCACGCTGCGCTGGACGTCGCGACGGCGCGGCGAGACCACGAGGCCCAGAGCGGCGAGCACCCCCGAGGCGCGCGGGCACAGGATCGTGTCGATCCCGAGCTCGTCGGCGATCTGCGCGGCGTGCAGCCCGCCGGCGCCACCGAACGCCATCAGCGCGTACCGCCTCGGATCGATTCCCCGCTGCACGGTGACGACGCGGAGCGCGCGGATCATCTCGGCGCCGGCGACGCGGCGGATCCCCTCGGCACAGGCCTCGACGTCCAGGCCGAGTTTCTCGGCTAGCTCGCCGACGGCCTTCTCCGCCGCTCTAGTGTCGAGCTTGACGCCGCCGCCCAGGGGCGCATCGGAGGACAGGTAGCCGAGCACGAGGTTCGCGTCGGTGACGGTCGGCTCGGTGCCACCCCGTCCGTAGCACGCCGGGCCGGGGTCGGCCCCGGCCGAGCGGGGGCCGACCCGGAGCGCCCCGCCGGCGTCCCGCCACGCGATCGAGCCGCCGCCGGCGCCGACCGTGTGGACCGCGAGCATCGGAAGCGCCAGCGGGCGACCCGCGATCTCGCCGCTCGACTGCTCCTGCACGCTGCCACCGTCGACCACGCACACGTCGCACGACGTCCCGCCCATGTCGAGGCACAGCGCGTCGTCCACGCCGGCCGACCGCGCGACGAACGCCGCCCCGGCGGCTCCTCCGGCCGGCCCCGAGAGGACCGTCCACGACGCGTGGCCGGCGGCCGCCTCGACGTCGATCAGGCCGCCGTTCGACTGCATGATCGCGGGCTCGGGCAGGTTCGCTTCACCAACACGCTCCGCGAGCCGGCGCAGATAACTGGCGAGCAGCGGCGACAGCGCAGCGTCGATCTCGGTGGTCGCGGCTCGCTCGAATTCGCGGAACGTGCCAACGACCTCGTGCGAGAGCGAGATGTGGGCTCGTGGCAATGCCTCCTCGAGCGCCTCGCCGATCGCCTGCTCGTGCTCGGGGTGGCGGTAGGAGTGGAGCAACGCGACCGCGACGGCGTCAGGCTGGGCTTCGGCGATGCGGTCGGCGAGCGCGTGCGCGGCTTCGGGCGTCAGTTCGGTCAGCGGTCCGTCCGGCGTCATCCGCTCGGCGGCGCCGAAGCGCAGATCCTCCGGCGCGAGCGGCGCCGGCCGCGCCGCGCACAGGCGGTAGAGCTGCGGGCGGTCCTGGCGCCCGAGCGCGATCAGGTCCGTGAAGCCGTCGGTGGCCACGAACGCGGTGGTGGCGCCCCGCCCCTCGAGCAGCGCGTTGGTCGCGACCGTCATCCCGTGCGAGAACTCCTCGACCTGGTCCGCGTCCGCGCCCGCCTTGGCCAGCGCGGCCTCGATCGCGGCAAGCACGCCCTCGGACTGATCCTCTGGGGTGGTCGGCGCCTTCGCGGTGATCACGCGACCGTCGAGCGCGAGCACGGCGTCGGTGAAGGTCCCGCCCACGTCGACGCCGATCAGCATCGGGCGAACGTTACTTTCGCCAAGAACGCGCCGACGCGCGCGGGTCAGAGGAGGAGGAATGACCCGCGCGCGGCGCGGCCGACGCGCGCGGGCCCGAGGGCATGGCCCGCGTCGCGCGCGGCTGGCAAGACCGTCTGAATTTCATCACCGCGACCCTCCCACGGCCGCGGCTCTACTGCTAAGTGCTGCTATGCGGCCAGCGGCGCCGGGAGCTCTTCGGTCTCAGCGAGGTGCTGATGCGAGGGGCAGTAGCCGTTGTGCGGCAATGGCATCCGCTGACAGGGCGTTCCCTTGCGGGTGCTCGCCCGACATTGCAGCGGGTTGCCGTACGCGTCGAACCCGTTCTGCGGCAGGCGGCGCAGGAACTCGTCCGCCAGCGACAGGTACCTCTGGATGACGCGCAGCACTCTCAGCTGCGAAGTCATCGGGAAGTACACCCGGATGTCGTTGAACAGCGTCCGCGACGGATGCGCGAAGTAGTGGCGGTCGGTCGCAAGGCGCTCGACGGCCGCTTCGCACGCCTTCAGGACGCGCTCGTGATTCGAATACAGCCCGCCGTTTTGGTCCTCGATGACCTCGTCGGCAAGCTCACGGTAGATGGCTCGGCTGAACCGGTACATATCGAAACACCCACTCCTAGATCCGTGCCCCCGCCAGGGCGGTCTGGTTAGCGCAAGAGCCTCCTACCCGCGATGTGTGTAGTTACAGCGGTGTCAATTATTAAGTTGACATTAACCCGGAACTTGGTGCGTCCAGGGTTTGCGGGCTTGAGAGGGGCGTCAGGCGCCGGGCAGGCGCGTCACGACCAATGCTGAAGCACGGGCTCGAGCTCCGCGCCGATAGTCACGTGCTCCCCGTCGAACCGCGGATCTCGCTCGGGGAAATCGCGCCGCTGATGGGCGCCCCGGCTCTCGGTGCGGGCCAGCGCGCAGACCGCGATCAGCCGGACGAGTGGGTGGGGGTCGTCGGCCAGCTCCCGGAGGCCGGCGGCGTCGCGTTCGAGGCCCGCGTCGCGCCACAGCGCCTCGCGGCTCGCCGGGGAGACCGGCTGGGGCTCGCCGGCGACGTCCCGAGCCGGCGCGAGATCGGCGACGGCGGCAGGATCGGGTTCCGGCTGGGCGGCCGCCGATCGCGCCGCCCGGGCGCCGAACACGAAGCATTCGGTCAGCGAGTTCGAGGCCAGCCGGTTGGCGCCGTGAAGGCCGGTGCACGAGCACTCCCCGACGGCGTGGAGGCCCGCCAGCGAGGCGCGGGCGTGGACGTCGGTCGCGATTCCGCCCATCATGTAGTGGGCCGCGGGCGCGACCGGGATCAGCTCACGCTCGGGGTCGATGCCTGCGTGGCGAAGCGCGGTGACGACGTTCGGGAACAGCGCCGGGTCGACGTCGCGCATGTCGAGATCCACCGCCGGGGCCCCGGTCAGCAGCATCTGCCGCGCCACCGCCCGCGCCACCTCGTCGCGCGGCGCGAGCTCGTCGACGAACCGCTCGCCGGCGGGGTCGAGCAGCCTCGCCCCTTCGCCGCGAATCGCCTCGGTCACGAGGAAACCGTCGGCGCCGTTGCCGACGACGGCCGTCGGATGGAACTGGACGAATTCGAGGTCGGCGAGCGTCGCGCCGGCCGCGGCCGCCAACAGCAGCCCCGCGCCGACGGCGACGGACGGGTTCGTCGTCCGCGACCAGAGCGCGGCGGCGCCACCGGTCGCGAGCACGACCGCGCCGCTCGCGATCACGCGGCCGTCGTCGAGTCGAACCCCGACGCACCGGCCGTCGCCCGCGAGCACTTGGACGACGCGACGTCCTTCGAGCACGTCGATGCCCGGATCCTCGGCCACGACCGCGCTCAGCTGGCGGACGAGCCGGCGTCCGGTCGCCGCTCCGCCGGCGTGCACGATCCGGCGGCGCGAGTGGCCGCCCTCGAGTCCGAGCGCCAGATGCCCGTTCCGGTCCGCGTCGAAGCGGACTCCGAGGCGGTCCAGGGCGGTGACCGCGGCCGGCGCCTCCTCGCACAGGACCCGCGCCGCGGACTCGCGCACGGCGTCGCGGCCGGCCACGATCGTGTCGCGCAGGTGGAGCTCGGGGCTGTCGTCGGCCGACACCGCGGCCGCCAGGCCGCCCTGGGCCCACCAACTCGAGGACTCCGCCAGCGGCGTGGCCGAGACCAGCGTGACGCGAGCGCCTTCGCGGGCGGCACACACGGCGGTGTACAGCCCAGCGGCGCCTGCGCCCACCACCGTGACCTGAGCGGCAAGAACCTGCACGTGGACCGATACCGTACCCCGATGCCGTCTCCGCCCGTGTGGCTCGAGCATCCGTCCTCGCTGTTGCACGAGACGCGCCCGCATCCCGAGCAGCCGCCGCGGATCACGGCGATCGAGCGCGAGTTGTCAGCGCGCGACTGGCTGGGGTTCGAGCGCGCCACCTCGCCGGCGGTCGATCGCGCGGTGCTCCAGGCGGTCCACCCCGAGGCGTACATCGCGTCGATCGAGCAGGCGTGCGCGGACGGAGGCGGTTATCTCGACGCCGACACGGTGGTCAGCCCGCACTCGTTCGAGGCCGCGCTGCACGCCGCGGGCGGAGCGGTCCGGATGGTCGACCTGCTGCTCGACGGCTCCGCGCCCTCCGGGTTCAGCGCCCACCGGCCTCCCGGCCATCACGCGCTGGCATCGCGGGCGATGGGGTTCTGTCTGTTCAACAACATCGCGGTCGCCGCCCAGTATGCGCTCGACGCCCGCGGGCTCGATCGCGTGATGATCGTCGACTGGGACGTGCACCACGGCAACGGGACCAACGACATCTTCCACCCGAGCGACCGGGTGCTGTTCGTATCGATCCACCAGTCGCCGCTGTACCCGGGCACCGGGCCGGCGTCGGATGTCGGATCCGGGGACGGGCGCGGGTTCACCGTGAACCTGCCCGTCCGCCCCGGGGCCGACGACGCGATGTTCTGCTCGCTCGTGGATCACGTCGCCGTGCCGCTGGCGCGGTCGTTCGAGCCGCAGCTCATGCTGATCTCAGCCGGCTATGACGCCCATCGCGACGATCCGCTGGGGTCATGCGAGGTGACCGAGGAGGGGTTTGCCGCGATGACGCGCTCGATCCGTGGGGTGTGCGAGGCGCTCGGGGTGCAGGTCGGTTGTGTACTCGAGGGTGGATACGCGCTCGGCGCGCTCGGGCGGTCGGTGGCGGCGACGCTGGCGGCGCTGAACGAGCCGGTGTCGGGGGATGGTCAGCCGGCCTCCGGGCTCTCTGGCCCACTCGCCTCCGGGCTCTCTGGCCCACTCGCCTCCGGGCTCTCTGGCCCACTCGCCCCCGGGCTCTCTGGCGGGGAGGTTCCGGCCGTCGCCGGCCAGGCGCGCGAGCGGCTCGCCGAGTGGTGGCCGGCGCTCGGCTGAGCTCGGATGAGCGGCTGGACCGACGCGGTACAGTTCGAGGGGATGGATCTCATCAGGGTCTGAAGCCGCGTTCGTCCTAGCCGCCGCTCCGGCGTCGGCACCGCTGCTCTGCCGTTCCCTGGAGGTCCTTTGTCGGTTCGTAGTAACCCATCACCATCGAGTCCCACCGCCAGTGGCGCCGCGTCTGTCGCGTCGAGTGACGGGGTCGCGGTGTCGATGACCGGCGTGGTCAAGCGGTTCGGCGACGTGCGCGCCGTCAACGACCTCGACCTCGAGGTCCCGGCCGGCCTCTGCTACGGGCTGCTCGGGCCCAACGGCGCCGGCAAGTCGACGACGATGCGGATCCTCACCGGCCAGGCCGTCGCCGACGGCGGCGCGGTCGAGGTGCTCGGCTATCGCCTGCCGCACGAATCGAAGCTCGCCCGTGCGCGGATGGGCGTGTGCCCGCAGGAGAGCAACCTGGACGTCGACCTGGGCGTGCGCGACGTGCTCGAGGTGTTCGCTCGCCTGTACCGGGTCGGGTCCCGGGAGCGGCCGGCCGCGGTCGATCGGGCGCTCGCGCTCGCCGGCCTCGAGCAACGCGCGAACGATCGCGCAGTGACGCTGTCGGGAGGGATGCAGCGCCGGCTGCTGATCGCTCGGGCGCTGATCCACGAGCCCGAGGTGGTGCTGCTCGACGAGCCGACGGTCGGACTCGATCCTCAGATCCGCCAGGAGCTGTGGTCGCTGATCGTCTCGCTCCGGGAGAGCGGCACCACCGTGCTGATGTCGACGCACTACATCGAGGAGGCGCAGCGGCTCGCCGACCGCGTGGCGATCATGTCCGCGGGCCGCGTGGTCGCCGAGGGCACGCCGGCAGAGCTGATCCTCGCGCACGCCGGTCGGGAGGTCGTCGACGTGCAGGGATCGATCGCCCAGCTCGCCTCGCTCCGTTCGCGCGCGGAGGCCGACGGGCTGCCCACGCGGAGGTCGGGCCCCGCACTCACGTATCTGCACGCCGACTCGCTCGATGGGCGCCTGCCGCCGGGGTCGCGCCGGAACGCCAACCTCGAGGACGTGTTCGTCCGGCTGACCGGGGATTACGTCGAATGAGCGCGCTGCGTACCCGCCGAATCGAGACTCCGGCGCTGGTCGCCGTGTGGGTCCGTGAGTGGACCGTGTTCAAGTACTTCTGGCGGACGCGCACGTTCGCGGCGATCGTCGAGCCGGTGATCACGCTGCTCGCGTTCGGGTTCGGCTTCGGCAAGCTCGTCTCGAGCATCGACGGCATCCCGTACATCCAATTCGTCGGGACGGGCGCGGTCGCCACCGCCGTGCTGTTCAGCGCGGTGTTCTCGTCGATGTTCGACGCGCTCTACAAGCGCCGCTATCAGCGCGTTTATGACGCGATGCTGGCCGCGCCGGTCGACGTCGACGAGATCGTCACGGGCGAGTCGCTGTTCATCGGCGTTCGCGCGGGGCTCTACGGCGTGGCGCCCCTGCTGGTCGCGTTCCTCTTCGGCCTGCAGCCGGAGCCGGCGATGGTGCTCGTGCCGCTGATCGGAGCACTGACCGGGATCGGGTTCGCCGCGCTCGGCATGTGGTTTGCGACGACGGTGACGACGTTCGACGGCTTCAGCTACGTGATCAGCGGCGTGATCACGCCGCTGTTCCTGGTCGCGGGCACGTTCTTCCCGCTGAACCGGATGCCCCAGTGGCTCCAGTCGCTGGCCCAGCTGAATCCGCTGTACCACTGCGTCGAGTTGGTGCGGCACTGCGCGTTCGGCCTGGACCCCCTCGCCGATCTGGTCCACGTGGGCGCGCTGTGCGCGTTCGCGGTGCTGGCGTGGTGGCTCGCGGTGTGGCGGACGCGCGTGCGGCTGGTCGTGTAAGCGTGCGGCTGGTCGTCTAGAGAAGCGATCGCCAGGCCGCCACGACCGCCGCCGCCATCCGGTCGGTCGAGAACTGCTCGGCGCGTGCGCGTCCGTGAATTCGTGGATCGGTCGCTGCGAGGTGCGGCGCGAGCGCGGCGCGCCACGCGGGCTCGTCGAACGGCGCGCAGTAGGCCCCGGCGATACCGGTCAGGGCGGCTGGGTGGATACCCACGGGCGTGGCGAGCACCGGGACATCGCACGCCAGCGCCTCGAGCACCGCGAGCCCGAACCCCTCGCGCGCGGATGGGACGAGCACGGCGTTGGCGGCGTTGACGTACAACGGGACCTGCGCCGGCTCGACCTGACCGAGCGTGAGCAGGGGAATCGTGCTCGCAAGCGCCTGCGCGCGGTCGTAGCGCTTCTCCAGCCGGCGCGGGTCCGATGGGAACAGCAGGTACGGGCCGTCCGGTTCGAGACCGAGCGCCGCTCGCGCCTCGGCGCGAGGGATCGGGCGAAAGCGCCCGACGTCGACGCCGATCGGGAGCACCGCGCGCCGGCTCCGGACCGCCCAGCGAGGAATCTGACTGGAGAGCGGCTCCGACACCGCCGCGACCAGGTCGAGCAACGGCAGCGCCGCGAGCGTGATCTTGCGCGACCGCGGATGCGCGAGGTCCGTGCCGTGGAGCGTCACCGCCCGGACCTTGGCTCTCGCTCCGAACGCCGGCCACGCGGTCAGGCCGAAGTGGGCGTGGACGACGTCGAACCGGTCGTGGCGGTGTCGACGGATCAGGTCGGCCGCCGCCCGCGCGTACGTGCTTCCACCTCCGGGCGCGAACGCGAATACTTCAAGGTCGATCCCTTCGATCCGGCGCAGCGCCTCGACCTGATCGCGGACGAAGCTGCCGAGCGCCGGCCGCGCGGCGGTCGGGTACATGTTCGTGACGATCAGCGCGCGCATCGGTGGCGCGGTGAGCGTAGTGGCCCCCGCCTCTGGCACCATCCCCCCGCATGTCCCCACTCGCTCACCAGCCGATCGGGGTGTTCGACTCCGGCGTCGGCGGGCTGACCGTCCTGCACGAGTTGCTCGTGTCGCTCCCCGGGGAGGACTACCTGTATCTGGGCGACACCGCCCGGTTCCCGTACGGCGATCGCACGAAGGCGGAGCTCGAGGCTTTCTCGATCGAGATCGCCGAGCACCTGCTCGCCGCCGGCGCGAAGCTGCTGGTGATCGCGTGCAACTCCGCGAGCGCCGCGGGGCTCGACGCGGTGGAGCGGCATCTTTCGCAGCGTGGTCGCGACATCGACGTGATCGGCGTGCTGCGGCCCGCCGCCCAAGTCGCGGTGGTGTCCAGCCACACCGGGCGCGTCGGCCTGCTGGCGACGCCGGCCACCGTCGCGAGCGGGGCGTATGAGCGGGCCGTCGAGGCCGCCGACCCGCATGTTCACCTCGAGAGCGTGGCCTGCCCGGACCTCGCGCCGATCATCCAGGGCGGGTTCCCGTTCGACGAAGCGGTGGTCGCGACCGTGCGCGGATACTGTGTCCCGCTTCGCGCCGCCCAGGTCGACACCGTGATCCTCGGCTCCACTCACTATCCGCTATGCGCGCCGATCCTCCAGCGCATGCTCGGCCGCGGCGTCACGCTGGTCTCCGCCGGCATGGGCGTGGCGCGCAGCGTCGAGCGCGCGCTCGCCTCCCGCGAGCTGCTCAACCCGCAGCCGGACGAGGGCGCGTATCGCTTTCTATGCACGGCGGACGTGGAGTCGTTCCGGACGCTCGGGACGCGCTTCCTGCAGATGCCGCTGGGCGAGATCGTCCACGTCGATCTGGCGGCTCGGGCGGCGGCATGACTGGGGCCGGGGTTCCCGAGCGCAGCTATGGACGCGCCCCGGACGCGCTCCGGCCGCTGTCGATCGAGCCGGGATTCGTCCGCACGGCGACCGGGTCGGCGCTGATCTCGGTCGGCGAGACCCGCGTGATCTGCACCGCCTCGGTCCAGGGCAGCGTCCCGCGCTGGCTCGCCGGGTCGGGCCGCGGCTGGGTCACCGCCGAGTACGCGATGCTCCCCGCCTCGACCGGCGACCGCAAGGCGCGCGACATCAGCCGCGGCAAGCTGGATGGGCGCTCGGTCGAGATCCAGCGACTGATCGGGCGGTCGCTGCGCGGGGTCGTCGACTTCTCGATGTTGGGGGAGCGGACCGTTTACATCGACTGCGACGTGCTCCAGGCCGACGGCGGCACGCGGTGCGCGTCGATCACCGGTGGGTTCGTGGCCCTCCAGCTTGCGTGCGCGCGGCTGATCTCCGAGGGCGCGCTGGAGCGGACCCCGCTGAACGGGGCGGTCGCGGCCGTCTCGTGCGGCATCGTCGACGGCGTGCCGCTGCTCGACCTCGACTACCGCGAGGACTCGTCCGCCGAGGTCGACGCCAACGTGGTGATGACCGGGGACGGCGGCCTCGTCGAGGTGCAGGCGACCGCCGAGCGCACGCCGCTGTCCCGAGCCCATCTCGACGACCTGCTGGCGCTCGCCGCCAAGGGGATAGTCGAGCTTCGCGCGCTGCAGGACGCGGTGGTGGCCGGCGCCACGGGCTGACACGATGTCTTCCGGGACCCCCTCATCCGGCCGTGCGGTCGTGCTCGCCACGCGGAACCCGCACAAGGTGACCGAGATGCGGCGCCTGCTCGAGCCCGCCGGGATCGAGGTGGTGGCGCTGCCCGACGAGGTCGAGTTGCCGCCCGAGGACGGCCTGACGTTCGCCGACAACGCTCTCGTCAAGGCGCAGACCGCGGCGGCGGGGACCGGCCGGCCGGCGATCGCCGATGATTCGGGGATCGAGGCCAGCGCGCTCGGCGGCGCGCCGGGCGTACGGTCGGCGCGGTTCGCCGGTCCGAACGCCACCGACGAGCAGAACCTCGAGAAGCTCGTGCTCGAAGCGCCGGCGGACAGCCGGCTGCGTTACGTGTGCGCGCTGGCGTACGTCAATCCGGAGACGAGCGAGGAGCGCGTGTTCTTCGGCGATTGCCGCGGCCGCCTCGCCCGCGTCCGCGCGGGGTCGAACGGATTCGGCTACGACCCCGTGTTCGTCCCCGACGCCACCGGCGACAACCGGACGATGGCGGAGCTCACCGACGAGGAGAAGGACGCGATCAGCCATCGCGGTCACGCCGTGCGGACGCTCACGAGGTGGCTTCGTCCGTGAGCGGCTCCGTCCGACACGCCGGCACCCCGCTCAAGCGCGCTCGGCTCGTTTGTCGGTCGCCCGCTGGCCCGCTACCTGGTTAACGCAGCAAATCGCCGGCGGCGTTGGCCGCCAGACCACATAAGCATGCCCACCCTGCTTATGTGGCCGATGCGGCGGCGAATCCGCTGATTTGCTGCGTTTTCCAGGGTCTGGGAAGCTCCGCGGTGGTGCGGAGGGCGCCAAACCGCGCTAAATCTGCGCAATCGGACCGCTAGAACAGGTTGATTGCCGCCGCTACCGCAACCGCGAACGTCACCCCGGCGTAACCGTAGTAGCCCTGAAGCACGAGGATCAGTACCACGATCAGGCACACCCCGACCGTTCCCAGCCAAGCGAGTCGACCGAGATCCACGGCACTATTCTGACCGTCGTCCACGGCCTGATTGTCGCTTGCCTCGCCGACGGTTGAGTCCTCGGACCCCGGCGGGCGTTCTGGGCGGTCGGTTGTGGTCGGCGAATTACGCAAATTCCGAAAATCCCGTTAGGTGGCCGGACTGGGGGTAGTACTCACTGGGGAAAATGGCCCCGTTCCCCGGCGACGCCGCGAGGTCGGCTGTCCGCCACCCGTGTTAACGTCGGGAATTCCTACCACCTCGAAGGAGGGAGCAAGTGACCAAACAAGAATTCGTGGACCAGGTTGCCGATCGTGCCGGACTGAGCAAGAAGGATGCCGGTGACGCGGTCGATGCGTTCCTGATCACGATCGAGGACGCCCTCAAGCGCGGAAGCGACGTGTCCTTCTCCGGGTTTGGCAAGTTCAGCGTCTCGCAGCGCAGCGCTCGCGAGGGACGGAATCCGGCGACCGGCGAGAAGATCCAGATCGCGGCGTCGCGTGTCCCGAGGTTCACGGCTGGGGCGGGCCTGAAGAAGGCCGTCAAGTAGCACGTGCCGGACGCTGGATGCTGCGGTCGCGCGCCGGACGCCGTGACCGTGGCGTCCATCGACACCGCACGCGGGCGCCGGTGATCGGCGCGTCCACTCGACTCGCGTGCGGGAACTAGGGACCTTGGCTTCGATCCAGGGCGCATCCACGGCCGCCGATCCGGGGGAATCGGTGGTCAAGAGCTTCGGCGATCGGCTGGCGGAACGAGTGGCTGCCCGCCGGTCGCAGGTGGTGCTCGGTCTCGACCCGGATCCGGCGCGGCTATGGCCCGAGGCGGTCCGGCGCGCGGAATCGGAGGCCCCTGGCGCCGCGCCGGCCGTGCGCGCCGCCCGAGCGGTCGCGGTCCACTGCGCGCTCGCGATCGAGGCGACGGCCGGCGAATGCGTCGCGGTCAAGCTCCAGGTCGCCTGCTTCGAGCGCCTCGGCGCGGCCGGATGGAGCGTTCTGGCCGAGACCGTCGCGCTCGCCCGCGACCACGGCCTGCTCGTGATCGCCGACGCCAAGCGGGGCGATGTCGACGTCACCGCGACCGCGTACGCGCAGGCCTTCCTCGGCGAGACCCCCAGCCCGTTCGGCGCGATCGCGGGCCTCGGCGCCGACGCGATGACGGTCAACCCGCTGCTCGGGCGCGACTCGCTCGCGCCGTTCGTGACCACGGCTCGGGCTCACGGCCGCGGCCTGTTCGTGCTCGTGCGCACGTCGAACCCCGGCGCCGCGGACGTGCAGGAGCGGGCGCTCGCGGACGGCACCGCGGTGAGCGAGCACATCGCCGACGTGGTGGCGGAGATCGGCGCCGGTGGGATGGGGACGATGGCCCTGTCGGACGTCGGCGCGGTCGTCGGCGCCACCGCCCCGGAGCGGCTCGCGGCGCTCCGCGAGCGCATGCCGCACGCCGCCTTCCTGCTCCCCGGAGTCGGAGCGCAGGGGGGAAACGTCGAAGAACTCGCGCCGGCGTTCGCGCCCGGGCCGGCCGGCGGGTTGATCGCGGCCTCGCGCGGGATCGTGGCGGCGCACGAACGGGCCGGCGGGGATCCGGCCGTCGCCGCCGCGCGCGAGGCGGCTCGCCTGCGCGAGCTGGCCTGGCAGCTGGCGGGGTGATCCCGATCGGTGGGGACCGCGTGACCCGGATCGACGGAGCGCCGGAAAACGGTTCGCGCCCCGGGCGCAGGTATGATCGCCGGTGCGATGGAGGGGTGGAGGAACCCGGCGCGCTACATCGTGCCGCTAGCGCTGGTCGCGGCTGTCACCGCTACGTATCTGATCGTTCACCACGCGCTCATCAACAAGAACTCCTCGACCACGACGACCACCGTCCAGACGACGACCACGGTTGCCCACCACCACGGCCACACGGGGACGACGAACGCGAAAGCGAAGTTCTACATCGTCAAGCCGGGCGACTCGCTGTCCGGGATTGCCGCCAAGACCGGCGTGCCGATCACGACGATCGAGTCGCTGAACCCGCACCTGAACCCGAACGCCCTCCAGCCCTCGCAGCGGATCAAGCTGCGCCAGTGAGATGACGCTGACCCGGAGGACGGCCGCGCTAGCGGTCGCGGTGGTGGTCGCGCTCGCATGCACCGCGCTCGCCTGCACCGCGCTGGCCGGCGTGGCCCGCGCCAGCACCCCGCCACCGCCGCCACTCGGCGTCCGCGCCGCGGCGCTGGTCGAGGAGAGCACCGGCGAGCCGCTGTTCGGCCAGAACGGGAACGCTCAGCTCGCGATCGCGAGCACGACCAAGCTGATGACCGCGCTGGTCACGCTCGAGCACACGAAGCTGAACCGCGTGTTCGCCGATCCCGACTATCCGCTGGCGTCGGAGGACTCGCAGATCGGCCTCGAGCCGGGCGAGCGGATGAATGTCCACGACCTGCTGCTCGCGATGCTGCTGCCGAGCGCCGACGACGCCGCGATCGACCTGGCCTTCAACGTCGGCCACGGATCGATCAGCCGGTTCGTCGGGATGATGAACGCCCGCGCGCGCCAGCTCGGGCTGACGAACACCCACTACTCGACCCCGAGCGGGCTCGACACCCCCGGCAACTACTCGAGCGCGAACGACCTCGTCGACCTGGCCCGCTACGACCTCGAGCACGAGCCCTTCTTCCGGTACGCGGTCAGGCAGACGCACGCAGTGCTGCGGACCGGAAACCACGTCCGCTTCGTAACCAACCTGAATGACCTGCTGGACCGGTTCCCATGGATCAACGGCGTCAAGACCGGCCACACGCTCGACGCTGGCTACGTGCTCGTGGCCGCGGGAACCCAAGGCGGCATGACGCTGATCGACGCGGTGCTCGGCACCTCGAGCGAGGCGGCGCGCGACTCGAATGCGCTCGCCCTACTGGAGTGGGGCTTCGCCAACTTCAGCTTGCGGACCCCGGTCCACGCCGGCAAGGTGCTGGCGCGCCCGGCGGTCACGGGAATCGCGCCGGGAGCGCCCGGGGCGCACGCGCGGCTGATCGCGGCGGACACCTACACGCACGTTTTCCCGAAGTCGGCGCCGATCACGCTGCGAGTGCACGCTCCGAAGCAACTCGTCGGACCGCTGCCCGCGCAGGCGGACGTCGGGTGGGTCGCGGTGGTCGCCGATCACAAGGTGGTGACGCGGATCCCGTTGCTGCTGGCGTCGGCCGTGCCGGCGATCAAGAAGTCGCATGAGATCGCGAGCGCGCTGATCGTTTCCGTTACGCTGTCTGGACTTGTGGTGGCAGTGGGTGCGGCGATCGGGCTGACAGTGTTCTGGCGCGAATGGACGAGGGGAACGAGGGGCGGCCGGTCTAGGTCCACGAAGCCTCGATGATCATCACGGTCACGCTGAACGCCGCGCTCGACAAGACGCTGGAGGTTCCAAACTTCAGGGTTGGGCGTCGCCATCGCTCGGTCGAGCAGACCACGATGCCGGGCGGTAAGGGAGTCAACATTGCCCGCGCGCTGAAGCGCCTCGGTCAGCCGGTGATCGCGACCGGGCTCGCCGGTGGCGCGACCGGAAACCAGATCGTCGACGCACTCAACGGCGAGGCGATCCTCAACGGGTTCGTGCGGATCCGCGAGGAGTCGCGCACGAACACGGCGGTGCTCGATCCCACGACCGGGCTCCAAACCGAGATCAACGAGCGCGGGCCGGCGGTCTCGGCTCACGACCTCGAGCTGTTCCGCGACAAGCTCCTTTACCTGGCCAAGGGCGCGAGCATGTGTGTGTTCGCCGGAAGCCTGCCCCGCGGCGTCGCGCCCGACGTGTACGCGGGGCTGATCCGCGAGCTCAAGAAGCTCGGCGTGACCACGATCGTCGATACCGAGGGCGAGCCGCTGCGGCTGGCCGTGCGCGCGGAGCCCGACGTCGTCTCGCCAAACGAGCTCGAGGCCGAGGAGCTCGTCGGGCACGAGTTCAACGACGCCGACGACCGGGCGGGCGCGGTCATCGAGATGACCCGTCTCGGGCCGGCTGAGGCGATCATGACGGTCTCCGACGGGTGCTACGCGCACGTCCTCGACGGCGGTACGCACTCGCTCTTCCGCGTCCGGATCGAGGAGCAAGAGGCACGCTCGGCGATCGGCTCGGGCGACGCCTTCCTGGCCGGCTACATCGCGTCTCGCTATCTCGGCCGCTCGCCGACCGAGTGCCTGCGCTACGGGGTCGCCTGCGGCGCCGAATCGATCCAGCATTTCGGCGCCGGTCTGCTCGATCCCTCGGCCGTCGACCGGCTTCTGCCGGAGGTCGAGCTCGAGCGGCTCGAGATCGGCGCGGAGATCGGCTGA
>Ga0335072_10005967_pt1 | contig 17881 bp, 17 predicted proteins | sample Lox_Sample_21_FD_206725 | JGI IMG/M metagenome (GOLD analysis project Ga0335072, IMG submission 206725) | Soil microbial communities from Loxahatchee National Wildlife Refuge, Florida, United States - Lox_Sample_2.1 | ecosystem: Environmental > Terrestrial > Soil > Wetlands | place: USA... | reverse complement strand
GGCTCGAACGGTTCGTGACCCGGTTCCGCGCCGGCACGCGGGCGCGCCAGGCCCAGTCGCGTTCCAAGAAGCTCGCCAAGATGGAGCGGCTGAACCGCGCGGCGGCCGACGGCGGGGCGCTCGAGTTCGCGTTCAAGCCGCCTGAGCGGAGCGGGCGGGTCGTGTTCGATTTCGAGGACGGTCACGTCGAGGTGGGCGACCGCGTGCTCCTGGATGACGTCGAGTTGTGGCTCGAGCGTGGCGAGCACGTGTCGCTCGTCGGCCCGAACGGCGCCGGCAAGACGACGCTGATCGAGACGCTGGCCGGCCGCCGAGAGCTCTCGGACCCGGTGCCGCCGGCGGCACCGACTCCGTCCCCGGCCCGCCGTCGGTGACCGGCAAGCTGCGCACCGGGCACAACGTCAAGCTCGGTTTCCTCTCCCAGCACGCCGAGGAGCTGTCCGCGGGCAGCGCCCGGACCGTGCTCGAGGCGACGACGCACTTGACCAGGCTCACCCCGAACAACGCGCGCGGGCTGCTGGGACGGTTCCTGTTCTCCGGAGACGATGCCGAGAAGCCGCTCGAGGTGCTCTCGGGTGGCGAGCGCCGGCGCCTGTCGCTCGCGATCCTTGTGCAGTCGGGCGCCAACGTGCTGATCCTCGACGAGCCGACCAACCACCTCGACCTCGAGAGCCGCGAGGCGCTGGAGGCGGCGCTCAACGAGTTCAGCGGGTCGCTTCTGCTGGTCTCGCACGATCGGGCGCTGCTCGACGCGGTCGGCAAGCGGACCGTGGCGATCGAGGACGCGACGCTCCACAGCTACCTCGGCGGGTGGCCGGAGTACGTCCGCGCCCGCGAGGAGCGCGGGGAACGAGACGCCACGGCCAGGTCCGACAAGCCGGCCAAGGAGGCCAAGCCGCGCTCGCGCTCGGCGCGGACCCCGCCTCAGTCGGGCAACGCCAAGGAACAGCAGCGCCTCGAGCGCGAGATCGAGGCCGCCGAGGCGTCGCTGAAGGCGCTCGAGGAGGAGCTGTCAGACCCGACCGCCTGGTCGACGCCACAGCGGACCGCGCGGGCGACCGCGCGCCACGACCAGGCGAAGCGAGCGGTCGATGAGCTGTACGAGCGCTGGGAGCGCCTCGCGGGCTAGCGGTCGGCGACTTCGGTCGCGGACCCTAACCGACAGGCTTCTGCAGCGCCGGCGCCAACCCTCCGAAGATCGAGCCGCACTCCTTCGCCGCGGTCTGGAACGCGGGCGAGCTCGGGTTGATCCCGGCTCCGCCGATCCTGACGCCGACGCCTCCGTTCGGGCCGGTCTGGAACTGCGGGTCGGGGAAGTTGGGGACGCCGTGCGAGCGCATGCACCGCGCCATCGCGAGCGCCTGGGAGCGCGCCTTGGCCGTCTGGGCCGCGGTGGGCACGCCCCCGTTCGGGAGGTCGGACTTGCAGACCTTCATCGCCGACTGGAACGCCGGCCCGTTCACGGAGACTCCGTTGACGTTGGTGCTGTCCGGAGTCTGCTGGATCCGGAGGTCGACCTTGCCGCCCGTGGGGTCGGGGAAGTTGGGGACGCCGTGCGACCGCATGCACGCGGCGAACTGAAGCGCCTTGCTGTTGGAGACCGCCGTGTTCTGGGACGAGCTCGCACCGGACGAGCCGGGGTCGCTGCTGTTCGTGCTCGAGCTCGAGGACCCGCAGCCCGCCAGTGAGATGCCGGCCCCCACCAGGCAGAGCATGATCGCGTATCGCACTGTTACCTCCTGATTCGTGGTCGCACAGTGGTACGCCACAGGTGGTTACGTCGCGGTAAGGGGTGCTGTTACCGCTCCGTTACCTTGCCGTGGCCATGCTCTTGCGCGTCGGTGGTAACCGCCACACTGTTTGCAGGGCGAATGCGCGTGCTGGTAATCGAGGACCACGTGGAGCTGGCCGAAACGGTCGCGCTCGGCCTGCAGCGCGAGGGCATGGCCGTCGACATCGCGCACGACGGCGAATCCGGCCTGCGGCGAGCCGCGATATACGACTACGACGTGATCGTGCTCGATCGCGATCTTCCCGGCGTGCACGGCGACCGCGTGTGCGAGACGCTGGTCAGCCAGGGCGGCCGCGTACGCGTCCTGATGCTGACCGCCTCGGCGGGCATCGAGGACCGCGTCGCCGGGCTCAGCCTCGGCGCCGACGACTATCTGCCCAAGCCGTTCGCGTTCGCCGAGCTGATCGCCCGCATCCGCGCGCTCGCCCGGCGCGCGCAGCCGGCGCTCGCGCCGGTGATGCGGAGCGGCGACCTGACGCTCGACACCGGCCGGCGAATCGCGCATCGTGCCGGCCGCCGGCTCGACCTGACCGCCAAGGAGCTCGCCGTCCTCGAGTTGCTGCTGTCCGCCCGCAACACGGTCGTGTCGCCCGAGGAGCTGCTCGCCCGCGCCTGGGACGAGGCGGCCGATCCATTCTCGGCGGTCGTCAAAGTGACGATCAGCCGCTTGCGGCGCAAGCTCGGCGAGCCCCCGATCATCGTGACGGTCCCCGGTGCTGGCTACCGCATCTAGCCGCCCCGGCCGCACTCGGAGGTGGAGGCCGCGGTGGACGCTCCGGCTGCGGCTGACGCTGCTCTACGGCGGGCTCTTCCTGGCGGCCGGGACGGCGCTGCTGGCGATCACATACGGACTGGTGGCCGGCGATACCGCGATGCGCACGGGGACTGCCAAATCGTCGGTCCTGATCACCCGCAAGGGCCTGACGTCGGGCCAGCTGCCGACGTTTCCCACCAGCATCATCGGGTCGGCCGGCGGTTCGACGAAGATCCCGCCGGACGCCGTCTTCCAGGCCCGCTCCGGGTCCTCGCCGGCGCAGGCGAGGGGCGGCCGGCCGTCGGGAACGGTGACCGTTGCGCCTGGGGGACAGGCGATGGTCGTCCAGTTGCTCGACTACGCCGGACAGGTGGCCGCGTACAAGCAGCTCACCGCCGCTCAGGCGGGTCAACTTAGGGCTCAGCAGCAGAGGGCCACGCTCGAGTTCGAGTCCCTGCGCAACTCGCAGCTGGACACACTCTTGACCCGGTCCGGGCTCGCGCTGGCGATCATGGCGCTCGCGTCGATCGGGCTCGGCTGGCTGATGGCCGGGCGAGCGCTGCGGCCGGTGCGGACGATGAGCTCCCGGGCACGGGGGATATCCGAGCGCAACCTGCATGAGCGCCTCGCGCTCGGCGGACCCGACGACGAGCTCAAGGAGCTCGGCGACACGTTCGACGGGCTGCTCGGGCGCCTGGAGGCGGCGTTCGATTCCCAGCGCCGCTTCGTCGCCAATGCGTCGCACGAGCTGCGGACGCCGATCACGCTCGAGCGCGCGCTCGTCGAGGTCGCGCTGAGCGACCCCAACCCGTCGGTCGAGTCGCTGCGCGAGACGTGCCGGCGCGTGCTCACCTCCAGCGAGCAGCAGGAGCGCTTGATCGAGGCGCTGCTGACGCTCGCCCGCAGCCAGCGCGGGCTCGAGTCGCGCGCTCCGGTCGACCTGCGCGAAGTCACCGCCGAGGTCGTGCGCGCGGTGCCCTCGAACGGGATCAAGATCGACACAGAGCTCCGCGACGCGTCGACGACCGGGGACCCGGCGATGGTCGAGCGGCTCATCGCGAACCTGGTACAGAATGCGGTCCGCTACAACCAGCCCGACGGCTGGGTCACGGCGTGGACCGGAGTGCGCGACGGCGAGCCGACGGTGGAGGTCACGAACACCGGTCCGGTCGTCGCCTCCGATCAGCTCGACGAGCTCGTCAAGCCGTTCTCCCGCCTCGACGGAAACGGCTCGGTCGCCGCCCGGAGCGCCGACGGGCGTGAGGGCCTCGGACTTGGCTTGTCGATCGTCCAGGCGATCGTCGACGCCCACGGCGCGCGCCTGACCACGGACCCTCGGGCAGAGGGTGGCTTGAAGGTCGCGGTCAGCTTCCCGCGAGTCGGTTGAGCGCCTCCCGATCGGCCTCGGCGAGCAGCCGCGGGCTGTCGAGGAGGATCCGCCGCCGGCGCAGCCCCGACAGCAGCGGCTCCTGATCGTCGAAGCCGACCTGCGTGACCACTCCCGGACGGAACGTGATCACCATCTCACCGGCGCAGTCGCCGACAATCTGGCCATCGACCTCGAGCCGCGCGCCGGCAAAGCTGCCGGCAACGTCCAGCGTCAGCTCGGATTGGGACGCGATCACCAGCGGCGGGGCGAAGCCGCCGTGCTTGGGCAGCGGCGTGAACACGTATCCGTCGACGTGGGGCAGGAACAGCGGGCCGCCGGCGGAGATCGCGTAGCCGCTGGTGCCGATCGGCGTGCTCACGACGGCTCCGTCGCCGGCGATGCGGGCGAACAGGGCCCCGTCGACCGTCGCCGTGAGCCGGACCTGCCCGCCGGTGGCACGTACCAGCGCGACGTCGTTCAGCGCGAACAGCGACTCGCCGGCAGAGCGTGCGATCGACAGTGCGGGGAACCGTCGCGCCGTCCATTCGCCCCGGCTGAACCGGTCGAGCGCGCGGTGGGCGTCGGCGAACATCACGTTGGCGAGCGCGCCGAGACTGCCGCAGGCGATCCCGAGGACCGGGCGCTTCGCGATCGCGCCGGCGCGGAGGGCCGCGAGCGTGGTCCCGTCGCCACCGATCGACACGATCAGGTCGCAGTCGGTCGGGTCGCCCCGCTCGGCCACCGCCCGCTGGGGACATGGCGCATTCAGCTGGATGACCTCGACTCCGTGCTCCCGCGCCCATTCAGCCAGCAACCGCAACGGCTCGTCCAGGTTCCGCGTCGGGTGGACGAGCAGGCCGATGCGCCGCATTCGCTGCGCCGACGGGCCCGTCGTGGTCGTGTGCTGAACCGGTGTGGACATGTCCGGGCGCCGTCAACCATATTGCGGCGACGTCGGGAGGACTCTCTAAACTCGAATCTAACGATGGCACCGCTGAGCGATGCGTCGCCAATCCGGGTCGCGCTGATCGATGATGACAGCGGTCTGCTCACCGTTCTCCAACGGAGGGTGGACGCACTGCGGTGGGAGGCCCAGGTATTGGCGTTTCCCCCTGACGCGGGTCATCTCGCGGCGCTCCGGCTGCACGCGCTGATCGTCAACCCGGCGCTCACCGGGCTCGACTACATAGAGCGGGTCGCGACGGCCCTTCCCGGCCTGGCGCTGCTCGTGTGCAGCGGGCCGGCGACGGTCTCCGAGCGCGTCAAGGGCCTGCGCGCGGGCGCCGACGACTGGCTGACCAAGCCGTGTCATCCGGAGGAGCTGGTCGCGCGGATCCAGGCGGTGTTGCGCCGGCGCCGTGCCGGCGAGGTGCCGGTCGAGGAGGCGACGGTCGAGGCCGGCGAGATCGCGATCCGGCCCGACCGCTACGACGCCTACGCCGGCGACCAGGGCGCCTCGCTGTCGCGCAAGGAGTTCGAGCTCCTGCGCCAGCTCGCCGCGGCGGATGGGCGCGTGCTCGAGCGCGAGGACATCTACCAGCGCGTATGGGGCTACACGATGGCCCGCGGCGACCGCTCGGTCGACGTGTTCGTACGCAAGCTGCGCCAGAAGCTCGAGCAGATTTCACCCGGGTGGCGCTACGTCCACACCCATTTTGGGGTGGGCTATCGCTTCGCGGCGGAGCCGCATCCGGGCGACGGCGAGGCCGTGGAACCGGTGCGAGCCGTGAGGTCCTCACGCGAGGACTTCGCCGCGGTACGCTAGGGCTCGTTGAACACGACCGTCCGGAACATCCTTATCGTGCTAGCGCTCGCTGCGATCGTGGGCACGCTGTCGGGCGGCGTAACCGCGGCGAACGTGGCCCTCCAGGCGGTCACGCTCGTGTTCCTGGGTGTGCTGTGCTGGTTCGCGTCGCTGATGTACCGCCAGCACCGGAGCACGCTGTACTCGCTCGGCGACGGCCGCCGCGCGGTCCTGTACGTCGCACTGGGCGTGGGAACGCTGACGCTGACCGCGACGTCGCGGATGTGGAGCAGCGGCGGGTTCGCGTCGGTCGCGTGGCTGCTCCTGCTCGGCGGGGCCGCCTACGCGGTATTCGCGGTGCTCTGGTCGGCGCGCAAGTACTGAGAGTCGCGTCCGGACGGAGAGCTTCGCGTCCGGACGGAGAGCTTCGCGTCAGGACGGAGAGCTTTGCGTCAAAACAGGGCTCTGCCTCAGGACGCGACCGGGCGGGGGCGCGGCGGCCCGGGCTGGTTGCCGCCAAAGGCGCACTTGGCGCACAGCCCCTCGAGCAGCACGTGCGCTCGCTCGACCTCGAATCCTCCCTCGCTGAGCGTCAACTCGATGCTCTCGGGCTCGATGTCGTGCAGGCCGTTGCACTCCCGGCACCGGAAGTGGTGGTGCGGCGTGACGTTGGCGTCGAACTGCCGGGGTCCCGGTCCTTCGACGACGCCGAGCAGCCCGACCTCGGCGAGCTCGCCGAGCGCGTTGTAGACGGTGGCCCGCGACAGCTCGGGGAGCTGGGCGCGCGCCTGCTGAAACGCCTCCTCGGCGGTCAGGTGGCCATTGGCGGTGCCCGCGAACAGACCGTAGATCGCGCGCCGCTGGGCGGTCGCCCTCAGCCCGTGGGCCCGCAGCAGCTGCGCCAGTGCGACGTCGGAGAGCGGGGCAGAGGAAGCGGAGGACATCTGGAAGCCGTCTGTGATGGGACCCGATCCAGAACGACGGCAACAGGAGCGTATCGCGAGCGCCGGTCGGCGACCGCTGCCTCCCTATCCTCGATTGCGTGTCAGTAGTCCCAGCCGACAGGCGCCGCGAGCTTCCCGACGAGCCCGGCGTGTACCTGTTCCGCGACCGGCGCGGGAAGGTGATCTACGTCGGGAAGGCGATCTCGATCCGCAAGCGGGTGGCGTCGCACTTCTCGAACCCGAGCACGCGGGGAGGGCGGGATCTGGTCGACATGATCGACCAGATCGAGGCGCTCGTCGTTCACACCGAGACCGAGGCGCTGCTCGCCGAGCAGAACTTCATCAAGCAGTACAAGCCGCGGTTCAACATCCGGCTGCGCGACGACAAGTCGTACCCCTACATCGCGATCTCGCTCGACGAGGACTTCCCGCGGGTGTACTTCACCCGCGAACGCCACCGTCGCGACCGAGCCTACTTCGGCCCGTACAGCAACGCCAAGCGGGTCCGGGCGACGCTCGAGGTCCTCGGCAAGGTGTTCTTGTTCCGCTCGTGCGAGGGGCCCGAGCCCGGGCGCCGCAGCGGCTCGCCGTGCCTCGATTACTACATCAAGCGGTGCGAGGCCCCGTGCGTCGGCTACGTCAGCCGCGAGGACTACCGCAAGGGGATCGACGGCGTGATCGACTTCCTGTCGGGGCGCTACCGGGACATCGAGCGCACGCTGGAACGCTCGATGCGCGAGGCCGCCGCCGAGCAACGGTTCGAGGACGCCGCGCGTGAGCGCAACCGGCTGCGGGCGGTGCACTCGCTGCTCGAACGCCAGCGCGTCGCCAACCAGGCGGTCGGGACGCTCGACGCGATCGCGGTCGCGGTGCACGAGGACGAGGCCAACGCCCAGGTGTTCCAGGTGCGCGACGGCGTGCTGTCCGACCGCCAGAGCTTCTATCTCGACAACGAGCCTCACGCTGGGATCGCCGAGGTCGCGGAAGCGTTCATCCTCCAGTACTACACGAGCGCGATGATGGTGCCGCCGCTGCTGATCGTGCAGCGCGAGGTCGGCTCGGCCCCGACGCTCGCAGCCGCTCTCAGCGCCCGTCGCGACGGCGCCGTCGAGATCCGGGCCGCCGAGCGCGGCGACAAGCGCCGGATCCTCGAGCTCGCAGAACGCAACGCTCGGCTCGCGCTCGACCAGGAGCGGCTGCGCTCCGAGCGCCGGCGCCAGCAACGGGTCGAGGCGCTGGACGGGCTCCAGCAGGCGCTCGGGCTGGACACGCTGCCGCTGCGGATCGAGTGCTTCGACATCTCGACGCTGATGGGCACGAACACGGTCGCGTCGATGGTGGTGTTCGAGGGCGGAGCGCCGAAGAAGTCGGACTACCGCCGGTTCAAGATCCGGGGGGACTTCGCAGACGGGAACGGTGGGGGGGTCACGATTGGCGAGCCCGACGACTTCGCGGCGATGGAGGAGGTGCTGTCGCGCCGGCTCGCGCGCTGGGAGCACCAGCACGAGCTGTCACCGCACGACAAGGACTACGACCCAAGCTTCGCCGCGCTCCCGAACGTGATCGTGATCGACGGTGGCAAGGGACAGCTGTCGGCCGGGCTGCGCGCGCTCCAGGGGTTCCGCGACCGCGGCGTGGTCGTGATCTCGCTGGCCAAGCGGATCGAGGAGGTGTTCACCGCCGGCGCGAGCGAGCCGCTGCGGCTGCCCCACGACACGGTCGAGCTGCAGCTGCTCCAGCGGGTCCGCGACGAGGCGCACCGGTTCGCGATCACCCACCACCGGATTCGCCGCGACCGGGCGATGACGGCGTCGATCCTCGACGAGCTCCCCGGCGTCGGGCCGGCACGCAAGCGAGCGCTGCTCAAGCACTTCGGGTCGCCCGACGCGATCCTGGCCGCCTCGCGCGAGGAGCTCGAGGCCGTCCCCGGGATGCACGGCAAGCTCGCGCGCGACGTGTACCGCGAGCTGCACAAGACCGGCGTTTGACCGCGGCCCGGTAACACCGCGTACGCCGCTTGACCCGTCAAGCTTCCTACCATGGAACCAGGCGTGGAGCAGCTAGGCGAGCAAGCAGAAGCCGCGCAGGACGACAGCTCGGCCCTGATCGACCTGGTGATCATCACCGGGTTCTCGGGCGCCGGCAAGTCGACCGCGATGGCGGCCTTCGAAGACGAGGGTTACTTCTGCGTGGACAACCTCCCCTCGGAGATGATCCGGTCGCTCGTCGACCTGTTCATGCACGCCGGGTCGAAGGTGCAGCACGCGGCGGTCGTGTCCGACGTCCGCGCCGGCGAGTACTTCGACGGCCTGTCCGCGATGCTCGATGACCTCCAGGCCGCCGGCGTCACCCATCGCGTGCTGTTCCTCGACGCCGACGAGCAGACGCTGCTGACCCGGTACAAGGAGACGCGCCGGCGGCACCCGCTCGCCCCGGAGGGGAGCGTCACCGACGGCGTCGCCCGCGAGCGCGAGCTGCTGGCGCCGTTGCGCGGCCGGGCCGACGTCGTAATCAACACGTCCGGTCTGACGGCGGCGATGCTTCGGCGCAAGCTCGCGGATGAGCTGCTGCCGACGCGGACACCAGGGCGACTGGCGGTGACGTTCCAGAGTTTCGGCTTCAAGTACGGCCCAGCGCTCGACCCGGACCTGCTGCTCGACGTCCGCTTCCTCCCGAATCCCCACTACGACCGGGACCTGCGGCCGTTGACCGGAGACGATCCGCGGATCGTCGAGTACATCAACCGCGACGGGGAGCTCGACGAGCTTTACCTCAAGCTTCACCCGTTCCTCGACTATCTGCTGCCGCAGTACCTCGCCGAGGGCAAGGCGCATCTCGTGGTGGCGATTGGCTGCACCGGTGGCCGCCACCGGTCGGTGGCGATCGCCTCGCACCTCGCGAACCGCTACACAGACGATCCCGAGTACCTCGTCCACGTCGTTCACCGAGACGTCAGCCGGCCGGCGTGATCGACCACATCGGCTTCGAGGTCGGCGATCTGGAGCGCTCGAGCCAGTTCTACGACGCCGTCCTGTACGCGCTCGGGGCCAGACGCATGGTGCAATCCGAGCACGTAGTCGCCTACGGGGTCAACTCGCCGGAGATGTGGATCGTTAATCGGCCCGGCCCACCCAGCGCGCCCGGGCCCGGCTACGGCCACCTCGCGCTGCGGGCCAGCGGAAAGGCGGCGGTCGACGCCGCCTACAAGGGCGGGCTCGCCAATGGTGGCAGCGACGACGGGCCTCCCGGGATGCGCCCGCAATACGGCCGGCGCTACTACGCCGCGTACCTCCGCGATCCCGACGGCCTGAGGGTGGAAGTCGTCTCGCGCAGATGACTCGCTAGCCTTCGCCCTGGCCGGCGCAGAGTCGGCGTTTTCTTTAAGTCGAAACGGAGGTTCGGGATGTCGGTACGCGTCGGGATTAACGGCTTCGGGCGAATTGGCCGAAACGTCTTCCGCGCCGCCTACGAGGCCGGAGCCGACATCGAATGGGTCGGGGTCAACGACATCGGAGATCCCAAGACATTCGCTCACCTGCTCAAGTACGACTCGAACTACGGACCGTTCCCGGGCGAGGTCGGGGAGACCAGCACGGGTTTTCTCGTGGACGGCGCTGAGATCCGCTTCATCTCCGAGAAGGATCCCGCCGCGCTGCCGTGGGGCGAACTCGGTGCCGACGTCGTGATCGAGTCGACCGGGCTGTTCACCGACCGCGAGAACGCCGCCAAGCATCTCGCCGCCGGGGCCAAGAAGGTCCTGATCTCCGCGCCCGCGACCGAGCCCGACGTGACCGTGGCGCTCGCCGTGAACTTCGACCAGGTGTACGACCGGGCCAAGCACGACGTGGTCTCGAACGCTTCGTGCACCACCAACTGCCTCGCCCCGGTCGCCAAGGTGCTCCACGACACCGTCGGGATCAAGCATGGGCTGATGACGACGATCCACGCCTATACCGCCGATCAGCGCCTCCAGGACATGCCGCATCGCGACCTGCGCCGGGCGCGCGCCGCGGCGATCAACCTGATCCCGGCCTCGACCGGCGCGGCGAAGGCGATCGGGCTCGTGATCCCCGAGCTCAACGGCAAGCTGAACGGGTTTGCGGTCCGCGCGCCGGTGCCGACCGGGAGCGTCGTCGACCTCACCGTCGAGGCGGGTCGCGAGACGACCGTCGAGGAGATCAACGCGGCGATGAAGGCGGCGGCCGATGGCCCGATGAAGGGCGTGCTCGAGTACACCGCGGACCCGATCGTGTCCTCGGACATCGTCAAGAACCCCGCGTCGTCGATCTTCGACTCGCAGCTGACCGTGGTCATGGACAAGACGATGGTCAAGGTCGTGGCCTGGTACGACAACGAGTGGGGCTACTCCAATCGCGTCGTCGACGTAGCGCAGAAGCTGTTGTGAAGACACTTCGGGACCTGGGAGACCTCGGCGGCAAGCGGGTGCTCGTGAGGGTTGATTTCAACGTTCCGCTCGACAACGGGATCGTGGCCGACGACCTGCGGATCCGCGCGGCGCTCCCGACGATCGAGGAACTGCGACGGAGTGGCGCCCGGATCGTGCTCGTCTCGCACCTCGGGCGCCCGAAGGACCGCGAGCCGTCGCTGTCTTTGGCGCCGGTGGGCGCGCGGCTCAGCGAGCTTCTGGCGGCGCCGGTGCGGGTCGCGCCGGGTGTGGTGGGCGACGACGTCCAGGCCGAGGTCGACGGCTTAGGCGACGGCGAGGTGCTTCTGCTCGAGAACGTTCGCTTTGAGCTGGGGGAGACAAAGAATGACCCTGACTTTGCCCGCTCGCTGGCGTCGTTCGCCGATGTGTACGTCGATGACGCGTTCGGGGCGGCCCATCGCGCCCATGCGTCGACCGAAGCGGTCGCGCGGCTCGTGCCTGAGCACGCGGCTGGGTTGCTGCTCGAGCGCGAGGTGAACACGCTGAAGGGTGTGCTCGCGGATCCGGCCCGGCCCCTGGTGTCGGTGCTTGGCGGCGCCAAGGTGAGCGACAAGATCGGCGTGATCGACGCGTTCCGAGAGCGCGCGGACACGATTCTGATCGGCGGCGCGATGTGCTTCCCGTTCCTGGCCGCGCAGGGTCACTCGGTCGGGGATTCGCTGTGCGCTCGCGAGGACGTGGAGTTGGCACGCGGGATCCTCGAAACCGATTCTTCGGCGCGGGCTGAACTGCGGTTGCCGGTCGATCTGGTGATCGGGCAACGGTTCGCCGAGGACACGGAGGCGCTCGAGCTCGACGGGCTCGACGTCCCCGATGGTTGGATGGGGCTCGACATCGGTCCGAAGAGCGCTTCGGCGTATGCCGATGTGATCGCGTCTGCCGGCACCGTGTTCTGGAACGGCCCGATGGGGGCGTTCGAGCTGGCCCCGTTCGCGGCCGGGACGCGCGCGGTCGCCGAGGCGGTGGCGGCGGCGCCCGGCACGACGGTCGTCGGCGGCGGCGACTCCGGCGCGGCCTTGCACCGGTTCGGGCTGGCGGACCGCGTGACGCATTTGTCAACCGGGGGCGGCGCGACGCTCGAGCTGATCGAGGGTAAGGCGCTGCCTGGAGTGGAGGCATTGAATTGAGTGACCGGGTTCCGCTGATCGCGGGCAACTGGAAGATGAACAAGACCATCGCGGAGGCGGAGGAGTTCATCGCCGCGCTGCTCCCACGGGTCTCCAGCGTTCAGGGCGTGGACGTTGCCGTGTGTCCCCCGTTCACGGCGCTGCAGGCGATGGTCGACTCCGCGCGCGGATCGCGCGTCGAGATCTACGCCCAGAACATGCACCACGCCGATTCCGGGGCGTTCACGGGTGAGGTGGCGCCGCCGATGCTCGTCGAGCTCGGCGTGCACGGCGTGATCCTCGGCCACTCCGAGCGGCGGCAGCTGTTCGGCGAGACCGATCGCGCGCTCCAGCTGAAGGTGCCGGCAGCGCTCGCGGCCGGACTCAAGCCGATTCTGTGCGTCGGCGAGACCGAGGACGAGCGCGAGGCCGGAGACACCGAGCGCAAGCTCCGCCACCAGGTCCAGGAGGGCCTGGCACGCGTGGACGTCTCGCAGCTCAGTGACGTGGTGATCGCGTACGAGCCGATCTGGGCGATCGGGACTGGCCGGGTGGCGACCACGGACCAGGCCCAGGAGGCGATCGCGTTCATTCGCGCGCTCGTGGCGGATCGGTCTCGCGAGCAGGCCGAGTTGACGCGAGTCCTGTACGGCGGGAGCGTCAAGTCCGAACACGCGGACGTGCTGTGCGCTCTGCCCGACGTCGACGGGGCACTGGTGGGGGGCGCGAGCCTCGAAGCCGAGTCGTTCGCGGCGATCGTCGAAGCGGTCTCGCCCCGCTGATGGCGCTGGCTCCCGGGCCGAGCGAGCTGCCCGCGCCGTCTGCGGTGCTGATCGTGCTCGACGGCTGGGGGCTCGCGCCGGACGGCCCGGGGAACGCCGTGTCGCTGGCGTCGACGCCCGTGTTCGATTCGCTGTGGTCGACCTATCCTCATTGTGAGTTGACTGCGTCCGGGCGCGCGGTCGGTTTGCCCGAAGGCCAGATGGGCAACTCCGAGGTCGGGCATATGAACCTGGGCGCCGGCGCGGTCGTGATGCAGGACCTGACGCGGATCGATGAGGCGGTGGCTTCCGGCGATCTGTCGGCTAATTCGGTGCTGCAGGCCGCGTTCTCCGACGCGGATCGCGTGCACCTGATCGGATTGGTCTCCGAGGGCGGCGTTCACTCGGGGTTCAAGCATTTGCAGGCGCTGATACGTCTCGGCGCTTCGATGGGAGTTGGCGATCTCGTCCTGCATGCGTTCACCGACGGACGCGACACGCTGCCCGAGTCGGGCGCGGGTTATCTCGAGACCGTGCAGGGGTGGATGGACGACGCCGGCGCCGGCCGGATCGGTTCGATCGTCGGTCGCTACTGGGCGATGGACCGCGACCGCCGCTGGGACCGGATTCAGCGCGCGTACGACCTGCTCGTCCACGGTCGAGCCGAGCATCGCTATTCGTCAGGGGCCGAGGCGGCGCGGGCGGCGTACGAGCGCGGCGAGACCGACGAGTTCATCGCGCCGACGCTCGTGGAGGACTCCTCGAATGCTTCGGATGCTTCGAATGCTTCGGATGCGCGGATCCGGCCCGGCGATTCGGTGTTCGCGTTCAACTTCCGCCCGGACCGGATGCGCGAGATCACGCGCGCGCTTGCCGAGCCTTCGTTTGCCGAGGTCGACCGGGGTGACGCTCGTGTGGTTGAGCGGTACGCCACGATGACGCAGTACGAGGAGGACTGGTCCTATCCGGTCGCGTTCCCGCCCTCGCATCCCGCGATGACGCTGCCGCACGTGCTCGCGGACCGCGGCGTTCGCCAGCTCCATGTCGCCGAGACCGAGAAGTACGCGCACGTCACGTACTTCTTCAACGGCGGCGAGGAGACCGCGTACGAGGGCGAACGCCGCGAACTGGTCGACTCGCCGCGCGACGTGCCGACCTATGACAAGAAGCCCGAGATGAGCGCCCGAGGCGCCGCCGACGCGTTCGTCCGTGCCTGGCGGGAGGACGCACCGACGTTCGGGATCATCAACTTCGCCAATCCCGACATGGTCGGGCACACGGGAGTGATCCCGGCCGCGGTCGCCGCAATCGAAACGGTGGATGGGTGTCTCGCCTCCGTGGTGGAGGCGGTTCACGAATCCGGCGGCGCCTGCATCATCACCGCCGATCACGGAAACGCCGATCACATGCTCGAGGACGACGGCAGCCCGAACACCGCGCACTCGCTGAACCCGGTGCCGCTGATCGTGACCGTGCCCGGTCTGTCGCTCCGGGCCAGTGGCGGAGTGCTGGCGGACGTGGCGCCGACGGTGCTGCAGGTGCTCGGGGTCGAGCAGCCCGCCGCGATGACGGGCAAGTCGCTGATCGAGAACTCCTAGGCGAGGAACCTCTTGATCGCCTCGTGGGTCTCGCGGGGCCGCTCGAGCTGGGGCACGTGGCCGCAGTCGAGTTCGAGGTGGGTCGCGCTCGGGACCTCGGCGCGGACGTGGCGCGCGAACCCGATCGGCACGAGCGTGTCCTTGCGCCCCCAGACGAACAGCGCCTCGGGTGTCAGTTCTCCGAGCCGGGTCCACAGGCCGCCCGGGCCGCGGGGCTCCTCGAGGTAGATCTTGCGGGCGGCGGCGTAGAACGCGGCCCTGCCGGACCGCGTCAGGTAGGAGCGCATGAACTCGTCGATGCCGGCGGCCGTCCACCCGGTCTCCGACCCCGGGACGAACTGCTTGACGATCCGCTCGACGATCACGCGCGGGGCCGGCTGGAGCACCCCGAGCTGGGTCGGGACCAGGCGCAGATAGGGCGCCCACGGGCGGGCCTTCAGCCACGGCAGTGACGGGGCGAGCAGGACCAGGCGGCCGACCCGATCGGAGTGGTCGAGGCCGAGTTCGAGCCCGACTCGTCCACCCATGCTGTTGCCGACGACGTGCGCGCGCTCGAGTTCGAGTGCGTCGAGCAGCGCGACGATCGCGCCGGCGAAGAACGGCGCGTCGTACGCCGCGCGGAGCGGCTTATCGGAGTCGCCGTGGCCGGGCAGGTCGACCGCGATCACGCGGTGGGACGGTGCGAGCGCCGCGAGCGTGGGGAGAAACGACGCCTTGGTCGCGCCGAGGCCGTGGAGCATCAGCACCGGGTCGCCGGTCCCCGCCTCGATCGTCGACAGACCGCCGGCGGCGGTGTCGAGGTGGCGAATGCGCAGCCGGCCCGGGCCGGTACTTTCGGCGGTGGCGGCGAGGAACCCGACGCCGAGGTGGAGGTCTCGTCGGATCTTCAGGCGGCCGGCGCGGAAAGCAGCCATCCCACCGCGGACGTCGGCGGCGATCTCGTCCCACGTGGCGAGGTCGGCGGACAGGACGGCGTCGGGAGAGCCACGGCTGTCGGTGAGGCGGGCGGTGCCGTGCTTGATCACGACGTCGCGTCGGTCGGTTTCGCTTGCCTGGAGGCGGATGCGGACGATTGGCCGGCCGATGTCGAACGCCGACCGGTCGAAGCGCGCCACAAGACGCTCGAGGGCGTCTGCGCCGGGGTCATCGACTGTCTGCTTTGCCGCCCGAACAGCGTTCATGGTCGATTCCCGGCTTCCCAACGCCAGAGGTCCGCAATCAAGTGCGATCGATCACAGATGATCGCTCAAGTCTCGGGTATGCGTGATCGATCTATGCGCTGCGCGCGAACTATACTTGACATTGAGCGACTTAGATTTCATACTGGTCGCAGACACCGATTCTCATCCTTACAAGGAGAGGTTTGACATGGCATCACTGATTCGTTGGGAGCCCGTTCGCGAGCTCTCGAGCATGCAGAGCGAAATGAATCGCCTGTTCGGCACGCTGTTCGACTCGCCGACCCCGCGCAACGGGCGCCGCGCGTCCGTTCGCAGCTGGATTCCGGCCATGGACGTGACCGAGAACGACAGCGAGTACGTGCTGAAGGCCGATCTCCCCGGCCTGACCGATGGCGACGTCAACGTCGAGCTCGACGACAACGTCCTGCGGATCTCCGGTGAGCGCAAGTCCGAGCACGAGCAGAAGTCCGACGGCTACCACCGCGTCGAGCGCGCCTACGGGCGCTTCTCTCGCGCGCTGACTCTTCCGGAGGGCGTCACCGCCGACGGCATCAAGGCGACGTTCGACAACGGCGTGCTCGAGGTCCACATCCAGAAGCCCGAGCAGCAGAAGCCGCAGAAGGTCGCGATCTCGGTCGGCCACGAGCCGAAGACGATCGAGACCGCCGAGGACACCGAGTCCTCGCAGGCGGCCTAGTTCTCCGCTGAGTAGGGTCCGGGCCGTGTTCACGGTCCGGACCCAAGTTCCCGGCGGGCTCGCCCGCACCGGGACGCTTCACCTGGCGCACGGCGACGTGCAGACGCCGGCGTTCGTGCCGCTGGCGACCAAGGGCGCAGTCAAGACGCTCGAGCCGCGCGAGGTGGCCGCGCTCGGCTACGAGATGGTCCTCGGCAATACCTTCCACCTCATGCTGGCGCCGGGGCCCGAGCGCGTGCGCGAGTTCGGCGGGCTCCACGAGTTCATGCGATGGGACCGAGCGATCGTCACCGACTCGGGCGGGTTTCAGGTGTTCTCGATGGGCCACGGTGGCGTGGCCGACGAGATCAAGGGCCGGGGGCGCGGCGGTGGCGCCGGCGTTGGTCTCGCTGACGGTTCCGGGGCGAGCGGGGGGAGTGGGGCGAGTGGGGCGAGTGGGGCGAGTGGGGCGAGTGGGGCGAGTGGGGCGAGTGGGGCGAGTGGGGCGAGCGGGGCGAGCGGGGCGACCGGGGCGATCCTGTCGATCGACGAGGACGGCGTCCGGTTCCGGTCGTACGTCGACGGGCGTGAGCGCTTCATCTCGCCCGAGATCTCGATGTCGGTCCAGGCCGCGCTCGGGTCAGACATCGCGCTCGTGTTCGACGAGTGCACGCCGTTCCACGTCACGCGGGAGTACACGGAGCGCTCGATGGAGCGGACCCATCGCTGGCTCGAGCGCTGCCTCCGCTGGCACGCCACGGAGGGGCCGGCCGGACAGGTGGTGTACGGGATCGTCCAGGGAGGGGTCGAGCACGATCTGCGGATCGTGTCGGTCGGTGCGGTCGCGGCGAGCTCGTGCGACGGTGTCGCGATCGGCGGCTCGCTCGGCCAGGACAAGGCCCAGATGTATTCGGTCGTAGGGTGGACGACCGCCGAACTCGAGCGGGTTGCACCCGACCGTCCACGGCACCTGCTCGGGATCGGCGACGTCGACGACCTGATCGCCGGCGTCGAGATGGGGATCGACACGTTCGACTGCGCGCTTCCGACCCGGCTCGGGCGCCACGGGGTCGCGCTCGTGCCCGATCCGGACGCGCGGTGGCGCGTCGACCTGGCCAAGGGCCGCTGGCGCGACTCGCCCGACCCGATCCTCGACGGCTGTCCCTGCCCCGCGTGCTCCGGCGGCTTCTCACGCGCGTACCTGCACTATCTGCTTCGCGCCGGCGAGATCACCGCAATGCGGCTGGTGACGATGCACAACCTGTCGTTCATCGCGCGGTTGATGGCTGACCTGCGGGACGCGGTCGACGGCGGCCGGCTGGGCTCGGTCGTTGCCGCGCTGCGGGCCGGAGCGGCGCCGGGGGCGGTCGGTGGCCGTGGCGGTGTCGGTGGCGGTGGCGGTGTCGGTGGCGGTGGCCGCGGCCGTGGCGCCGGCGGTGGCGGTGGCGGTGGCGGTGGCGCCGGCGGTGGGGTGGCGCCGGCCGTGGCGGTGGCGCCGGCGGTGACCCC
>Ga0335072_10005966_pt1 | contig 17882 bp, 11 predicted proteins | sample Lox_Sample_21_FD_206725 | JGI IMG/M metagenome (GOLD analysis project Ga0335072, IMG submission 206725) | Soil microbial communities from Loxahatchee National Wildlife Refuge, Florida, United States - Lox_Sample_2.1 | ecosystem: Environmental > Terrestrial > Soil > Wetlands | place: USA... | reverse complement strand
GTCGTGCGCTGCGGCCATTTCGGTTCGCGTAGCGCGACGTCCTGCGGACGCACCGCGCCCGTGGCGAAATCGCGTGTGCGCATCGGGGCGAGCGTGAACAACAAGACAAAGGTGAGCAGCACCTCGACAAAGAGCGGCAGCAGAACGGCTTGAACGGACATTGTTCGCCCCCAATGAACGGATCAGTCTAAAGCTTCACGCTGATCGCGGTCTCGCCGTCGTCGTCAACCAGCGCGCTGCGCCAGGACTTGCCGTCGAACAGCGCCTTGCGCACGGTATCGGCGGTACCGCCGTGATTGAGATTGGCGGTAATCAGCGTGCCGCCGGTGCGCAGAAGCCCGCGCAGCGTCTTGTGCAGCGACGTCACCGGCGTGCCGCCGTCGAAGAAGGCGACGTCATAGCCCGGATCAAGCGTCGGGAGCACGCTGACGAAGTCGCCTTCATGCACGGTGATGCGGTGATCCATGGCGGCGGCGGCGATATTGTCGCGCGCCAGCCGCACGTGATCAGGGTCGCGCTCGACGGTATCGACCGTCGCATCCGGCACGCCTGAGGCGAAGGACAGCGCGGTATAGCCGAGCGCAGTGCCGAGCTCGAGGATGCGCCGCGCATTGGCAACGCCGGCAAGCGCCGCCAGGAGTGGACCGTTACCGTAAGGATAGGCGCTGCAGCCGTGCTTGGCCCGATGCGCGTTGGTCGCGTTGCGGATCTTGGCGAAGGGATCGGCGGCCGGGCTCGGCATCGCTGGCCTTTAGGTCCGGCCCGGATAGTTCGGGCTCTCGCGCGTGATAGTCACGTCGTGAACGTGGCTCTCGCGCAGGCCCGCGCCGGAGATGCGGACGAACTCGGCCTTCTGGTGAAACTCGGCGATGTCTTTTGCGCCGACATAGCCCATTGCGGCGCGCAGGCCGCCGGCGAGCTGATGCAGCACATTGGCGACCGGGCCCTTATAGGCCACCTGGCCTTCGACGCCTTCGGGCACGAGCTTGAGCGTGTCCTTGATCTCCTGCTGGAAGTAGCGATCGGCGGAGCCGCGCGCCATGGCGCCGACCGAGCCCATGCCGCGATAGGATTTGTAGGAGCGGCCCTGATAGAGAAAGACTTCGCCCGGCGTTTCGTCGGTTCCGGCAAGGAGCGAGCCGACCATGGCGCAATCGCCGCCGGCCGCGATCGCCTTGGCGAGATCGCCGGAATATTTGATGCCACCGTCTGCGATCACCGGCGTATTGGTCTCGCGCGCCACTTCGACCGCGTCCATGATCGCGGTGAGCTGCGGCACGCCGACACCGGCGACGATGCGCGTGGTGCAGATCGAGCCCGGGCCGATGCCGACTTTGATCGAGTCCGCGCCGGCATCGATCAGCGCCTTGGCGCCGTCGGCGGTCGCGATATTGCCGGCGACGACTTCAACCGCGTTGGAGATGCGCTTGATGCGGGTGACGGCTTCGAGCACCCGGCGGGAATGGCCGTGCGCGGTATCGACGACGACGAGATCGACGCCGGCCTCGATCAGCGCTTCGCTCCGCACATAGCCGGCTTCGCCCACCGAAGTCGCGCCCGCCACGCGCAACCGGCCCTGCTCGTCCTTGCAGGCATTGGGATTGGCCACCGCTTTTTCGATGTCCTTGACCGTGATGAGGCCGACGCAGCGATATTGCGCGTCGACGACGAGAAGCTTCTCGATGCGGTGCTGATGCAGAAGCTTCTTGGCTTCGTCCTGACCGACGCTCTCGCGCACCGTGACCAGGTTTTCCTTGGTCATCAGCTCGGAAATCTTCTGCCGCGTGTCGGTGGCGAAACGCACGTCGCGATTGGTGAGAATGCCAACCAGCCTGCCGGGCGCCTTGCTCTGGCCGTTGCCGCCTTCGACCACCGGAATGCCGGAAATGTGATTTTCCTGCATCAGGGCCAGCGCTTCGGCCAGCGTGGCACCGGGATGGATGGTGACGGGATTCACCACCATGCCGGATTCGAATTTCTTGACCTGGCGCACCTGCGCCGCCTGCGCCTCAGGCTCGAGATTGCGGTGGATAACGCCGATGCCGCCGGCCTGCGCCATGGCGATCGCCATTGCGGCTTCGCTTACCGTATCCATGGCCGAGGCCACGATGGGGATATTGAGCAGGATATTGCGCGTGATCCGCGAGCGAATATCGACCTCCGACGGCATGACGTCGGACAGTCCGGGCTTCAACAGCACGTCGTCGAAGGTATAAGCTTCGTGGAAAGAATCCTTGGAAATCGCTGCCATTGCCAACTCCGCATGGCCCAATCCGTGGGCCAGCATATGGGGATGACGCCTCGCCGACGGAAGGAGTTTACGTCCCTCCTCCGACTCGCTTGCGGCGTTTGACGCCCGCTTTTGGGTTGGCGGCGGTTGATAGCACGGCTTTATTGCAATTGATAGGGCCCCTTGCGGATTAAGCCCGAAATAACCGGGCAAAAAGCAGGGCGGCAAAAGCAGGGAGGGTGACGATGAAGCGGGGCCTAAACCGCCGGCCGGTTCGGCATGGGCGCGGCATCAAGCGCGGCAGCCCGCATGGCACTCGCGGCCTCAGGCCGGCGGCCCGGGCGAGGCGGCGCCGGTGAAGCGTTCGGCAGCCGCGGCAGCAGAAGGAGACCGGCTTCCTCAACGGCAATATCGACGTTAAGAACTACGCCGATCTGAGCATGGTCCAAAAAGCGGCCAAACGGCTGACATAAAGTCGGCCGAGACGCTTCCCGAGAGCGCGGTCCCCGCAAGGGCCGCGCGTGTCGACAATCGCCGAAAGGCCAAATGCTGCAAATATCGCCAAGCCGTTATGACCGCGTCGTGCCGTTGATCGTCGCTACGGCGCTGTTCATGGAGAACATGGATTCCACGGTCATTGCGACCTCGCTGCCGGCGATCGCGCGCGCGCTCGTCACCAACCCGCTGACGCTCAAGCTCGCGGTGACATCCTATCTGCTGTCGCTTGCCATCTGCATTCCGGCGAGCGGCTGGACCGCCGACCGCCTCGGCGCGCGCAACGTCTTCCGCTTCGCCATCGGCGTGTTCGTGCTGGGCTCGATCGGCTGCGCGGCGTCGCGTTCGCTCGACGAATTCGTGCTGGCGCGTATCGTGCAAGGCATGGGCGGCGCCATGATGACGCCGGTCGGCCGCCTGATCATGGTGCGCACCGTCGACAAGGGAAACCTGCTCAACGCCATGTCGCTCGTCACCATGCCGGCGCTGATCGGGCCGATCGCGGGACCGCCGCTCGGCGGTTTCATCACGACTTACGCATCATGGCACTGGATCTTCCTGATCAATGTGCCGATCGGCATTGCGGGCATCGTGCTCGCAACGCGCTTCATTCCCAATGTCCATGCCGAGCACCGTGACCCGTTCGATTTTTTCGGTTTCATCTTGTCCGGCATCGCAATCGCCGGACTTGCCTTCGGCCTCTCCGCCATGGGGCTTGAATCGCTGCCGATCGGAGTGGTGGTTGCACTGCTCGTGATCGGCGCGATCGCGGCCGTAGCCTATGTCATTCACGCTCAGCGGACGCCGGCGCCGATCCTCGACCTCAATCTGTTGCGGCTGCCGACCTTTCGCGCCAGCGTGGCCGGCGGATTTCTGTTTCGGCTCGGCATCGGCGCGTTGCCGTTTTTGCTGCCGCTGCTGCTACAGATCGGCTTCCATCTGACGCCGTTTCAATCCGGCCTGATCACCTTCACGTCCGCGCTCGGCTCGTTCTTCATGAAGGCTGCAGTGGCCACCGTGCTCGCGCGCTTCGGCTATCGCAATGTCCTTCTTTATAATGCGCTGATCAGTAGCAGCTTCCTGCTCGCCTGCGCGATCTTCGTGCCGGGCATGCCATTCTGGGCGATGATCCTGATTTTGCTGTCCGGCGGCTTCTTCCGCTCGCTGCAATTCACCAGCATCAACACCATCGCCTATGCCGAGATCGAGCCGGCAAAGATGAGCCGCGCCACCGCCATGGTCGCCGCCGCGCAGCAATTGTCGCTGTCGACCGGCGTCGCTGTCGGCGCGCTGGTGGTCGAGACGACGCTGTGGCTCAAGGACCGGACGGCGATGACGGCCGCGGATTTTCCGGCGGCCTTCATCGTGGTCGGCCTGCTCTCGGCCAGCGCGGTCCTTGTGTTCATGCAGCTCGCGCCGGATGCCGGCGCGGAACTGTCGGGCCGCAAGGCGGCCGAGGCGGCCGTTGCGAATAAAAGTGCGGCCGGCAAGAACGCCTAAGCTTACGCGCTGCGCCCGCGAAAGCCCTTCGCCAACAGATAAAGCTCGGCGGAATCAGCGCGGCTGGCCGGCGGCTTGACGTGCTTGACGGTCTCGAAATCGCGCTTGAGTTCGGCAAGCAGCTTCGCCTCCGTGCCGCCTTGCAGCACCTTGCAGAGAAACGCGCCGCCCTTGGCCAGCACCTCGCAAGCGAACTGCGCTGCGGCTTCGGCAAGCGCCATGATGCGCAGGTGGTCGGTCTGGCGATGGCCGGTAGTATTGGCCGCCATGTCCGACAGCACCACATCGGCCTTGCCGCCGAGCATCTCTTTCAAGCGGTCCGGCGCGCTGTCGTCGAGAAAGTCGAGTTTCAGAAATTCGACGCCCACCATCGGCTTGAAGTCGAGAATGTCGAGCGCGATGACGCGGCCGGACGGCCCGACGCGCTTTAAGGCAATCTCGCTCCAGCCGCCGGGCGCCGCGCCGAGATCGACCACGCGCCCGCCATGCTTGAACAGCCGATACTTGTCGTCGACCTCGATCAGCTTATAGGCCGCCCGCGAGCGGTAGCCCTCGCGCTTGGCGCGCGCGACGTACGGATCGGCCAGCTGGCGCTCGAGCCACGTGCGCGACGACAAGGTCCGCGTTTTTTGGTCCTTGAGCCGCGCCATGATCAGGCTTCTCCCCACACGCCGTCTTCGCGCATCATCTCGACCAGCATGCCCTCGCGCAGGCCGCGATCCGCAACGCGCAGGCGCGAACATGGAAAGGCGCGGCGGATGGCGTCGAGGATGGCGCAGCCGGCAAGCACAAGATCGGCACGCTCGGCGCCGATGCAAGGGTTCGCCGCGCGCTCATCGAAGCTCATCGCCATGAGCTCATCGACGACGCGGGAAATCTCGGTGTCCGACAGCCAGCAGCCGTCGACGCGCCGGCGATCATAACGGCGCAGCCGCAGAAACACTCCGGCGATGGTCGTCACCGTTCCCGAGGTGCCGAGCATGTGGAAACCGTTGAGATCGCTGCGGTGATGATTGGCGAAGTTTTCGACGAAGCCCGCAACCTCATCGATCATGGCGTCATAGACGTCGCGCGACACGACCTTGCCGCCGTAGCGCTCGGCGAGCGTCACGACGCCGACCGGCAGCGAGGCCCAGCCGACAATATCCGGCGCAGGCGGGCCGCGGCGGCCATGACCCGGGCCGTGCCCGGAGCGGTTGAGCCGCACCAATTCCGAGGAGCCGCCGCCGATATCGAACAAGATCACGCCGGACGCCGCCGGATCGAACAGTTCGGTGCAGCCGGTCGCAGCAAGCCGCGCCTCGGTCGCTGAGTTGATAATCTCGAGTTCGAGCCCTGCCTCCTTGGCGACGCGGGCGCGAAACTCCTCGCCGTTCTCGGCGGCGCGGCAGGCCTCCGTGGCGATGAGCCGCGCCCGCATCACGCCGCGCGCCTGCATTTTGTCCCGGCAGATCTTCAGCGCCTCGACGGCCCGCCCGATCGCCGCCTCGCTGATGCGCCGCGTTGCGGCAATACCCTCGCCGAGACGGATGATGCGCGAGAACGCGTCGACGACGCGGAAGCCGTCGCTGGTCGGCCGCGCGATGAGCAGGCGGCAATTATTGGTGCCGAGATCGAGCGCTGCATAAGTCGCCGGGCTGCGCTCCGCGGCCGCGTGCCCGTCGTTGCGCGTAGCATCGCGCCGCAGCCCGTAAGGCGTGCGGCGACTCCAGCGAGGCCTGTTCGAAGCCGGGTCGGAAGACGGCTTCGAAACCAGCCGGGCGTCGAGGCCGCCCGGCGGCGGAACCTCGTCGTTCATGCATGCCTTCCCGCCGCGCCGGAGCCGGTTTTGTCAAAACGGCTTCAACTGCGCGGTCCATAAACGGAGCCAAAATCGGTTGAACTGTAACAGGGGCGGCAGCGAGGGCAATATAGCGGGGTTCCTCGCCGACACTGGAGGCAAACCGGGGACGGAAAATCCGGCCCAAAACCCGCGAATGGCTGAGATTTGGGCTTAGGTGCCATGTTCGCCGCCTAGTTGCCGGGGGTCGCCAAGTCGACTATTTGACGGAGATCAGCCTCACCGGGATTGAATCGTCATGACTTTTCAGCAGCCCGCCGGGACACCGGCGCAGGACGCCGCGGATCAATTGACCGCCGACAGGTTGGCCGTCGAGAAATATGCGGTTGGACAGTCGGTGCCCCGCAAAGAGGACCCCATGCTGCTGCGGGGGCTCGGACATTATACCGACGATGTCAGCCTGCCCGGCCAGGCCTATGCTGTGATGGTGCGCAGCCAAGTGGCGCACGGCCTGATCCGCGGCATCGACACGGATGCGGCGCTGAAAATGCCGGGCGTGCTCGCCGTCTACACCGCCGCCGAGCTGCAGGCCTATGGCCCGCTGAAATGCGTGGTGCCGTTCAACAACCGCGACGGCTCGCCGATGAAGAAGCCGCTGCGGCAGGCGCTCGCCAAGGACAAGGTGCGCTATGTCGGCGATCCGGTCGCCTATGTCGTCGCCGAAACCGTGCTGCAGGCCAAGGACGCGGCGGAAGCTGTCGCCGTCGATATCGAAGCGTTGCCGTCGGTGACGACGGCGGAAAAAGCCGCGAAGAACGGCGCGCCGCAGCTCTATGATGACGTGCCGAACAATATTTCGCTCGACTATCACTATGGCGATGCCGACGCTGTGAAAGCGGCCTTTGCCGCCGCGGCGCATGTGACGAAGCTTCGCCTGGTCAACAGCCGCCTTGTCGTTGCGGCGATGGAACCGCGCGCCGCGGTCGCAGCCTATGACGGCAGCCGCTTCACGCTCCACGTCGGCACCCAAGGCGTGTTCGGCATGCGCGCCAATCTCGCCGAAGCCATGGGTGTGACGCCGAAGGAGATGCACATCCTCACCGGCCAGGTCGGCGGCTCGTTCGGCATGAAGGCCGCGGTGTTTCCGGAATACATTTGTCTTCTGCACGCCGCGCGCGCACTCGGCCGTCCGGTGAAATGGACCGACGAGCGCTCCGGCAGCTTCGTCTCCGACAGCCACGGCCGCAACCACGATGTCGATGCCGAGCTGGCGCTCGACAAGGACGGCAACTTCCTCGCGGTGCGCCTGACGAGCTTTGCCAATGTCGGTGCCTTCCTGTCGCCGGTCGCGCCGATGCCGGGCACGATCAATGCCGTGAAGAACGTGCAAGGCATGTACCGCACGCCGTTGATCGAGGTTTCGACCAAGGTCGTGTTCACCAACACTTCGCACGTCTCGGCCTATCGCGGCGCCGGACGGCCCGAGGGCAATTACTACATGGAGCGGCTGATCGACGCCGCCGCGGCTGAGCTCGGCGTCGACCGCATGGCGCTGCGCAAGCGCAACCAGATCCGCCCGGCCGAATTGCCGCGCAAGACCGCGGCCGCGACCACCTACGACAGCGGCGACTTTGTCGCGCTGAGCAAACAGGCCTTCGATCTCGCCGACGCCAAGGGCTTCGTCAAGCGCAAGCGCGACAGCAAGAAGCGTGGCAAGCTGCGCGGGCTCGGCATTGGCAATTTCCTCGAAGTCACCGCCCCGCCATCGAAAGAATCCGCCGGCATCATCTTCAACGCCGATGGCTCGGTGACACTCACCACCGGCACGCTCGATTTCGGCATGGGCCATGCCACGCCGTTCGCGCAGGTATTGAGCCAGCAGCTCGGCATTCCGTTCGAGAAGATTTCGCTCTTGCAGGGCGACAGCGATCGCCTCAGCTTCGGCGGCGGCTCCGGCGGCTCGAAATCGCTGATGCATTCCGGCACCGCAATTGTCGAAGCTTCGGCCAAAGTCATCGAGAAGGGCAAGGAAGCCGCAAGCCACGTTCTGGAAACCGCCGCCGCCGACATCACCTTCGCGCGCGGAAATTTCACCGTGGTCGGCACTGATCGCAGCATTTCAATCATGGATCTGGCGCAGAAGCTGCGCAACGGCGCCGACCTGCCGCCCGATGCGCCGAAATCGCTCGACGTCGATCACATCAGCGACGGGCCGTCCGCCTCGACCTATCCGAACGGCTGCCACATCGCCGAGGTCGAGGTCGATCCGGACACCGGCGCGGTGGAAGTCGTCGGCTATTCCTGCGTCAACGACTTCGGCGTCGTGGTCAATCCGATGATCGTCGCCGGCCAGCTGCACGGCGGCGTGGTGCAAGGTATCGGCCAGGCGCTGATGGAAAAGACCGTCTATGACAGCGACGGCCAGCTCCTCACCGGCTCGTTCATGGATTACGCCATGCCGCGCGCCGCCGACGTCCCCTCCTTCGTGCTGGAAGATCACCCGGCGCCGGCCAAGACCAATCCGCTCGGCGTCAAAGGCTGCGGCGAAGCCGGCTGCGCCGGCGCGCTGACTTCGATCATGAACGCCGTCATGGATGCGCTCGCCGAGCGCGGCATCCGCCATGTCGACATGCCGCTGACGCCGGCGAACATCTGGCAGGCGCTGCGCGACGCCGACTCCGAAGGCAAGGTCAAGGCCGCTCCGGCGCCGCGGCAATGACGGAAGCAGCGGAAGCCTTATCGGGCCGCGCCATCAGGCCGGCCGAGTCGCGGCTCATCGCAGGCGTCTGCGCCGCACATATGATGAGCCATTATTATATGCTGATGCTGGCGCCGCTGCTCGCCTTCATCCGCGATGATTTCAGCGTGAGCTACACGCAGCTGGCGCTGGCGCTCACCGTCTTCAATGTCGTCTCCGGCGCGCTGCAGACGCCGGTCGGCTTCCTGGTCGATCGCATCGGGGCACGGCCGGTGCTGCTGTTCGGGCTGTTTCTCAGCAGCGTCAGCTTTGCCGTTGCCGGCATCGTCGGCTCGTTCTGGGTCTTCGTCGCGATGTATGGCGTCGCCGGTCTCGGCAACACCGTCTATCACCCGTCCGACTATTCGCTGCTGTCGCGGCACACGCCGTCGGCGCGAATCGGCCAGGTGTTCTCGTTTCACACCTTCGCCGGCATGGTCGGCTCCGCGGTCGCGCCGGCCACCCTGCTCTATATGCAAAGCCAATTCGGCTGGCGCGGCGCCTATATCGGCTCGGCGATCTTCGGCCTGCTCGTGCTTATCGCGCTTGTGGCCCAGCCCGAGCCTGTGGACGAAGCCACGGCCAAAGCGCCCGCAAAGGCGCATACCGACGCTGCCGATACCGGCTGGCGGCTGTTGCTGTCGCCGCCGATCCTGCTCAATCTTGGCTTCTTCGTCATGATCTCGCTGATGGGCAGCGGGCTGAACACTTATCTCGTGGTGGCGCTGGGCGCGCTGCATGCGACGCCGCCGGCGGTCGCCAATATGGCGCTGACCTCGCTGCTCGCCATGAGCGCCGCCGGCACCTTGGCCGGGGGGCTTCTCGCCGGACGCACGTCGCGCCACGCCGCGGTGGCGGCATCGGGCTTGACGATCGGCGGCATCGTCACCGCGCTGGTCGGCTTCTTCAACTTCGGGCCGGTGCTGCTGATCGTCGTTATGGGATTCTCCGGTTTCTGCGTCGGCATCACCTATCCGTCGCGCGACATGCTGGTGCGGGCGGTGACGCCACCCGGCGCCTTCGGCAAGGTGTTCGGCTTTGTCTCGACCGGCTTCAACATCGGCGCCAGCATCGCGCCGATCATGTATGGCATGCTGATGGACCGCAACGAGCCGCGCGCGATCTTCTTCGTCTCCGCGACCATCAGCCTGCTCTGCGTGACCACGGTGACCTTCGGGCTGTCGGGCCGCAAAACCGACCTGGCAGGCACTGACTAACCAAGGATTGCAATGACTTTGTCCGTGCTTGCCTGCTAGTCTCTTTCCGACAACAAAATGACAATTCCGGGACGATCAAGGAGTACCCCATGAAGCTTTGCCGCTATGACGACGATCGTCTGGGCGTGGTACGCGACGGGCTGGTGCACGATGTCACCGAGGCGCAGACCGAGATCCGCAAGGCGGCGCCCTATGCGATGCGGGGCGACGCCGTCGTCGCGGCGCTGCCGGCCTGGCGCGAGCGCATCGAGCGCATGGCCGACAAAGCGCGAGGCTTGCCGATCGCGCAGGTGAAACTGCTTTCTCCCGTCGCGCGGCCGTCGAAGCTGACCTGCGCGCCGACCAATTACCAAGCGCATATCAGCGAGATGCAGGCTGCCGCCGCAAAACCCGGCTCACAGGTTGTGGCGCATCAATCGTCAAAGATCCTCGAAGCGGGCATGTTCCTGAAATCCAATTCCTCGCTGATCGGCCCGTCCGAGGGCATTCCGCTGCGCTTTCCCGACCGCCGCAACGATCACGAGATCGAACTGGTGATGGTGATCGGCAAAGCCGGCAGCGACATTCCGCAGGCGAACGCGCTCGACTATGTCGCCTGCTATTGCCTCGGCCTCGACATCACCGTGCGCGGCCGCGAAGACAGAAGCTTCCGCAAATCGGTCGACGGCTATGCCGTTGCCGGCCCGTGGATGGTGACGGCCGACGAAATCCCCGATCCCGACGCGCTGCCGCTGACGCTCACCGTCAACGGCGAGGTGCGGCAGAGCAGCAATACCAGCGACCTGATCTTTAATTGCCGCCGCCTGATCGAATTCGCCTCGTCGTTCTACACGCTCTATCCGGGCGACCTGCTCTATACCGGCACGCCCGAAGGCGTTGGACCGGTGAAGCCGGGCGACGTGATCGTCTGCCGCTCGGCTCCCGTGCTCGGCGAGCTCAAGATCGACGTCCGCGCGCATAAAATCGGAGAAGCCGCGTAACCGCGGCAATCGCAAACGAAAAAGAGGAACCGTTCAGGGAACGTGCCATGTTGCAGATCAAACGCGCCGGCCACTCGACCCTCACCACGCCCGATCTCGAGCGAACGCTCGATTATTTCACCCGCATTGTCGGGCTGAGCCTCGCCGCCCGGGAAAAGAACCGCGCCATCCTGGCCACGAAATCGGGACTCGAAGCGATCGTGCTGGAAAGCGGCAGCGAAGCCGGCGCGCCACGATTGTCATTGCAGACGACGCCAGGCAGCGATCCGGGCGAAATCGTCGCCAACCTTCGTGCGCTGGGCGTCAAAAGCGAGAAGCGCAGCGACATCACGCCCGGCATCAAGGAGGCCGTGACCTTCACCGATCCCAAGGGCACGGTGATCGAAGTTTTCTCCGATTTCGGCTTTGCGCCCAAGGACGACAATTTCAACGGCGTGATGCCGCTCAAGCTCGGCCACATTGCCTATACCTGTCCGGACGTGCAGAGCATCGTGAAATTCTATTGCGACGTGCTCGGCTTCCGCGTCTCCGACTGGCGCGGCGACTTCTTCGCCTTCCTGCGCTGCAGCCGCGACCACCACACCGTGAACTTCCTGCGCGATGCGAAGACCGGGATCCATCACATTGCCTTCGAGGTGCGCGACTGGACCGACGTCAAGCGCGCCTCGGACTTCCTGGCGCAAAGCAATATCCACCTCACCTGGGGGCCGCTGCGCCACATCATCGGCCACAATATCGCGATCTATCACAAGAACCCGGACGGCGTGGTCGTCGAGTTCTATTGCGAGATGGACCAGATGTACGACGAAGAACTCGGCTTCTTCGAGCCGCGGCCCTGGCATCAGGACCGTCCGCAGCGGCCGAAGGTCTGGGGCGACGGCACCCTGTCGAACTGGTGGGGGCCGATGTCGCACAGCCCCAACCGCACGCATCCCGGCGCAAGCGAAGCCGACGCGCCGGCGAAGAAACCGCAAGCCGCCGTCGCCGCCAAGGCGCGCATGCCCAGGAAGACGGGAAAGCCCGGTAAAACGGCCGGCAAAGCCGATAAATCGCGGCCAAAGCGGCGCTAAAGCCGCGCTAAGGACTTGGGGCCTGATACAGGAAAATGCCCACGCCCGCTGTCCATCGGCGGGCCACTTCAGGCTTGGAAACCGGATGGAATTGCCCTAAATCAGCAGCCATCCAGTGATTTGCGGATGACGGCAATATGCCCGGCCAGGCTCGCGGCCGGACACGCAAATTGGGGAATAGTTCAACGGTAGAACAGCGGACTCTGACTCCGTTAATCTAGGTTCGAATCCTAGTTCCCCAGCCACACTCCCCCGCCCGCGCAACATCCGTTCTTTGTGACCGATCGCGCCGTTTCAAGGTCGGGCACGCTCGTGGACCGCTGCTCGTTACACGCGCACGTCAGAGGAATCCATCTTCCTTTGGCTGGCGCGCAAGTCGGAACGAGGCAAAGGCTTCGGCTGATCGGGTCTCCGGTTTGATATCGTTCGCGATATGGCGCCGGCGCCTCACTGACAATCAGTTCGCCGACAATCAGCGTGCCGCACATGTTGAAGTTCTACCGCCGCCTTGTCCGCGGCGATAGAACTCCTGATTTCGCTAAGCAGATAACATCAGGCGATCAGGCATGGTGCCAGATATGTTCGAACGAAGCGCCGATCATGTGAAGGTCGAAATGTCCATGGTTGTCGCCACCGCCGTGTGCAACGCCTTGACCACCTTGGCCCTGGCCAACGTTCTGGGCACCGTTGCCGGATCCCTGGTTGCCGGCGAGGTGGGTGTCACCTCCACCGGCTGAACCTTGGTTGCCCTGGCCGTGGCCCTGGTTCTGGCCACCATTGCCTGAGCCCTGGTTGCCGGCGAGATGGCCGCCGCCTTGACCATTGCCGCCATGTCCGGATCCGCCGTGTCCAGATCCACCCTGCCCAGATCCGCCCTGTCCAGATCCGCCCTGTCCCGATCCCTGGTTGCCGGCGACGCTGGTGTTCGGATTTGGATTCGTTGTCCCATACCCATTATTGGTCAGCCCATTCACTGGGTTGTTTGTCGGGTTGTCGTTCCCATCAACAGCCCCAGCCGGTAGTGCCGTGCCGACTGTCGCAGCGCCCGTAGTCGTGGCGCCGGCAACGGTCGTCGAGGTACCGACATACGATCCGCCGCCGGTCGGGAGGTTGTTGCCAGCCACGTCATTGGCGTCCGCCACGAAGCCGACGCCCGCCGCCACGAGTTGCGCGGTATTGGTTGTGTTAACGCCATTGGCTTCAATACTTTGCAGCGCGGCGACGGCGTTCGCAGAATCGGTCTTGAGGGTTCCTGAAAGCAGTTCGTTGTCGAACCGATCGCCAAAGACACCGCCTTCCGCGCCAGTGAAGCTCGCTCCGAACTCGTTGTAATTGTTGACTTGAGTGATCAGCGCCTGGAGTTCGGAATTGGTCGGCTGGATCGTGCCATTGGCGATGCCATCAAACGTGTTGTTCAACTGGTTGGCTTCGGCGATGAATTGCGACCAGAAGTTCGTCTGCGCCTGGTTGTCCTGATATTGAAGGATCGTGCCGCCGTGATCGTTCACGCCGCCGATGCCATTGAGGTAGCCCGGAAGTTCGCCGAATCCGCCGGTGCTGGCGCCGAACGTTTGGTTCGGTTGCGCGCCGTTGTTCCCCACCGAAACATCGCCCGCGGCCGCGGCCAGTGCCCCGTCGTTGTTCACGATGTCGATTATGTCGAGCAGATTGTCGTTCGTTGAACGCGCCGCGTCATTCGGATTGGTCGCGTACATCCCATCGAACTTGTTGATCTGCATCTCGATCTGGTTGAGCGCGGTCTCGAGATGGACTGTCGTCAGCGCTTGCATCTGTGCCGCGGTCAGCGACTGTCCGTCTGGACCCGTGCCGGCTTGTTCGTTCGCCTCGATGGCGGCAAGCGCCGTCGGATTGTTGAGGATATTGGTCAGGCCGGTCGCGACCGCTTGCATGTCGGTGTTGAATTGGCCGAGGTTGGTGGAATTCAAGCCGCCCACCGCAAGATCGTTGGCCGCGTTGAATACCGCGCCGATCTGCGCGAGAGTCGGGGGCGCGCTCGCGGTCCCTTCAGCCGCGCCAAGAGCCGCCGCGCTATCGCTGCCCGTTGGAAGCGCCTGGAACCCGACATTGGTAAAACCGGTCGCGCTCTGGTAGGCCGCCGCATTGAGTGCGGATGCGAGAGTCGCGTCGCCATTGATCTCGCCGAGGATCGCCTGTTGCGTAAGGGCGATGGTGCCCTGCGCCGTCGCCGCCGCTGCGGTGTCGCCAACCGACAGCGGGGCCTCCTGTAGAAGGGTCGCGAGCTGCCCTTGAATCATGGAAAGCTCGCCGGTAAGCGCCGGATCGGAAATCGTCTCTCCGCCGACAGTGATCGCATTCGGATTTGCCAGCATCGCATTGACGTCGGCTTGAACGGCATTGATGTCCTGCACGTACATCGGTTCATACGGCTGTTCATTATTGGCGCTGGCGGCCTCGAGCGACGTGGAGCCCGACCACAAGCCGCCGTCGGAGAGACGAATCGCGTCATTGAAGACCGCGCCGGCCTGGGCAAGATCGGTGGATGTATTCAGGGCGCTGTTGATCGTCGTTGCGTAGTCATTGCCCGGTTGCGTGATTGAAACGCCGTCGAGCCCTTCGGTGTCGCGGATAGTGGAAGGAACCGTAACCATCTCGTGCTCTCCTGTGTTGAAGCCCCCCGGGCTTGCGTGATCATTACGTTGCGCTTCTTCCGTCGATGAACGGTCCCAGAATTTCACAAAAACCGGCGATCATGGCCGCAGCATGGAGTCACGGCGGCGGCATCCGCCTTATTACGAGCCGGCGAAGGACTCGGTTTTGTGTGCCGCGGCTCCACGGCAAATTCAGATCGCACACACAATGCCGGGTCATGGCTCATTGAACATGCGATGAAGCTGGTCGGTGATCGGCTTAAGCAGATAGCGCAACATCGTGCGTTTTCCCGTTTGCAGGAAAATCTCCACCGGCATTCCCGAGACCAGCGTCATGCCGTCGAGATGGTGACGTTCGCCCTCCGGAAGGTTGATCTTCACGGTGTAGAAGCTGGCATTGGTTCGGTCGTCGTGAGTGAGATCGGCCGAAATATATGTCACCGTGCCCTTAACCTCGGGCATGGTCGGACGATCGAGGGTGGAGAACTTCAGATACGCGCGCTGACCGCGGGTAACTCGGTCGATCTCATTCGGCGGCAGGTGGCCCTCGATCTCGAGATCGTCGGTATCGGGAACGATCTCCATGATGACGTCTCCGGGGCGAATGACGCCGCCGATCGTATGCATCGCCAATTCATGGACGACTCCGGACGTCGGCGCCCGTATGTCGACCCGGTTGAGCTGGTCCTTGGCGGCCACGTTGCGTTCGATCAGCTCCGATTCCTTATCCTGCGACTCGCGCAGGTCTTTCATCACCTCGGAGCGGAAATCCTGATCGACCTGACCGATTTGCAGTTTCGCCTGTCCGATTTTGGCGTTTGTCTCCGCGATCGTGGCCGTGAGTTGCGCGCGCTCACCCTCGAGCTGGGCGGAATCACGCTGCAACGTCGTCAATCTGGTCAAGGGGACCAGGCCCTTGGCGTAGAGCTCCTGAACGCCGTTCAGCTCGGTCGCGATAAAAGCGAGCTGGGACGTCTTCGATTGAATTTCTGCGTTCAAGCCGTCGATCTGTTCCTGGAATTGACGAATGTTGCTCGCATAAAGGTCTTTCTGGCCTTGGCGCGCCTTGGCGCGAGCGTTGAACAAAGCGGTTTCCGACGCCACAAGATGAGCGACGCCGGCTTCATGCTCGCGCGTCGCGAGTTGTTCGGGGAACTGAATGGCCTCTACACCGTCCCGCTCCGCAACGAGCCTGGCGATACGGGCGCGGATCTGATCGAGCTGATCGGCAATCAATTGTTGGTTGGCTTTGAGCTGCGTGTCGTCGAGCCGGACAAGAAGCGTCCCGGCGCTCACGTGCATGCCATCCTGGGCCGGAATTTCCGCCACCACACCGCCGGTGGGATGCTGGATTTTCTTGACGCTCGATTCGACCACGAGCGCGCCGGGCAGAACGACCGCACCGGATAACGGCACCAGCGTCGCCCATCCTCCGGCGATCGTGGCGCCGATGATCAGCACGCGCGCGGCAGCCTTTACCTGGCCTTCGTGGGTACGAACCACCTGCTCCCTGAAATCCCACGCTGAATTCTCGGAGGCAGGTGCACCGGACACCAGCCAGCTGGCTTGCGCGTGCAAAACTCGAAAGCAATTCCCGAGTGCGGAAACGATCTGCTGTTTGCGGGGGCTCTGGAAAAACGAAAGACCAAGCTTCACCTTCTGCCTGGCGGCGGCCGGCTTGTGCAAAACCTTATGATCAAAGCGGTCGAGCTGCTCCCGTAATCGAGGAAACTGCTTTATGACACCGTCCGGCCTCGCGCCCTGCCTGCGGCGAACCGGACTCGGTTCGCGCAATGCGTCGCCCTGGTGGCGATTGAGAGCCTTCTTGGCGCTTTGCAATTCGACGATGAGCGCCTGTCCCTGCAGCCCAACCCCGACATCATGACCCGCTGCAGACCGCCGGCGGGCCGCATGATCGTGCGGGCTGTAGCCCATGCTGTGGTCCATGGTGCTCATGCTGGCGCACCCGTCGATGCCCGCAAGTCATGCGATTGCGTCTTGCCGGACTTGAAGACACTCGGAGCGTTTGTGTTGACGGTTCGGGCGACGCGGGCGAACAGTTCATCACGCGGACCGAAGGCGACCATCCGTCCATTGCGCAGCACTGCCGCCATGTTGAGCGCCGCAAGCGCCTCGGGGCGGTGCGACACCATGACGACAATGCGCATGCTTTTTCGCAGCGCCTGGATCGCGCCAATCAGGGCGACCTCGCCATCATGGTCGAGATTGGCATTTGGCTCGTCGAGCACGACGAGAAAAGGATCGCCGTACAGGGCGCGGGCGAGCCCGATGCGCTGGCGCTGACCGGCAGAAAGGCACGAGCCGCGCTCGCCAATCCTGGTGGCGTAACCGTCGGGCAACGACAAAATCATCTCGTGCGCACCGGCGAGTTGCGCTGCGCCGAGAACCGCGTCCGAGGTTGCACCCGCATCGAAGCGCCCGATATTCTCAGCTACCGTGCCATCAAACAGCGCCACGTCCTGCGGCAGGTAGCCGATGTGCCGACCGAGGTCGTCGGAAGTCCAATTGTCCAATGCCGCCCCGTCGAGTCTGACCGCACCTTCGCTTGCCGGCCAAATGCCGAGGAGCGCTCTGGCGAGCGACGACTTGCCCGCCGCGCTCGGGCCGAGCAACGCCAGGCCCATGCCGGCGGTCAGTTTGAAGGAGACATTGGAGAGGACGACCCGGTCGCTTCCGGGAACCGCGACGGTGATGTTCTCAACCGAGAGACTCTGCCTGGGACGAGGCAGATCAACGGCGGCGGCCGCGGGCGCCGGTACGGTCGCCAGAATCTCGCGAAGCCTCTCGATTCCCTGCCGGGCGGCGACCAGCTGTTTCCAATTCGACAAAGCGATTTCGATAGGCGCCAGCGCGCGGCCCATCATGATCGATGACGCAATCATGATGCCGCCGGAAGCTTGCTCGTTAATGACCAGATAGGCGCCGGTGCCGAGAATTGCCGACTGCAAGGCGTAGCGCACCACCTTGGCGATAGCGCCGATATTGGCGTAGACGTCGGAGGCCACGAAATTCTGGCGCAAGAACCGTTCGTTGGCTTCCAGCCACCGTTCGGTGAAGCGGCCGGTCATGCCAAGGGCGCGAATGGCCTCAGCATTTTGCCGGGTCGAATCAGCGAAGACTTGCCGTTGGGCGCTGCAATCCATGGAGAACTTCGCCGCCGCGCGGGCGCGGCGCTCGGCGACCACCGTGAGCGCAACAATCGTTGCCGCGCCGAGCATCGCG
>Ga0335072_10005965_pt1 | contig 17884 bp, 9 predicted proteins | sample Lox_Sample_21_FD_206725 | JGI IMG/M metagenome (GOLD analysis project Ga0335072, IMG submission 206725) | Soil microbial communities from Loxahatchee National Wildlife Refuge, Florida, United States - Lox_Sample_2.1 | ecosystem: Environmental > Terrestrial > Soil > Wetlands | place: USA: Florida... | reverse complement strand
TTAATAACATGAGCTTTAAAGATTGTATAATATCTCTGTATCTCCGTAGAGCTTCGGTGTCTTCGAAGTTCTAGACATATAGCAAGGTTTTATCAATATCTAGCTACTAAGTCTAAACATCTAGCCTCAACAGCTGTAATCTAATAGTAGGAGAAGCATTGGCATTCTTGGAACGGATATTGAAGACGATGGCCGTGCTCAACGATCTTGTTTCTGAAATTATCTGCCCTTATCTCACTGAATTTATGCAACTCCACGTTATAGTCTACGACCGCAGTTGAAACGTTTGTGATGCTCTTTTCGACTACTGCCCTAATATTATTCTCGAAATGATCCTCTTCTAACACGGCTTTCAGCAACTTCGATACCGATACAAGAGTTGCAATGGAGGTAAACATCTTTGTGCCCTTAGCATCCTTCCATGATCGGTAAAACTGCACAAGGCTCTAGCATGCCTGGATGGCCAGAGATGTGCAGTTCCCGTAGCGCTAAGCAGATCTGCCATATTCAGAACTTATTAGAAATCTCAGCTTCTTCAAACTGTATTACTTCACAGCATAGTCCATTTCATAGAAAGAAGGCATGCTTACAATGCATGCGTACTAGATGAAGTAAAGGGCTTGACTCAGCCTCGGCAAGGCTATCAGGAAGCTTGCGCTAATGCAGTCAGCGAGGCATAAGTGGGCTGAATTTGAAAAACTTGAGTTTTCCATTGGATTTGCCAGTTCGGTCTTAAAGATCTTCCCAATCCACTTGATAGCATTGATTTGGAAGCTGATCCAGCGGCGCTCGACTTTTGCGGAACTAATAAGCCTGATGGTTGACTAGAGGGCTACGAGTTCATCAGAAGACGCCTCTATTTCTCAGCCAAAACTCGTACGAATTAGATTTACCACAGCTTTAGATTTAAGAGTTTTTCATTCTAGCGGTAAGCAAATGTTAACCTGACAATATTGTTGGAGGAGAGCCAGGTTCTAATGCTTCTCTAAGCTTCCGTCTCAGGCGACCAAAATGATTGCGCTCACAAATTGGTAGAAGAACGGAGTCACAGGTTTTGGTAGTTCGACGAAATGACGTTGAGAATACATTATCAATATATAAACACAAACCTATTACACTTCAGAGGACAGCCACGATGACACCTCCAGCAACCACACCTAGTAGTCCACCAAGACCATTTGTAGCCGCAGCACCACTTGATGACGTCTTGCTCGCGGCTGACGCACTTCCAGCACCCGAGGCTGCAAAAGTTGTAGCTCCCAAGAAGCTTCCAGTTGCAGCACTACCACCTGTAGTTGTACTCGCAGCCGCACTAGACGGCATCATCGTCGCAAGCGTCGCGCTACCCGTAATCGCGCCCTCTCCCTGCGGCCCCAACGCCGTATAGTATAAACTAATGGCTGTTTGACTAGGATATAAATCCGTCATGCCCGTTCCCGCCGTGCTCGCAACAGCCACGTTCGCGTCGCTCAGCGAGCTAAAGATAGCCGCGAAACTATTTGTCGGCGTCCCTGTGCACAGAATGTTCGAAGCAGAAGTCAGGATCTGCGAGAAGGCGCTGCTTTGGGCTTGCGAGCGCCCGCCGTGAACGTAGAGGCAGTTGAGGCAGCCGAGCCAGTTGGAGAAGAAGCCGCCGTCGCACATGCATTCTTGGTGCGCGATGTAGTCGATTGGGGCTGTGCCATTAGGCTGACAGGCGGATTGAATGTTAATAATTTCTTGGCAGGGAGGGATGGGATTGGTGACGTTGGGTTGGCAGACGCTGTTTAGGTAAGTTTGCTCGTTGTTTTGTCGTAGGACGAGCGGGTTGGAGTTAGCATCTACAAGAGTCGCGCCGACAAGGAAAGAGAAGGCCGAAGAGATGGAAAGGAGTGATAGGAGATGCATTTTGAATGATACTTAAGAATAAGTCTACATAGAAGCGACTGAAGATACAAACAGGAACGAGAAGCGTGGCTAGAGAGCCATTCTTATATACTGTAGGTAGGGTTGCTCGGATTGCGGCACGGCAAAATTATAGTAACATCTGGATAAATATAGGTAGGGTTTTCCAGGCTAAAGTTGACTTTAACACTCACCAATTAACTCTAGGCGTGAATGCAAACTAGGATAATAGGACCAGTTCGTTATTACATGACATTTACCCGTTAGAAATTACTAAGGGCGACATGGACAACTTTATAACGACAAGCGCAGGTCCACAACATCGCCTTGCTCATCCGAGGAATTGTACAAGATCGAAAGCTATAAGCCTGAGATGCGATGCATTCGAGCAAAGAACGAGGTACCTGATGTTAAGTAGACGAGCCCATTTTATCACAATCTTCTTAGTAAGCTACTGTACAAGGGCTGCCACTATTAAGGGTATATTTGCAGGGGTAGCCTGCCAAAATCGGACCGCGCGACGCAACAAACGTAAGCCTCGGTTCCAAGGCGTTAGGACTGTAGTGATTAAAGGTTATAGATTACATGTGACATTAAGGGGCATTAGAAGTTTCTCTCAACCTCTTGTCCGAAAATTCTGAGCTATTTGAGTACTACAAAGTTGAACCAGTAATCGCTAATCCTCTAGGATCTTAACGGTCGCTTTAGATACGGCTTCCCGGACCAAATGCGCTGGGCTTTACCTCAGACAAGCCAGCATTTATAACCGTCCATAGGTCCCCAATGGGCCCTTATGAGGTCTATACGGGTTTCTACTGGTTCGCCATATCAGGACGTGCACAGACGTACATGTGACTCCAAATCTACTAAATACCGTGGGCAACAGTTGCGTCGAACCTTCGGGCTAAGCGTTCGCCACGATGGCGGAGCACGGACCACCTGATTGCATTCTCGATGTTAGGGCAATTTAGGTACGTTAGCGTGCGCTTCGGGGGTGCTTAGCGGAAGGAATAAGGTCTGGAAACGAAGGTAGAACCCAAAACCTCACACAATAGATAGGCGTAGCACGTAATCGAGTGGCCAGCACTGTAGCAAGGGTTAGGAAGAACTGCATTCTGTGTCCGTCAGAATGGCTCTCTCTGAAACCCGTAAATCTCTGCTCTTCGTCCGTAAATCCTAATCGGTATCCGTAAAGCACTCTCCCAATCTCTAATCCATTTCTCTCTTCTGTCATCCCGTCCTAGCTCTCGGTCTATTATCTGTCTATGAGAACGAGGTCCCCGAATTGACTAAATACATTAATGCTCTCGGTACAGGAACAACTATTGCCTAGATTAGGTGATTTTTCAGGGCTGACCACTTAAACCCACCACAAAGTGCTTAAGATACTGTCTATATAATGTAGGTGTAAGAGTTGGAATAACAGTGGTCGTGACGCCACTATGAGTACTTCCATGGAGGACTGGAAATGTCAATTTTATTTACAGATCTTTAAACCTACTGAACTCATCATTCTGTATATATATCACAGGGCCAGTTGCCCGTAGTTGATCATGTTCAAGCAATTATATTCCATGCTGCACACCGAATCACTATCCTATTTCTATGTTTTCAACAGTAAGACTAAAGAAGAAACACTTTAGCATATAGCTTTATGCTGTACAAATAAAACCAAGTACTACTAGCACCTTTAAACAAATAAAACAAGTTAATTATAAACAACTAATAAGGACAAGCGGAGGAGTAAAAAGGCTTGCAGAATGAATGATCTACTTAGGAAGACTAAGCTAGTTCTCACTAGCTAAACGCGTTCTCTGTAGCTAAATAGGCAGCGGTGAGGCTGCTTATCTTAATATTATAGGCCGCGAGTGAGTACAATCTTAGTAGAAAGGTAGGCAAGGTTTTCATCTTGCCTTATGGTAAGGTTTTTTTTGATTATAGACCAAAGGATTGCATAGCGAATAGCTAAATTAGTGTAAGAGCAAGTAATAATAATGATGATAGCAAAAGCTTCTAAAAGACTATAATTTCACACACAGTAAAATATAGCATTTATCTGCTACGCATCGCTTCAGTAGTGGGTTCAGTTTAGCCTAACAAATCCGATCATGAGAAACATCGTAAGAAGAAAAGGACTATAGAATGGCATTTCACTAAGTGGATATAACATATTCGCCTGTAGTCGGACGTGTGCCATTGTCTTGCTGCAGTATCTGTTGTGACTGCGGATACGGTGCCGGCGGGAAATATGCCACTGTCCGAGGGTCATAGCTCCCTAAGTGAGGATCATACGGCGCTGGTTGAGGTTGATGTCCCCCTAGCTGAGAGCCATATCCCGCTGGCTGATGATGGTACCCCACTGGCTGAGAGTCAAGAGTTGTAAGAGGTTGGGCGTGATGCTGCATCTCTCTTCCTTGTCCAGTACCATGTGGGTTTGCCGACCACCTAGCAGCGGCCTGAGCGGGCATGCAGTGCGCGCCTGATTTGCGGTGACTATGCAGGTTAAGACTGAAGACCACAAGCGTGATTATGAAGAGCGCACTGGCCGAAGACTCGAGTCAACTGATAACCCTGTACAATGATCTTTAACTATAAATACGATATTGAAGACTTACAACTGAAGTCCACCAAGGCCTGAAGCCGCAGCCATTGAATTGTTGAACGTGTTTCCGACCGAGCGCTTCTTGGGCCGGGGGATTATATCAGAGTAGCAGCCGATGCAATTGTCGCCATCTGCTGCATTAACCTCAGAGGCAAGTAGAGCAAAGGATATGAGCCAGAACAAAACTGCGAAGATTTCCAGCCCGAGGATTGCCCAATAATTGTAGACTAGGGGCCAGAACAGTTCCGCACCGATAATATAACACACAATTATGATAGTTGATAGCGCCTAAAGAGAGTACCATCAGCAATCAGTAGCAAGAACTCAGGTTTGGAAAGTACGTACGGTAAAGAGAATAAGAGAATCACCATCAAAAGAAGAAACGGAGACCCCATAGCAAGCGATACCGAAGATCACAACTGCAGTGACGAGTTGGGAAATTCTAGGGATAAGAATCCACTTCGGCAATGGAACGATGTGGCTTCTGTCTATGCCAGTCATGTGTGTTCTCGTTACTTTCTCAAGCTTAGAACCTGAAGATGACGTGAGAGAATGAGAAGCGTCAGAAGAGCTTTTCAGGAATATAGAGAAGAGGATTTATATGATAATACAACAAAAATCTCGAAAGATTGACCGTCGAAAGTGATACCGATTCATATTCTTTGGCGTGTAAACGATCTCCCGATCGTAAGATATTGCCGATTCGCTATGGATTAACTAAAGTTAGGGCCATGATAACAGAACCTAGCTCCTATCTTCCTATGCTTTTGTTTCTTTCCTACCCCCAAAATGAGAGTGTTGCGAGTGATTGGAAGTAGTTTGCCAGCCCTGTTGGAAGGATTCAATACTCGATCCTCTTATAACCTATTTAGGCGTTAGCGTCGGGGACCTAGCCTTGCACTTTCGATTGAACTACCATTAGCCTGCCTTGCAGGAAGCAAATATCCGACCCTGAAGAAATTCTTAACGGTTTTTGAGAAGTGCGACCGGCATGGGAATGCAATGCCGGAGAATCCTAAATTTGGAGACCTCATATCGATATGATAAAAAGCCTGTATTTGTAATTGGCATGGCCACCAGGTTCACGGACGAGGATGACCGATCTAACACTGCAACAAGCAATCAATTCCAAGCATGTCTAATCGTGCATTCGGTCCGTTTATGAAGGACCCGGTCGACTCATGAATGGACCAGTCTTTCCTTACTAGACCAGTCTATTCATGGGTGGACTCAGTCCAGTCGCAAGTGGACTAATACTATATAAAACTATGTAAGGCTCATTATCACTATCTATCCTCTTCTTTTAGGCGTTTTCTAACATGCTCTCTTTATTAAGCATATTTATTTCTCCTCTTTAACAGTTAAGTTAGCTAATTTAGATTATAGAAAGCCAAGAACTAATCTCAGCGGCGACGGGCAAAAGAAAGGCAAAGAAGAGAGAAAAGTGCCTTTGCTACAACTTTTAAAGAAAGAAAATAATTGTATTAAGAGCTAGCAAGGCATTTAAGGGGGCAAGAGTTAAGGGAGTAAGGTGGGAAGGGGATGTCAAAAGGAAACACTTAACTATAAACGACTGTTTAGAGAACAGTCTTTATAATCCTTATAATAAAACCATTGAAACTGTGAAATAATAAGGCTCCCAAGCCTGGACACGCCGTTCCAGAGCTTGCGGAGGACCACGGCACAAGGCAGGAGTTTACGGACAGATCTGCATTACTAATTACCTATTCATCGATTTAAGGATAAAACGATATCACAGTCTTTGAAGAACCTGTAGCCTCTCATTTTTAGTCCCAAATCATGCTAGCTACATGTTAATTGTTATTTTTGAATCAATTGAATTTGCGCCAAAACGAAGGTGCTTCCACCAGCAAACACAAGAGTCGAAGCAGCTCGTTTCCCTCAGGTGAACAAAGTCCACGCTTTGATGCCGAAGAATGCGACCCCTCGAAATCTTTATCTCCTGCTGTCCATGATATCCATCGCGTTCCCGTGATGCGCGTAGCAGAAGTCGTGCGAAGATGGCATCTCAAGCCGAAAGAGAAGAGGGAGTCTTGTCACGGAGCTGGTTGCACGTCTCACAGGACAAGCTGCGCTGTCACACTGATTAAGAAACTTCCGGTACATAATAATCCTCTACACTATTGAGCCATAGCAGCAATGTCCATGTCTTCTCAAATCACGGACATCCCCTCTACATCGAATATAGCTTCAGTATAGATGGTCTCCGCAGGGACTCAGCCATAGAATTCAGGGAAGATAAGCTGAAAACTGTCACAGAAAAATACTAGCAAAGTATAGGACCAACCAGAACGAAGACGGTACTTTGCCTGATCCACGCCATAGAGTAACTCTTATATCGACACATTACTCAATACTTCCCCACGGCATCCGCCTCGGCCTTCAATGCAAGCACTTTCTGAACAGCCGGCCGGGCTTCGATTCTCTTATGCCAGGCCCAGTAGTTAGGATAAGTCGCCTCGTTTACAGTCTCGAATTCATCGCCAAGGATTTTCGGGATTGCATGGTCCCATGGGGTGAAGGCCAGGTCGGCTTTTGTGCGGGCGACCGACGTTAGCAAAATCCATAGACGAACTCAGGAGAAAGAGATAGAATATACCAATCGTGCACTTATCCCCAACGAGCCACTCCTTCCCCTTAAGTGCCAGATCCAACACGCCGATGACTCGCTTGATTTCCTTATTGTACCTCTCAATCGCACTCGGGATCCTCTCCGGATGCGCAAAATTGAACCAATACCCTTGTCCAAAATAGGGGCCTTGTCCACTCATCTGGAAGAACAAGTACTGGCTCTGAAGGTATTTTTCTGGCTCGGAAGCATAGCTAATCTTGTGCTCCGTATCGTATTTCTCAGCGAGGTACTGGATGATGGCGCCAGATTCCCATAGCGTAAGGTTCGTGTTTGGGTCTTCGATTGCTGGGAGACGTCCATTGGGATTAATGGCGAGATAAGGGAATTCTTTGATCTTGCTTCTTTCGATGGGAACCGATTCATAAGGGAGGCTAGTTGTTAGCCAAGAAGATCAGCGAGGGTTTCTAGGGTTTGACTTGGAAGATGAAAGGATATTCGATAGCACATACTTGAGTTCAAGAAGGATCAAAATAACCTTTTGGAATGTTAGCTGCTCTACGATCAAGGCTCCTCCTTATGTTTGCAATCTGTAGGAATTACTTTCATAGGGTTAGGGGATCTAGCTAGGAGAGGTGGCATCAGCTCCCAATCAACTTGAACAAAGGTGTATATGATTATCGCATTAGCCTACCAGTCCCATAGAGCCTTAGTGGTTTAAGCGCACTCATCGTAATGGTATCCGTGGCGATTCTTGTGGTTCAGAAGTCGTGAAATGCTATTTACCATCCGCGTATCTACTGGCAGTTTCCCGGGTATAGGACTTTACTATATCCTCCGCTCATTACATATTCTAGATACATCATACAAGCCATCAATCGCTCAAACCAGGTCCTCGATAATGTGATACTCTACCCCGAACCGATCACCTTCTAAAAAGCATATGATTCGCTATTAGATCATGCTGCTGTAACAAGGGTTTGCAATGATTACAAACCTCATATCTGATTTGTAAGAGCTCGGGCATTCGGGCTTCCCAAATTGCCGTGTAGGTGCGGGGATTGTAGTCCGCCTCAATGCAAGCTCGCTCAACCGGCCGGTCCAGTAATTAACCAGAAGTTTCTAAGCAAAGCTCTGCTTGAGGATGATCTCAATAGCAATAGCTGACACCACCTCTGCAATTATGTATCCAACAAAGAAGCACCTACACACAGCAAAGACAATACCAATCAGTCTTCTCCTCGAAGTTAAATTAACGCTTAGAACCACTCATTTCTTGACATGATATTGACCCCTTCGACTCAGCAACCGTAAGTTATGTACGACTTCAATATGACTCTGGCTTTGGGTCACCACGTTGGACTCGAAAAGTAGAGACAAAGGACGCCGCAAACTCGGTAGGAGAATGTATATGATCTATGGTAGGTATTAAACACGCCACACCTATAGACGCACACTGCAGGCTATGCAATACAACCCAATGTAAGCACACCAAGTATGCATTCGGTCCCAGTAAACGCCCCGCCCACCCTCCATTGCAAAAGTAGTTTCGATTACCTTATAGGTGACAATGAAAATACAAGAAGTGGTCAATAAGACTAATGACCGGGCTGCTTATACGAAATAAACATTACAAAGAAGCGTATGGTATTATACCCCAGTTAGTGCTCAATCATCCAGTTCTATCGGCCTCTTCTCCGAACCGTCAGGGCTTGGAGGTGATACTATCGTCGTTGGTGTAGAAATTTCGATCTTCTCCCCTTCTTCGGCCTCTCCTTGCTCTTCGCCTTCTTCGGGAATCTGGTCTCCCTCTCCTAAGGCTTCGGATGTGCTAGTGCCAACTCTATCTCGCCGTCGCCGTCGTGCTTTACGTTCCTCATCTGCCGTATCTCTTCTCCGTGATCTTCTTCGATCAACGGCATCGCCGTCTTCGGCGCCGTTTGTGCCCCGCATCCCTTGTAAAAGGAGTGCTGCTCGCTCAGCAACATCATCTTTGCTCTCTGCTACAGGACTCATGGGATTTCCTTCTGTGGGTATTGGCTCTGTACTTTTCAGGCCTTCTTCGACCTCAGGAATTTCATCGGGTTCATGGATCTTCTGCCCTGAGGCAACCCGGACTTGGTGCTTATTCTGTAACCTTGCTCTTCGCCTTCTGTCTCGCTGATCTCGCGCTTGAGGCGCAGCGGCTCGTAATTTCTCAAGCAATGAATCCATAGCGCCAGTCGAGGATGGTGATGGCGGCGCACTTCCATCAGAGACAGCACCAGCGATCTTCAGCTGAGCATGTTTCCGCTTCATGGACGCTTCATTGCGTCTGCGCGTCTCCTCGAGCCCAATGTTCTTCTCCTTTGACTTCTTCCACTCGGTCACGAAGACCGCCAGCTTGCTGAAGAAGTCTCGGCGAGAGTTTTCATCACTTGAGTCTTCGCCGTAAAAGACCATGATGTCGTCATACGTCCTGACCATATCTTCCAGATATAATTGCATCTGCTCGGCTTTCCGTCTGGCATCCTTCATTGATCTCTGTACAACCTGACTGACACGGTCTTGAGGATGGAACTTCTTGGGGTCGCTAAGGTTACCGGAGTCAAGTGACATCTGAACGTTCTTGATATTTTCGATGTATTTCTTAGCATCCTGCTGCAATTGGTCCACGTTGAGCTTCTGTGCAGTAACCACACCTTGAATGTCATCGACAAAACTCTCCCATTCTGGATATTGTGTTCGAACAATGCGCTCAACGAGGTCAGCAAATGTTGATTCGTTCTTATCATCTTTAACCATTCCTAGACGTGCAAGGGAGCTCAGCTTAAAGCCACTTGCTTGCTTGTTCGAGTCATTCATATAATTTCCAATATCAAGAATGAGACCAAGCACATTCATCAAAGATACCGAATCTCTTAAGGACTCGGACACTGAAACTATCTGTTGTAGCTTGCTAGAAATACTGTCGTATTCAGGCTCAAAGGTCCTTGTTAGCGCCAGAGCTCGCATCCTTGATTTCCAGTAGTGATGAAGTTCGAAGGCGGTCTGAAGGTAGATCTGATCTTCTCTTGTGAGTTCTGAAGGATCCAGCTCCCGTCCTTCGCCACTGGTTTGTGGGCCTGTCCAATCCTTACTGTAAGGGGCCATTAGTTTAGCTGTGTTTTCCGGTATGCTGCACATATCGCCCTTTTGCAAGAAGTCCATCACGACAGGGTTATCCAGCACCTCTTTATCGCAGTGAATGATCATTTGAACGATCTTTTCAACTGAATAGGAAGAGAACTTGGCAAGGGCAATTTCTAAATCTATTAGTGGTTTTCAGGGTTCCAGGAGCATATAACTTACGAATGGTTCTCATGAGGTCGCTGGAGATGATTTGCTTCTTATCAGTCTTCTTGCCACCTGCCTTTCCGATTTGCTTAATCTCTTTGGCCATAAAGAGCTTCTCAACCTCATCAAGAACACCCTTACGAGTTAATTCAGCATATTTCTCTTCTCTTTCCTCTGCAGTTGGTGCATGAGCTGCCCAGTGCGTTGTCAAGGGAGTATCGACTTTCTCCCAATGCAGCGCCTTGAGCTTCTTCTTCGGCCGAGCAACAGGTAAACCTATCGTAGGAACCACACTGTATTCTGGCTGTGCTAAGAAGTGTCCAGAAATCTTGCCCGGAAGTGGAGGTGGCGGAGGTGGCATGCTAGCAGAACCAGGAGTCTCAGGCATAGGTAGTGGAGGCGGAATAGGACCATTTGAAAGTCCGGGAGAAAGCATCCCTGGCGGGGGAGGTGGAGGCGGCGGTGGTGGAGGACCATTGAAACCTGGCATCTGTCCTGGCAAAGGCGGCGGGGGAGGCGGTGGTGGACCATTGAAGCCAGAAGTATTTTCTTTGAGCGCTCCTTCATCACTCGGAGTTTTTGGCGACTGTGAGTCCAAGCTTGGATGAGATGGGCCTGTTGTAACGCCGTCACCGTCCTCATCCTCGCTACCGTCGTACCGCTTGACCTTTGAGTTAATTTCGGAATTAACGCCAGTTTGTTGTATGATTTTTGGCTTCCTTAACTGAACCACTCTCGGTTTCTCAAAATGGATGCTATCTTCGCCGTCGTCTTCGTCATCCTCCCTATCAGATTCGCGCAGAATCTCTTGTGATTGAACAGGCTTCCGCTGTATTCGTGTCTGTCTTGAAACACTACCCAGCATACTATTTGTGAAATCTCTTGGAGGCGTACTTTCGTCACGATCTCCGTCCATCTCTTCTCTCAATGCACGTAATCTATCAGATGGTCCAGCGGCATCCCCCCAAACTCTTCCTTCAAGCTTGTATTGGGTCTTTTGGCGCTCGATTTGCATTTCAAGACGATCCATTAACCTCTCCCGGTCAAGGATCCCTTTCATTTGTTGAGGGTCGTTTTCTCCAAGACCAGGTTTGCCCGACTTCACAGCATTAGAGGCGGCAATGTCTTGGGCATCACGCAGCATGAGATATAACTCTCTTGTCTCAAGCTCATTCCGCTGGGCTTCCCTGGCACGCAAAGCTTGTAAACTCTCCACTTCGCCTTTGAGAGCATCGGCCTGCCGGCGTTGCACTTCAATTATCTGGGCCTGCTCCTCGAGTTGGCGTTGCAGCTTTGCGACCATTCCATCTGCACCAAGTTCAATCTGCGCTCTCATTTCATCACGCTCGGCCATGGCCGAGTCAGCAATTTGCCGAGCTTCTTGCGCTTCATCGAGAGCTTGGCGTGCCTCCGAGTCTGTATGTAATTTATCAAGCAGGCTTTGCACTGTAAAGTTGAGACTTTGCTTGAGATCCATGTCAGGAAGCCTTCTGTCCATGGCAACGTAACTAAGCATAGAATCAACAAGCTGGAACATACGGAGACGCTCCTCGCCATCATTTTCTCTTATTAGTAAGAGATGCTGTAATGCAGAAACAAAGTAATCTTGAGTCCTGCTTCCCTGAACTTTCTGCATGATAGCATCAACGATTTGTGCTGGATCTGTAAGATCCTTGACTTCGCCTTCTATGCTATCTTTCATGCTGCTATTCTCGCGCTCTAGGAAATCCTCATAATCGATAGCCTCGTTGGTGCGGAATTTTTCAATTTGCTTGTCAATTACATCATATTGAAAGCCTTCCATCTTCGTCAAGATTCTCTTGATGCCGCATGCCGTAAATTGTGCTCGAATGTGGACCCGAAGCTGTAGGTCCCTCTCAGGAGCGTCGATGATTGTATTGATCAGGATCAGGGTTGCAACAGCATATTCCATTAGTAGATTTTCCATACCAATACCACCACTGCGGAACTCCTCGCTGGCGCCGACCAAACTGCCCATCTTACCTCGGCCATCGATTGAGACCTCGACTATCCGCATCCAAGCGTCGAAGCGGCCATTTTCTCCGTGCTGATTCCTCACATGGTCCATAGCCTGTATCACCTTCAAGTGTCCTTGCCCGTCCGCCCAATGACACAAAAACGTCAAAACATCGCTAACCAGCTTTCTGGTGGTAAGTCTGGGTGATATAAGGCAAGTGGCAAGCGCCACGATGACCTGTTGATGAGCAAGTGCATCGTCGGCCCCGAATTTGTTGTTCATTAGAGCTTTCAAGCATTTAACGATGTCGTACTCCCGATCCAAGTCCTTGTCATTTATCGTGCCATCTGCAGGAGCTGGCCCTGAGGCCTGCCGCTGATTGATCTTCCGAAGCACATTCGTAAGAGCTACCTGACCCTGGCATTCAACAAATGTCTTAACCCAGCCAATTGGCTGTGTTCTGAGACTGACAGCTAGACTCTGTAGCTGTTTAGTGGTAATGCTATTGTCCATCACCCTTCGCACGAACCACTCTGGCGTGCCTTCCTCGTCAGCATTTGCTAACATTTCCATTGCTGCACCATATTGTCCTGTCTGCCGAGCTGTCGTCCGTCTTTTCTGCTCTCCTTGCCACTCCGTGAGACGATCCTGGTAAACTAAAGTCCATTTCTTTGCAGAGGGATATGCCATCATCTGCCTTCGAGCTTGTTCTGGAAGATTGTGCCATCCACGCTTTTGCATAAGAGCCAGGAATTGTTCCCCAATTACCCTCTCGTCCGTTGGCTTGCTGAGGTTGAAAACTTCCCCATGATGTGCTCCGGAAGAGCTATACCCATATTGATGATGAGGTGTTTTTGTCAGTCGATGGGACTCTCGACTTGACGAATGGGATGGAGTTAAGGATACTTGAGATCCCGAAGGAGGCATTGCTGTCCTCGACGAACTGCCTGAAGAAAATATGCTTGACCTTTCGGTTCCCGAGGTAAAACTTGATTGGTCAATTGAGCTTCTGGTATAATTTGAAGAATTATATGTAGAAGATGAGTCGTATCGCGAGCTTGGTGCAGCACCATTCACCGTACTGACTGTGCTGCGACTCCCGGGACCCCACTGTTGAAGTTGTGTGGTGCGATTGCCTGTAGTAGCCATGGTGACATTGGATGCGCCAGGAGGAGGTCTTGGACCCGTAAGGTTTGAATTGGGATTGGAAAGGCTTGCGGGATCGAAAGACGGGTATTGATGGAAGTCGCCACCACCTTTGTTCAAATGATGGGGTAAAGGATCCTTTCTCACTGGCATCTGATCGCTTCTTGGGAGGTAATCGACTGCTATTGGCGATTTGTTATCTGCGGCGACACTGTCGTAGGGAATCGATGTTATTACGCCACTCATCATCGCCAATCCGGTCGAATCCAGAGGAGGTGAATTTGGTCGCTCTATTGAGGCTACCGAGGACCCTCTAGTATGCCTTGAAGACCGTGATGAGACGGAGCTTGCTTTGTCCAGATCTGCGCCCAGATAGCCTTCATCATTGAAATATTTCTTATCCCCCTTCTCCTTCTTGCTCCTGCCAAAGAAGGACTTCCCCCCGGAGGATTGTCGTGATTTGTTGTCTGCAGACATGTTGACTGAATGCTCCTTGTCATGCAGAGTAGCCCCGTCAAAATACGAGGACTACACTCTTCTGAGTCGTGTACGCCTTCTCCGGACAGAACCTTCACTGATCATTGAACTATAGTGACCCGATCCTGATCATAATTCCTAGCTCGGAGACGGGCAAAAGACGTCCCTTATTGCGCCAATCGGTGGCGCAGTAGGGTAAAAGTGGTACTACATCGCAACACACGTCAGATAGTGGATTCATTCTTGGCGACGTTGACTAGAATGAGCCCCTATGAAAGATACGACTACACCGACTGTATGCTTACCTTATATTTGGTTGACCAGCTATAATCACGGCCCACTTCAGCTTATCGCGCGGCCGTGAAATCTCCTTGTGCATATGCAATCGAGGCCTTGTCGACACGGCTGTTCGTTAAGTTGGAGGCTGAAACAGCATACTTCATAGAACGTGGGGTTCGAAACGGTTTCGCAGAAGAGAGGGCAACCGGCCGTCAAGCAAAGAACGAAAATGCGCAATTTAGCTGGGCAAAGATAGGAAATCCTAGTGTTACAGAAGCAGAATCAATGATCTCCATATAAAGTCAACACTACCATCCACGAGATTCTTTAGGGGTTCCTGCCGGCGCGAATTAAGCTTTAAGCGAAGGTTTGTCCTGTTAGAGCTTGGTACGGAGAGGCAACGTCGTCTAACTTGTGTCCGAGTTGGTTAACCGCTCAGTATGGTCGTTTCAACCTTGTGTAATCTGCTGCACGATCATTGATATAAGCCCCTTTTCGCTTGAGTTCATAGACTTCGCACACTATTACTGTCGCTCTACATCCTGATTTTTGGACGATGAGCATCCAACATCTCCAGCTCACAAACCGTGACAACTACATACCTCATCCAGCTCCTGCGAAAACAACTGAGGACAAAGCATCAATTATGAGTGCAACCGGGAATTTCTTCACGGTATGTGGAGCAGGAATGCAAAACTACATGAGCGAACTAATGAATTGCCCAGACCCTGGTGTTGCCAGCAGTGATTGCCTTCCTCATATACCTTATCCTGTCATACGTCATTGTCCCTCTATGGCAGAGATATCGAGGCCGCTATAGTCGATATATTCCTCTAGATACAATAAATACTCATACATCGTCCCTGCGTCAACGATTTCAGGATATCCTTACACGGTTCCTGTTACCATCATCATGGCGGTCAAATTTAGCAGGCCGGTTTACTGCTAGTGCTGAAGACGATCATGGATTCGACGACGAAGATGGAGAGGAACTTTTCGAAGTAGATGATAACAGACGGGAGGCATTGTCCCTGGACGCGAGACGAGGACATGATGGAGAAGGAAGATTAAGCAGGGATCTTGAAGAGGGCTTCAGGGATGACAGCGACGAGGAAACAAACACGCAAGCTGGACGACTAGCACGGTGAAGGACAGACCATTCGCTGGTCTAAAAATGTCTATTAAATGCAGTCTAACGCCAAACTCCACCCCCAAGCGTTATCAACGCAGTTCAAGGCCAAGTCTCGCCCTCGGGATGGCAGGAAAACAAGGACCGAGGAGGTTCGCAAATATCATCGCTATGCATATGGCTGAGCCTCCTAACGCCGAACACCGTCCCAAACTACCGTATCTCACCATCGCTGTCGCCTTTCTCTGTCTTCGAACCTCCTCCAAGTTCTCTCCTGGAAGACAGCGAAGCCCTTCCGTAGACTCGAAATCCTCTGATCGACCGTTCTCGACGTTATAGCCGCTTGCGAGCCAAAGAGCCGAGGAAGATGTGTCCGTAAACCTTCAAGCGCCCCCTCCTGAAGCTGCAGACGCTCATGCTCCATTCGAAGTGCCACAGCAACAGCACCCTCACCTCGACATTGTATACAGTGCGATGGTGTCTCGCTTGCTGAAATACTGGGTGGAGCTGTGGAGAGTTTATGCGGCATAATTATATGTCCGCATCCATCGTGTACCATCCGCCGCCGGCAGTTAGGACAATCGTGCTGCGGAGAAAACTGCAACCACTGCAAAATGCAAAGACTCCCAAAGGTATGCGCGCACGGCAGCATATATGCGATTTCGATCGATCCATCTGTGCGAGTAGTGCCAATAGTCTCGCTGCAGATATCGCATACCAGGTCCTCTCCAGTCTCTACCCGAACAGGTTTCGGAGCAGACTTGAAGTTCCACATCATGATGTATGAATGTACAATTATCCCACTATAGAGAAATATAAAATTACAAAAGTGCGAGGCTTGTGCTTATACCAAGTCCAATACCAAAAGTTTTAAATGATCAAAGTTCCCTTGTGCTTATCTTGAACATGCACCCACATGAAATAATGTTTCAACCGCACACCCTTACCTCATCATGTCATAACGGACTTTCTGCCCCACACAACGCAACGTTTCCAAGACATGATTCGCCGCATGACCTAATTTGCCCTAAAGTAATCTTGATACTTTGTTCTAGCTCGATCATGTGAAGTTTGTTATCAAGTTTCTTTATAGTTGCTTAGTGACGGTTATCTAAAACAGGATTATCGCGTGCCTTGCGGAAGTGAGCGGGTGCAAATATGTCATCGGACACAGACGAGTGAGATGACCAATGAGAACAAGGCGGAGGTCCGGTTGGCGAATCACTTTTTTATGACGACATATTGGTGACTGGATGGTCAGGTTTAAATTTTTGGGTGGGAGTTCGTGGGTTCAATTGAGTGAAGTAAGTACTGAGCCCCAGTGCACCATTAAGTCACCTTAGTGCAGGGCTTAGAAGGCTTACTAATATGTGACATTATTCGAGGACACTGCTTTCAGAGCTAATGCAATGTAATGGATGAGGACTTCCCTCTTGAACGTCATGTGTTTTGTAAGGCAAAGGCTTCGATCTCTGATTTGTATGGTTCTTGTCTCCACTGTCATGGAAAAGTGGGTTACTGGGTATGTCAACAGACAAGCGAATGAGAACTCGAAAATAACCAGGATATCACTTCTAAGCAACTGCTAAACGAGTACTTAAGCTCAAACATGTTCTGGTGTATTTCTTTGAATGGCCAGATTGGTGAGGTGACATGAACACAAATTCTTGAGTATACGTCTTGGTTTCTGTCTAACGACATGGAGGCATACAAATGATATCCTTGTAAAGGTTTGAAACTGCTGCGACCGTATGCCTCCTCATATTAGTAATATGTCACACAAAGCCTCCGGAAATGGCGCGGCAGGCGCTTACCAGAGCCGCTGCCCAGATATCATGGCCCCTTTCGGAGGAGCAGCGAGAACTTCAACCACATTCTGAATGTGTTACTGCTTGGTAAGGCCGAGGAGATTTCCTCGGCATATAGAAGGATATACCGGGCTAGATTTCTCGTAGTCCATCAGCTTTCAGAGCTAGAGTTAGAATTCCGCTTGATCCCTAACGAATGTGATAACAAAGGGAGCACTGGACTTCCTACACCGCTCGTAACGTAGTTCCTGATGTCTTGCCCTATTTAGCCGACGTCACACAGAACCCCTTTGATCTGAAGCGTAGCAAGCATCTTAACCGTGAAGCGCGTCCCAGTCCGGACATCCATCACACCACAGCAAGAACCACATGTCAATGCAGTGAATGGTTGTTGCAGCGAGAGAATTCATGCTTCGTTCTTCTTGCAATATAACTCATCCCTTTCAAGAAGCTTGAACTCTTCTGCTTGGTAAGTTTCGTCTACGATCCCCTCCTCAACGCGTCATAGATCGTTCGTCACCGACTTCGAAGGTCTCCTCCTCCTCCTCCTCCTCCTCCTCCTCCTCCTCCATCCTCTTCCAATAACAATATTGTCATGTATCCCGGTTTGTTATAAGAACTTCAAGATTCTCTCCCTTTTGGGATCTTCAAGTAAAAAATACTTGCCCAACGATCA
>Ga0335072_10005964_pt1 | contig 17888 bp, 19 predicted proteins | sample Lox_Sample_21_FD_206725 | JGI IMG/M metagenome (GOLD analysis project Ga0335072, IMG submission 206725) | Soil microbial communities from Loxahatchee National Wildlife Refuge, Florida, United States - Lox_Sample_2.1 | ecosystem: Environmental > Terrestrial > Soil > Wetlands | place: USA... | reverse complement strand
TGACTCGATCGTGATCTGGATATCCTTTCTCCTCACACCAATCCTTCCAAAGCTTCTGTTTTGCTCGAAATTGATTCCGACAACTCTTGGCTCGATCGCGATCTCGATAGTTATTGGAGACAACCATGAGACTCGTCATCTCATTCTCTAACCAGACTTCGTGAGCAATGCCCCCTCGATCCTGTGGATCAAAGGACTGCAAACTATTGAGGCCTGAGATGTCACTGGCTCGTAGGACGAACCGCTGGGAGGAATTGGATCGGTGTTGAAGGTTATCGGTGTAGCGAAAAACAGTTCTCTGAGCAACTGCGGGGGGTCGAGGAGCTTGATACTGACAGCTTGCATATTCCATTCGAGTATGGCCTTGAAGGCGATGCTCCGCTCGGTCTTGCTGCAATGCTTCGGAGGTAAGTGCAAGAGGCGGTGGAGTGGTCGTCGACATAGAGGAATGATATCCGAAATCGATGGGATCTGGTCGGATGGGAGATCGAGGAGGTAAAGGCATCGAGCCATCTATATTGTCTGGACTGCCACGATTGATTTCTCGCGCTCGATTAGTGTTGGGATCGATCAATCCCATCATGTTGTAGTGTTCACGAGTAAGGGTAGAATTGGGTAGTGCCGGATTGAGGACTTGTAGATTCTGACTCGACTGTCTTTCTTCGATCTCGCGAGCGAGCGGACCGACCCGCTGTTGATGCAGTCGAGCTTCGGTGCGAGGGGTTTGAGGAATGGAGATTTGGGCAAGGGGCCGTCGACCCCGTCTCGCACGATTAGGAGCCATAGTTCTTTGTTATGACAGTGTATTCAATCCCTCGTAAACCGATCGAAGTCGTGCTAAACCGATCTAAACCTCGCCAAACCGATCTAAATCTGGCGATACTGGTCAAAGTAATGTTGATGTGCCCTTGAATCGCAGGAATGCTGGGCCAACCAGCCGTCAAATTACCTTAAATATGTGCAAAACCGTGGCAGTGCTCACGTAAATGGTCTAACTGGCCAATGGGATCATAGGGAACGACAAATAAATTTGATTTTTAGACTAGCGATTGGCTGATTTCGCATGTGGCCAGTATTGAGGCCCGTGTCCCATCCACACATTAAAAGCCCCGTGACATGTCCGTGACACACAATATATTATGGTATGTTACCGATACTGTATCACCTTCATTCCCCGGTGTAAAATATAAACGGCTTAGAATTTCCCAGTAACCTGACTTTTCTGAGCAATAAGACGACAAACTGGTGAGAAAGTCTAAATCGCATTCCAGCTTCCCGATTCTGATCACCGAAAGTAATTCATTTAAAAACTCGTAGCGCCATTTCATTCCACCAAAATCTCACTTTTCGAACTTTCCAAAGTTCGTCAAATGATAAATAGCTTGCAATATGGTCTATTAACTCGTTTGACAGTTGGGGCAGTGTCAACATGATGACGATACTTGAAAGGAATCCAAATGAGATAAAAGTCGGAGTTGGAAAATGATTAACCGATCTCAAGCCAAAGTTTTAGCGAAGGAATTCAATTTTTTGTCGCTCGGCTCTTCGCCGCCGATCTAGTCAGATGGCATCAATTAGTTTCGACAGGTAATCCCATATCAATCTATGTCCTGCTTTAGTCTTCAAGCCCTGACCAAAGCAAAGCGAAGTAGGTTCCAGAAGCCTGTGTCAGCTTTTGGGGTCCGACAGTGCGTTTTGTTTCAAGTTACATCCATTGATACAAGTCTAATCTTCTAATCCATTAAATACGCACTCTGAGCTTAATAGACTCTGCATCTCAATAAAACAGCGTGACCCCCTGAAAATGGACTCAATTTCAGGAACAATGCCACAAATTGCCATAACGGTAGTTCCATGTAAAGTTCCGAAATTTCCGTAACATCTGTATATCCAAATCCTTTGGAATAAAGATTCCAGTCGGCAGTTCGAGTATTCTCAGAGTCTTGTTCGTTCTTTTCCATCACCCATTCGACTACCATTGGATCCGGAGTCTCGATTGGCGAAAAGTGGCGATTATAAACCAATTCTAGGATGTGGCAGGGGAATAGGAACTTGGAATTGGTAGTATGAAATCTAATCATAACCCCACGGAGGCGGAAGTTAATCCTTTTCGCGACAGCATTAGTGACTGCATCCTCCAGAGAGCGTCTGAAAGGATGCGGCTGGCTGCGCTTCTTTCCCCAGATAAGTAAGTCTGTCGGTAATTCGTTTGGGGTTTCCTGAGGCGTTAAACGAAGCGTTGACACACTTGTCCAAACACGTCTCATTGATAAGGACGTAGACGTCGTAGCATCGGCGGTGATGCTTATGAATGTGTTGACCTCACTTTTCTCGTAAAGTAGAGACCGTGCTCGGTGTAGTGCTACTTTATTCCACAAACGATTGACACTTCGGACTCTCCAGAGTTCATCAAATGGTAGAGCTTCTGGGAGTCGATCCACTATCTCCCTCGGGAATTGGGACATTGACATGGCAGTTTGAACTGAATAGAATGACTGGCGGAAATTCACCACGCCCGGTTTATGTATGTATCAGATTACAGCGGAATCGGTCAGAAACTCCGCCCGAAATGTGAAAGAATGAAGATGCTGTTTTGCTGCTCAATTTTGTAGCTCACATCGATGGCGTTGAAGCCAATCGAGATATCACTCAATTCTACTTGAAACTGAATTGATTCATTTATTCAGGCTCAATTATCAGATGTCTGGCTACAAAATGAAGGGAATACTTTTACTGCCAAAACAGATCCATCATCCCATAATCCCGTCGATAGCAATAATTGGGCTCTCCCATTGTTTTTGAATATTTTTGCAATTACCATGACCAATAACCATATGAGACAGAATCCAACACATCTCCATAACACCATCCAAAAGCAATACTAAATGGCCCCTCATTTTTTTGATTTTCGGTTTTCTAATAATGATACTTGTGGCTTTATTCGTGTTGTTCTACAATCAGTCATGACGCTTCTGTGAAGATGAACGTACTCTGCTCTCTTACGCGACCAAACACCTTTGTGCAAGGACCAGAGTATCTTCCGGTACTACACCCCTCACATCTCTCGGAAGGATCGGCTTCATTAAAGACACACTGTTGGTCAGATGAGATGGAAAATGGGAAACCTTGGCGCGGTGCTTCCGACACCTTTCACAACGTAATTTCCCCGATCGCCCGAACCGATTGTTGCCTTTGGTCTTGGGGACCGGCGTTTGAGTTCTAGGAATCAGTACTTGAGGGAACGAGGCTGGGAAATGACAAACCTTCTGTTTCTTTGAGTGTCTGGAAGAATTGGGGGAAAGCGATTATCAGCCTCATTTCTCTGGGTTGCTGTTCCAGGAATGGGCAGAGAGGGGTTCGAGGATATGAAAGGTAGAAAATTAGCTGCCAATTGAGATTCAGAAGGTCGATGAACTTCAAAAGGGGCCTGAGGAGACAAGGGATCAAGAGACAAGCCATTGGGCTGAAGGCCGAAGGCGGACATAGTGGAGGGGATTTCTTCTGAGAGCCGGGAAAACGGTTCAGGTATTTCGTGAATTGGCTCTTCCAAGAGTCTTGACAACTCCTCATATCCGATTTGATGAGAGGAAGCTTGAGACAGAACCGCGGAAAGACCATGCGAGGCCGGAGGGGGAAAATGTTGGCGGAAAGAATTGTGCGTCGTTTTCTCTTTGTCGAGAAACAGGTTTTCGTCATTCTTGGTGATTTTGTGAGCTTCCATCTCGGGGGGATGAATGTGGATTTGGGCGGGATCGACATATAGCGGAGTGGAGGTGTCGGTGAATATTTGGGTAGACGATAGGTTGAATACGTCACTGTCAAAGAGTTCTGGATAGTTGTAGAAATTGGAGGATGGTTCTGAAAGGATGTCATCGATTTGGGAATTGGGATATGCCCGTTGAGCTTCTCGTGTTGCTTGTTGAGATTGCAGTGGTTCGCTGAGAGATGTTGTTTGTTCAAAGTTTTCATACTTGGGCGGCGCCTCGGTTCGACATGTTTCCACGTCGAACCAAGGCGAAGGGGGTTCAGAAGTGGATTCCATGGATTCTCTCGAACCATTTCCAGGTCAAATGCGGAAAGTGCTGTCCGTTGTCCAACATTGTTACCTGTCGTCGAATAACCAAAGGCAACGATTGTGGAGACCGACATGACGGAGGAGCCGCATTTTCCACTCCACTTGAAGAATATGGTTGAGAGAACATTTTTGGATCGCTGAGGGGAAATTAGCAAAGACTGGAAGGGTTTATACAGCGAAGGCCCTAAGAACATAAAGCTTATGAAGCCAAAGAGATTCTGAGCTTATCTCAATAGTATGACGGACGGTTAATTCCCTTTTCTCGTAGATGATCTCGATACGTTCCATATCAGATAACCTGACGACAACTGTAACCGGTCTGGATTGAGGCCAGAGCATTGATCGCTTCAAGGCAAAAGCCGACTTGAAGCGTTCTGATACGGGAAACGGCAGCTGCAGAGAATCGACCAAAGTGAATAGTTTGCCGAGCTCGCATAACTGATTATACCCAATAATATGACGCACTAGATTCTTTATAGTCCTGTTTAGACTAGCAATTGGACCAAAGACATGAGAGCTGGGGGATGAGACTGCTGAGAGTCTTGCCAAGAGATCCATGAGGGTTGGTCGACAGAGAGGGAAGAAGGAAGCTGGCACAGGTTCTTTATAGCCAAGAATCGCTATTTCGGTTGAAATGGCGGCCTGCTGCGACGAGGTGATTGCTGCGTCGCCGCTTCGGCGAGACCTTGAAAGTTGATTGGCCCATGGGAAATAGCCGATTTATCTCTCCCTCACCTCCTTTAATCCCCACACTAAATTTCAGTCACCTCAAACTTTATTTTCCTGGCAGTCATATCAGTCTGGTTAAAATCCATATTACTACAGAACCGGGACTTAATCAATTCCTTTTGGCTTGCTCCAACTTATTCTAGCTCCTGGAGAATACTACGGCGAGGCCATTTTCAATTCACACTGAATACGTCTTCTGCTCGTTACCTACACTAAGCTCAAGACTACGAGCACATTTAGTTTTCAATGCACTCCCTTTCATGTACATTTCCACAAGTTGCGATAATGGAAGTTTCATGCGAAAGTCAAATGTCATCTGACCCTCTCTCGATCCAACGCCTTGGCAGCTGTGAATAGTCCAGTCAGCAACTCCAATGTCCTCCGACCCTTGTTTATCGTCTATTTGTACCAATTTGTCTGTAGCTATTGGACCTGGTCTTTTCATTGGCCAAAAAGAACACTCGTATCTCAAAGATATCCTCTTCGAATTCGTGTGTGGAAGTTCAATGTCGAATCCACTCAAATAGAAATCCATCCCCTTGTCGATGCGAAATTCTTCATCGGCGTATAATCCCGGTTCAACCGGTATTTTGTTTCCCCAGACAAGTAAGTTTGTCTCTGGATCGCTTGATGTTTCTTGAGGTGTTAAGAGGACACTCTTTATCCATGTTATCCTTCTACCCCGCGGGTGTCCTGTGGACTTTTGAACGGACCATGTGGAGATCGCACAAGTCCTAACGGTACTGCCCTCGTATAGCAGAGACACAGCCTGCCGTAATGCCATTTTGTTCCGCCAATAGCTCACCCTTCGAACTCTCCAGAGCTCATCAAACGAGAGAACTTCTCGGATTAGATCTATTAACTCCATCGGCAGCTGAGGCAGTGTTGGCATGACAGTTGACATGATGCGATTTCAAATGGATTGTAATGATGAGGAGCAATAGATAAGTCGACTGTCGGATTGTGGTAACGATGACTTGCAATTGAGTCAAACTTCAGCGTTGGAATAAATTGGTCACCGAGCTCCCCAGACGAAACTCCGCCGGGTCGATCTAATTGATCAGCTTCACGAGAATGAAATTACTTTGGACAAAGCCTAACTACGTGAACCTCGTGCCATCCCTTTTCCCCAGTCCTAGCGCCCGATGCTACAGCGCCATAAAAGCCTTGTGTTTGAGGGTCAGTTGGCCTCAATTGTCCCTACTTTTCTTGAATTCGGCAACGACTTATGTCATACAAGATGAGGATTAATTCTCATTTTTAGATCACAAATTCGAGGCGTTCAAAAGGTTGAGCGAGAATCGATCTAATCTACTTTTTTGGGCCACCAAGGTGCATGCGGAGGATGAGCGTGCGTGCATTATGCATATGGTCATCTTAATCGGAGTTGTCTGGAGGCTGGGAGCGTCGATCGTCAGATGCCACCTATTCGTCAGATTCACCAATCATCGGCCTCTCTTAAACGAAATAGACATTGTTTTTTGGAGAGACCACATGGAAGGTCAGGGGTTAAGAAGTTTAGATTGCATTTGATGACTTAATAGAGCATGAAGCCATAAAACAGTTTTTCAATCAGCCTCCGTGAGATTAAACATCATCCTCCCCATACATTTTCCATCACTACTCAATCGTACAAACATTGAAAAGTATTTTGCCCAGAAAATGGATTTCAAGTTGAATATTGTACCCAAAGACTATCAAGTTGAAGTCGCAGAGCTTACCGGTATCTATATTCCCCTGACCACTTCAGAGATGAAGTTATGTCGAACAAGATTGTTCGCTTGTTCCTCTCCATCTCGTTCCAAATTCTTCTCATCTCAGAACATGCTAATCGTCCTAGGTTTCGTGCCATTCATCTTATCCTTGTCCATCTACAGCTTTTCTCCGATCACCATTCTCAATCTTCTTTTGCTCTTGATTTCGTACGGGCTTGAGGTTGCAAAAACGCCAGAAGCCAAATACCTAGACTACCTCTCGATTGTCATCCAAGGAACGGTTATCATTTGTCACTGTACCGCTCCCCGTCGCTTCGGAGTAGGCAAAGGGATTGCTTCACTTTCGTTCGGTTACGCAACGTTTTACGCAATCGCCGCCGCGGGGTATCACCTCTTACTCGCCACTGGCAAAGTCAAACCATTCCCTGTTTACGAACTCTCCGAAGCTCTTCAGCTTTCCTATATGTCCACTGCAAATCTCGTCATCACTCTGTTTCTCTGGGGTACCGATCTCAGACGCTATCTCACAAATAAAGTCGTCAGTGGTTCAAGGAAGACATGGGCAAAGGACAACCTCCGCTCATTTGTCAGAGTCGATTCTAAAGTCAGGATAAGGATGGCGGTCGCTCATCTCTTCTTCTCTTGCCATTTATATCGTCTAATCTCTTGTTGCTTTCATTCGTTCTGCCTTGTCATGTATTTATGTGTGTTGTGTTCGGTATTGACATGTAGCTAAGTGTTCTCTTGTAGGGCAATGCGAGATATATATCATTACTTATTTACCTATCTTGATAGTCTTTAGACGGAATCGAATGTCCCAATAGCCGATCCTTGGAAACCCGGAAGTTTCATGAGCCAGGCTGGCAGCATATCACTATCAAGACATATTCAATTGCATTGAAGATTTCTCCCCCATCGCTCACTCGAAGGATCGGCACGCATCGTTTGCAATCATCCCATGAAAGATGAAATAAGCAGCAATCTAAGACCATGAGCTGTCGTCCAATTCTCGATATCTTACCACAAAGGCAAAAAGCATGAATCCCAGAGTGCAAATGAACATGCAGAAACAGTTCTTCCACATTGTAAAAGTCCGCATTCGACCGCGACAAACTGGTGTGAAAACGAAGAAATGATCATCTTCGTCAGCAAGTTCACGTATTATGTAGATGTCGCAATCGGACTCGTAGATGAGACAAAGTGTCCCGTTGTTCGATTCCTCCTCAAGTCTTTCGAGGTATTCAGGGTCAGAAAGTTCGGGACATTCCTTTTCAAACATTTCAGACGTCATCCTTTTCTCCTCGGGCTGCTGACGGTACACATAACATATGAGAATAGAGAAGAACAAAAGTAGGTAGCAGGCAAAAAGTGCCCAACCTAGGGACTCCCGATGCTGCTGAATAGCATCCCATTCAGCTTGAAACTCGAGTAACTTCGACATTCCTAACGAGCTGAGGATTGAGCAGACCAGATTAATCAGAGACAAGAGATCGCTCCCATTGGTGAATCAATGTGTCATGACGACGAATCAAGTATGAGCTCAAAATATCGTGCCAAGTGATTTAGCTGCACAATACCGTTACCTACTTTAAATTAGTAATTGGTTTCAAAAGAGCTCATATGCCCGAGAACTTATACATTGTGAGAAGAGCAGAAATTGCGTTTGCCGATTCCCGCATTGAACTCTTCCAACTCATTCCCAGCATATTCTACATTTCATCTGCATGGACTAAAACAGGCTTCACTCGAATAAAATTGAGTTTCAGTTCCCTTGAATTTGACCGCATCCCATCGAGCCACTTCCAATACAATTCCTGGACTGTAATACCTTCAATTGAAACCATTCCGAAAAGGTTCACAAAGGTCTCAGATGAGAAGTTGATCGTTCCACTACATGTCCACGACAGACCACTGAATGTTCTAGGAAACCGAAAGAGAAAAGAGTTATCTGTTTGCAAAGTTGCTGCCAGATTCCGAAGTATCAAAACTCTCAAATTGCGACAGTTTCTGATCCATGTGATTTGTGCTATATCGGGGCCATATGTGATACCGTCGACAATGGAGCCACCAAATGATGAGGAAGGATCTAGACAGGGATTGGATGGAGACTCAGATCAAAGAATACCGAGACTGAAATATTCCATGTCAAAATCGATTTCGGTGATCGAAGAAAGTACGTAAAGCGGTCTGAAACAACGTGCATCAATGAAATGGTCGAAAGAGTTTGGAGGGAGTTGACCAACTGCTTCTGGTCCACGACTTAGGTTATGGATTGGACCTAAGTTCTTGATGGCCAGCAGATTCCAATTTGGAATTTTATTGGCGAGGGACGCAAGGAAATAATAGAGGACGGTCCATTGGACGCTACTCGCGACAGTTATGAGAGTTGGTCTAAAACAGTAAGTACAGGCTCGGGCTGGGATACGTACTCATCATCGTCCGACACGTACCAGTCATGGTCCGGCCGCTCATATTCAGAGGCAGCATAGATTTCAGGGCAAGTATTAACATATAGCTCTCGTCCAAATCGAAGAAACATCGCCCTCAAAATAGCCTTCCTCTTCTCATCTATTTGGTCATAGTCTGGTGGTTGACCTTCCTCAGACCAAAGGATTAGATCATTGATTTCCAGGTACATTCTGCGCAATTCCGGGTCTAAAACTTTTGGTCGAAGTCGTGGTTCGTTTACATGTAATAACAAAGTCTGGTCATCGATCTGAGGAACGATTTTGATTGCGTCCTCCACGGTAGTGGGCCAATAAATCCTCGGAAGATTGTGGGCGAACACTTCTGATATGATGATGTGAGTTCCGTGAAAGTATTGAAAAGGCCCTTCTCTTTCCCAGCCCCGTGGAGCCAGGTGGCCAGGAGGCAAAGGCGGTGGCGTGTCACCATCCCACCTCTGTTCAAGATTACTCATGGACTGGATGGCACCAAAGAATCTGACTTTATAACTTTCATTTCTGAATTCTGGAGGCTCCCATAACTTGGTTGTCGCACGCCCAAGATTCCAATACGTGCTTGGATAGTAATGAATTTCAGATCGGATCTCGGTCTCGTCAAATCCGACAGCGGGATCGTCCTCTTTTAGGAGATTCTCATAATCGGAAGGGACATGATTCGTATGTACCCTGTTGATGGAGCCATAACAAACCAAGTTGCGTAGCTCGATAAATTCTTCTTCGAAATGTAGACTTCCCAGAGAAGTGTCGAGGATTAAATGCACATCAGAAGGGTACGGTCCATCCGGACTCTCGCCCCAAATGCGGCTAAGATAATGATCGGGCCCCTGTTCTATTCCATCGCCTGAGTAATTGTAATAACCGTTTTGAGTAGCTACGATCCTGAAAGCCAGGTTTGTGACGCTCAAAAATTGTGGATGAAGTTTAATGGGATCAAGACCGCGGAACGGAAGGTCGGGAGGAATGAGCAACACGAGTGTTTCGAGATTATTGAAGTGAGAAAAAATGTCGAGCTCTTTCCCGGCTGTGGTTGGATCCAATGCCAATAGCTTAACATACTGAGCTTTTTCGGGTGTCAGGTATTCCAATAGTTTTGTGAGTCGTGTGTTGAGGGTTTGGATAATCGGCTCGTCACGGATTTTTCTGGGGTCGTCATCTACCATTGGGACTTGTTGGTACAAATGCGGAGTAATTAAGACATTGAAGAGTTTGCAAGTGATGGCGACATTATACAGTGTGTTCTTGTCGTCGATATACCCGAAAATATTCTCCAATAACTCCACAGGGACCCGCGTAGGATTCATTGGATTCGTGATGATCTATTGCTTCAGTCTACGACATTGCGAGAGGAGGGAGACTACGTTTTGAACACACACTCTGGATGAGTTTATAAGGGATGAATCGAAAGAAAGAGCAGGGAATCGAGATGTTGGTGAAGACTTACATGCCTTTCACTGATTTTGGGATGATGGATTCGTGACGGAGGGTCCCCGCGCTGCCGCCGCCGCGTTCTCGAGGTCATTGCAATCACTAGTGATCGATCCTCGGTCTTGTTGCCTCCGGCTCAGAACGTTCTGCAGGTCGTCGTTTGGCGGTTGACAGAATATGGCCTTTTCATCAGGTTAGTCAAGCGAGCGGTATATGGCTATTTATTTAAGTGACATGGTAATAACTTTGAATCTACATAGAGACAATCTTTTATGTTAGATGGTCGTTTGAATTTGAGATGGAAGTTCACGTTGGGTGAGATTTCCTTTCATCTTCGTGTTGACTACCTAATAGCTTCCAACCGGCTCGTATTCCCTAAAAGTGACTACTTCAGTAGATTTTTCCGCTCTCATTCGTTCTAGATAACCATGGCTTTTACTCGAACGAAATTCAATTTCAGTTCTGTTCCTGCCGCACGTTCGCGCATTGCATCGAGCCACTTCCAAAGTATTTGCTCCTCAAGTAAATCCTCAATCGATGTGCTCCCAAAAAGTTCCATAACAGAGTCAGATGAAAAGAAGATTCTTCCTGTCCATGTCCAAGAGAGAGATTGAAAGTTGCATGGAAGTCGGAAAAGGAAAAGTCTATCGTTTTGAGTTGTGGCCGTCAGATTGCGAAGAATGAGTGTTTGTAGATTTGAACATTTTTTGATCCAAGAAAGTTGAGCAATGTGAGCACCGTACTCTACATCTCCAGACGTGAAAGAACCAAATGAATTAGATGGGTCTTGATAACGGTTAGCTCACACCAGATGAGAATAGAGATACCTAGGCTAAAGTAATCCATGTCAAAATCGAGTGTGGTGAGTGAGGAAAGTGCGGAAAGAGGTTCCAAACAACGTGCATCGATGAGATGAGTATAAGAATTGGGAGGTAGTTGTTTCACTGTTTCTGGTGAACGACTCAGATTGAAGATAGGACCTAAGTTTCCCACAGTTCGTAGGGCCCAATTTGGCTCTTGTTTGACAAGGTAAGCAAGGAAATCATACAGGGCGGTCCATTGATGGCTTTTTCTGCTCGTTATGAGCTTAAATCTAGGAAGAATGAGTTTAGAATGTATGGGATTCATACTGCGAATCGTAGATTTCGGGACAGGTATTGACCCACAGTTCTTGCGTCAGAGGAACGAAAGTCTCCTTCAAAACGGCCATCCAGCTTTCATCAATGCAGTCATATGATCCTTCGGTTTCGTTTTCAGTTGGTGGCACTAGGAGCTCCCTTATTTCAATATACATTTTGTTTAATTCCGGTTCAGAGAGTTCTCGTCGAAATATTGGATACTCAAGGTTGAATAAGATTCCCGAAGTAGGGGTTCGCGAGAGGAGACGAATTGCGTTGTCGACACCCCCAAGCGCTTGGTGGAAGGCACCATTGCTAATGAAGTAGGGTGGAGGACGGAACAGGTCCAATAGGATCTTGTGGGTTGCGTGGAAATGGAAAACAGGTTCTTCTCCTGTCCACCCTGGAGGTAAAAATTGCCTGAAATAATCGTCAGGCAAAGGGCCGCGACACCAATCCTCTTCAAAATTCTCGAGACAACAGGCAACCCAATGGCGAAGCTCATAACCTTCGTTTCTGCAGTCGGGGGAATCCCATAGCTTGGTGGTTGCACGTCCAGAGTTCCAGTAACTTGTTGGATAGTAATGAAATATAAAGCCCAAAAAAAGGGATTGGTCGAAGTGATGCGGACTCCAGTCCTGAGTGGGTGCAGCATTTGTATGCACTCTGCGGGTGGCTGTGACACTCGTGAAGTCTAGTAAAACGCCGCTACTAGCGAGATCTCCACGTGCCCAGTCTGGAGCTGCAGTCCCAACGCATGTGTCGAAGATTATATGCAGCTCGGGGGGGCTCTTGGTATTATCGGCGTCTTTATCCCATTTCCTCCAAAGCGATTCGAGATAGTCCACTGCGGAAAGGTTATCTCCAAAACTATGTCGCGAGTGGTCACTGCGTTCTACTGAGTGCGTCACGATTCGTATAGCCAGATTTTTGACTTTCAAGAACTGTGGATGAAGTTGGACGTCTCCCTTGTACTTATAATTGTAGGGAAAGTACAAGACCAATGACTCGAGATTGGTGAAATGACTGAAAATATCGAACGCATTGGACTGGATGAATGGATCGAGGGCCAGTAACTTAATATGACCAGCTTTTGTAGGCGTCAAGCTTTCCAGCAGTTTTGTAAGTCTTCTCTGTAGGGTGCTTATAACTGGTTCATCGGGCACTTTCCTTGGGTCGTCGTCCACCATTGGGACTTGTCGGTACAGGGACGGAGTGATTAAGGAACTGAAGAGTTTGCAAGTGAGGAGCAGATTGTACATAGTGCGCTTGTCGTCGATGTAGGCAAAAATCCCCTCCAAGACTTCCACGGGGACTCGTTTAGGATTCATTAGATTTCCAACTTCGGGTTAGCGTATGGCAGAGCTGAATGATTACGTCTCAAAGACATACTCGAAAACTTTTACGAACCAAGAGAAAGGAGAAGAACGAGAGAGGCTCAGGAGATTCGCCAACACGGTGGTGCGATGGTGCGACGGCCGCGCGGTTGAGTGCTATTATTATTCTTCTTATTTCTTATGATGCTTTCAACCGACTAGTCTCTTTTACCGCGTCACACTTTGTCTTTCTTTGTTAAACCGATCAAATCGGATATTGTCGGAATCCTGGTATCTAACCGGTTATTTGGCTTTTGAGAAGAAGTTTGTAATTACATTCTTCTTCTGGCAACTTAATTACACCTCTATTTATTCATGATTCTGATAACTTTATTTCTGTCGAGCCCAATAGAGGACTCCCTGTTACGTTATTCGCGTAGATCTCCTTTGGCCAGTTTATGCTTCGTCTTCGATGTCTCGAAAATGTTTGGCTGCTTTCGAGGAGATCAAAGGTACTTTGTCAATGTTCCTCTGTCTATCCTGCAAAGCGGTTGGTCGAATGGTGAAGTTCCGGATTATTGGTCTCAAACAAACGCCTCGCTCCCATTGCGTTCAAAGAGACTAAAAATAATGCCGATTTTAAAGCGAAGTTTGAGAATCGGAACTCTTTTCATTGTCTACTATACTATTTTCCTTGAAGCCGGCTGTGGTCAGTCCCCTATTCGTCTTCCTCTTGGGACTAGTTCAAGTCTCTGAAACCGGATGGTCCTTTGAGACGGTGTTTCTCGTCTATTCCGCCATTGGGATACAGGATCATCCTTACCTCCTTCGCGCATTGGTCAAACGGAATTTGCTTTAGTTGCGGAATCGGAGGCGCGTTTGGGTCTTGTGACCATCGCTTTTCTTTCGCTGTTCGTCTACAAAGAAATAATACAGCAAGCCCAAGAACTGCCTCCTGGGTAGATCGAACAATGTGTGTTCTTTCGCCTTCATCTGTCCCCTCAAACGGGATTCCGCGATTCCGCCTCCTCTATCTCGTTACGTATTTAAGCACAGTCTACTTCCCCCTTCCGTTCGCTTCAACATCCATACAACGTCCTGAACTTATCAATTTCTTCCTTCAAGATGGAATCCTCTCAAAATGTCGGGATACCTGACGATGCGTTGACGCTTGCAAACGACCTTATCCAGTCCAGAAATCTCTTCCAAAGTCTCTCCCCAGCCTCCGCGTCGGTGTCCAAAATCACTCTCAACGACCCAAACTTAATGACCGCAATGAGCTATCAAGATCCAACCAGTCGGAACCTTGCTATTTTTGCCTACTTGATTTCTATTGCGGAGGCCAATAATTTGGGACAAACACCGGCTGTTCAGGCGCTAAAAACTGCCAGAGACGCTATACAGACCACGGGTAGTGTGGATGACACCACGTTTAATCAAAGATTGCAAATGTCTACAGAAGGAGCCTACAGTGTGAACACATCCGCGAATGGACCTTTGGCTGAGATCTGGACTACCGTGACCTTGCGTATTCCCCTCTATTGCATTTGGGACTGCGTTTCTTACGTTTATACCATGTGTATCGAACCCTTAGCGACACGAATCCAAGTGGAATTTCATCTAATCCAATTTCGGAATATTGTGAAAGCCTTGGCCTATGCACGAAAGCCCCCGAGAGGCTTTTCTCCACCCACTGTCACAGCTATCTGGACTGATTACCAAGACAACTCGCAACCTATTCTGTCTGCCTTTGCAACGACGGCTGTAGGACGTGAAGGGGAGAAAATGGCAATCGTTGCGGCTAGAGTCAGCTTCATTTCAGATTTGTTGACAAAAGTTTTCAACCATCAACAACAGATTACACTTCAATCAGGACTTTCTAAACCTCCAAATTATGCTGGAAACTGCGGTGAGTATCTTGCAATTGGGATGTTGTGCTGGAACTCAGGGAGATTTGGAGGGTTGTGCATCAGTGTATTCGGCAAATATGCGCTCGAGTTTTGCAGTTGGTGTGGTTCGCTCTCTGCCACTCTTGGCCAATACGGCGTTTACATCCAGGACTATTGGCTTGCGTCTTCCCTGACAGACGAGACCAAGGTCGTCCCAGCTAAAGTTCAGGGGGGCTACAGTTACTGCATGTTTAAGGCCGAATACGAGCATTTGTAGGAATGAAATCAAGAGCCTGGCACTCCAATTTCGTAGTCAATATCATATATGTATCTCATATGCCTTCGTTCACAAACTCTATTGCTCCATATAGGTCGAAGGAAGTGTTGTTTTATTGGATGATTGACCTTCATGACAACCAGAAACATATTCTGAATCTCATAGGCTATTCAAGAGAAAAATTGAACTGCGTAATGGCCGCAATTCCCGATTCCAGTTTGAAACTTCCAATTTCATGTGTCATGACCCTTCGATTGCATACAATCGTGCTGTGCAGTGCTTGAAATTATCAAATCTCGATCAGATCGGCTGTCGAATAGCAACTAATAGTAAGAGAGTCCTGGGTCTCGAGCCGTGCAGGGATGGCAAATTTCACAAGCTTAGGGAAATGTGGACGGAAGGAAGAACAGTGAGCGTTAAATTAACGGGAACACTAGGAAGAATCGTTCAAAGACGTGTAAACAGCAAACCTCCTCGAAAAGTTCTACGAATTCTGCTGGGATCAGGTCCGCAAATGAAATTGCAATTCAAGTCCCTGTTTTCATCTCCACTCAACCTCTTGAATTGATGTCACGGATCGGGTAGGACTGAATAGCGAATAGCTTCACAGGGTCGCTCAGAAAATTTTAGAAAGACATGAGTGTTCTGACTTAATGAGGCAGGCAGATTCTGTCTCATGATGCAACAATAACTCTAATCCAACGTCATCCAATAATAGTAGCCTCCTTACATGATTCATACCTCTGCCTGTCCCCTGGACCATCATCCTCATCGGTCTATGCCTTCAGATTCGCCCGTGTCAAGTCCATCATCTTCGCAATTTGAACTTCCTAGCCACATCATTTGTCCACAGATCCTCAATTACATACAATCCTGCTGTGCAGTCGTAACACTCCGCGAAATAGAATTGTCGAGTTTCCATATATTAGATTGAAATAGAGCAACAATCGGGCTGCCAATATACGAATGACGGGATGTGGGATGCGTTAGTTTCGGAGTTGTGAACGGAAAGACGGGAATGACGAATTCCAGAAATTATCGTAGGAGAAAGTATCGTTTGCAGCGATAATATCCATCTAGCGGCCCGGGATGAGATTGGGAGGGAAGGTGATATCGTTGACTTCGCCGGTAGGACAAAACGGGTACGGAAACATCTGTACGACGTCCGCCAGTCCTCTGGTATATTATCCTCAGTCACATCGACCCCGTCTGATCGTCGTCATCAGGTCCGTATACATTTGATCCGTATTCCTCTAATCCATCATCTTCTGAGCCATAGTCTTCTGATTCATCACGTTCATCCTCTAGTTCATCATCCTCTGACATATCAATGCCATCTTATTCCTCGACGTCAGGTCAAGATCCTTCCGATCCATATTCATCGAGGGATTCATCATCCTCTGATTCATCGTATTGACCCGGGGTTGATCCATTATATTCTTCAAATGGACTCCGCTTGAGATGCAGTTCGACCAATTGCCATAACTTGAGTTTTATACACAAAGTGGGTTCCTTTCCATCTTCATATCCAGATTGAAGAGTCCAATCTGCAATTCGAATGGCCTCAGAATCGCCGTATTTCTTTGGCCACATCAACGGTCCGACTGAAAGGAGAGTCTCGAAGGGCTTTCTGAATCAGCGCTAGCATCCCTTGGCAACCACCTAATTGCACGATCGTAACCCAGATATATTTTCCTCAAGGAGGTTTGAGGAAGTGAAAATATCAATCCCATAGATAGAAAAAACGTCCTGCCGGTCCTCCCAGTCATTTCGATGCGCAAGTTGAAAGCACAATATCATGTTGGGATCCTCACAATACAAGGTGAGTAAGTCGGCATCAGGCTTGTCAGAGGTCGGTCGCGGCTTAAAGGTTACTTGGCCTGCATAGGCAGTAGGGAAGGCGATACGTATTTCACTGTCAACGTATAGAAGAGACTATGCTCGGTGTAGTGCTGTTTCGTTCCACAGAAAATTCACATTGCGAACCCTCCAGAGCTCCTCAAATGGTGAACTGTGTGCGATCTGCACTAATAATTCGGTTGGTAGTTGGGGCGACATTCAGGCTATTTGCAATAGAATCGCGCGCAGGGACTGATTTGTGGACGATGGTGACCGCAGCCTTGAGAGGGTTTCTGTTAAATATTTAACCGACCAGGGTTAGGGTCCCGCTTTGAAGCATTAGCCCGGAATGCGACAAGCGAGTTCATCCTGTCGAACGACATGCCTCCAGTCAGCACAGTCAACAACTGAGACTCAGTTCAACTTTCAAGAATCCCGAGCTTCATCCGCCATCGCGATGACCACCCTCGAAGACCTTCCGAACGAAGTATTGAAGATGGTTGTGTGTGATGAAGACCTTTCGACCCACGATTACCTCGCCCTCGCGCTCACGAATAAACGGATCAATACTCTCGTAACCCCTTGCTTATTCTATAAATTTTCCCCACCGAATCGGACCAAAGTCGTCAACTACTATCAGACCTGCATCGGAAAGTTTCGTCAATTCTGCGCCATAATCCGCGGGGATCAATTCTACGCCCGACAAGTTGACAAAGTCAAACTGCCGGCAACCGTACTATCACAAGTCGCATTTCACGAGTTCTTAACGTGTTCTGGTCTAGATAGAATAGATCTGCGGCTTAGGGAATGCACTATGGCGACTCTGAAGACATTTTCGGCTCTCCTGAAGTCCATCACCATCCCGGTAGTAACCATTACCCGCTTAACCCTCGCCGGTTCCTTTCCGGACGACGAATTGGTTACAAAGACTAACGTCTTCGATTTCTTGTTATGTATCAGTACTACGCTGCCCAAATTGTTGCTTCTTGGTCTCCCAGACTTTCACCCTGTCCGTCTCGAGACTGGTGAAATACTGAAAG
>Ga0335072_10005963_pt1 | contig 17889 bp, 16 predicted proteins | sample Lox_Sample_21_FD_206725 | JGI IMG/M metagenome (GOLD analysis project Ga0335072, IMG submission 206725) | Soil microbial communities from Loxahatchee National Wildlife Refuge, Florida, United States - Lox_Sample_2.1 | ecosystem: Environmental > Terrestrial > Soil > Wetlands | place: USA... | reverse complement strand
GGCGAATCTTTCTTGCGGCCGAAGGCGCACAGCCGGCACGCGGCCACGCAGACGTTCGTGTAGTTAATATGGCGGTTGACATTGAAGTAGGCGATATCGCCGTGCAGGCGCTCGCGAACGTGATTCGCCAGCCAGCCCACTGCCAGAATGTCACCCGAGCGATACAGCGCCAGCGCGTCATCCGCCGACAAGCGCTCCTGCGCCATCACCTTGTCCTGAATCGGCCGCAGCCGCGGATCGTCGGTCTGCAAAGGATGGCGATTGGCATGGGAGGTGTCAGGCATCTCCATCATGATAGCGCACGTGGGCCGACAATCGGGTAGAGCTGACTTTCCGGCCGGCGTCCGCAACCGCCAAAACTGCAACTGGAAGAGATCCGCCCGGCTGCGCATCATCTCCCGCCAGGTTGCTTTGCCAGCCCTGACGCGGCGCTGAAGCGCCGCTCTCCCTTACTTACTTCCCTACCGTCACGCTGTCGGCAATTTTGTTGTACTCGTCGCGCGAGACGATGTGCCGGTCCAGCAACTGGTGCTCGCTCGCGTATGGCCGGCCGGCAATAATGCGGTCAGCTGCCGCATCATCGACTCCCGGCAAGCTCATCAGAGCGCCCTTGGACGCGCTGTTCAGATTGAGCGGCTTATCCGGACTGGGCCGTGTCAGTCCCTCGCGGATGCCCTGCCCGACGGCCTTCGCGTCGTCCTTCAGTGTCGCCGTCGCCTGAGCGGTCTGCTCGCGCAGTTGCTGCGGGTTCGATGAGGGAGAGTTATAGCAGGCGTTGCAGCCCGCGAACCCGATGGGCAGTACGCTCACCATGAGTGCCAAGGTCACAGTTCCAGCTCGCATACTCGTGAGATGCGAATTGAGAGTGTCGGGTTGATGTCACTTCGGTGAGGAAAAAGAGAGTGACACATCGAGCATTCGGGTGAGAACACCCCGGTGCCGCTCGTTCGTGCTACTCTGCACAGCAGGATTTGCGACCTATGGCCCACCGGTTCCTACCCTGCGCTCTTGCTCTCTCGACAATTTGCTGGCTCTCGGGAATTACTGCACAAGCAGTGAACTCCCGGGTCTCGTCCTCGCCGCAGTCGGGCGTCACCATACGAATGGCGCCGGGCTCGCAGGCATCGGCCGCCAAGCCGCAGGCCAACCCTCCGGCCGACGAGCGCACCGCGCTGGCTATGGCCGAACGCCTCCTGATGAGCGGCAAGCCGGCGGAAGCCCAGGCTAAGTATCAGGCCATTGTCGATGTCAATCCGGAATCGATACCCGCGCAGGTGGGCGTGGTGCGCTGCCTGTTCATTCAGCAGAAACTCGGCGAGGCGCAATCGGCTATCGACACCGCGCTGGCTCTGCACCCCAACTCGCCCGACCTGATTTTGACCCTCGGCGACCTTCAGTACGCACAAGGCAGGATCGGCGACGCCGAGCGTTCCTACGTCAAAGCCGAGAACCTGAATCCCAACGATGCCGCACCCTACCTTGGCCTGGCCAAAGTGTACCGTGCGGCTTCGCTCTATCGCCGCGCCTACGACAACATGAAGCGCGCGCACGAGCTGGCTCCCAACGACATCCCCGTACAGTTCTTGTGGTTCAACTCGCTGGCGCCGCCCGCGCGAATTCCCTCCATCGAGTCCTACCTCAACAAGCCCGATCTCAATCCGCAAACCGCTCCAGGAATACCTGGCCTTTCTGAAGAAGAGTGCCAATGCGCCGGTGCATCCCTGCCGGCTGATCAGCAAGGTTCGCAAGACCGACACAAAGCTGTACGCTCTATCGCGGTCGGGCACGGCACTGGGCGCATCGGGACTCACCGTGAAGGTCAACAACCATGAGCTGCATCTGGCCCTGGATACGGGCGCCAGTGGCGTGCTGCTTGGGGGGGCGGCGGCACAGAAGCTGGGACTTCAGCGCATCGGCTCGCAGCCCATCATCGGTATCGGCGAAAAAGGCGAGCAGGCGGGATATCGCGCTGCGGTCAATCGCCTACAGGTCGGCGATCTCGAGTTCCAGGACTGCGTGGTGCGCGTCGCCGACGCAGCACAGCCGGTCACCGGTCAGGACGGCCTGATCGGCCCCGATGTCTTCAGCGCTTACCAAATTGATATCGACATTCCCGGCGCGAAGCTGCGGCTCTCGCCGCTGCCCAAGCGTCCGGATGCCTCTGAAGCTCCAACCTCGCTGACCACCTTATCAGGCGAGAACCCCGAACTGGATAATACCGCGCCAGCCAATGCGGCAACTGCGGCCATGAATCCCGACTCTCTCGAAATGCTTTACATGCCGAAAGACGCCTATGTCGCGCCGGAAATGGCCGACTGGACCAAGGTTTATCGTTTCCGCAGTCTGCTGCTAGTCCCGACCAAGGTCGATAGCACCGGGCCTATGCTCTTCCTCCTCGACACCGGTTCCTATAATAATGTGCTGGCGACCCAGACGGCACGCGAGCTCACCGAAGTGCGCTCCGACACATCCACGCAAATTCGCGGCATGAGCGGCTCGGTCAGCCAGATCTACCGCGCCGATAAAGCCAGTCTCCAGTTTGGGCGTTACATTCAGGAAAATCAGGACGTCGTGACCTTTGATCTGGCCAACATCAGCCGGGAGACCGGAACGCACGTGTCGGGGATTCTGGGCTTCAGCACCCTGCGGATCATGCAGATCAAGCTGGATTATCGCGATGGGCTGGTGGACTTCGTCTACGATCCCAAGCATCTGCCCAAGCAGATCAAGCTGAATAAGCCAAACTGAGTTCAGGCATTGACGCCGCTGGCCTGCGCGGCCCCGCGGAAGTAGTCCAGCGATGACCGCAGTCCGCTACGCAAATCGATCTTCGGCTCCCATCCCAGCAGCCGCTTGGCCTTGCTGATGTCCGGGCAGCGCTGCTTGGGATCGTCCTGCGGCAACGGCTCGAAGCGAAGCTTGCTGCTCGAACCGGTGACCTCTAAAACGACTTCAGCGCATTCCCGAATCGTGAACTCGGTTGGGTTGCCGATGTTGGTAGGCTCGTGTTCGTAGGATCTGGCCAGCGCGAGGATGCCCGCGATTTCATCACTCACGTAACAGAAGCTGCGCGTCTGCGATCCGTCGCCGTAAACCGTCAGTTCCTCGCCGCGGATCGCCTGTTTCATGAAGTTCGAAATTACGCGGCCGTCATTGAGTTGCAATCGCGGACCATAGGTGTTGAAGATGCGCACAATGCGCGCGTCCACCTTCTCGTAGCGGTGATACGCCATGGTGAGCGCTTCCGCGAAACGTTTGGATTCGTCGTACACCGAGCGCGGCCCGATCGGATTGACGTGACCCCAATAGCTCTCGCGCTGCGGATGTTCCAGTGGGTCGCCGTAACATTCCGAAGTCGAAGCCAGCAGGAATTTCGCATCATAATTCTTCGCCAGGTGCAGGCAATTCATCGTGCCCAAAGAGCCAACCTGCAGAGTTTCGATTGCGTGCGCGAGATAATCCTCCGGGCTGGCCGGCGAGGCGAAGTGGAAGACGTAATCGAGTTTGCCGAAATCGAAAGGTACGCTGACGTCCTGCTGTCGAAACTCGAAACGCGGCTCAGTGCGCAGGTGCGCGATGTTATCCAGCGAGCCGGTCAATAGATTGTCGGCGCCAATGACGGAGTGGCCCTCCGCGAGCAGAGCATCGCAAAGATGAGAACCCAGAAATCCCGCGCCGCCCGTTACCAGAACCCGCATGGTCATAGTTAGGTTGTTTCGCGCTTCGCTCGTGGCCCGAATGCGCTTGACCACGCTTGGAGAGCAGCTCAAGCATAAGATTATCTGGCCTGATCGCTGCTACGCAACGTTGTGATATCCATCATCGCCACTGGCGGCGGCCGAACCTTATAATCGCCTGTTGCTGTTGCGTTGAAAAGCGAAAGGCGAAAAGCAAAGCCAAACCATGGCCGATCGTGAAACAGAGCTGCTGATCATTGGAGCCGGCATCGTCGGGCTGGCGACCGCGCTGGAAGCGGCGCGCCGCTTCTCCGGGATGCGCATCGCCGTGGTCGAAAAGGAAAATCGCGTTGCTGCGCACCAGACCGGACACAACAGCGGCGTCATTCATTCCGGCCTTTACTACAAACCCGGTTCGTTGAAGGCCCGCAATTGCGTGGCCGGCGCCGCCTCCATGAAGCGCTTCTGCCAGGAAAATGGCGTGCAGTACGAAGAATGCGGCAAGCTGGTGGTTGCCTGTGATTCGGACGAGGTGACCCGCCTCTCCGCGCTGCACGAGCGCGGCAACGCCAACGGGGTTCCGGGACTTAGCATGCTGGAGCGCGATCAGTTCCGCGAGATCGAGCCTTACTGCGATGGCATCCGCGCGTTGCACGTCCCCTCTACCGGAATCGTCGATTACACCGCAGTCGCGCAAAAGTATGCCGAACTCATACGGCGGGCCGGTGGCGAAATTGTCTTTGGCGCAAAGGTTGTCGGGCTCCGCGACGATGGCGACAGCAACATCGTCGAAACCACCGCTGGAGCCTTTCGCGCACGGTATGTCATCAACTGCGCCGGCCTCTACAGCGACACCATCACGCGGCTGGCCGGCGTCAAGACCAACCTCGAGATCATCCCTTTTCGCGGCGAGTACTACGAGATTCGACCCGACCGCCGCTACCTTATCCACAACCTGATTTATCCTGTGCCCGACCCGCGCTTTCCTTTCCTCGGCGTACACTTCACGCGCCGCGTCAACGGGAGTGTCGAGGCCGGTCCCAACGCGCTGCTCGCCTTTCGCCGCGAAGGCTACACCGGTACCGATCCTGACCTGGGCGAGGCGGTCGAAATGATGCGCTTCACCGGTTTCTGGAAAATGGCGCGAAAATATTGGCAGAGGGGTTTGGCCGAGCAATATCGCTCATGGGTGAAATCGGCATTCGCCAAAGCGCTGCAGAGGATGGTTCCGGAGCTGCAGGAATCCGACTTGACGCAGGGAGGCTCGGGCGTCCGCGCGCAGGCCGTGGATGCCAACGGCAATCTTGTTGATGATTTCTACTTCGTGCACAGCGGCAGGATGATTCACGTTTGCAACGTGCCCTCGCCGGCAGCAACCGCTTCACTCCAGATCGGTCGCGACATCGTGGACATGATGGTTAAGCGCTTTGAGCTCGCGCCCGTCCCCCGCTGACCAACAGGTTTGCAACCACAGAGACGCCGGCACAGAACATTCGAACTCTTAGCCTCCGTACCCCTGTACCTCTGTGGCGAAAAATTACATGTTAATCTTTACGAATGTCCCTTTATCTGGTCACGGGCGCGGCCGGATTCATTGGTTCCTCGCTGGTTCACGCCTTGCTGGCGCGCGGCGAACAGGTGCGCGGCATCGATAATTTCGAGACCGGCCAGCGCGAGAATATTCAGGACGTGCTCTCGCGTGTTGACTTTCGCGAGGCCAGTATCCTCGATCCTGAAGCGATGCAGGTGGCGTGCCGTGGCGTGGACTACGTGCTCCACCAAGCCGCGATTCCATCGGTGCCGAAGTCGGTCGCTGACCCCGCGCACAGCAATCGCGTCAATGTGGAAGGCACGATGAACGTACTCCTCGCCGCGCGTGATGCCGGCGTGAAGCGCGTGGTGTATGCCGCGTCCTCATCCGCTTACGGCGACACACCAACGCTGCCCAAGCGCGAAGACATGACTCCGATGCCGCTGTCGCCGTACGCCGTCGCCAAGCTCGCCGGTGAAATGTACATGAAGGTTTTCTACGGTGTTTATGGGTTGCCGACGGTTTGCCTGCGTTATTTTAATATCTTCGGCCCACGCCAGGATCCGACGTCGCAGTATTCCGCGGTACTCGCCAAATTCATTACGCTGATGTTACGCGGGGAACGGCCGACTATTTATGGCGACGGCACGCAATCGCGTGACTTCAATTACATCGAGAACGCGGTTACCGCGAATTTACTGGCTGCGACTGCACCCGAGAAAGACGTCGCCGGCGAAACTTTCAACATCGCGACCGGCAATCGCTATGACCTGAATCAGACGGTGGCGCTGCTAAGGCCGCTGACCGGCTACAGCGGCGAAGTAGCATACGCTGCCGAGCGCAAGGGCGACATCAAGCACTCCCTCGCCGACATCTCGCGCGCACAGCAGAAATTGGGATACCACCCGGACGTGACCTTCGAGGAAGGCCTGCGCCGAACGGTCGCTTGGTATCGCGCAGAAGAAGCGGCCAAACAGAAGGAACTGGCGGCCAGCAGCTGAATATGCAGGTCAGGTTTAGGCAGTATCATCCCGACTGAGGGCTTCAACCCGAATTAATGAAAGTATCGACATCTGGCGGCCGCCCAAAGGCTGGCAGTAACTCCTGCGAAAGGAAATCATCCTCATGTCTCGTGAACCCGGCGTCTACGCCATATTTGATACCAGCGAAGGCACCATCGTTTGCCGTCTGTTCGAAAACGACGCGCCGATCACGGTGCAGAACTTCGTCGAGCTTGCGGAAGGCTCGCGCGAGTGGACGCACCCCACCACCCGAGCCAAAAGCAACACACCGATTTACAACGGCACCATCTTCCATCGCGTTATTCCCGACTTCATGATTCAGGGCGGCGACCCGACGGGCACCGGCATGGGAGGTCCCGGCTACAAGTTTCAGGACGAGACCAAAGGCTCGCCGCATAAATTCGACAAGGCGGGCAAGCTGGCCATGGCGAACTCCGGCCCGAACACCAACGGCTCGCAGTTTTTCATCACTGTCTCGGCGACGCCGTGGCTCACCGGCAATCACACCATCTTCGGCGAGGTCATCGAGGGTCAGGACGTCGCCGACAAGATCACTAAGCTCCCGCGCAACCGCCAGGACAAGCCGAACAAGGATGTCGTGCTGAATTCGATCAAGATCGAGCGGGTTTAACAGCGGTTTCCGGTTTCGTGTTTTAAGTTTCCAGTTTCGCGTTTCGCAAGCGAACATCCACTTCTGTTCGCGAACATGCTCCAGGTCGTAACAACCCTCCCGCCGCTTGGCGGGATTTTCTTGCACTTGCGCAAGGCCAACTCTTCCACCCGAACACCTGGGGCAGACGTCTCTCCGTCTAGCGAAAAGCGAAGAGCGCCGGGAGAAAAGCGACCATCCACGCACCGTTCGCCGGCTTTTCATCTCAGCCTTCGTAGCTGGGCAAACATCCGGCAGCTTTGCTCATCACAGTGAGCAACAGTAGTTGCGGTCCCCGTCACGCACGCCCGACGCCCCTCTACCCAAAATCAATCCGGGAGCCACGTTGTGAAATACAGCAAGACGCTCGCCGCCGTTTGCACGGCCCTGTTCGCCCTCGTCAGCGCCACTGGAATTGCCGCTCAGGAAAATGTGGGCTCTTCCGCCGCTTACATCTATGTTTCCAACTCCAGCAACAATCATTCGCAAATCTATGCCTACTCCGCCGCCGGCAACGGCCAGTTGACGCCGATAACCGGCTCGCCCTTCCCTACCAGCGGAATCACGGCAATGGCCCTGAACGAGAAATGGCTGTTCGGCACCAATGGAGTCAATCTCTACTCCTTCTCGATTGCATCCGGCGGCGCGCTGCATCAGGTGTCGTCGGTGAACGCGCAGATCCACAACGATCCCGGCAACTGCGGCGGTCCGATCTCGCTCTTTCTCGATCACACCGGCTCAACGCTGTACGATGGCGACATCTACGCCAACATCTGCGCCAACAACGGCTATCAGTACTGGGGCCTCGACCAGCACAACGGCGCGCTCAGCTTCAGCGGCCTGAATCCCTCGTTCACCGTGCAGTACGGCCAGCCGCTCAGCTTCATCGCTAACAACCAGTACGCCTATGGCGGCGCTTGCTACCACGGCACTCCCGACATCTTCGGCTTTAAGCGCAATGGCAACGGCACCTTGACGGCGCTCAACATCAACCCTGAGCTTCCGCCGGCATCGCAGGGCGAGTACTGTCCGAATCTCGCCGCCGCCGATCCCAGTAATCACATCGCGATCTCCCTTACCCCGGTCGACGATCTGACGCAAGTCGGACCGCCCCAGATTGGCGTCTACACCGCTGACAATTCCGGCAACTTGACCACGCACAGCACCGCCGCCAATATGCCAATGTCGTCTGTGAGCAACGTGCAGGCGATGAGCATGGCCCCCTCAGGCGCGCTGCTGGCGGTTGGCGGCAGCGCAGGATTACAAGTGTTTCACTTCAACGGCGCGAATCCCGCGACCGAATACACGGGCCTGCTCACCAACGACAGCATTAGCCAGGTCTTCTGGGACAAAGAGAACCATCTCTACGCCCTGAGCACACCGGGTAATAAGTTGTTTGTATTTACGGTGACGACGACTACCTACAGCCAAGCCCCAGGCTCGCCTTACACCATCACAAGCCCGCAAAGTCTGATTGTCCTGCCGAAGAGCTAGAGCGGTTTTGGAGTTGGTTAATTTCGGTAAAGTGGCGCGTTAGGCTGAAATACATTTCTTCAATTCGCCGCCCGCTGCCAGGCAGCAACGGGCGGCGGTATGGACTGAGGCAAGAGTACGCTCAACTCGGCCTACGCCCCGATCCCTGCCTTTACTGAGGCAGGTTGAAGAACGCGCCGACAGCACCGCTGTTGGTCGTCCTCGTCGTGCAGGTGCAGGACTTGACGCTCGATTCTCTCCAACTCGCCGGGCAACCGCTCGGGTCGGGGATAACGGGCGCGCAGTTGGCGGAGAACCCGCCGAAGACGGATCCGGGATTGGGTGACGCAGTAAGGGCGATTGGCGTGTTCAGTGGGAAGTTCGCCGTACAACCCTCTCCGCCACTACAGGCGATTCGGGCCGGATTGCTTACGACCTTGCCCGATCCCTCGCCCGCCTCCTGGACAGTCAAAGCAGGTGCACTGGCTGAACCGCACGGTGCAGCCGCCAACGACGCCGCGGCCGTGAGTGATCCCCCGCTGCCCGGGGCAACGGCTGTAATCGTTGCTTCAGCACCGGACCCAATGTCGCTGCAAGGAGCCGACATCGTCACCAGGCCGGTCGAGTCCACCGTGGCCACGCCCGAGTTGCTCGTAGACCACTTCACCTGGTTCGTCAAATCCTTGGTGGCATTGGAGCCGACATAGGTTCCGATGGCAATGAACTGTGCCTTCTCGCCTCGGTTACTTAGCGTTTGTGGCGGAGCCACGACCTTCAGTGAACTCAACGAACCCAGGTCACCTCCATTTTGCTCGCACACCGTAACGGAGGCCGTAGCCGTGATGCCACCATTGCCACCCTTTGCAATGATGGTGTCGATGCCGCATCCCGTGGGACTTACCACTCCCGTCGAACTGACGGTGGCGACGGCCGTGATGCTGGATTCCCAGGTCACCTGGTCCGTGATGTCGTTGTAATAGGTGCGGTTGGTCTTACCGTTGTAGTAGGTTCCGGTGGCCGTCAGCTGCGCAGTCGCAGTCGTAGGCTGGAAGTCTGGCGATGGAATATTGGTCTCAAAGGCTATGTTGTTTGGCGTAATGCTGATGCTGGACAGCTGGGCGCTGGAGCCACAACCAACGGTCAAGAGCAGACTCATCGCTACTACGGACAAGAGAAGAATTCGACCAACCATGAGGGTTGTCCTTTCTCGGGCTTTGCCTTTGAGGATGCTAGTCAAGCGAAGTGTGCCCGCCCCGCCGGAAGGTGTCAAGAAAATATTGTAGATTAACACTTAAGTTGTACTTTACTGGTAATGCGGGCCCCGTTTCTCCCCGCGAGAATCGCTGCCGCTCAAGCTATCGAACGATACTTAAGGAAGCAGCAGCGATAGAGTATTTTGGGGAAGTTACGCGGTGCCAGCGCGCCTTAACTCGTTCCCGGCGCATCGACGTACACGCGATTGGGATTTCCCGGCGGTATCTGGTTCTTCTCGAAGCACGCCTTGATCCGGCGCCGCAGCTCGCGACGCACGTTGTCCTGCATTCGCGGTCGCGTCTTCACCAGCATCAGGTAGTCAATTGCGTCACCGCTGACCTTGTCGATGCCCATCACCTGTGGCCGCGCCACCAGCATTGGCGAGAACTCGGCATCCTCCGCCAGCTCATCGCCTACCTCGCGTAGCAGCTTGACCACGGTGTCGCCGTCCGTCTTGTAGGCAACGGAAATGTGCAGCGAGAGCTGCGTCCAGTCGCGCGTGAGATTGCTGACGACGGTGATCTGGCTGCTCGGGACATTGTGCACAGTTCCATCGGCGTCGCGCAGGACGGTACGCCGCAGCGTCATCTCTTCGACTGCTCCCTGCACCCCGGCGATCTTGATGGTGTCGCCGATGTCGTACTGGTTTTCGACCAGGATGAAGAAGCCGTTAATGAAGTCGTGCACCAGTGTCTGCGCGCCGAAGCCGACGGCGACCCCGGCAATTCCCGCACTGGCCAGCAGGGGACCCATGTTGATGCCCAGCAGCGGCAGGATCTGCAGAGCGGCGACGAACATAATCACGAAGACGCCGACACTGTAGGTCACGCTGGAGAGAGTGCGGATCTGCTGCGCCCGGAACGCCGATGGCAGCGCCTCGCGGGTGCTCAGCGCCGTCAGGTGTCGCGCCGCCGCCTTCAGCAGCCGCGTCAGGATAAAGGCGATGATCAGGACCGCGACGATGCGCGGCGCCTGGTGCCGTACGAAGTCGAAGGTGTCATCGCTCCAGCCGTCAAGAATGTGGAGCAGGTTCCACTTCGCACCGTCCGGACCGAATACCGTTCCCGCCATGCGATGGAAAGAGGAGAACACTCTGGCGGATTATAAAGCCTGGACACGGCGAGCGCCGCCTGCTTGAAAGCCAGCTTTCCCCTGCGACGCAGGACCGTCCATAATGTGCGTACTCGCAATATAATCGCGAGGTGCTATGGCAAACGCTCTCCTTACGTCCCGACGATTGCATTCCGTCTGCTTTCTGCTGCTGATGCTGGCTGTTCCGGCACGCCCCGGCTTCGCCCAGCTCGGTCCCCCGCCGTCTCAACTCGGCGCAAATGGCCAGACTAATGAGCCCAATCAATGGGAAATCGAGCAACAAAAGGCTATGCAAAAAGCTGCGAACCTTCAGCGTCAGCAAGAGATTAAGAAAGAGACGGAAAAGCTGCTGGAGCTGGCCACCCAACTGAAGCAAGCCGTGGACAAGAGCAACCAGGATACGCTGTCGCTCGATGTCATCAGGAAAGCCGACCAGATCGAAAAGCTGGCCAAGGATGTGAAAGAGAAGATGAAAGGGCCGTAAAGCAGTAGCCAGTAGTCGGTGAGCGGTCATTCTTATCACCGTTACTCGGAATTGTGCCAGGCGCCCTGTAGGCGCATGGCCGTCTCTCCGGCAAGGTGTCTCCTTTGCGCTGGTTGGAAGGATCGGCGCCGTCCTCCAAGCACATCCTTTCGATTGCTGATAGGCTGTCTTAATTCGCGCGCTCATCCAGCCGCAGCACAGGAGGACCCATGCCATTCGACAACTTCGTCAAGCTTCCCGGTAGCGAACGCCAGCCGGTCAAGGGTGCAACCGAGTCAGGCGCAGTTAATCCCAACGAAATCATTCAAGTCACGCTGGTTCTGCGGCCCCGTTCCGGCCAGCCGCCGTTGAACGAACTGATCGCGCAGGGAAAGCGTCTGTCTCGCGAAGAATACGCGGCACGTTATGGCGCTGATCCCGCCGAGGTGCAGGCAGTGCTGGCTTTCGCCAGTGAGTACGGCCTGACTATGTCCAGCGTGAACCTAGCCAGTCGCAGCGTCGTGTTGAGCGGCAAGGCCAGAGACTTCGCCAACGCCTTTCAAGTCAAGCTGGCGCAGTATCAATATCAAGGCCGCACCTTCCGAGGACGAAGCGGCGCGGTGTACATCCCAAAGGACCTGAGCGGAATCGTGGTCAGTGTTCTGGGAATGGATAACCGTCCGCAGGCAAAAACTCACTTTCGTTTGAGCAAAGCCGCTCCGGCTGCCGCGGCGGTCTCCTACACACCGCTGCAGATTGCGCAAGCCTATGGCTTTCCCACCGGCGTGAATGGCAGCGGCGAGACCATCGGCATCATCGAACTCGGCGGCGGCTACAACCAGTCCGATCTCACCACCTACTTCCAGAACCTGAAAATCTCGCCGGCGCCGACGGTGATCGCCGTCTCGGTGGATGGCGCGCAGAACTCGCCCACCGGCGACACCAACGGCCCTGACACCGAGGTCGGTCTCGACATCGAGGTCGCCGGCTCGATCGCGCCCGGCGCTCGCATTGTCGTCTACTTCGCGCCCAATACCGACGCCGGCTTCCTGGACGCCATCAACCAGGCGGTGATGGACACCGTCAACAAACCTTCGGTAGTGTCGATCAGCTGGGGCGGACCGGAATCAAGCTGGACAGCGCAGGATTTGCAGTCCTACAACAGCGCCTTGCAATCGGCAGCGGCGGTCGGAGTTACCGTCTGCATCGCCTGCGGCGACAATGGTTCCACCGACGGTGTCAGCGATGGCCTCGACCATGTAGACTTCCCCGCTTCCAGCCCGTACTCGCTGGCCTGCGGCGGTACCAGCCTTGAACTGAAGGGTCAATCCATCTCCAGTGAAGTCGTATGGAACGATCTCTCCAGCGGCGGTGGCGCCACCGGCGGTGGCGTGAGCGGGACCTTTCCGCTGCCGTCGTATCAGGACAATGCCAAGGTTCCACCATCTACCAATCCCAAAGGTTTCGCCGGCCGAGGCGTTCCCGACGTTGCCGGCGACGCTGATCCCGAAACCGGCTACAACGTCACCGTCGATGGTTCCAGCTTCGTCGTCGGCGGCACCAGCGCAGTTGCTCCACTGTGGGCGGGACTGGTGGCTCTGCTCAACCAGTCGTTGGGTAAGCCGGTCGGATTTCTGAACACCGCGCTCTATCAGAATATTGGCGAGAACGTCGGCGCTTTTCGCGATATCACCTCCGGCAACAATGGCGACTACAGCGCCGCTCCGGGATGGGACGCATGCAGCGGCTGGGGCAGCCCAAATGGAGCGAATCTGCTGAAAGCTCTGTCCGGCGGCTCTGCTTCGGCGGCGAGGCGACGTCGTACTGCTTCAGGAGCTGCCAAGCCGAAGGCGAAAGCTCCGGCTCCCGCAAAGCGGCGTCGCTAACGACGCCGCCCAGCAGCCTGCAATTTCACTCCCGCGTCGCAGCTTCGTATGACAACCGCGACGGTCGACATGTTGTCTAACCAAGAGGACCGACCAAAGAACTTATGATGCCGGTCAGATGATCCGGCACAAGCAATCGATCGAAGGATGCCTTACTCACAATACGGGAACCTATCAACTCGTCCAAAGTAATGGCACGCGGCATATGTTAATGGGCGATTCGCAGGCTCTGAGCTCGCACGTCGGCCAAAAAGTGAAATTGACCGGAGCTGCGGACTACAATCGCGACCCCAGCGCCAGCGGTAACGACGGCATGGCGAGCGGGCAGCACTTTTTCCGCGTCAACAGCGTGTCGGAGGTATCCGGCAGCTGTAATAAATAAAAGTTCTACTACGTTTGCGAACTCAAACAGCCATCCCTTGTGGGATGGCTGTTTACTTTTGCGCGAATCGGCCGAAGGCTATCTATCGTATTGCGCACTGATCCGGTCCTCCCACTCTGCAAAGGGGGTCTCAGTAGGTAAATGACTCCAGCTCGGTTACGCCGGCGTTCGGACCGTTTACATACCCGGAGCGCAGGCTGGGATGCAGCGCAATGTAAGTGGGAACCACATTGAAGGTATTGGAGAAGCTGAACCCGTTGATCGTCTCCTGCAGGTTGCCATGGATGTCATACACGTAAATCGTGCTGCCACTCGGAGCAGAGCTTGATGTAGGCTGAGCCACCAGGAATAGCTTGTTGATGGGATCAAACTCTACATCGGCGCCACTGAAGTTCTGTATTCCCCCGGAATTTGGGAGCTCTTCGCTGAAACCAGTCTGCGTGCTCAGATCGTAAAACTCTACACTGGCGTCATCTTCGGTATCGGTACAGAAGATACCGTCGGCAGAATCGACCGCGATCCCGTTAACAAAGCCGAACCCGATGCCGACAAATTCGGTGAATGTCGCCTGAGTCAGATTCACCAGTCCAATGACCGGAGCGCGGCCAAACTCACCCGTACCTCCGCCCAGAATCGCCTGGTTGGTGACGCTGTCATAAGCAATTGGCGGGGGCACACTGCCGAAATTGTTCGAGTCGGTAATCATCGCGACCGGACCGAAAGTATTCTGGACGACATTGGAGCTGAACACCCAGGGAATAAAGTTGTCGCTATTGTCGTAGGCGAAGACGGCGACGTTGGGCACGCCCTGGCTGCGGCTGACGCCGGCCGGCATGATGATGTGCTGCAATCCGATCGGGGGCGTCCAGCTGCCATTGACGCGGTTCGAACTCAGCGGGTTGAGGGTACCAAAGGTACGAGTGCTGACGAAGCCGCGCGCCACGTGCTCGTGCTCGAAGAGTCCGACACTCATGCCCACGACGCCCATGGTGAGGAAGTCGTCCTGGGAAGCAGATGGCTGGGTCAACTGCACGACGTCAAGAATCCGGCCGCTCGCCTGATCAAAGGTCTCGACCGCTGCCAGGATGTTGCCGTTGGCGAGTTGCTTCGATTCGGCCAGTAAACCTTCGGTGCCGTTCTGATCGATATCGAATCCGAAGATCTGCCCGCCGAACAGGCTGTGCACCAGGATCTGACCGGCTCCGGGGTGGGGCTGAGTCTCTCCCTGTTGCGCAAATCCCTGAGCGCCGCACAGGCACAAACATACGAGCAGCGCCAGCCAGCACGAAGTGCACCTGGTAACTATACTGCGTACTGCAGGCCTGAGGCGATGTTGCGTGTAATTAGCATCGAAATGTGTGTAGTGTGGTGAACTGGCTTTGTCGGGCACGTCGGTTGTCTCCTTCATACGAGCTGCCGCAGGATAGACCTATCCTTATCCTTGCGGGATTCGGAGACAATGCTAGGCGAGCTGGATTTTCCTTGTGTCTCAACCTTGTCAAAGAACTGTCAAACAATCGCGAGGGCTCCGCGTCCTTCTGAGTTATGCTCAGCCGAAGCCGGTACTTAACCATGTCGAGCAGGGCGATTTCTACGAAGCCTATTACTCTTGGGACCTAACTGACGGGACGGTGAGCGCCAACCGCCACAGAAGTCGATTCGGTCGGGAGTAAGACACTCCGCTCTGGAAAGTATTCGCGTTTCACAACTCAGCTCGGTCAGTTCGAAGCTTGTCCCAGGTCGCCGACTAGAGTCCTATGCCGCCCTCTCGGCTCTGCCTGAAGGAAGCTTCGCCGCGAGCACATCAATCTTCTCGATCGAAGGTGCTTTGGCAAAAAGATCGGCATGCTCCTGCAAAGCGGCAGCCACCCTGCCCGAGAGGTGAGCTTGCCGTCCCGATTCATCGGCGAACGTATCAAAGATGCCAAAGACCGAATGACCCATGGGAATCGCAAACCACGTTGTCGTGCCGGGCTCCTGCTCCACAAGCGAGAGTCCTGCGCGGAGAAGACGCTCTACCTCTTTCTCTTTTCCCGGCTTTGCTTCCAGGCGAACCCACAGTGCCAGCTTTGCTGCATCAGCCATTTCATCTCTCCTATTCAATTTTTGCGCGGCTTATAAAGATCGGTGCCGCGAATATTACGCTGCTACTGGTTATGAATGAATGGAGGTCGCCAGCGATGCAAACTTTTTTCTGTGCATCAGTGGCCGGGAGGGACTGTTCCTCGCCCCGCTGGCCGCTTCGACAACAAGTCCGACGCGCAACAAAAAACGCCATCCCTTTCAGGATGGCGTTCTGGCTTACTGAACTATATCTCTAACTATCTTACGCTGCCCGTGAGCTCCGGCATCGGCTGTTGCTTGCTCGTGGGCGCTTTCACGATGCGCATCCCGTAGAACGACTTCCAGATGAAGAAGAACGACACCAGGAAGAACGCTATGGCCAGCACATGGCTGAAGCCTTCGCCGCTGGTCTGGGTCAACTGCACCGCCAACTCGACCGCCAGCAGTCCGAACAGCGTGGTGAACTTGATGATCGGGTTCATCGCCACCGACGAGGTGTCCTTGAACGGATCGCCCACGGTGTCGCCGACTACCGTCGCATCATGCAACGCGGTTCCCTTCTGCTGCAACTCGACCTCGACGACTTTCTTGGCATTGTCCCAGGCGCCGCCGGCGTTAGCCATGAACATTGCCTGATACAGGCCGAAGGTCGCAATCGAAATCAGATAGCCGATAAAGAAGAACGGCTCCACGAAGGCGAAGGCCAGGGTCACAAAGAACACCGCAAGGAAGATGTTGAACATGCCCTTTTGCGCATACCTCGTGCAGATCTCCACGACCTTCTTGCTATCTTCGACAGAAGCTTTTTCCACGCCTTCAAGACGAATATTCGCCTTGATGAACTCTACCGCGCGATAGGCCCCGGTGGTGACCGCCTGCATGGAAGCGCCGGTGAACCAGTAGATGATCGCGCCTCCGCTGATCAGTCCCAGCACAAAGGGAGCGTGCAGCAGCGACAGTTTCCCGACGTTCTCCGACAGTCCGTGCGTCAGCGCCATGATGATGGAGAAGATCATTGTGGTCGCGCCGACCACCGCTGTGCCGATCAGCACCGGCTTGGCCGTGGCTTTGAAAGTATTGCCCGCACCGTCGTTCTCTTCCAGCAGGTGCTTGGCACGCTCAAAATTGACGTTGATGTTGTAATCGCGCTTCAGCTCGCCCTCGATGCCCGGAATCTGCTCGATCAGCGACAGCTCGTACACCGACTGCGCGTTGTCCGTCACCGGTCCGTAAGAGTCAACTGCGATGGTCACGGGCCCCATGCCGAGGAAGCCAAACGCCACCAGACCGAAGGCAAATACTGCCGGCGCCAGCATCAGCGCGCCCAAACCAAAGGTGCTGACGTAGTAGCCAATGGCCATCAGCACCACCATGGTGAAGCCCAAGTAGTAACAGGAGAAGTTGCCGGCCACCAGTCCCGACAGAATGTCTAGCGATGCGCCACCTTCCTCCGCCGAGGTCACTACTTCTTTTACGTGGGCGGAATGGACAGAAGTGAAGACCTTCACCAGCTCAGGAATGATCGCGCCCGCCAGCGTACCGCAGGAGATGATGGTCGCCAGCTTCCACCACTGCGTCCCATCGCCCGCAAGGTCGGGAACAAACAGGTATGACACGATGTAGGTAAGAATGATCGACACGATCGAGGTGATCCACACCAGCGACGTCAGCGGCGCTTCGTAGTTCATCTCGTCGGCGTTGCCGTAGCGCGCTTTGGCAATGCCTTCGTTCAGGAAGTACGCCACCGTGCTGGAGACCAGCATCATGATGCGCATGATGAAGATCCACACCAGCAGCTGCACCTGCACCGTTGGATTCTTCACCCCCAGCAGGATAAAGGTGATCAGCGCGACGCCGGTTACGCCGTAAGTTTCGAAGCCGTCGGCCGAAGGACCAACCGAATCGCCCGCGTTGTCGCCGGTGCAATCGGCGATCACGCCCGGGTTGCGCGCATCGTCTTCCTTGATCTTGAAGACGATCTTCATCAGGTCGGAGCCGATATCGGCGATCTTGGTGAAAATGCCGCCTGCGATACGCAGTGCCGCCGCGCCCAGCGACTCGCCGATGGCGAAGCCGATGAAGCACTGGCCGGCGTAGTCGCCCGGCACGAACAGCAGAATGCACAGCATGATCAGCAGCTCGACCGAGATCAGCATCATGCCGATCGACATGCCGGCGCGCAGCGGAATCGAGTAGCACAGATACGGCTTGCCGCGTAGCCCGGCAAACGCCGTGCGCGAGTTGGCGAAGGTATTCACCCGAATGCCAAACCACGCCACGCCGTAGCTGCCCAAAATTCCGATAACGCTAAACGCCAGAATGATGAGCACGCGCCCCGCGGCAAAGTGCAGCAGCAATCCGAAGTACAGAAGAATGATGACCGCAATGAAGGCCCA
>Ga0335072_10005962_pt1 | contig 17889 bp, 18 predicted proteins | sample Lox_Sample_21_FD_206725 | JGI IMG/M metagenome (GOLD analysis project Ga0335072, IMG submission 206725) | Soil microbial communities from Loxahatchee National Wildlife Refuge, Florida, United States - Lox_Sample_2.1 | ecosystem: Environmental > Terrestrial > Soil > Wetlands | place: USA... | reverse complement strand
ACAGACACTGCTTGAACACACACCGGGCGGCCGGTTATGACGGCCGTCCCGGCCCCCGGCCGCGCAGCCGCCTCCTGCCCTGGAGGCAGCCATGACCGCCGGGCCCGTCGCCCCTGTCATCCCAGCGGCGGTAGCAAGACCGCGCGGCAGGACTTCCCCCGCAAGGTCCCGAGCGTCCTTCAGCGCGTCCGGCGGCGCCGCAAACAGTGACTCGTCAGCCACCTCCGCCACCTCGACCCGCACGGCATCAAGCTCCTCCAGCGACAGCGGCAGGCCCCGCACGAAAGTCTCGCAGCGCAGCAGTATCCCTAGCTCGGCATCCACGATGAGGTCATAGCGCTGCGGCCCTAGCGGCCCCGATGGCCAGGCCCAGGGAACCGCAACAACTCGCCATGCCTCGCGCCCGGCCGCAATCACGGCTGCTTCGATGCGCAACCCGGAGCCTCGCAGCACCCACGACGGGCTCAGGAGCCGGCCAGACGGCGGGCGAGCAGACCCGCCAGCGTAGACGCGCCAGCCGCTCTCGCCATGCCGATCGGCGGCAACAGCCTCGGTTCTCGCGAGCCGCGGATTCACCACCCAGACGCGGTCGCCATCACACCCGCTGGTCGCGGCATCGCCGTTTTCGTCGGTCAGTTCCTCCCGGAACCGGCAACCCGGAGCCACAATCAGGCTGCCAGTCACCTGATCGCCGAGCCTCATCGGGATGTCGTCCGGATCCATCATCGCCCGCGCCCACGGTGGCATCCATGGCGGTGACGGCATCGAGCGGAGCTGCTCGTCGCGCAGCGCCCGGTTGAACCTGCGGCTCACCGTCGCCGCGAGACTGAGCTTCGTCCAGTCCGCGCGCTGCAACAGCCCGACAATCTCCTGCTCAGTAATCACGACCTAGCCCCCTGCGGACAAACTAATGGCGATCGCGCCGCCCGGCGACCACTGCAGGCCCGGCTCAACTGTCGATACGGGCCGCGGCCCCGGAACTCGCATGCATCCATGATGCCGGTCACATCGGCGTAGACACCCGAACAACGGCCCACCAGGCCAGCGGGCTTCTTCGGACTGCCGGTCGGCGGCGCGCGCCCCCTCGACTCCGGCCGTGTCCAGGAGATGGCACCGTCCCGCCGGAGGCAAGCAGATGGGCGCCGCCGCCGTAACTTCGACCACTCATTGGCATGACGGCGCGAGCCACAACCGCGCAGATCGAGCAGTTCTGCCTGCCTCGAGCGACAGACGGCGGGAGCCGGGCGGCCGACCATATCGGCAGGTCGGGTGCGCCTGCATCATGGGCCGACGGTCGCGTTCCGGCATGGCGCTTACTGCGTCCGGGTAGCTGCGGCTGGCTCTGCCGGCCGCCGTCCAGCCCGCGACGGGGGCTGGACGTGATTGCTCGCCGGTATGAGCGGTGCCGGTGAGGCCGGGGATACTGGACCGGACCTCACCTAACCCTGCCGCCTCCCAGGAGGACCCTGTCTTGCCTGAACCCGAGCCTGAGCCGCTGCTGGTCCTGGACGCGCTGCACTCGACCCCGGCCCGCCGCTACCTGTCCGCCGATCCGGTACCCGACCACGTCATCTGGGCCATCCTCGATGCGGCCATACGCGGCCCGTCCGGTGGTAACCGGCAGGCATGGGGCTGGGTCGTGGTCACCGATCCAGCGATCAAGACGCAAGTTGGCCAGTGGTACCGGGAAGGCTGGTCCGCGGCCTACGGCCACCGGCGGGAGCAGATCCTGGCTGCACCACCGGCACCCGACGGGCTAAGCCCGCGATCATTCCTGGCTGCCGAGCACCTGGCCCACCATCTGGAGGAAGCACCGGTGTGGATCTTCCCGGTGCTGCGCCACGCCGCGGGTGCCGGCAATCCCCGGCTCGGCGCCTCAATCTACGGAGCCGTGCAGCAACTCATCCTCGCCGCCCGCGCCTACGGCGTCGGGACGACCTTGACCACGCTGTATGCGGGCCACGAAGACGAACTGCGGGATCTGCTGGAGCTCCCCGGTGACGCGCTGACCATGGGACTGCTCCCACTGGGCTATCCCGCCCGGGGCCGCTGGGCGCAGCCCAGGCGCCTGCCCCTCGGGGAAGTCGTGCACTGGAACCGCTGGGGAGCTACCCGCCACCGCCGCTGACCGGCTCGAAACAAAGGCCAGCCGAGCCAGCGAGGCGCCAGCCCGCTGATGATCTTCTACTTGGCTCCTTCTCGCCGCATATTGCCAGTTATGCAGGTGATCGAGGCGCAGAGCGCCGGTCTTGGGGCCTCACGATCACCTCCATAACAAACATGACAGTGCGATCGGTAACGTTCGCATCATGACCATCGAGCCTGACAGCAAGGACTGGACCTGGGTGCTCCGGCGGCCATGCCCAGAATGCGGCCTGGACACCCAGAGTTTCCCTCGCGACGAGATCGGCGGGATGATTCGCGCCAATGCCGCAGCCTGGCACCGCGTGCTGACCGGTCCTGGCGATCCGCACTTGCGCCCAAACCCAGAGAAGTGGTCGGCGCTTGAGTACGGCTGTCATGTCCGTGACGTCCTGCGGCTGTATGAGCAGCGGCTCACTTTGATGCTCACCCACGACGGGCCGCAGTTCCCGAACTGGGATCAAAACGCCACAGCAGTCGAGGGTCACTACGGTGAGCAGGACGCCGTCATGCTGGCTGGGGAACTGGCCACGGCCGCGGAGGTCATCGCAGCGCACTTCGACGACATTGCCCCGGATCAGTGGCAACGCACTGGCCGTCGCAGTGACGGCGCGGATTTCACCGTCGAGTCCTTCGGGCGATATTTCATCCACGACCCGGTCCATCATCTTTACGACGTCACCGGCACTCGGTGAGCCACCCAAACCAGTGGCATCCCTCGGCGGTAGAAGCGGGCATTGCGGGTAACAACAGGGACGCATATTCATGCAGCCATTGCGCTTTTAACCTCGCCCATTTTTGAGGTGTGAGGCCATCCCCGCGAGGGCGCGCGCACCTCGCCGCCTCATCCGGTCGCTTACCGGAGGGCAATACCCCAGGGCCAGGACTGCCACCAAGATCAGCGGTCTTGGGCCTCTGGCGCATGTCCAGGGGGCCGACCTTTACTGATTGAACAAGGGAGGCATTTTCGGGATCTCCGAACTCACCGAGGTGATTCGGTCAAACCAAGGCGCAGGGTATGCGTGACTTCGCTTGCAAGTTCAGCTTCCAAGCCGAGCGATATGGTTCCTATCTCTGTGACAACGAACGAAATATCGACCGTGCCGGAGGAGAGCACCCAGGGATCGTCGCCTTCTGTGGCGCTGGTGATCACGGCGCGGATGGTAGAAATGGCATCGACGATCGCGTCTTCAACGTCGCCATCACGTAGTTCATGGCCAGACGGCTGGAGGGGCGGCGTAAGTGTGAGATCGAGGGTGTGCGTGTCTTGCCGGGTGACCTTGCCGCCGACGCTTAGTTGCATACCGAGGGCGGGCACACGGAAACTGAGCCTGCCGCCGCGAGCGCTGGTAGCGATTACCTTGAGGACCAGCTGAACTGACGCCACCCGCAGGTCCGAGGCGGGAGACACGCCGGCGCGTTTCACCGAGGTCTTGATCACCGTGATCAACTCGTCGACTGGGACACTGTTCCCGGTTACTTTCACCACTGGCTCCCTGCGAAAACAAAGATTGGCCGCTTTGGAGTCCGCATACGCTCAACAGCCACGTCGGATTAACGGGGCCGTTTGCGGACTCCGAAGCGTCCGGATCACTCTTTATTGCCACCTGCGGTTGCGGCCGGGTTACCGTAGACGGTGTAGGCGAGCCATGTCGGGTCTCCCACTTCCTCCGCGATCGCCTTCCTCGCCTTCTGTGTCGCCTCACCCAAAGGCTGCTGATCGACGGCGAACGCGGCATAGAAGGCGTCGGCGAAATCACGTGCCGAGCTAGAGCGGACTGGCCACAGGGAGCCGAGAAACGCTCCTGCGCCCGCGCCCATGAACTGCTTAGCCCAGCCCATCATCTTGGTGAAGCCGGGTATCTCGCCGGCGCTCCGGCACCCGTTGAGGAAGACCAGCGGGCCAGAGCTGGCGAGCGCCTTCCGCTGAACCGCCAGGCTGAGATCCGAAGGCCGGAACGGGCCATCGGCCATAGCAACCACAGACCCGTCGTCACTGGTGAACCTGTTGTGACAAGCGAAGTGCAAGACGCTGGTTCTGGCGCCGTCCAGCAAAGCCGTCAGATCTTGCAGGTTGTCCAGCACCCCCTGATCGCTGATCTGGGCTCCCAGGCGCGCTCGTACCCTTGTCACCTCGTCCATAGCGTCGTCCGGCGAGCCCCGCGGGACGACGTACGCCACACTGGATAGCGGCAACGTGCGCGTCCGCCCCTGGCCGTAGACGCGGCGGGTAAGCGGATAGTGCTCGCAGAGGAATCCGAGTTCGTTGTCACCATCGACCGGGTACAGCAACTCCCACGGAATATTGTCCAGATCACTGGCGACGGAGAATGACGCGATGCGGTCTGCCTGCTCCCAGAACTGGCGGCGAATGGCCTCAGGAACCGCGTCCGCCCACAACTGGGCGCCGAGGTTGCGCAACCGTGCCCGCACCAGCTTGGGCGATGCATAGGACGATCGGCCTGCGGCCATGCCGCGCAGTTCGGCGACAAGCGCCTCGACGGCCTCGGCCGGGTCACCCGCCAGGCGCCCGGACAGTTGCGCCGGGTACCACGTTTCGCTGATCAGCTGGAAGCTGTACAGGTCGCCGTCACGGCTGACCTGGAGCGTGACCTCACCCGGCTCGGCCACCGCCGGACCAATGTCTGCCTTACGGGTGGGTCCCTCCTCAAGCTCTGCGCCCAGCTCCACAGACATCTGGACCAGGAGTTCGCCGAGGAACGTTCCGCCGGCGAAGGCGCGGACGGTGATGGTTTGCAGACCGACGGCGCCCGCACGGAATCCGAACCTCACTTGTTCGGAATCGGCGTGAGCGGGGACCAGGACTTCCTGCTCCAAGTCGCCAAGCGCGACAAGACCCGGCGCGGACACGCTGATCGTTACCTTCGCACCGGCGTATGGGATCGCGAAGGATTTAAGCGCTCCTGTGGGCGCACTCGAAGGCACGCTGGGAGGCGCGAGCACGATTCGCACAAGCAGGCTGACGCGTGCCCCAGCTGGCGCACGCTCTGGTAGATCCGCGGCCAGATAACGCGCCCGCGACACCCCCACGTCGGTAGCGCGAACGTCATCGGGCTCATCGCCAAACCTCGCACCAGGTGGAAGACGTTGCCCTGCTCCCGTTATGCGGAACGAGTCAGCGATTTGACGGTCGGCAGACTCTCCCTCTCCCGCCCAGGCGGGCGCAGGGGCCGGTGTCTCGACAGCCGGCTGCCCGGCCGACACCGTCAGCCCCCGATGCGCCATTCTCGCCTCTGCGACCTCTTCCGCCCGCAGCGCCGGCACCCTTACCGGAGCGTCTACCTCCAGCTTCTTGCCGCTCACATGCTCGACGGCCGTGAGAGACAGCAGTCCCTCCTCGTCAACGCTAATGGTAATGTCGATTGGTGTGCCAGCGGGCAACGGCGGTATTCCGCTTATTCTGCTCACGATGACCTGGTGATTGTCCGCCAAACGAGGACTTTCCAGCGCCCCTGACTGTTCATAGATAGACAACTCAACGCTTTCCTGGCCATCTTGAACTGTGGCAGCGTAAAAATGGTGAGCGGCCGGGAGCGCCTCATTGGCATGCAAGAGATGTTCTACGTAATAGATATCCGCGCCGCGTTCCGGCAGATCCTGGCCCGAAGGATCGGCCACTTTGATCCCGATGGCTTTAGGCAGCACGTTGACGACGGTCCGCTGCGCTAGCCGGCCAACATATTCTTCAGATAGACCGGTCTTGTCGGAGACCGCGCGCACTGCTTGCTCAGTCAGCAGCCCAGGCACCTCGCCGGAACGGCCCGTCACGGACTGCCCGCCGTTGCCCTTCTCCTCGACGTGGCGGACGGTCTGGCCGACCCCGTAGAGAGTCGCGCCCTTGGCTGTGACCAGGTCCGGGTCGGCGAGCCTGAGCGGCCAGCCGAATTCCTTCGCCAGCCCAGCGGTCACGGCAGGCATCTTGCTCGACCCGCCGACCACCAGTACCTCGCTGATCTGCTGCCGGATTCCCGGGTACTTCTCCTCAGCCTCATCCAGCATGCGCTCGGTGATCCGGATCGTCTCACCCAGCAGATCTGCGGTCAGCCGCTCGAACTGGGCCCGGGACGTGGTGATCTCGGCCGGGGTCCCGGTGTACCGCACGATCTGGGTCTTCGTCTCAGCGCTGCTGAGGGCCTTCTTGGTCTCCTCGGCCAGGATCCGCAGGTCATGCAGCATCGGTTCGTCGTCCAGCAACGAGTCATCACCGCACTGGACGATGATCTGCTCCACCAGATGCTCGAGCAGTTTCTCGTCCCAGTCGGCACCGCCGAGCCGGTAGTCGCCACCGACGGCGAGCACCTCGACGGAGACGTCCGTCATCCGGATCAGGCTGACGTCGAAGGTGTCGCCGCCCAGGTCGTAGATGAGGAACGTGGTACCGTCCGCGCTCCCGCTCACCCCGTACCCCAGGGCCGCAGCGACCGGCTCGGGCAAGATCCCGACCACGTTGAGGCCGGCGATCTCGCCGGCCTGACGCGTAGCGTCCTTCTCCAGCAGGCCGAAGTAAGCCGGGACGGTGATCACCACGTCGCTCACCTTGCGCCCTGTGTCCTCCTCCGCTGCGCGCGTCAATGCCTGGAGGATGATGGCTGAAATCGCCTGCGGGGTGTACTCGACGCCGAAGAACGTCCGGCGGTATTCTCGGTTGCCCATTTCCCGCTTGATGAGCGAAACAACCTGATCCGGGAACAGCCCCGCAGCATCTTTCGCCGGCCGGCCGACTATAACGCTCTCATTGCTCTCGAAGTACACCACCGACGGGGTGACGTGTTCGCCACGGCCGTTACGTGTTACCATTACCCGGCCCGCCGCGTCAGTGTAGCCCACAGCCGAATATGTAGTTCCGAGGTCAATGCCGAAGACCCCCGCGGGGAGAGATGGTTGCTCCAGATCGGTCAAACTCTTTCCTCCTACTCGGCACTGAAGCCGGCCGAGACTCTGACGTGACCTATTCCGGGCTGCGGCGGCGCCACAGGCCGTCAGGCTCAGCCGCATGTCGCCGTCATTTTGGTCTGAGGCGGACGACCTCCGCTACCAGCCCTTCGTCATGATTGACGATACTTTCCAGCGGAATGGCACGGGAGCGTCGTTGGAACTGTCCGATGACTGTCGCGCCCAGTCCCCTGCGCGTAGCTCGTCCCCTCCTCGCTAACTGCCTCATGGCAGCATATAATCAATAATTACTCTACGCGGACCTGGCGCGCCAGTGGCCATACGAATGGCTGCATGATCATGCGCTCAGCTAACGCGCGCTCAATACGCATGACCGAGCGGCGCCAGTGTCCCGTGCCCGACACCTTGGCCCGTTGCCATTGAATCCCGCCTGTGGGTGCCGAAAACCTGCGCCACCTGGGCAGATGCTCTGCAGATCGCGGTTGGCTCGTCCCGCGTTCAATTGCCGGACGGGCAGGTCTCGGTCCGTCCGGAGATGGGATGATCTTCGGCCTGTGGGCCTGAAGCTGATTTTCCTGATTGTGTCCTGGGCGGTGTCGGCGCTGGGGTTGTCACGGCGGGAGTCGTGGTGGGAGGACGCGGAGATCTTGATGCTGCGCCATCAGCTTGCTGTCGCCGAGCGTGAGCGGCCTCGCGCTCATTCGCGTTTGACGTGGCCCGACCGGGCGTGGCTGGCACTGCTGGCCAGGACGCTGCCCATCGAGCGACTGACCCGGATGCGGCTGATCGTCACTCCGGGCACCATCATGCGCTGGCATCGCGACATCGTCCGCCGCCGCTGGGCGCGGATGTCGCGCCAGGGCCGGTCCGGCCGCCCGGCGACGCACTGTAATGTCCGGTCGATCGTCCTGCGGCTGGCCCGGGAGAACGAGTCGTGGAGTTACCGCCGGATCCACGGCGAACTGGCCGGGCTCGGCATCAGTGTGGCGCGCCATCGACAGTGTGGCGGATACTCAAGAGCGCCGGAATAGAGCCGGCGCCCCGCCGGGACGGCCCGGGCTGGGCCGAGTTCCTGCGCTCTCAGGCCCGGGCGATGCTGGCGCTACACTTCTTCACCGCTGACCTGCTCAACGGCACGAAGGTGTATGTCCTGGCCGTGATCGAGCACGGAACCCGCCGGATCCGGATCCTGGGCGCCACACAGAATCCGGTCCAGTCCTGGTTAGTTCAGCAGGCCAGGAACCTGCTGATGGACCTGGAAGATGCAGGGGCAGGCGTGAAGTTCGTCCTGCATGACCGGGATGCCAGCTTCACCGCTGCGTTCGACGCCGTCTTCCAGGCCGCTGGCGCCAGGGTCGTCCGCACCGCGGTCCAGGCGCCACGGATGAACTCGATCATGGAACGCTGGATCGGCAGCTGCCGCCGTGAGCTGCTGGACCGGACCCTGATCTGGAACCAGCGTCACCTGTTGAGCGTGCTGCGCGAGTACGAGGACTTCTACAACACCCACCGGCCGCACCGCACCCTGAACCAGGCTGCGCCGCTGCGCCCGCTGCCAGATGGCGTCACCGGCCTGGACCACGTCCGCGTCCGGCGGCGCGACCGCGCCGGAGGCGTGATTCATGAATATCGCCTGGTGGCATAAGTTTTCGGCACCCACAGTTACGCAGCGTAAGACTCGCTGGCAGACGCTTCGCCGTGACCACTGCAGCTGGACGGGAGGAAGCTACTGCCTGCGAACGGCCACCTTGGTTCACGGGCGCTCGCGCCGGGCTAGGCGGCTCGCTCCATTCCAGCGGACTTGATCCGCGGGCTGCGGCTGATGCTGGTCGGGAACCCTGGCCGCGGTCGCGGTGGAAGGCGCGGATGCGGTCGGCATAAGTACTGGTGAGCTGCTCTCGCGCAGGACCGTATCCGCAGGCGCCGAGCTCGCTGTGGCCGGGCCGTCCGGCCCTGCGGCGCTCCTGGCCGCAGCCGGGGCGGGCGCAGGGTCGCTGATCCGCCACCAGACAGGCGCGATCATCGCAGTGGTTGCCTGGGCGCTCGTGATCGAGCTGGTCATCGGCGCGACCGTCACCGCCCTAGGACGCTTCCTACCCTACACCGCGGCGGCCGGCTGGCCGGGGAGACCAACGGCGGCGGCACGCCCCAGATCCCGCGCGGCGTGACCGCGCTGCCTTACCGGGCCGCCTCTGCAGCCCAGGGTGTCATCCGGTTGCACATAATCCGCATCGATAATGGCGGGCTGTCATCAGCGTCCTGGCGGATCTCCCGACCGCGAGGGATTTAAACGCTCTTTATCAGGGAGTGCTCGGACAGCCGCTGTGACGGCATCCCACTCATTCCGGAGGCGCCGCTTCATTGCGCACGGTCTTCTCCCGGGTGGGCTTCCGGGCGACGCCCCCCGGGGGGACCAGCCAGTTAGGCGTGCGCAGCCGTTCGACAAGGTGGAAGTCGCCGAGGATGTGCGCGCCGCGTTCGATCGCAGTCTGGGGTTCGTCGCGACCGGCGAGCAGACCGATGATGGCGTCGGGCGGTCCTGAGATGACTACGTCGGGTGAGACGGCCTGGCCGACACGATGGTGCACTTGGCCGTCGCGCGATTCGAGGGTGATCGTCTCATCACCGGTGCGGATCTCGACTTCCAGTGGCGGGCGGGAGGGGTCGGCGCCCGAGAACCACAGGTCGAGGGGGAACTCCAGCCAGCGGGTACAGAACGCGTCGGAGTCTGCCTTCTCGTTCATGAGCAGCGCCCCCCAGCGCACCAGCTCGCTGACCGGTGCTGCGAGCCCTTTCCCTCTGCCGGTGAGCACATAGCGGCTCTCGTCGTCACGGGTGACGACACCGCCGTCCTCCAGGCCGCGGAGTCGTTCTGCCAGAAGATTGGTGGCGATGCCCGGCAGGCCATCTTGGAGCTCGCGGTAGCGGCAGGGCCGCGATAGCAGCTCACGCACGATGAGCAGGGTCCAGCGGTCGCCCACCACGTCGAGGGCCCTGGCCAGGGCGCAGTACTGACCATACGAGCGCACGCCAGCAGTTTAGCGAGTTTACATGAAAAAGTAAAGTAATCTTGCTTGACTTGCTCATGTCACTTGATAATATCAAGCTCGTTGTCCGCTGCGGACCGGCTTCTCGGTCGAAATTAGGAGCACGCGATGTCCACCGCCAACACCAGGCGAAACCCCGTGGCGATCCTCGTTGCGCTGGCGCTGGCCGCCTTCATCATCAGCGTCGACGTCACCATCGTGAACGTGGCGCTCCCTACGCTTGTGCGCCGGCTAGGAGCGTCCACCAGCGAACTGCAGTGGGTCGTGGATGCCTACAGCCTGGTCTTTGCCGCCTTGGTGCTCACTGCCGGAAGCCTGAGCGACCGCCTGGGCCGTAAGGGGACGCTGCTTGCCGGGCTCGGGGTCTTCGCCGCAGGGAGCCTGGCTGGCGCTTTGGTGGGTACTACCCCTGAGCTCATCGCCGCCCGGGCCGTCATGGGTGTCGGTGCCGCGTTCATGTTCCCCTCGACCCTCTCGCTGCTGGTGAACGTCTTCACCGAGCGCGGTGAGCGGGCGATGGCTATCGGCATCTGGGGTGGCACCACCGGCATCGGGATCGCCACCGGGCCCATCGTCGGCGGCTGGCTGCTGGAGCGCTACTGGTGGGGCAGCATCTTCGCCTTCCTGGCCGTGCTCGCCGTGGTCATCGCCGCTCTCGTCGCTATTGCCGTGCCCACCTCACGCGACCCGAAGGCATCCCCCGTCGATTGGACCGGGCTGACCCTGTCAACCCTCGGGCTGGGCACGCTCGTCCTCGGAGTGATCGAGGCCCCTGACTGGGGCTGGACGTCGGCGGCCGCGCTTTCAGCCATCGTCGGTGGCGTAGCCATCCTCTGCGCCTTCACCGCCGCGGAACTGCGGACCGAGCACCCGATGCTCGATGTCGGATTGTTCCGCAACATGCGCTTCACCGCGGCGAGCGGATCGGTCGCCATCTCCTTCTTCGCCCTCCAGGGCTTCATTTTCCTCATCACCCAGTACTTCCAGTTCATCAAGACCTACAGCCCGCTCGGCACGGGAGTGCGGCTGCTGCCGGTCGCCGGATCGGTGGCGGTGGCCTCTGTGGCCGGAACCAAGCTGGCAGTGAGGGTCGGAAACAAGGTCATCGTGGCCGCCGGGCTCGTCTTCTTCGCTACCGGCCTGCTGTGGACCTCGACGGCTTCGGCCGGCACGTCGTACACGGAAATCGTCTTGCAGATGCTGTTTCTGGGCACCGGCATGGGCCTCACGAGCGCACCTGCCACCGAGGCGATCATGGGCGCAGTTTCTGAAGCCAAAGCGGGCGTTGGGTCCGCCGTCAACGACGCCACTCGTCTGTTCGGAGGAACGCTCGGGGTCGCCGTCGTCGGCAGTCTGGCCGCATCCCTCTACACGAGCCGGCTCAGCGCGACCACGCCGGGGCATCTTCCCGCCCAAGCCACGGCAGCGGCGAAGGGTTCGGTCGGTGGTGCGATCGTCGCCTCCCACGTCCTCGCGCAGCACGGCCTCTTTCGAGCGTCTCATGAGCTTGCCACCGCGGCCAGCGGGGCCTTCTTGCACAGTCTGGCCGGGGGTTGCGTCCTCACGGCGATCGTGGCACTGACGGGAGCGGTCATCGCGGCTCGGTTCCTGCCGGCTCGCCCCCGCCCCGCGGTCGCTCCAGCCGCCGTCGCCTCACAACCGATTACGGCCGAGAGCCGGGCAAAAGTCACCGGCTCAGCGTGAACACGAACCAGATCAGCAGAACCCGACGAACGGACTACTGACATGACCCGAGCTACGCCCCCGAACGAGCGTCGAGTAAATACAGCCAACGGCCGCATCTTCGTGCGCGACATTCCCGGTGAAGATCCTCCGATAGTTCTGATGCACGGGTTTCCCGACGATCACCGGATCTATGACAGCCTCCAACCCCGGCTTTCCCCTAGGCGCTCCGTGGCCTTCGACTGGCTCGGCTACGGGCGGTCCGACCGCGCCGATGCTGCCGGATTCTCCGCCGGGGAACATGGGGCCCAACTGGCGGCCGTGCTCGACCAGCTCGGCATAACCGACGCCGTGCTCGTCGGTCACGATGCATCCGGGCCCGACGCCATCACGTTCGCCGTCGCCCACCCCCAACGCGTAGCCCACCTGGTGCTGCTCAACACCATCTTCGGACACCGGCCCTCACTGAAGCTTCCCGAGATGATCCGGCTGCTCGCCGACCCGGAGCTCACGCCCCTCGCCGACGCCATGATCAACGACGAAAGCCAGCGTCTGTGGCTGCTGCAGCACACCGCCACCCAGTGGGCGATGGAGGCCCTCGACCCCGAGAGCGTCGCCATACGGTCGATCCTTCCCCAGTTCTTCGGGGACGCCGATCAGCCAGACGCGTTGGCCGCCATCCGCGCCTGGACGGCGGGCCTGTTCAGCGCCCTGGACGAACAAGACGCACTCATCGACACGGGTGCACTGCGCCAACTCGAGGTTCCGGTGTCGGTCATTTTCGGTGAAGCGGACCATTATCTGAACCCGTCACTTGCGGCCGAGATAGCCGGCCTGTTCAAGAACCCGTCGCTGCATCTCGTCCAAGACGCCGCACACTGGCCCCAACACGACCAGCCCCACGCGGTCGCCCAGCTCTTGAAGCGATCCCACAACGTCTAGTCCACGGCCGGCCAGCGACGACGAGGTACTCGACGCCGGGAGCGGCGTTGGGGGCACCGTCCGCTATCTCGCCGACCAGTACGGCTGCCGGGCCGCGGCCGTCGGCCTGACCGGAGTGCGGCGAAACAGCCCGTTGGCTCAACCAGTCGGTCGGGTTAGAGGGCACATCTCGGTGCATGGCAGACGTGACCCGACCTGCCGTTTCGGTCAGCCAGTTTCACCGTCGTGCGCCATCACCACGAAGGACCAAGCGACGACCGATGCCTCAACAAGGAGATATGACATGGAAGCCCCCGCGAACACGATCCGCACCAATGACTCGGACCCGCTGGACAGCTCAACCGACACGAGCGCTTCGATCGTCACTTTCGAAGCCACGAGAATAACCATCGACAGCCCGCACGACTTCGTTACCACCCGGGCGCGCTTCGACGACCTGGTCCCTGCCTTCGATCAGCTGGTTGCGGTTGAGCTGATCCTCCGCAACTCCGAGTGGTCGGAGGTCGAAGACGCCATCGCCGGTCTAGTCGGGCCCGAAGGATTCATGGCACTGTCACGCCTGGATCATGGGGCGCTCATGAGCCTGCGCGCCCAGCCCATTGAAGCCACCCAGTACCTGGTGGGGAATCCCGTGATCGCCTCGCGGATGGTTAGCGTTGACACGAAGGCTGCACTCTACGCACCCTTCACCGTCGCGATCCATGCAGACGAACTCGGCACCCACGTCTCCTACACGACCCCTTCGAGCCTGCTCGGTTCCCTCGGCTCGCCCGGCATATACGAGGTGGCCGCTGACCTTGATCGCCGGATCGGCATCACCATCCAGAAGGCGTGCGACGATGCGTAAACCGCCTCGGCCCATTTGGCGGGGCTGCCGGCGAAGACGGCATCGGGGAGTCCTCTGAGGTGTTCGCCCTGGTCACCGACCTCCTTGACCTGGAAGAGTACCCGGCACTGGACCTGGCGTGCTGCTACCCGGACCGGTGGGGATGCGAGACTGTCATCGGCCATCACAAGACGGACATGGGAGAAGGCCAGCCCGTGCTGCGGTCGAAGGACCCCGAGGGCGTGACGCAGGAAATGTGGGCGCTGTTAGCCGTCTACCAGGCCATCTGCAAGATCGTGGGCATCGCGGTGAACGCGGCGGGCGTTCCCCCGGCACGGATCAGCTTCCCGCACGCCCTAGCCGCCGCGACGGACACCGTCGCGGCTTTTCCCCCCTGACCAGGAGGATCACGCGCTCGCCACGTTCTGCTCAAGATCCTCATGCCCGGCTTCTGCGTCCGCGACCGCCCGGACCGGGCCAGCCCCCGCAAGACCAGGAAAGCCGGCGACTTCCCCGCCCGCAAGCCCGGCGAGCCCAGCGTCACCAACGTCACCCGCAGAATCCAGTTCCATCTGCTCTATCCCTGGCAGGTCACCTAAAGGCAAGGCCATTGGGCCGTGTGCCCGGCCGGCGATGACGTGATCGGGCCATATCTCGCTGACCGGGCCCAGTACCGCCAAGAGGTTCTCACCCCGATTCTTCGCAAGTCAGAACCGATCTACGTGCCACCCGGCACGCGCGCCGAGAAAGTCGCCAGCCGCAAGTCTTCCAAACAGGTGCGCTATCTCGACTTCAAGCCGGATGTGTCAACCGTGGCCAACTTCTCCGGTCGGACTCCGCCACATGTTCCGGCCCACTCCTGAGCTTGAGGTGGGCTGCACCGTCGCCTTCCGCTTCCCCGACGGCCTGTGGGGTGCCAGAAGTCTGCCTGGCCTGTGAGCTGCAGCGATGCACCGGGGTCACCGGTGGGCCATGATGATCAGCCGTGTCCCTCCGTCTGCTCTATCTGATCTTCATCCGGCTGTGCGGCTGGCTGGTCCCGCTCGGCCGCTCATCGGCGTCGAAGAACGCGGAACTGCTGGTGCTGCGGCACGAGGTCGCCATCCTGCGCCGCACCAAGCCTCGACCCCGCCTGGACTGGGCCGACCGCGCCATCCTGGCCGCGCTGATCCGGCACCTGCCCAGAAGGCTGCGGGCGCATCGGCTGGTCACGCCCGGCACTGTGCTCCGGTGGCGCCGCCGCCTGGTCAGAAAGAAGTGGACCTACTCAACCGGACGGGCCGGCCACCGGTCAGCACCGAGATCACCGCGCTCATCGAGCGGCTCGCCACCGAGAACACCTCATCGGATACCAGCGGCTCCAGGGCGAGGTGCTCAAGCTCGGTTACTGTGTCGGCGCCTCCACGATCCGCCGGATCCTCAAAGCCTTGAAGATCCCTCCGGCGCCGAAGCGGCGCCCGATACGACCTGGCGGCAGTTCCTGCACTTCCAAGCCGCGACCATGCTGGCCACCGACTTCTTTCACGTGGACTGCCCGGTGACCCTGCAGCGCCTGTATTGCCTGTTCGTCATGGAGGTCGGTTCCCGCTACGTGCACATCCTCGGGGTGACCGCCAACCCCGACGGGCCGTGGACCACGCAGCAGATCCGCAATCTCCTGATGGATCTCGGTGACCGGGCCGCGAGCTTCCGGTTCCTGGTCCGCGACCGGGGCGGGCAGTTCACCGCGTCCTTCGACGCGATCCTGGCCAGCCCGCATCCCGTCGGTGAAGATACCGCCCCGGAGCCCTCGCGAGAACGCCCACGCGGAAAGGTTCGTGCTCACCCCCCGGACGGAGGTCACCGACCGGATGCTGATCTTCGGTGAATGGCACCTGCGGTCGGTCCTGGCAGAGTACGCCCGGCACCACAACAGACGACGACCCCACCGCAGCCGCGAACTCCGCCCCCCCCGCCGACCTCTCCCAGCAGCGCATCAAGCGCCGGGCCACCCTCGGCGGCCTCATCTACTACCAGTGAGCCGCGTAAAAGCCCAGGTCAAAACCAGTGGCCGAGTTCTGGAACCCCGCAGGACTCCGGCAGGGACGTTTATGTCGCCCAGCGATGGGAAGTCGGCTGCAATCCATACGAGGAGCAAGAGGGCCGGCCCGGGATAGATCTTTAAGCCAACCCCCAGGTCCTTTGCATAAAGCAAGGGCGGGGGGATCGGCGACTCCTGTCCTTGAAGATTTCGCTCACGGATGCCAACTGGCGGGTCAGCGATTGCGCCTTGGCGCAAGCCCCGACTCGGCGGGTCCGTGTTCCTGAAGACGTTCTCCGCCGTGCCTGGAGCGCCACGGCGCTCGGCCGCCGCAGTGCCCGCGTCGCGCCTGCTGCGGCCGTGCGGTTTCCTCGCAGCGGCCTTGAACTTCCTGCGTGACTAGAGCTGTTCCCTGACTCCGGCTTCCTGCTCGACACCCCGTACCTCGGCCGCCAGGCTTCCGTCGATGGCCCGGCGGCCGGTTCCCCAGCGCAGTACCGGCAGCACCGTGCGGTGCCTGGTGTCCTCAAGCTCAAAGGCGAAGGCGTTGTACAGGGCGACCAGGCACAGCGCCAGACCCGTCCAGCCCGAGGCGTGCTCCCACGCCGTGCCGCCCTGGTACTCGTATACCCCGGTCAGCGCAAAGCGCGCCGCGGCGAGCCCGAACGCGACTGCGGCGGCCACCTTGCCCAGCGACGAGGCCATCATCGGGACCAGCAGCGCGGCGGCGGCGAAGAACAGCAGCAGCCCGAGGGTGGGACTGCGGCTTCCGGGCACGGACCGCAGCAGCAGGCTGCCCACGACCAGCCAGCAAGAACCCAAAAGGGCCATGCCCGTGCCCCCGGCGCCGTCGCGGCCGAGGAAGCCGAACACCGCCGCGGGGTACTGCATGGGCACGGCAAACACCAGGACCACCATCGCGACGTCACGGCCCTGCGTCACCGGCAGCCAGGAAAGCTGATAGCCGGTCAGCATCACCGATGAGTGGTCCCTGCCTCCGGCGTCGGCCACGTCGCTTCCCTGGTCCGGCAGATCGTTTCGTTTAGCGGTCGCGTCCGGTGGTAGCAGAAATATCGGACAACGATGTGCTGCTTCTCCAGCCTGCCAGCGCCGAGGGCCAAAGTACGCCAGCGGCGCGCTGCGGCAGGCCGAGGGAAATCATGGCTGAATGTCTGTGATTAACGATACGACTATCGATGGAAGGATGAGAAAAATGCCGGGCCGCAAGGTAGCAGTGATCACCGGGGCGTCCGCAGGGGTGGGGCGCGCCACCGTCCGGGCTTTCGCCGGCCACGGGTTCGACGTGGGCCTTCTCGCCCGGGGCGCGGCCGGGCTGGAGGCCATCGCAGTCCTGGCCGCACTGCAGGGCGGCCTTCTGCTGGCGAAGGTCGAGCGAGACGTCCGGCCGCTCGACGCGGCCCTAGACGTGATGATCTCGCTGATAGCATCCCTCGCTCCCGCAGGCCAGGGCGACCACGAAGTAGAGGCGGGCTAGCAGTCCCATGCTGCAGTCCGGCCCCCCGTCTGCGCCTATTGCAATTCGCCAATGTTTCTGGGAGATTATATAGAGATTTGAGCCTAATATCCGACATCGGTTTGGCGGTAGTCGGGTCCGGCGATGGGGAGGGTGCTCGCTGCAAAGAGGGCCTGGCATGCGGTTTGCGCTCTTAGGACCGTTGACGGTGACGCGCGAGGCGGGCGCACAGGTGAGGGTGGGTGGTGCGCGCCTGCGGGTGCTTCTGGCTGTTCTCCTGCTGCATGCCAACGAGCCGGTCTCCCTCGACGCGCTTTTCGAGGCGGTGTGGGACGGCACGCCGCCGGCAGGCGCGCCGGAGGCGCTGCGCGGTCACGTCGTGCGGCTGCGCCGAGTTCTGGGCCCGGAGGATGGGGCCCGGATCGCTGCGTGCAATCCGGGTTATCTGATCCGGGTGGCGGATTCTGAGTTTGATGTGCCGGACTTCCAGGCGTTGTGCAAGCGCGGCGGGGCCGCCATCCGCAAGCAGGCGTGGGCCGAGGCGTCCAGTGCCGTCGCCGAGGCCCTGAACCTGTGGCGTGGCGCGCCGCTGGCCGATGTGCCCTACCAGGCGTTGCGGGACGCGTGGGTCCCGCAACTGGAGCGGACGCGGATGCAGGCGCTAGAGTGGCGCATCGAGGCACAGCTGCAGCTGGGGCACCACGAGCACGTCGTCTCGGAATTGGCCGACCTGACGGGGCGTCACCCATTACGGGAGCGCTTCCACGCCCAGCTGATGCTGGCCCTGGCCCGCTGCGGCCGTCAGGCGGAGGCACTGGAGGCCTATCAGCGCGCCCGCCGG
>Ga0335072_10005961_pt1 | contig 17890 bp, 19 predicted proteins | sample Lox_Sample_21_FD_206725 | JGI IMG/M metagenome (GOLD analysis project Ga0335072, IMG submission 206725) | Soil microbial communities from Loxahatchee National Wildlife Refuge, Florida, United States - Lox_Sample_2.1 | ecosystem: Environmental > Terrestrial > Soil > Wetlands | place: USA... | reverse complement strand
ACAGAAAGAGAATTTATTGCAACGCGATATTACGAGAGAATCCTCCATTCAGAGATTGGAAGGAAAGCGGAGGAGCTGGGGATAGCCACCAGAGAGGAGATAGAGAATGTAGCCAATGCATGGAAGCAGTGGATAGATGAGGATAACGGATATTATGGTATGCCCAGCACCGAGATTCTTTGTCGAAAGAATGCATGATTCTTGATAGGCCGGTGAGACGTTGAGATTGTTGGAATAGATGACACCTCACATGAGATAGCTTCTGGTGACAATTTCAAGAATTGCTGAAAGAGTGGGCAGTAATAGTAGAGCTCCAACATTCAACAATTGTCAATCTTTGCATGTGAAGAAAAGCTTGAGGCTTGTGAAGTACGTCGACCTCATTTTCGACTAAATCTGCTCGCCCAAGTAAAGTCGGTACCACCTCTCGATCGATAAGCTGAGTTTCCCACATGACCAATTGTCTTCGCTCGTGGCAAGAAGTCTAATAGTTTGACATGTGAAACAGTGATTTGATACTTGATGGCGGATCTAGGGAGTTATTCCCATTCGCGGATCGGGTGCCAAACATGCAACTCTGGTGAGAATTTTCGACGAGATGAGTGTCAGTCTTGGATTGCAAATCTCCTTCCCCAAGTGATGCCGTTATCGGATTCCCCCTTTAGATGAGGACCAAGTTTTTAATTATTCCTGTGGACATCTTCTTGCCTGAGGCAGTCTCTATGTTCGGCAGGGGTTTGTTTGAATGACAAGCAACACCGGGTGCAAGCGAGGAACATCAAAGATCGACATTCAACCTAACAGAACCGGTACTGAAAATAGCTAGATATAGCTGAAATTCCCGAGATAATAAAGTACGAGTATTTTTGGAACTCTCTTAAGTTTCAGGGAATTTTTGCCATAGGTTATCGCGGTACATTAGATGTTGCGCAGTGCTTTTTGGCTCTATGCATCAGGGTTTATCGAAACTGTTGGGAGATCAGATCTTGCTGGGGCGCTAGACCCTGCATACGGATTAATTAGGTCCTAGTGCGAATTGGCCAACCTCACGTTCGTCCACAGGGATTTTCTCGTGGACCAACTTTGAAGCTTGAAGCCTCGTGGCAACCTGGATTCGTCCCAAGCTGGCACACGAGTAGTAGCATCCTGCCATTTAGATCCCGTCCCGCAATTGCATGTGAAGCTGTTCTACTTTCATTAACAGCAATTCCTTCGCATCGCTTGAAGAAATGATAGTCAATTGCTGACGAACTGAGGCTTGCTGAGGTAAGTCTTTCGACCAATATCACAGCTCTTGAGACCCCTTCTTGCCAAACCGGGCGATACATGGGAGACTAAATGCAGCACGCATTGCAGGCGGTGTGCCTGAGAATAGAAGGGATCTGAGGCTGGCCAGTAGAGCATCTCCATAGAATTGATAGTTCCGGCGCTGGAAAGGTACTGGACGATGACATGCATTTTGACAGGCCTTCTCTGCCCGGAGAGGAAGGACGGTGGGGGGGAGCAAGATGCGTTTCGAGCTGCATCGAGTCCCACAATCAAGGGCAAAGGACATCAGCTGCCCATGCACAAGGGAAAATTCGGGATAAAAGTGATATGGGAATGCTCTTCTCGTTGGCTGCGGGGAAAGGGACTGGCACCCAAATATCACACAAAAATCTTTCGCACATGGCAAATGGCAAGGCTTTGGCAGAGTAACAAGGTATGTTTCACAAGCCAGACACATTGATGCACTAAGCCGGCGGCAATAAGGATGATGCCAGCAAAAGCCTAATTTGCTAAGCATACATGCACAGTAGATGTCGATCTGTGACCAGAAGGCTGTTAAAGGGGCCCGACTGTGGAGGAGATGCTCGTGGGAAAGAGCTCGGAAGAATAAAAAGGCACTTGTATTTCGGGCTGTTACATGACAATTGATGTACAGGACGACTTGTTGGTACTTTATCGTGCCTTAATCTAAGTCCTCGTACCTTAATCTAAGTCCTTGTACCAAGGGCCGGCGGTCTGCAAAAAGAAACAAGGCCATTGCTCGCCTAAGCTGCTCGCTTTGCCCTTCTTGATTTGATCGTGCGCGTTTGCCCCTGCTTACTGGTAAATCCAAGCCCCCTTGGTCGACGCCAATTTATTTCACTTCGAGCAATTTTTAAGAAGCGATCCCCCACCCACGTCCCTTTTTTCACTCCCTTACACAACGCACCCTTTCTCCTCGACTATAAAGCACGAGACGGTACCGCAGGTTTGTAGACTCTCTGAAGAGAAATTCTTTTCTAGTTATGGTATTTGTGTTCGCTAACAATGGACGATAGAGCCGAGGTCGTCGAGAAGGTCGCTTGTGGTACATAGATACTCCAATCTCTCAACAAACTCAATTGAGGCAATATACGCATCTGCAGAGCTAAGAAGTAGTTTTTTGCATACATCGGAGGCATCCCATACCAAACTACTCACAAAGTATACTTATATATAAACACAATGGCATCGACGGCGATCCCTCGGCGGATCGTCCTGCAACGGACAGCCACTTCTTCTACAGCAGATTCTTCCCCCTCAACCGCCGCAGCTTCACCTAACGAAAGCCCCCGTCAATCCCCATCCTCATCGTCTCTCTCATCAATGTCTTCCATCGAGGACTTAAAATCAAAGACCCATGGAAAACTCATTGATACATACGGCAACGAATTCGAATTGCCAGACTATACAATCAATGACATCCGCAATGCCATTCCCAAACACTGTTATGAGCGATCTGCCCTCCGTGGATTGTATTATGTGTTCCGAGATATTGCTTCCCTTGCTGCCACCTTCTACGTCTGCAATCGCTTTGTTACACCCGAGTATGTGCCTTCAACCGCCGTTCGCGCGTTATTATGGGCGTTGTATACTGTCATCCAAGGATTTTTTGCAACCGGATTGTGGGTTCTCGCGCACGAGTGTGGTCATCAATCGTTTTCAACTTCCAAAGTACTAAACGATACCGTTGGCTGGATCTGCCACTCAGCTCTTCTCGTGCCGTATTTCTCGTGGAAGATCTCGCATGGCAAGCATCACAAGGCCACAGGCAACATGGAGCGCGATATGGTGCACGTTCCTAAGACTCGTGAGGCTTATGCGACTCGTATTGGGAAATTGGCTCATGAACTCACTGAATTGACTGAGGAAACGCCAATCTTTACTGCACTGCACTTGGTGGGACAACAGCTCGCTGGATGGTTTATATATATATTTACCAACACGACTGGCCATGATAACCATGAGCGTCAGCCAGAGGGTCGTGGCAAGGGAAAGAAGAATGGCTTCTTCGGCGGCGTCAACCACTTTGATCCATCAAGTCCTCTATTCGAGGCCAAGGATGCGAAACTTGTCTTCCTAAGTGATCTTGGCCTTGGAATTGCGGTCAGCATACTTGTCGTACTCGGAAGAACCTACGGTTGGAGCAACATGTTTGTCTGGTATTTCATCCCATATTTGTGGGTCAACCATTGGCTCGGTAAGCCTCCTCCTCTTTTCTCCAACGCCAGATTCTGATATGCCCCTCAGTTGCGATCACCTACCTCCAGCACACAGATCCAACCCTTCCGCATTACACCGGTACATCTTGGAACTACGTTCGTGGCGCCGCTGCGACGATTGATCGCGAATTCGGATTTATCGGTCGCCAACTTCTCCATGGCATTATTGAGACTCACGTGCTCCACCACTACGTCAGCACGATTCCTTTTTACCACGCAGATGAGGCCACTGAGGCCATTAAGCCCATCATGGGACGTCACTACCGCTCCAACGTCGAGGGTGGCTCCCTGGGCTTCCTCCAAAGCATGTACAAGAGCGCCCGTTGGTGCCAATGGGTTGAGCCCTCCGAGGGTGCTGAAGGCGAAGGCAAGGGCGTCTTGTTCTACCGAAACCGCAACGGCCTCGGCGTTTCGCCTCAGAAGATGAGCGCCCCTAAGGCGTCCGCCGGAGCCGCGAAAAGCGGCATGATCATCGGCGCTGATGACTAAGTATATGACTTTGATGAAGACGATAAAAATGTCCCTTGCTCAGTTTCTCTCTTGCTCTACCTTTGCTGCATTTTTTGCTCAGCTTCGACTCAGCTAGAGAGGTGTTTGGGGTGTAACTGGCCTTGCTTTAGGCGCCTGCTTGCTTAATCTTTTCTTGGTGGGATTGGTTATACTTCTGTCTGCATTAGAAACAGCAAAAAAGTTCCCATAGAGCTGTGTTAGATAGACTATCCTCTTTCATTGGGGAGGGGGTAGATTAATGCTCCTTATAGATAGAATTACTGTGTTAATAGATCGGAGTCTAGAATGCACACTTTTAACTGCCTCTCTGTCGTCTCATGAGAACACTTTCGCGTGTGGAGTTGGGATATGACAGGTGCACGTGCGTGAGGTGAGTCTTACTCTCGGGATAGAGTGAATTTCCTTCCTGTCGATACTTGTTTCCTGGCGTGAAAATGTGGGGAGAAGGCGGTAAGTCAGAGTGCTTTGTCTGCGTGCTGAAGTGAGATATTCACTTTACCTCACTTCGCTCATACCCAATCCTTTCTGTCTCACAACGAATGATCAAATCTTGCTCGGCTCAAATCGACTATCTATGACTTGAGTTTCTCTATTACACATCGCTCCCCTTCCGTTTGACTCTTTCACCTCACATAACTTCTTTGCATTTGCTTCTCACAGCTTTCCAGAATTGCACACTCATTGACACTCACTCACGCACTGGACCTCACCGGCAATATGACCGGCGTGCAGATAGACGCCCTAACCTCACCTATGGAGGGTGCTAAGCAGTATGCGGAAGAAGTTCCTCAGCTAAGCAGTATCAAGATCAGATTCAAAAAGGGCGCGATCTTCGCCAAGCCGGGCGATGAGAGTACCGCTGTCGACATCATGGCTGCCCGGCTTCTAATCAGCCTTAGCCCGGGAAGTGAAAAGAAGAAGACGGCTGAGTGCATGGGCTTTGAGAATGACGAGCATGTTGTAAGTGACATATCTCGCTCTTACAGAACAGGGCATCTGAGCATAACAAGAACAGACTGACTAATCCCCCTCTCCAGATGAAGCGTATCAAGGCCGAAGAGAATAGTAAAACCAGGAAAAGCACCGCTATCGACAGCGCTGGTGAGGCTAACAAGAAAACTAGCTGCCCGGCCAGCAGCATGCCAACCACCACCATCACTACTTCTTCCAATAAAGGCCCAGCCCAAGCAGCCTCGATCTTCAGGAAGCTGGCCAAGAAGCTGGCCACTCAACCACTCCTCCTCGATCACCTAAAGGAGTACCGCTCAAGTATCACCGCCCAGCATCGGGAAGACATTAAAACCATCGCCTCGCTCCGCACTAAGCTCAGCACCGTAATCAAGGAGGCCGCTGAAAAGGAACTCCGAGCCGCCGAAGAGTTGAAAGCCAGCCAAGAGATGGTCCAATTCTGGACTGATTCGTGCAACGACGAGTTCGAAGGGGCGATGCTCCTCAAGGAGAAAATTCACGACTTGATAGACAAGGTCGAAGCTATGGGCAAGGCTGACGCTGTTGGTGATGCTAGTGATGGCTTTGGGAAGGGCCTACAGATTGAGTTCGAGCTGCAGAAGTTGGGGGCGGAGATGAAGAATATGATTGCGGAGGTGGCTTCTAGAGCTTGCACTTCTGCTATCTAACGGGCGGATGCAGGTCATTGAGATGAGTTAGGACTGGTTATTTTGTCTTTTCGGTGAAGTTACAGAATTGCGAAGATTTGGCGTGAGCATTGAGCGGATGTTGGGTTGTATGTTGTGGGAAGTAGTCATTTGATGACTTCTTATTTGAATGTCTCTAGCTGTGACAGGTATCACGAGACGCAAATCAAATATATCAAGAAAATGGTGACCTTGCAGAAGAAAGAGTGATGAAAGCTAGTGATATCAAGTCGAGTTCCTCGGCCCGGAAGGAGGCGGGAGCCTAGACTTCAATCATTCGAGGATTTAGGACCTCTAGATGGTACTGAGCGTCGCGGAGGCTGTTAGATACGGCGTGAGAGGTAGATTGAGAGCTGGATATTGACTCTAGTGATCTGAACCATTCGAGCCGGGCAATACCAACGGGTCCTGGCAGGGGATATACGGTTTGTGGGCCACAAGGAAAGGCTTGATATCACATCACCTTGTACACAGTCAACAGCCGGTACCTGGGAAGACTTGTCGGAATGGTGAAAATATTTCCGGAAAAAGGAACCCTGTCAAGCCGGGCCTGTTCTACCAAGAATGCCCTTGCCGGTGAGAGTGGCCACAGTGGTGAGAATGGCCCTTTTAAAAACGTAGGAGGATGAGCTTAGTCTCTCACACGGTCACTTGCGTAATAGCTCTGTTTGAAAGGTTAGCTTCCACAAAACGGAGAACAAAAATCATGTATTCTGAGGCTTCCAAAATCTAACGGGCATCACACAATTCCCTCCAGGGGATTCTACTCAACCCATTAGGAATCCTAGCCGCCTCAGCAGTCCAGCTGGCAATAGCGACCTCGAAAGTCCATGCCAGGGCCGTCTTCAGCCAATGCTTCCTATGACCCCAAATCATCGCCTCCGCGACCGTCGCTATGCCATTTAGGAGGAAGAAGATTCCAATCCGCTGTAGGCCAGCTGTATCCATGATTGGAGAGAACGCGTATATATGAAAAATGGCCATCAATCCGAATGCGCCTATAACTCCAAGAGAGCGCGCTATCGGTATAGGTACGCCGTAGGCAGGAAGGGTATAGCGAATAGGTCCATAGGCAAGGGACATGCATGGGGAGGCAAAGGCGTTGTGCCATGTTTCAGACCTGTGGACTCTACATTAACCTTTCCCCTTGGGTTGGGCAAGAAAGACAGGTGGACTGGGCACACTCACCAAAAACCAGTCAAGCTATCTGCGAGATATAATGGCCCAAACAGAGCAGGGCTGCTCTTATAGCGAACTATTAACTGTATACTAGTCCAGATTATGTATATAGCCAGAAGGACCTCGAAAGCGAGCACAGTCGGAAAGATTTGTGGAAGGGACTGGAGTATCGCAAAAGCAAGCACGTGAATACCCAACTGTATTGGCTCACTAAAATTCTCCTGGTTTCTAGGAACGCGGATATGGTTCGGAGTGAAAGACTCGTAACGTAATTCGGTTATAAAAATGAGAGGGAGAAGCCAATCCGCTGGCATCGGCCTACCTACGTAGGTTGGGAAAGAGTTACGCCGCGCCCAAAGGTCAAGAACTTTCATGGTACCAATCGCAACTATACGTTTCACTCAGTCATTGCTTGACCTAAGCACAGCTGATCGAGAGCTATACTCACTGGTAAAATGCTGAAGACTTCGGGCAGGTCCACATCTTATAGGTGTGATTATCGGATACATCCAAAAAGCAAGGATGGTTAGGAAGGCTAAGTACGCGTATACTCGGTTGTAGCCCTTGATCTTGAAATATAATGAAAAATATAGGAGCTCGGTGGGGATGAGAAGGTATAATGCGGCTCTATGGAAATCATAGCTAAGCTGCCTAAGGGCTGGTGACAGGTCGGTGATATGGATTGGAGGATAAGTGATATTCATATTTAGCCTTTGGGGATATCCTAGGATAGTAATATTATCCAATCTGCCCAAATATGATGAAAATTGTATTTGCATTCGCTCTCGATCTTAATCATCCAGGTGTATATGCAATGCGCCGGCAGGCCAACTGTAATCGTGTCTTAGTATTTCGTTTTCAAATTAAGTAGAAACGATTGCTTTGGTTCTTCATTACGCAATTTTTGACGTCCGGTTGGTTCGAATAAAGGTCAACAAGAACCACGCAGGAAAATATGATTCCAGAACGTAACGCAAGAATCCAGCCGAAAGCGGCGGTCGGAGGATGGTAAAGGTGCGTTTGCTATGCATCAAAAAGTACTTAACCCTGGACAAGGAATGAAACCCAAGATCGAGAATGAGGCACTGCTCGAAGTCTAGGATTGGAAAATCAAACGATGGATATATTCAACGGCCGGGAAGTGCGGACGGGCGACACGGCTTAACAATCCAACGCATAGCACCGGAGGAATACTCCTGCAGATCTCTCATGGATGTCGACCAATGACAGCGAAAATGACGTTGAAAGTCGGGGTAAACTAGGAGAGAAACGCCTAGAAAGGCCAAGCGGTGAAAAGAGCAGAATGTGGAGATAACTTACAGGGACCAAAAGAAGGCCGTTGAGATCTTACATGCAGTATTAATAATAGTTACCATGGTTAGAAATCATAATTGATGGAAATAAATTGTCTTTGTTTTGTGGTCGCGAAGAAAAGGCGCGAGTTGTCAGCGAGCTAGGTTAGGGGAGCTAGTGCGACTCTGCGTCCGTGCCCATGGCATTTCGAAAGCCTCATATGGCAGGACAACGATAAACAATGTGCTTCTACCCGATCTCAACACCCCCGCCATTATTGCATGCATAAAGTCTGCTAGAGGGCTTCCAAAGTGAAACACCGCACTCTGGCCAACAAAGCCCAATGAGATATGAGAGAAGAAGCAATGCTACCTGATAAGGACCGGGAGCCTTGCCAAGAGGGCAGAGATGCTTTGAGAGATGGAAAGGAGGGTAGTTGTCCTTCAATACTTCCAGCTCCAGACAAAGCCCACTGAGAGAGCACTTACTTTACGCAAGAAGGATTGGGCGAATGACGCGTCATCCGAGTCAGTGTGACGAGTCAATACTGTACCATCCGCCCACCGTGGTTACTGGATTATCTGCTGATACAATTCTTCGCATGTGTGCTTGTAAACATGCCAAGATGTTGGCACATGGGTGCTGTTTATGGTAAGCTATTTTCATACTCCGCTATTTTTCCCAGGAGAAACATTGAATCTAGTATTTCTTTCCATCGTAAGCTAGCAGAGGTAGCACTTTACATCTAGATCATGGATGTTGCAAAAACCGTGCGAAGAAATGAGAAATGAATTCAGCTGTGAAGGTTTAGCGCGGCCTCACAGGGGAATGCTAGCTCAGCACCGTGGACAAGAAGGTCGTGGGCGGGCACAGGAGTACGGATTGCATCACGCCAAAGCCTCACAACTTCAGACAAAACAGCCCTTCACGCTTATTTTGATCCTGCAACCCCAGCAGTGTTGACAGGCTGAGGACAGCGTTTGTGATATTCGGAGGCGAGATGTTAGAGCCTACCAAGTCTGAGGTAGATGTCCAGGCCCGTTGGACATTTACGAGTTTTGAGTGAGTTTTAATTACTACCCACTGTTAGACCAAATCTCTAGGGATACTAAAATTTCCAGCTCTCCGCTGGAAGATAGTCTACCACGTACCAGCATAGAGGAGGTTGCATCACTGCCGTATTACGGTACACTGCCTTATGACTGCACTCCTATCGTACCCGGCCCAATGACTCGCCATGCTGCATGGCCCCCTCTGATTATGCGTATAGAGAAACTAGGCTACATTGTCGACAGTGAGTGGTATCTTTTTTGCATTCCTTCTCTAAGCACAGATGATATGTCTCGAACCAAGCTTCGATATTGCCTAAGAGTTCTGTTAAGCTTAGCTGAGGATTCTGAAATATTTCCTGTGCTTGTACTATTTCAAAACTTCCTCAATAAAACGTGTTGTACACCTAATGCAGAGGCAATAGGGCATTTCTTCTCTAAGCCGGCTCTGTTCAGGATACAGAAAGGCTCGACTAGTACTCTTGGCGCTGGCAAGGCGTCATATCTGATCTAAGTAAATAATGACTCTCATAGAAAACGGTAGAAACTATCCAAGAGACATCGGGCGGTCTTCATCGTTCGGAAAGGGCGGGGTTATTTTCCAGTTTGGAGATACATTTGCACACAATGATGCTGGTGAATTCATCGGTGGCACTTCTTCCACAGCCGCGGTCGTTCAAGATCCTACCAGTTATCCCACGGTAACGTCATATCCACTTGATGATGAAGGAAAAGTCCCTTCATTTATCCCTTTGCGCCCTGAGGAGCGAGATCAGGACCTCTATGACAAGAGGACTACACTTTGGTGCTTTGGTGGTATTATAGAGATTGGTGAAGCAGATGGAGACGTAGCTACGGGATGGGTCTTCTATCAGAAAGGAACTCAGGTGAGCGACACATACCGTATGCTCCTCCGTTATAGGTATCGCCATTATCTATTCTTTGGCAAACCGCCACAGATTCTGCAATACCCCAAGAATGGACAAGCTGCATGACTAGTTCAGTGTTTCTCCACACTTAACCTGTAATATTTGCTCAGTGATGCCTTCACAGATGATGTTGACGGAATTTGCTAACTGCACACTTGTAGTTTCATCTTCAAACTAGAGAGCATGTTCTCCACTATACGGGGGCAGCAAGGATCTTTTTCGACCTCCAGAACAACAAAATCTCAGTTCGGAGACCATCGCACCCATTAATGCTATTCAAAGTAAGATATGTCACCCGGGTCCGGGAGAGATTCGATCTAACAGCTTATAGAACAATGAACCTAGCTTCGGAACCTTCTCTGCAGTTAAGCAGGGTGACGATGCTTACCTCTTTGGCCATGCGCCAGGCTCGACAAAAGTCATGCTGGCCCGGGTCAATGTAAGATGGGTCTTGGATCGCTCGCGATACACTTATTGGGACGGCAAAAGCTATCAAGGAAATGTTGCCAAGGCCAAACACGTTATGGACGATGTCCAGCATGGCGCCATCTACCGGTCAAAGCTCTTCGAACCTAACAAAGGTCGAGACTGGGTGTTTGTTGGTTGTTCACGATTCGGCGACAGCAAAGTTCTAATCGGTGTTAGTGCCAAACTTGAAGGTCCTTATACCACCGTTGAATTGATGAGCACATTCTCTATCACTCCAATGCCTGAGAATTCGTTCACTTATTGTATGTATCCCCATCCCTGGGCTTTTAAAGAGGAGGAGGGCGAACTCATGATCACATGGAGTGAAGGGTCGATGATAGGAGGAGTTGTAGCAGTCAAGGTGCTGTTTGTCATGACAATGGACAAGGGGCGACCAACTACTAGTATGGATGGCAGTATTAAAAAGGGAAGGGGGGTTTGCGTGATTACATGATAAACTTCACATGCAAAACACATGGTGCTCCATCTATCTTTGGCGTAAGGGAGGTCGGATATCAAGTGAGATAGATCTCATGAACTACACGAAGTACATAAAATCCAGGATCTCTCAGACAGTAGGTCTGGAAAGCTTTAGTGATTTTGACACAGGTACCTTCGCAATCATAAGAAGCGTGCAAAAACTCTCTCATCTGCATAACTCATTAAGATAGCTTTTTCTGATTGACATTGAGTAAACCGTCGAGCGAATAGGCAGATGTACTAGGCTCACGTGACGCCTTCTCGAATCATCCAGGCTGGGCCTGACCAATTAGTCAGCCATCACGAGGCTTATACAGGCTAAGCCTTATTTGATTGCCTCGCCCATGGATATCAAGTTCGACTTTCCACTCTGCACTCCAACATCTCAACCTCGCAACAGCAGTTAGATCCAAGTGCACATTCCACTTCGCCACAAGCACTACCCCGCACATACAGTTTAAGGGCATTTTGCTGTTAACTCATCAACCTAACTCCCTAACAGAAGCTCGAATTTCGAATCAAAGGCCAACCTCAAACCAAATCTCTCTCTAGAGACACGTCAAGATGGCGCTCCATCTAGCCAGCATCTTCGGTACGGAGATGGACAAAGTGAATTGTTCATTCTACTACAAGATAGGCGCATGTCGACACGGCGATCGCTGTTCTCGAAAACACGTAAAGCCATCCTACAGCCAAACCATCCTCCTGCCCAACCTATACCAGAACCCCGCCTACGACCCCAAAAACAAGATGAACGCAAGCCAGCTGCAAAACCATTTCGATGCCTTCTACGAAGACTTCTGGTGCGAGATGTGCAAGTACGGAGAAATCGAAGAGGTAGTCGTGTGCGACAACAATAATGATCGTAAGTCTCACCCTCCGCGTCCACATCTAGAATCCAATCAACTGACACGCACACCCCAGATCTGATCGGCAACGTCTACGCACGCTTCAAATACGAGGACTCGGCGCAAAAGGCCTGCGACGCCCTCAACTCCCGCTGGTACGCCGCGCGGCCCATCTACTGCGAGCTGTCGCCGGTGACGGATTTCCGCGAGGCATGCTGCCGGCTCAATAGCGGGGAAGGCTGCGTGCGAGGCGGGTTCTGCAATTTCATCCACCGCAAGAACCCGAGCGAGGAGCTGGAGCGCGAGCTCGAGCTCAGCACGAAGAAGTGGCTCAGAGAAAGGGGCCGCGATGAGAGGAGCGCGAGTAGGAGTCCGAGTCCGGAGCCGACGAGGAAGAGGTACTAGGTTAGTTTTATAAAAATGGGATATGGCAGGCGTTGAGGGAAGAGAAGGCATTCTTCAATGCCATGCTGTGGCATGAATCAGTTGGTCTTCTCGACGCGCTGCAAACCTCACAGATGATCAAGCTGTCGAGATCAGCGTCTTTAGGGACCCTTGTGGAAACCATAACAACTACACCCGCGATTACCATGCAGAAAAAAAAAAGTCCAGCGTCGGCATTGTGCATCAAGGCATGGCAATTATGGTTTTCAGGCACTGAAGAAGGGGAATGGATTTTTGTAAGATACGACATGCAGCCGTGTAGTCTAGTTCAGATCAGTGTAGCTCAGGCCACAAAATAGGACCACACGTAGTGCAGGAGAGTGGGGAAAAAGATCCAAAGCTTAAAAGATTAAAACGTAAAGAAAAGCAAAACAAACAAACAGAACAGCATCTCTCTAGCTTCTAGTGAACCAAGTATGTGAAAGTCTTCATGTTGATTGTCATGTCATGCCATGCAAAATAGCAGTGCTATCTTATGCTCATGCCTGTAGATCAACCTGGTCATGTTTTATATGGTATGCAAGCCCGCAGCACCCGATAGTCTTCCCCCCCCAAAGCCCAACGCCATCTGAATCACCAGTCTATGCAAGGCTCTCCCCTGTCATGTCCTTGTCACGTCCCTTTTGCCTCTGGGCGGATTCTATCACGCGGCTATGATGTCTCTTTTCCAGCCTTGTGCACATCTCATTCTTCGGCGTCCACAAATTCGTCCTCGCTGGTGTCTGATCGCTTCAGCGTCACCTGTGGAAGGGAGTTGTGCATGTCATCGTGGAAATCGAGGAGCGATCCTTGCCCTTGACCTCCTTGAATCATACTTACAGAGGAGAGCATCTGCTCCATATCTTTCAGGCCTTGACCGCCATTTTTAGTCTGGGCAGCTAGCAGATCCGAGAGCTGCTTTGGCATTTCTGGTTCTGCCTCCGTGGTTGGTTGGCAGGACTTGCTTTGTCCGAAATCAATAAGATCCGCTGGGGCATGTTTAGGCTGCTGTTGAGATTGCGACTGCTGGTGGGAATGGTAGTTCGGGATGACATGCTTCTCATTGGATTTCTGGCCTTGGAGAATAGGGGTCACGGCAAGAATCTGCTCTGTCTGCTTCTGAGGAGCGTCGCCATCGCTAAAAAAAGGAGGGTCACAAATATGTCCTCAATTGTGGAAAAATACCGCAGAGTGGGAACTTACATGTTAGCATTTAATATCCAGTCCAAGTCCTCTTCCCCTTCTTCGGATCCACCTTTTCCTCCTCTCACGGCTCTGAATAATCTTGGCTTCCATTCTACACCCTCCGCCGCCCTCTTAGCAGCCTCATCTCTTTGCCTATCCTCGATCTTGGTCTTCTCGTCTGTTGCAAGCTCATGATTTCGTGCCTTTACTGCTTCCGCAGTTGCGTACCATAACTTTTGTGACTCGCGATCTTCTTGTTCTTCTAATAACCGAACAGTAGGTGGCGTAGGCTTCGACTTAAGAGCATTGAATAGTAATTCCTTCTTCCCTGTCTGTAAGAGCATCTCCTATTAGGAAAGCGCCTGAAAAAGGTTGAGGATAAGAATGTGTTGGTCGCAAGCATACCGTTTTGTCCGTGATCCACATTTCTCCAGACCACATGCCAGAGAGCTCGAATAGTACTTCTCCAGCCTCGTTCTTAATGATCCCGCCAATGGCATTGTATGTACCACCAAAATAGCCCTTGGTCTTGAATTCGATATCCGCAATCAGCCCCAGTTCAGGACATCTTACAAAACTGTGGTCTCCAAGTTCGTATTTCATTTTCCCAAACAAGATGCCTCGAGCATACATATTTGGCTGTGTGAGAATACTATATTCAGTCACGTCAGTACCGGGGCGCAAATATAATAGAGAAGGATATAGATAGAGAAATTAGGGTTTGCAAGGTCCTACTCACTATCTCTCTCCTTTCGGACTCGAACCTCTATTTAGAAATCTAAGAATAGCAATTCCTTCCATCATACTCGCAGCCGAATTACCTAAAAACTTACTCCGTGGCTTCAGAGTACCGTCGATACGGATATGATGCTCAGGAGCCATGTAGAAATAGCTTGACTTTGGAGGATGGTGAGATGTTTGTTCGGCAATGTAGTAGCCGCGAGTATGATCAGGAAATTCCCAGTAGCAAGTAAAAGTCTCGCCCAGAATGGGGTTGAGTGGCTTCTTGACGCCTCTGCGGTTGTGTTAACAGCGGGGTGCAGGAATTGGAGGGCTGAAGCTGGCTTACGGAGGTTTGATATGCCATCCACTGAGGTAGAACTTGACCACCGACACGAATCGCTGGATGGGGTCGTCAATTTCGGGCATAGGGAGTAGAGTCTCAGGATGCGCCATGAAACTACGTATGGTCAGCATATGCCCAGTGGCTCTCCGTCCAGATCTTTCACGGCATGTTGATTGGAACGCACTTAGTGATTCTTTCCAGCATACTCCGCGGCTCCAGTATAAATGTTGGGAGTACGACCCGGCTCAGGTCCGCACCTGGCCGCAGCTGCGATATGATGTGTGAGAGGACTACAATAGATCATAAGCTTTCGCGCGGTTTCTCTCTGGTGCGTTTGAAGGCATACCATTGCCTTGTTCTGGCTCCACAACTGTGGTCTCATCCTCGGGGCCGTTGGCGCCATTGCTGCTCTCCTCTACAGACGATCGATTGCCTACATCATCTTCCCATATCAGCTCGAGAACTCTGAAATGCGTGCTTAGAAGTTCGAAGAAGTGCCAGCAGAACAATTTCCAGTAGCAGAGCATCTGAGGAACAGTTCACATACTTGCCGCGGAGGTCCGGCGAGATCGAACGTGTCCAGTAAGGGCATGCATCTCTGCCGTGCCGTATCGCTCTGTACTGTAGTCGGAGGGTTGTAGTATCTATCTCGCTGATAGTACTTCGTCGTCACAGCAAAACTTCAGAGGTCTCGTACCACAATGCGTTTGTGGGTTTGCGATTGTTGTCAGACAGGTACGTAGCACAGTGTCGAGGCAGGCTGCCAGAAAGTTTAGGTCGGGCCCAATGACGCAGCCACCGAATGTATTTGACTGCAACCTTACGCGGAGGCGAATGGAGGGGTCAAGTTTGCTGTCTTGGCAAGTCGTTGATCCTTCTCGTGACCCTTAATCCCGGAGCATCTTCATGTATGTGACTTTGATAATCTATCTAAGGGGTACCTGAACAAAGCTGCAGCTTGACTGTTTCTCTCCGACCAGGTGTCGTGCATCCTTCTGGGTGAGATTGTGATGTAAGATTGCTGGAAAGCCTCGTCCGGGCCGGCCACATCAACCCTGCATCACAGAAACCAGGGTGCCCGCCTTCGCGTCTTTCTGCTCTTCCCGACCCTTTTTTTTTTTTTTTTTGGCAGTCCCACATGTTTTGTGGAATCTATGGCTACTGTACGTTTTCCTAATGTCTTTACTGGACACCGAAGACCCAAACTACACAGTCTGAGTCTCCTGGGAATACAGGTCGTCACTAAAACTCTTTTACATAGCGCTGTCAGATTTGAGGCACACTAAAAGTTATACATAGAATCTTGGGTCATTTGTCAAATTTGATCAAAATTAATTCGCTTGATGCTCTTGTGTCTTTATTCATTAAAAGGAAATATCGTAATCTTGTGGTCCAATATTGAACATATCAGGCGCCTATATTTTTGTCATAGCCTGAATCATTCCATAATTAACGCCATGTGGTATTGCAACAAGATGTCGGTTTCATCCCAATTTGCCTGTCCTAAGTCGGAGTTGGCGTGACATCTCGACTATTTCTCCCATTATCTTTCTTGGTCAAGAAGTTCTTCCTCGATCCCCCCTTCGGACTATCCGTAGGCCCATTCTCTGCCAGGACAAAGTTACTTCTCACGACCACAGTTCCGCTTCCGGCGTTGATAGTCTTCTCCTGGCTAGTGCCACTCTCATCCACGAAAAAGAGTGCTTCGCCGAGATCTTCATCGCTACCGAACGTGGCATGGGCCTTGACCTGTACCTGAAATTGGGTATCTGCTGAGCAATTGTACTTGAAACTCTCATCAAACTTCACTTGTCCGGTGGGAGACTTGATGTGTTTCGTTTTGTAGATGACCTTCTTGCTCGGAAGCTGCTTCACGAACACCATCACGTTTGACGAAGGTGGATAGCCAGATGTTGAGACGATCGTAAAATTCGCGGTGCCTGCTGCAGGGCTGCCAGTGGTACTGTACAGTGAATTGGCAGCGGCACTCTTGGTCCTTGAATGAGGAGAGGCACTAAGCGCTGTTCCGTCGGGTGTTTGTGGAGTCAAATTTTCCTCTGAGACTACACCAGTTGTAGCATTTGATGGGTCAAAGACCTCACTATCTGCCACAGGCATATCTTCAGTAGGAATAGAGCTGAGAGAACCGTTCGCGTTGCTCTTGCTTTTGAAGCCATGTTTGATGAATGAAGCACCCTTTCCGACGCCATGCGCCGCCATTCCAACGCCATGTGCCGCCATCCCAACGCCTTTGATTGGTGCTCCTGCTACTCCAGTGACGAGCTTGCCGGGTGTTGCAAATGTCCCAGAGAAAGTCGAAGTGCCTTGTCGGGAACGTGTAACGTAGGCGGGCTTGAATAATAACCTCAACCTGATAGTTCCTGATTTTCCATCCAAGGCTAGTACGTACTCTTGAGGCTTGAACGGTTCAAGAAGTTCCAGGTTGATGGCGGTCGCTCCCAAGAAATCCGGTTCACTGGCAAAATCCCAATCCCAGACTTTGCATTGAAATTTCGCCGCCGTCCGGGACCTTACTTCAACATCGAAGGATTCATTCCACGAAGGGTGTAGTGTCTTTTTCTGGATCTGAGTCTTATAAACTAACTGCCCATTAAGCTCAAACTTGCAAAATGGGTCGCTGAAGCCATTGCTATCAGCAGACGGGAGGTCTTTTCCGTCAATGACATCAATACGGAGAGAACCCATATTGTTGATACTTTCACTAGGATCAAGGTCCATCTTCACAGGAATGTACTTCAGGCTGACTTTGATGGTGTTGATCTGGCCTTCGCTATCCTTAAGCTTTAGAGTAGTAGGGTTATTCTGAACATGATTAGGGTCACGGTTTAGTTGAAAGTTCGGAGCACTTACAAGGCATTGTTTCAGCGTATCCAGGGTGTTTCCGGTCAGCTTTGCGACATAATAGTGAGTCTTTTCATCACCGCCCCCCGAAGAGGCTCTCTTATCACCCGCGTCTCTTAAGCGTATAGTTAGCCTCGAAAAGTCAAGCTCTCTGATGAAGCAATCTCCAATTTCATCAATATTGACTTTCCGTGATCTGATCGTCGACGAGATGTAGGACGGGTATGCCATATCGTCCACACACACCTCAACTAGGACATTGGTACGTATCAACTCGGCATGAAGAAGCTTGAATATGATCAAGCCACACTCGTGTTTGACCAACTCCTCAGGAGTCAAGTGAATCTTGGGGAGTGTCTTCTCATCTCCTGTTTCACTTTGCTCCTTCTCTCCTTCTGCAAGCTTTTTCTGTAGAGCGGGATCGATTTTGTTAT
>Ga0335072_10005960_pt1 | contig 17890 bp, 17 predicted proteins | sample Lox_Sample_21_FD_206725 | JGI IMG/M metagenome (GOLD analysis project Ga0335072, IMG submission 206725) | Soil microbial communities from Loxahatchee National Wildlife Refuge, Florida, United States - Lox_Sample_2.1 | ecosystem: Environmental > Terrestrial > Soil > Wetlands | place: USA... | reverse complement strand
CGCGCGGGCCCGCGAGCATTCGCACAGGGGAGCCGCGCGGCGCGCGAGTTAGCGACTTTTCCCACTGTTTTCTTCGATTTCTCCGCCTCATCGACCATTACGAAATCATTATGTCCCGCTTATCTGTTCCTTACGGCTGCGCCGTACTCTTAGCTCGTTGAATGCCGGAAAAAAGTTTCTTGGTGTGTCCGGCATCACGGGCAAGGAGATACGGAAATGGCAGTCTTCATAGCAATCGCGCTTGGGACGGCATGCATCTTTTACGGATACGCCCTCTTGCGATTCGGACGCGAGATCAGGAGCCTGCGATCGCGGCGTGTTCGTAGCGTGCCGCTGGTGATACCTTTCCGCGGTATGCCCGAGTTTCGGGAGTCCGCGAGGCCATTTGCGGGAAACGAAAACAAGGTTACCGTCCTGCCGGTCAGCGGCGCCGTCAGGCAAGACGTGGCATAGGAGCAATTTCCGATGCGAGACATCGCTTTGGTACTTTGCACGGTTTTTTTCTTCGCGATCGCGGTCGGTTACGTCTGGGCGTGCGACCGCCTGAAATAAGGGAGTGACACAACATGCTCGGGAACATCGTGCTTTTGGCAATCAGTTTTCTAACGGGCGTCTATTTGCTGGTGGCGCTGCTCTGGCCTGAGAGGTTCTAACGACAATGACTGCGAACGGCTGGTTTCAAATTCTTTTGTTTTTCGTCGTCCTGTTGGCGGTCACCAAGCCGCTCGGGATTTTTATGACGCGCGTCTTCTCGAAAGAGAAGACGTTCCTCGACCCCGTGCTTCGCCCCATCGAGCGCCTGATCTACCGCTGCTGCGGAATCGATGAGTCGCGCGAGATGGACTGGAAAGAATATGCCATCGCGATGCTGCTCTTCAGCGTCGTGAGCATGCTGGTGTTGTATCTGATCGAGCGCGTGCAGGGTCTGAAGTTCATGCCGTGGAACCCCCAGCACATGGCCAACGTGGGCCCGGATCTCGCGTTCAATACCGCCGCGTCGTTCACCACCAACACGAATTGGCAGAACTACGGCGGCGAATCGACGATGAGCTATTTCACGCAAATGGCCGGGCTCGCCTATCACAACTTCGCCTCGGCGGGAGCCGGCATAGCGCTGGCCATCGCGGTGATTCGCGGCATCGCGCGGAAAGAGGCCAAGACGATCGGCAATTTCTGGGTGGACTTCACGCGCGCCATGTTGTGGGTCCTGCTGCCGGCGTGCATCGTGATCGCGATGGTTTTCGTCTCCCAGGGGATGATTCAGAACCTGCGGCCCTACGACACAGCCAAGCTCCTGAACCCGCAAACCGTCCAGACCACCGGTTCGGACGGGAAAACGACGACGCAAACGGTGACCGACCAGGTGATCGCGCAGGGCCCCTTCGCCTCGCAGGAGGCCATCAAGATTCTGGGAACGAACGGCGGCGGTCCCTTCAATGTGAACAGCGCGCATCCGTTCGAGAATCCCACTCCGCTTACGGACTTCATGCAGATCGTGATGATGCTGTCGCTGGGCGCGGGGCTGACGTACACACTCGGCCGCATGACGGGCTCGCAGAAGCACGGCTGGGCGGTTTGGGCGGCGATGGGAATCCTGTGCCTCGCCGGCGTGACGTCGATTTACGCCGCGGAGTCTCGCGGCAATCCGTTGCTCCACGGCGTCGATCAGCATGTGACCGCGATGCAATCGGGCGGAAACATGGAAGGCAAGGAGGTCCGCTTCGGCATCGCCTCGACCGCGCTTTTCGCAACGACGACGACGGACGCCAGCTGCGGCGCGGTGAACGGCATGCACGACTCGTTCACACCGCTTGGCGGAATGATCCCGATGGTCAACATCATGATCGGCGAGGTGATCTTCGGCGGAGTCGGCGCGGGGCTCTACGGCATGGTCGTGTTCATCGTGCTGTCGGTGTTCATCGCCGGACTTATGGTGGGCCGCACGCCTGAATACCTTGGCAAGAAGATCGAATCGTACGACGTGAAAATGGCGATGGTCACCGTGCTGATCTTCTGCCTGATCGTGCTGGTACTCACCGGGATTGCCGTCGTCTCTCCGTTCGGCACATCGTCGATTACCAATCCGGGGCCGCACGGCCTCTCGCAAATCCTGTATGCCTACACCTCGATGGCGGGCAATAACGGCTCGGCCTTCGCCGGACTGAACGGGAACACACCCTGGTTCAACATCAGCGGCGCATTCGACATGCTGCTGGGCCGTTTTTTCATGGTCATTCCGGTGCTCGCGATGGCCGGCAACCTGGCCCGCAAGAAGATCGTGCCGGAATCGGCGGGCACGTTCCCGGTGACGACGCCGCTTTTCACGTTCCTGCTGATATCGGTGATTCTGATCGTCAGCGCACTTACATTCTTCCCGGCTCTCAGCCTAGGTCCGATTCTCGAGCACCTGCTGATGCATGCCGGAAGGGTTTTCTGAGGCAGCCATGAACACGCAGACAAGAAAATCGCTCTGGACTTGGGCAATCGTCGGCGGCGCGATCCGCGATTCCTTCATCAAGCTAGATCCGCGCACGCTGATGAAGAACCCGGTGATGCTCGTCGTCGAAATCGGCGCGGTGATCACCACATACGACCTGGTGCGGGATCACATTCAACACCTACCCGGCTTCGGCTTCGAATTGCAGATCACGCTGTGGCTGTGGTTCACCGTGCTCTTCGCGAACTTTGCGGAGGCGATGGCCGAAGGCCGCGGGAAGGCCCAAGCCGATACGCTGCGCAAAGCCCGCTCGGAGACGACCGCGAACCGCATCAAGGCGGGCGGCGGAATCGAAGAAGTGGCCGGCTCCAAGCTTCGCGCCGGCGACCTCGTGAAAGTCGCCGCGGGCGAGTTCATTCCGGGCGACGGCGAAGTCGTCGAAGGCGTCGCTTCGGTGGACGAATCGGCGATCACCGGTGAATCCGCGCCCGTGATTCGCGAGTCGGGCGGCGACCGCTCGGCCGTCACCGGCGGCACCCGCGTGCTTTCCGACGAGATCGTCGTCAAGATCATGTCCAACCCGGGCGAAACGTTTCTCGACCGCATGATCAAGCTCGTCGAGGGAGCCGAGCGTCAAAAGACGCCGAACGAGATCGCGCTCAATATTCTGCTGGCCGGCCTCACGATCATCTTCTTGCTCGCCGTCGTCACTTTGCAGCCGATGGCGATCTACAGCGGTTCGCCGCAATCGGTTTTCGTGCTGATCTCGCTGCTCGTTTGCCTGATACCCACGACGATCGGCGGCTTGCTCTCGGCCATCGGCATTGCGGGCATGGACCGCGTCGTCCAGCACAATGTGCTCGCAATGTCGGGCCGGGCAGTGGAAGCGGCAGGCGACGTCGATACGCTGCTCCTCGATAAGACGGGTACGATCACGCTCGGCAACCGGCGCGCGACCGAATTCGTTCCTGCGCCGAACGTCACCGAAGCGGAGCTTGCCGATGCCGCACAACTCGCTTCCCTGTCGGACGAAACACCCGAAGGGCGCTCGATCGTCGTGCTGGCCAAAGACAAGTACAACCTGCGCGGGCGCGAGCTTTCCGCGTATCAGGCGAGCTTTATTCCGTTCTCGGCAGTGACGCGGATGTCGGGAGTGGATCTCGACGGCCGCGAGATCCGCAAGGGCGCCTTCGACGCGATCGCGACGCACTGCGGCTCGAACAACGGCTATCACGTTCCCGCGGAAGTGGAGGAGACCGTCAAGGCGATCTCCAATTCCGGCGGCACGCCGCTGCTCGTGGCCGAGGACCGGAAGATACTCGGCACGATTCACCTGAAAGACATTATCAAGGGCGGCATGCGCGAGCGCTTCGATCATCTTCGCGCGATGGGAATCCGCACGGTGATGATCACGGGCGATAACCCGCTGACGGCCGCCGCCATCGCGCGCGAGGCGGGCGTCGATGACTTTCTCGCCCAGGCCAAGCCGGAAGACAAGCTGGCGCTGATCCGCAACGAACAGGCCAAGGGCAAGCTCGTCGCCATGACCGGCGACGGCACCAACGACGCTCCGGCGCTGGCTCAGGCCGACGTCGGCGTGGCGATGAACGCCGGCACCCAGGCCGCCAAGGAAGCCGGCAACATGGTCGATCTCGACTCGAATCCGACGAAGCTGATCGAAATCGTCGAGATCGGCAAGCAGCTCCTGATCACGCGCGGCGCGCTTACCACGTTCTCGGTGGCCAACGACGTGGCGAAATATTTCGCGATCATTCCCGCGATGTTCGCGGGCGCGTTCCCGCAGCTCAACGTGCTCAACATCATGGGGCTGAAGACTCCGCAGTCCGCGATTCTCTCAGCCGTGATTTTCAACGCGCTCATTATCATCGCGCTGGTGCCGCTGGCGCTTCGGGGCGTGCGTTATCGTCCGCTCGGCGCTTCGGCGCTGCTGCGCTGGAATCTCCTGATCTACGGCGTGGGCGGCATCATCGCTCCGTTCATCGGAATCAAGTTCATCGATTTGATCATTACCCACATCGGGTGGGCGTGAGGCAGCCATGAAAAAGAATCTTTGGATTTCAGTTTTATACACGGTGGTGACCACGATCCTGCTGGGAATCATCTACCCGCTCGTCGTCACCGGCTTGGCGCAGGTGATCTTCCCCAGGCAGGCGAACGGAGAGCTGATCAAGCGGAACGGAGTGCTGGTCGGATCAAGTCTTCTTGGGCAGCCCTTTACCGCGCCCGGCTACTTCTACTCGCGCCCGTCGGCGGCCGGCAACGCGGGTTATGACCCAACGTCTTCGAGCGGATCGAATCTCGGGCCGACGAACAAGGCTTTGATCGACCGCGTGGACGCGAGCGTGAAACAGCTTCAGCCGACGAATCCGAATACTCCGATCCCGGTCGATCTCGTCACCGCATCGGGCTCCGGCCTCGATCCGGACATCTCTCCTGCGGCGGCCGAGTTTCAGATTCCGCGGGTGGCCAAAGAACGCGGCATGAGCGAAGCGGATGTGCGCGCGCTCGTGGCGAAGCATACGGAAGGCCGCCAGTTGGGGTTTCTCGGTGAGCCGCGCGTGAATGTCCTCGAGCTCAACCTCGACCTCGACTCGGTTCACCCGATGCACTAAACGGCATCGCTCGTGGAACCTCGCCTGCGACGCCGCACCAGGTTCGCTCGATGCAGCCTCGGCGAAACGCCTGGCGTTAGCCGACCGTGAGCGGAACCGTGGTCTCTGCCGCAACGCTGATGACCGGCTCGAGAGTCACTCGCGCGGAAATCGAGCGCGCGATCAGGCACGAGCGCTCGGCCTTCTCCAGGAGCCGGCTGGCGTGCTCGCGTTCTTGCTCGCGGGCGATTTTGAGGGAAGGATGCAGCTTCACTTCCGTGAACTTCCAGCCGGCGGCGTCCTTCTCCATCGTCCCTTCGGCTTTCACTTCGAGAGAGATGAAATCAAACTTGGAGGAATGCGACATCCCTGAGAATGTGCTCACGTAACAAGAGACGATGCTCGCCACGAAGAAATGCTCCGGCGTCCAGACGCCCGATTCGCCCTGAAACTCCGGCGGCGCGCTGAAACAGATGGGCCGGGGCACCGCGTCCGAGGCAACGACCCCGGATCGCAATTTAGTGCACTTCGCCCGCACATCATAACTGTGAGTCTCTTCCATGAATCACCTCTGGTCCTTGCCGCGGCGCTTCTTAGGCGGCGGCCGCCTGGGCCCTGAGGCCCGATTCGTCGCGAATCACGACCACTGAGCCCTTCGTTGCGATCAGCATTTTGTTCTTGAATTCCGTCATTGTGCGCGTAACCGTCTCGCGGGAGATACCGACGACCTGCGAAATCTCTTCGTGCGTCAGGCCCAGGCTGAAGCGTTTCCCTTGCGCCGTCTCCTGCGCATTTGCGGCGGATTCGAGCAGGAACTGCGCGACCTTCTCAGTGGCCGACCGCGACAACCCGAGATAGCGAACTTCCTGACAGACTTCGCGGTAGCCGTTGCTCATTTGCTGCATTGCGGCCGCCGAGGCGTCGGCGTGCTCCCGGAGCAACCTGAGAAAATCTTCACGCCGCACGAAGTTTACCTGGCAGGGTTGGAGCGCTTCGGCGGTCAATTCGTATGGCTGTCCGGAAAGCGCTCCGTGCAAACCGAGAATTTCGCCGGAGCCGCAGATCCGCACGATGATTGTCCGCCCATCCGAAGAGTTCATCGTGAGCTTCACGCGCCCCTTGCAAAGCATGTAGACGCCGCGCGGCACTTGCCCCTCGACGAACAAGACCGCCTGCGCCGGGTAGCTGCTGGTGAACTTCGAGCAATTCAGCGCCTGAAGAGCCGAGGCCTGGAGTTGGCAGAAGAAACCGCTCTTCCGCATCGAGCAGGTCCTGCAATCTTCCACAACTTCCATTCCATACGGTCCACGCATCTCGTTCTCCTTTTCAGTCTAAATCGTCCTGCCCCGCCAGGATGTGCCGCATGAACTCGGAAACTTTTATCAGCTCGGCACCCTTCTGCTGCATTTCCAGCAGCAGCGCGCGGCCCTCGGTGTCGGCGAGGCTCACTGCCCTCAGGTCGACCGTCACCTTGCTTCCTCCGCAGCGCGCCACTGACTCCTCCCATTCCTTCCGGAGCACGCCGACCCAGTCCCCCTCTACGCGCCCTTCGAGCCTAAGCGATGGGCAGCTTGGATCACCTTCCCGAGTGACTCTCAGCACATTCGCTCCGTTTGAACGTCACAAATGCACGGATTGTGCCAATTGGACCTTCGCATCACTTTTTCCGTAAATAGCTGATTATAATGCCACTTACTTCGTACTAATCTTGAGGAGGGGAATCCCGAAATGGAAACAACAGATGAGATGTCGTCGCGCGACGATATTTCGCCACCGAGGGTTCGTCAGCTTTGGGACACGACTCGCAGCGACTCGAATCAGAATCGAAAGACCGCAGCAATCTCGGAGCCGGCACGCAGTTCGTTGTTCGGTACCACCCAGACCTGCCCGCCGTGGCGCAGGGCGAAAATCGCCGCCAGATTGAGCAGTTCCTCGTCGCCAGGCTCCGCTTTCTCGCGAATGTGGACGGTCTCGGGCGACTCAAACGAACCCCACTGCTCGCCCGTGGGCGGAAGAAATAGGAATCGCACGATGCCGCGCTCGGCCGCCGCGATGATCTTCCGCAGGTTGCTCGAGGTGAGCGGCGTGTTGACCAGTTCCTTGTACGTTTCAAGCGGGGGCGAGTGCCTCGAAATCGAAGGGAGCAGCGGCCGGACGAGAAATTCCTTTCCGACGACGGCCTTCTCTGCCACAGCCGCCGGCACCTGGCATTTGCCGAAGAAACTTCGGCTCACAAAAATCGCCGTGCCCTTTGCATCCAAGCGCTCGGACTCGAAGCCCTGATGCCAATTCGAGTCGAGGAGCGTCTCTGCCTCCTCGACCGTCATCGAGGTGCCGTCGAAGCTTGTTTTGACGTCGCGGAGCATTTCCTTGGCGCGCTTGAGCCCGGCCTTGGGATTTGCGGCCGGCAAAAGCTCGTCCGTATAGAGTGAAATGCAGGGTCCGTTGTGATTGTTTTTCAAGGCCCGGCGACTCGATCGTTTTGCGTCTTTGCGGCTATCCTGTGCCTGGGTTGCGATCGTCATGACTCTTGTCTTCTGCCGGCAACGCTCCCTCGCCCACTCAAGGCTGCGTCGGAGCCTCCGCGAAAAACAGATCTTGATGAATTACTGCTTCTTCATGCCATCGCGCCTTGGTGCGTTTCTTCTGAACCGGCTTTCGAGGTCGCGCGAGCTTGGCTGCTCGGTTTTTGGCTCTCGTCGTCTTCCTTGCCATAGGCCACCTCTCAGGTGCGGTCCTTTGGAGCGTGGGCGCTGGCCTCGCTCGATCGGCTCATCGACCCTGTCCCGCGGCCCCCGCAGCAAAATCGCCGCGACCAGCGCCCGAATTCACAGTGGCAAAATGGGCCAGACTGTTCAGTGACGGGCGCCACCGGCTCGTGTGACGCAGATCACAAGCGGCCGCCGCGCGGCGCAACCCTCGTATCTCGCCCGGGTTCGGAGAGGCCGCACCGGGCCACATGCTAGAATCCGCTGATGATCGTGGAACGCTTCTCGCCCTACGCCGAGCTTGCCTGCAAACTGCTGCCGATGAATTCCGATGAAGGGGATGGTTCACACGATGTCTCCCATATCGAGCGTGTGTGGGCGAATGCGAAGCGCATTCAGGCGGAAGAGGGCGGAGACCCGGAGTTGGTCGCCGCTGCCGTGCTTCTTCACGATTGCTTTCATGTTCCGAAGAATTCGCCGCTGCGGTCGAGCGCCTCGAAGCTGGCGGCCGAAAAAGCGGGGAAAGCTCTCGAGGCTCTCTCGTGGGAGCAGCCGCGCATCCAGATTGTGACCGGCGCGATATTGACCCACAGCTTTTCCGCCGGCCTCACGCCCACTTCGCTCGAAGGCCGCATCCTGCAGGATGCCGACCGCCTCGACGCGATCGGCTTCAACGGCATCGCGCGATGCTTCTATAGCGCCGGGCGGATGGGTTCCCGCCTCTACGACGGCGCCGATCCGCTTGGAGCGAAGCGCGCGCTCGACGATCGCAGCTTCGCGCTGGACCATTTCCCGCTGAAGCTACTCAAGCTGGCGGAGGGCTTCCAGACAGCCGCCGGCCGGCGCCTAGCCGCCGAACGATCGTGCGTCTTGCACAACTTCTATGATGGAATGGTTCAGGAAATTGGCGACGAGCCGGCTCGCTAGATGTCCCGGCGTGAAATTCCGAGCTTCTGCATGCGGGAGTTCAATGTGGTGCGGTTCATTCCAAGGCGCTCGGCCGCGCCCCCAGTGCCTCCGATTCTGCCCCTGGTCTCTTTCAGCACGCTCAGGATGTGGACTCGCTCCATCTCTTCGAGCGTCTCCGACGACTTCGAAGGCGCATCCGCGGCTTCGGGCGCCGCGGTAGTTTCAAATTCGCCGCGCGGAATCCGCAGCTCGCGTCCGGGCGAAAGGATCACGGCTCGCTCGATCACGTGCTCCAATTCGCGCACGTTCCCCGGCCACGAATAGCGGCACAAAGCCTGCATGGTATCCGCCGGCACGACCTCGACGCTCTTGCCCATGCGTTTCGCAAATCGCGCAAGGAAATAGTGAACCAGCAGAGGAATATCTTCGGCGCGGTCCCGCAGCGGCGGCACCATTACGGGAAACACGCTGAGCCGGTAGTAAAGATCGCTGCGGAATTGGCCCGCGGCGATCAGTTTGCCGAGGTCGCGGTTCGTGGCCGCGACGATGCGCACATCGCTGGTCATCGTGCGGCTGTTGCCAAGGCGCTCGAACTGCTTTTCCTGCAGTACGCGCAACAGTTTCGACTGCAACTCCAGCGGGATTTCGCCCACTTCGTCGAGAAAGAGCGTTCCCTGATGCGCCAGCTCGAATCTTCCGACGCGCTGCGCGATCGCCCCCGTGAACGCGCCTTTCTCATGTCCGAAGAGCTCGCTCTCCAGCAGGCCCGCCGGAACCGATGCGCAATTCACCTTCACGAAAGCATGTCCACGGCGAGGACTCAATTCGTGGACCGCTCTTGCGAGCCGCTCTTTGCCCGTGCCGGTCTCGCCGAGAATCAGGACGGTCGAGTCGGTCGGCGCCACAGTTTCGATCTGTTTCAGGACACGCTTCAGCTCCCGGCTGTTGCCGATGATATCGCGGAAGTCCGTCTCGGTGCGCAATTCGTCTTCGAGGTAGAGCTTCTCCTTGGCGAGCCGCGCGTTCAGATCGGCGATGCGCTGGAAGGCCAGCGCGTTGTCGAGCGCCACCGAAATCTGGCTGCCAAGTTGGGCGAGCGCGGCCGCGTCGTCCTCGGCAAAAGCTCCGGCCTGCCGGCTATAGACGTTCAGGGTGCCGAGCGGCCCCTCGCGCCCTGTCAATGGGATCCAGCAACCGGATCGGATCGACGCGCGCGCGAGATGCGCCGGCAAGTCGTATGGAAACTGCTCGGCGCCGACGCCTTTCAGCAGCAGCGGCTTTCCCGAGCTGTACGCCGCGCCATGGGGCGTCCCGGCGAGCGGCAGTAGAACGGCGTCGGGAAGCGGTGGCATGCCCGGAGCGGCGCCGATCGAGTGGACCCGCAGCATCTTGGTCTCTGGGTCGTACACGGCCACCGACGCATAATCGAACGCCTTCACCTGTCGCACGCAGGTTCCGATCGCGACGAGCAGCTTTGTTATGTCGAGATTGGAGAGCAGCGCGTTGGTGACCTCGAGGAGAAACGACTCGCGCACCCGCTTTTCCTCGGTGATGTCGCGTGTAACCTTGGTGAACCCGAGCAGCTTGCCGTCTTCGTCGTGGAGCGCCGTAATCACGACGCTGGCCCAAAAGCGCGATCCGTCTTTCCGAATTCTCCAGCCTTCGCCTTCCCAGCGCCCCTCGGCGGTGGCGATCCTGATTTCTTCTTCGGGCACACCTCGGTCGGCGACGTCAGCGGGATAGAAAGTCGAGAAATGCCGTCCTATGATTTCATCCGCGCGATATCCCTTGATCTGCTGCGCGCCTTCGTTCCAACTTTTCACCCGGCCTTCCGGGTCGAGCATGAAGATCGCGTAATCCTTCACCTCCGCCACCAGCCGCCGGTAGCGTTCCTCGCTGAGCCGAAGAGCTACCTCGATTTCCTTCTTTTCGGTGATGTCCCGGATGGCGCTGGCGACGAAGCGCGCGCCATTCCCCTCGATGGGACTCAAGCTGATTTCGACGGGAAACGTGGTGCCATCCTTGCGCCTTCCGCGAAGCTCGAGCCCCATGCCCATGGGCCGGGTATGCGGCTCCGCGATGAAGTCCGTCCGGTGACGGACGTGCGCATGGCGAATCTCTGCGGGAATGAGTGTTTCGACCGGTTGACCCAGGAGTTCCTGCGGAGCGTAGCCGAAAATGCGCTCGGCCTGCGAATTCACGAAGACGATCTTCCCGGACGTGTCGACGATGACGGTTGCGTCCGGGGCGGACTCAAGCACACGCCAAGCGTGGCTGCCCGACGGCGCCAATTCCGGGCTGGATGGCGGGTCCGCGTGGCCCATTAGGGAACGAAGTTAGCATCTGCTATCGCGCGCGGCAAGATGGGGCAACGCATTCTCGCGGTGGGTTTCGAGCGGCGGCGGGGAAATAAAGCGAGTCTCGCGCACTCGCGGGCGGAATCCAGGCGCTGTGATGCGCGTCACACTAGACCGTGGTCCTCGTCACCGTCAATTCTTGTCTCACGCCATATTGTGTCGCTTAAGAGGTGGCACATGGGCGACGCACCGAACGTTTTAATCCTTCACAATGACGACCGGGAGTCCTGCGAGCTGCGGGCCTTGCTCGAGCACAACATCGATTGCAAGGCGTACGTCACGTGGAGCGGGCTCGAGGCTTTGAGGCAACTCCAGGCCGGCCATTTCGACGTGCTCGTCACGGACGACTATGCGCCCGATCTCTACATCGGTGACCTGATCGAGCGCGCTGCGGCCATGGCCCCGCAGCCTCACGTCATCGTGCTCAGCGGGCCTTCCGCATCGGCGGTCGTCAGCCGGTATCAGAGTCTCGGCTTGTGCACGATCCTGGAAAAAGAGCGTCCACGCAAACTCCTGCAGGCGATCACTGCGGGGGCTGTCTGGAAACAGCCGCGGTCGTCGGCTCCCGTCGAGGATGTTGCGGCGGCCTCGCCGCCAGGTTTCGGTGCCAAACAACTCAACTGACATTGCGAATCAACCACGGGACGGAAGGCCGGAGAGGAGAAAGAATATGCAAACGGCAACAAAAGAGGCCCAGGCAAACATCGCCCTGAAAGAAATCATCCTTGCGACCGATTTTACTCCGGCCGCGGCGAATGCTCTCTCCTATGCAATCGACCTGGCTCACAGGTTCCACGCGGGCCTTCACGTCTTGAACGCGGTCGAGCCGCCCAACTACGCACTGCCGCCGGAAACCTGGCACGCCGCGGACGAGGCCCGCGATCTTGAGTCGAAGAAGCTTCGCGAATTCCTGCAAGCTGCCTCTCCCGATGTCGAGAGCGACGTCCAAATCTGGGAAGGTCCCATCCCGCAAGTGCTCACTGCCGCGATCTCACGTGACCACGCGGATCTCGTCGTGGTGGGGACTCGCGGGCGCACCGGCGTCAGCAAGCTTCTGCTGGGATCAGCGGCGGAAGAGATTCTGCGCACCGCCGTATGCCCGGTTCTCACCATCGGCCCGCAGGCGAGCATGGAGAAGAAGTGGGAGTGGCAATGGCAGCTAAAGAACATCCTGTACGCGACCGACTTCAGTCCCGCGGCGATTTCCGGCGCGCGTTACGCGACTGCGCTGGCGCAGGAGTACGGCGCCAACCTCACGCTGCTGCACGTCGTCGAGGAACGGAAGACGGACGAACTCGTCCACGAGTCCGACCTGATCGAGTCTTCGCGGCGATTGCTGCACGGTCTTGTGCCGCCAGGAACGCTGCACGAAGAGCCGCGGTATGAAGTGAAGCTTGGCGTGCCGTCCGAAACAATTCTCGAGGTTGCCAAACAAGTGGACGCAGGATTGATCGTGCTGGGGGCGCGCAGGGCCACGGGAGTGCCGGGCGCCGCTTCGCACCTTCCGATCGCGACGGTGCATAACGTGATCGCGCGGTCCGTCTGCCCCGTCCTGACGGTGCGCCACGCGCAGCGGTAGACGCGAGAGAATCCGGAACGCGACGATCAGGTCCGCTTGGTCTGGAGCTGATGGTAGCCGAATTCCTTGCGGGCCTGATCGAGGCGCTTGCCTTCGCGAACGCTGTTGCGGATTGCTTCTTCCGCTTCCGCGATTTTCTCGGCAATCGACAAAATTTCCGCCTCGTAAGCGCGCGGAATCACCACAACGCCGTCCGCATCGCCGCGCATCAGGTCGCCCGGTGAGACGCGCGCGTCCCCGATATCGACCGTAATCTCCATCGCATCGAGCTGCACTCGGTCCTTGCCCGTGCGCATCGAGAAGCTGCGGCTGTACACGGGATAGCCGAGCTCCATGCAAAGCGCTGTATCGCGGCACGCGCCGTCGATCACGGTGCCGGCGAGCCCGCGCCGATGGGCGATCTCGGTGAGGATGTCGCCCCAGACGGTCGCGTTCTCGCGGCCGCCGTTGTCAATCACCACGACGGAGCCGGGCGCGACATCGTCGATGAAATCGCCGACCGTTCCAGCGGGCTTGCCTACGGGGCGATACAGCAGGGTAAAGGCACGCCCTGTAAGACGAAAGCGTGGATCGCGTGGCTTGATGTTCAGGCACTGGCCGGCGATGCCGAGCCGGTCGAGCGCGTCGCTGATGGTGGAGCTGTCGAGCTTTCCGGCGCGCTCGACCGATGGGTCCTGATCCGGCAAGGAATAGCCTCTAGGTGCTGCGCTGCAGCATGTTTTCGTAGGTTGCGCCCATCACCTCGGTGATCGGCTTGCCTTCGTAAAGAGAGCGGGCCATGGCGGCTTCGCGGGCGACGATCTCTTCGGCGGCGGCCAGGACGCGCTCGATGTCATGCGCGGCGATGAACGCGACGCCGCTGCCGTCGGCGATCGCGAAATCGCCCGCGTTCACCTGGATGTCGCCAATCTCGACCGGCTGATTATTGGCGAGCTCGACGATGCGTCCACGCGCCGTGACCGGGGTGAGGCCGCGGGCAAAGACCGGGAAGTCGTGTTGGCGGGCTTCGTCGATATCGCGCACGCGGCCCTCCGCGATCACGCCGCTGATGCCGCGCAGCTTCGCGCCCAGTGAGAGGATGCCGCCCCAGCTTCCGACGTTGCTGTCGGCGCGCTGCTCGACGACGATCACGTCGCCGGGCTTGGCCGCCTCGATGGCCGTTGTTCCGATATGGCGCGGCTTTCCGGGAGGCGGCGCGCCGATCCCGAGCTTGATCGTCAGCACCTGGCCGGCAATGCGCCGCGACGAACTGAGCGGCGACAGCCCGATCACGACGCCGGTGATGCCCAGCTTATCGAGTGCGTCCGAAACGGCGCAGACGTCGAGCTTCCTCAGCCGCGATGCGAAATCGTCTCCACCAGCTTCTGCTCTCATGGCCCCTCTTCCTGAGACTTACTGCCAGTAGACGAACCCCATTGCGTTGCCCGTGCCAGCTTCGGTGCGATAGCAGGGGACGTAGCCCAGCAGAGTCATTTTCTTGTGGAGCGAGTTCATGCCGACGGAAACCGGCATCCAGTTGCGAATCTCGCAGGTATTGCCGAGGAGGCTGTCCTCGGAAATTTCGGCAAGCGCCTTTTCATTCGCGGTCTGCATGGCCTTGAGGACGCGCTGATCGAGTTCTTCATCGATCACGAAGTGCGTCAGCCCGCCGGAGCAAAAGACAGCCACTTTGGCGTCTTCCTTCCAGCTCTCGATGGCCTTCATCAGCGCGCGGCCGAATTTGAGACAGCGCGCGATTCGCGGGCGATTGTTGGGAATGCCCGCGTTGAGGAACACCGGAACGCTCGGCGGAGGAATGTCGCGCATGATGCGGCGGTAGAGAAAGCCGAACGCGTGCGGAATGCCGTGCTCTTCGCCATTCACTTTCGGCAGACGGGATGACTCAGAGACGTCGAATTCCTGGTCCATCAGCGACTCGATGAGATGAAGGCCGAGGCTCGCCGCCCCGGTGTACTCGGCGCCGCCCGGAGGGCAATGCCCCGCTTCGGCGATCGCGATTCCAGAAGGCATCTTCGCTTTGGCCTCCTCGGTCTCGGGAATGTTCTTGATCGTGCCGCCCGTGAAAACGAGGAACGAAGGCGTATTTTCGTCCGTGAAAAGCTCGCGCTGGTCGTTGCCGACGATGACGACGGCGTCGGGGCGAACCTCGGCGAATTTGTCGGCAAGCTTGTCGAGACACTTCTGGCACAAATCGTAGCGCCGCTGCATTTCTTCGGGCGCGATCGCCTCGGCGAAGCCGGGGCGGCGCGCGGCGAGCAGCGCATTGTAGTCATAGGGCCGGCCGCGGTAGAAGTGTTTCGGATTCTTGCGGTCAGCCTCCGCACGCAGATGCCACATGTCGGGCGGCGTGGAAAGCATCGGGCCGTGGGACGAGCCTATGCCCAGAACGACTTTTGCCATGTCTCCTCCGTCCAATCTTCGCTAGGACCAAACGCGACGGGCCGTTTCCACCACCAACCGCAATTTCGCCCACTGCTGCTCTTCGCCGATCAGATTCCCTTCGATCGTGGAAGCGAATCCGCACTGCGGGCTGAGCGCGAGATTTTCGAGGGGGACGTAACGGGAGGCTTCCTTGATGCGCCCGACGATTTCGTCGCCGCTCTCGAGCTCCGGACGCTTCGAGCTGATCAGTCCCAGGACGACCATTTTGTTTTTCGGGACGAAGCGCAACGGCTCGAAGGTGCCCGAGCGGGCGTCGTCGTACTCCAGCAGGAAGCGGTCCACGTCCATCCCCGCGAAAAGCTTTTCGGCGATCGAATCGTAGCCGCCCTCCGCATACCAGTGGCTGCGGCTGTTGCCGCGGCAAAGATGAATGCCGAGCACGACGCCCGGCCGACGCGCCGCCTGAAAACAGGCGTTGTCCGCGCGAATCGACTCGTCGAGCCAGGTATCCGGCTCGAGCTTCATCTCGGTGCGAATCCATTCGCGCCACTTGGGGTCCATGAAGTAGCTGTAGCGCGGCGCGTCGATCTGAATGTACTTCACTCCCTCGGAAGCGAGGCGCGCCGTCTCCGCCTTCATGATCTCGACGATATCCCAGAGTAGCTCGGAATGATTTTTGTAGACCTGATCCGTGCGCCCGGCTTTGAAGGAAATCGCGGGAAATTGCGTGGCGCTGGGCAGGGTCATCTTGATGTCGCCGGGACTGTGTTTTTTCAGAAAGGGCAGCTCGTGTCCCGTGAGCGGCCGCACCGCGCGCAGCTTTTCGACCACCACGCCCGCTACTCTTCCCCGCCCCAGCATCGACCCGCCCGCGTTTGCCGTGCTCCAGCTTCTCGGGACGCCGTCGCCGAAATCGAATCCTTGGACGGCGTCGGTGAAGTCACCCATGAAATTGCTGCGGCGGAATTCGCCGTCGGTGAAGATCTCGAAGCCGAGTTCCTTTTGCCTGGCGAGGACGCTCAGGATGGCCGCGTCTTCGATTTCTCTCCGTCTCGCGGCGTCGCCCGTTTTCCGGGCTTCGATCAATTCAGGCGGGCGGAGGAAGCTGCCTACGTGATCAGCGCGGTAGGCGGCTTGCGTTGCTTTTTCCAGCGTGTGGCCCTGCGAAGCAGGCATATGTTCCTCGCTGTTCGCGATCAGGCCTTTTCCGTCCTGGCGTCGACGCTCAAGCGGAAAAGCTTTTTCGCATTGTCTTCGAAAATGGTTTTCTTGTCGGCCGCGCTCAGCCAGTCGAAGCCGTCGATGTACGTTTTCACGTCGTCCATCCACTTCCCCGTTTTCGGGTCTTTTGCCGTGCCGACGCCCGGGCGCTCGGTGCCGAAGAGGCAGCGGTCGGGCCCGACCGTCTTGAAGAGAAGCTCGAGCGCCTGAGCGGTATAAAGAACGGTGTCGAAATACAAACGACGCAATCCATCGTAAAAGGTTTCACCGCCTCCACGGCGCAGGCTCGGCGCCTGATACCTTCCGAAGTGGTACGGAACCGCTCCGCCTCCGTGGGAGACGACGATCTTGAGCTTCGGGAAATCCTTGAACACGCGCGACCCGGCCAGTCCGACGACCGCGATGGTCTCTTCATTGATGAAGTGCGTCGAGTAGCTGTGGCGGGTCGAACGGCAGCCGGCCCCGTGAATGTAGCCCGGGACGTCGAGCTCGACGAGTTTCTCATACAGCGGATACCAGTATTCGTCGCCGAGGCCTGGGACCTCGTAATGCGATGCCTCGCTCGGATCGGGATTGATCAGGCAGCCGACAAATCCGAAGTCCTTTACGCAACGCTCGAGCTCGGAAATGCAATTCTTCGGTCCGGCGTCGGGCGACTGCGGCAATCCGCAAACACCCTTGAAGACGCCGGGAAACAGGCGGCACTGCTGCGCCACCAGATTGTTGCACTCTTCGATGAACCACTGGGAGACCTTCGCGGGTTTCTCCGCGTGCATCATCTGGTAAGGTCGCGGCGAAAGAAGCTGCACGTCGGTGCCGACTTCCTTGAGCAATTCCAGATGCGATTTGCCCGTGCCGAAGGTGGGCTCTTTCAGGAAAGCGATCATTTCGTCGTCGCTGACTTCGACCTTTCCGCGGCCGTGCGATCCGCGATGCGAAAGGATGTTCGCCTTGTAAACGTACAGCGAATCGGGCGCCGTCAAGTGACCGTGAACATCGATAACCATTTGCCGTCCTCCGCTCCGATTGGAGCAGCTGCCAACGCCGTTCTTATCTCCGAATAGGACCCGATGTCAACGAAATCAAGGGGTCTCCGGGAAGTGTCGATTAGAACGAAGCGTCACCCAATTTTTTCTTGAGCCTGCAGCCATTTCTGATCGCCGCAGTGTCGATTAGCTTTTCTCGGGTCTCGATCGTGAGCCCAGCTTTCTTCATCGAGTTTTGTTGGTCGCGCATACTTCCTCATTATCCACGCTATCACACGATGCAAATCGACATAAATGTGTCCATTAGCGGAAGTCTCCGCAGGTGAGAGCTTTAGGATCGGAGAATTTCGTGCGTAGAAATACGGTTCGAGAGCTGGTGTCCCGTCCTCGGAACTATCTACTTCCGTTTGAGCCATCGACCTCTGCAAGGCGGCGCAGGAGGAAGCGGCGCTCCACGTCGTTGGTCGCAAGCGAGAGTGTGCGGCGATACGCTTCGGCGGCTTCGGGGTTTCGTCCCATTCGACGCAGCAGATCGGCACGCGCGGCCGGGAGCAGATGAAAGTCGGCCATGTCCTGGCGCCGCTCGATCTCCTCCAGAAGCGCGAGTCCCTCTTGCGGAGAGCGGGCCATGGCCACGGCGACTGCCCGATTGATTTCGACGACCGGCGAAGGATTCACTCTCAGCAAAAGTCCGTAGAG